>Ga0214473_10004999_pt1 | contig 15905 bp, 18 predicted proteins | sample RVTome_7_FD_203509 | JGI IMG/M metagenome (GOLD analysis project Ga0214473, IMG submission 203509) | Soil microbial communities from uranium-contaminated site in the Upper Colorado River Basin, Wyoming, United States - RVT98D197 | ecosystem: Environmental > Terrestrial > Soil > Contaminated >... | reverse complement strand
CGCGGAAGATCGCCTGCGCGAGCACGGTGGCCGTGGTGGTGCCGTCGCCCGCGATGTCGGAGGTCTTGCTCGCGACCTCCTTCACCATCTGGGCGCCCATGTTCTCGAACTTGTCCTCGAGCTCGATCTCCTTGGCCACGGTGACGCCGTCCTTGGTCACGGTGGGGGAGCCGAAGCTCTTCTCGATCACGACGTTGCGCCCGCGCGGCCCGAGCGTCACGCGCACCGCGTTGGCGAGTGCGTTGACGCCGATCAGGAGCTTGGCGCGCGCGTCCTGGTCGAAGCGGATTTCCTTGGCTGCCATGGACCGATCCTCCCTCTACTCGCAGATGCCGAGGACGTCGTCCTCGCGGATGATGAGGTGCTCCTCGCCGTCGATGTTGACTTCGCTGCCGGAGTACTTGTTGAAGAGCACGCGGTCGCCCTTCTTGATCTCGAGCGGGTGGAGCTTGCCGTCCTCGAGCACCTTGCCCTTGCCGACGGCTACGACCTTGCCCTCGCTGGGCTTCTCCTTGGCGGTGTCGGGGATGATGATGCCTCCCTTGGTCTTCTCCTCCTCTTCGATGCGCTTGACCAGAATGCGGTCCTGGAGCGGACGGATCTTCATCTGGATACACCCTCCAAAGGGGCGGCCGCCGGCCCGCGTGGCGCCGGCTCGGCGGAGGCCGTTCCCTGATGGTCTCGATTTGGCACTCGGGTGGTCCGAGTGCCAAGCGCGCCGGAAGGTAGGCGCCGGGGGCCGCGGCGCAAGGCCGGAGGGCCCCTTGACTTTCGCCGTGTTTTCGTAATCCTGCCCTCCGGGGCCGGCAGCGGCCTGGGAGACTTCCGGGGGGAGCACGGGATGGCGCTCACGCGGCGGCAGCGCGAGATCTACGACTTCGTTCGCGGCTTCGTCGACGAGAAGGGCTACTCGCCGAGCCTCGAGGAGATCGGCGGGGCGTTCGGGCTCTCCTCGGTCGCGACGGTCCACAAGCACGTGGGCCACCTCGTCGAGAAGGGGCTCCTGCGCAAGGGGTGGAACCGGTCCCGTTCGCTCGAGCCGGTGGCGGCGGACCGGCAGGCGCTCGTCCCACTCCCGCTCGCGGGCGTGGTCGCGGCCGGTGCGCCGATCGAGGCGATCGAGGACCACGAGACGATCGGGGTCCCGCCGGACCTCGTCCCGCCCCGAGGCGAGAGCTTCGTGCTGCGCGTGCGGGGCGACTCCATGATCGACGAGCAGATCCGCGACGGCGACTACGTGGTCGTCGAGAGCCGCGCGGAGGCCCGGGACGGGGAGACGGTCGTCGCCCTGATCCGCGGCGAGGAGGCGACGCTGAAGAAGCTCTACCGGCGTGGCTCGCGCGTCCGCCTGGTTCCCGCCAACGCGAGCGTGTCCCCGATCGAAGTCCCGGCCCGCGACGTCCGCATCCGGGGGGTCGTTCGGGGCCTCCTGCGCCGCTACTGACGGAGACGGCGGCCCCGCGGGGCTGCGGTACCCTGCTTGGGTACGGCTGGTTCGCTGGATCCAGTCACCCTGGGTGGCTCGGTTCGGCAAGACGGCAAGACGGCAAGACGGGCTGGGGGCGCGGATGGTGCGGCTCACGCGGGCGATCGAGTTCTCGACTTCGCTGCGCTGCGCGCGCCCCGACCTCTCCGATGCGGAGAACGAGCGCCTGTACGGGCCGGACGCGCGCCAGCACGGGCACAACTACCGCCTCGAGGTCACCCTGCGCGGGGATCCCGACCCGCGGACCGGCATGGTGATCGATCTGAAGGAGGTCCAGGAGATCCTCGAGCGCGAGATCATGGAGCGCTTCGACCACCGAGACCTGAACCACGACACGCCCTACTTCGAGAAGGACGCGCCCACGCACGAGAACTTCGCGCGGGTGATCGAGCGCATCCTGCTCGCGGCGCTCCCGGCCGGCGGGCTCGACCGCATCCGTCTCCAGCCCGAGGCCGACACCTGGGTGGAGATCGTCGCTTGATCTCGCTGACGCGCTGCTACCGGTTCCCGGCCGCGCACGTGCTCGCGATCCCGACCGCGTCGGACGCGGAGAACCGCCAGCTCTACGGAAAGTGCGCGAACCCGGCCGGCCACGGCCACGACTACGGCGTGGAGGTCACGGTCGCCGGACCGCAGGACGAGCGGACGGGGCGCGTGATCGATCCCGCCCGCCTCGACGCGATCTTCGAGGAGCGCGTCGGACGGCGCCTCGCGCACCGCATGTTGAACGAGCTGCCCCTCTTCGCCGACCGCGACCTCGTGCCGACCGCCGAGAACATCGCGCGCGTGGTCTTCGAGGAGCTGGCCGGGCCGGTCGCCGGGTCCGGGGCGGCACGCCTGCGGCGGGTGCGCGTCCTCGAGACCCGCCGTAACTCCTTCGTGTACGGAGAGATGGAATGAGCAAGCCCACCGATCCCACCGATCCCATCGAGCCCCTCGTCGCGCAGCTCCTGAAGGAGCTCGGCGAGGAGCCCGGACGCGACGGACTCACCCGCACGCCGGCGCGCGTCGCGCGCTCGCTGCGCTTCCTGACGAGCGGCTACCAGCAGGACCCGATCGCGATCCTGAACGACGCGCTCTTCGACGTCTCCTACGACGAGATGGTGATCGTGAAGGACGTCGACTTCTACAGCCTTTGCGAGCACCACATGCTGCCCTTCTTCGGGCACGTGCACGTGGCCTACGTGCCGAACGGGAAGGTCGTGGGTCTCTCGAAGATCCCCCGGCTGGTCGGGATGCTCGCGCGCCGGCTCCAGGTCCAGGAGCGGCTCACCACCCAGATCGCCGAGACCCTCGAGGCGGTGCTCGAGCCGAAGGGCGTGGCGGTGGTCGTCGAATCGATCCACCTGTGCATGATGATGCGCGGCGTGGAGCAGCAGAGCGCGTTCGCCATCACGAGCTCGCTGCGCGGCGAGTTCCAGACCGACTCGAAGACGCGCTCCGAGTTCATGGACCTGATCCGGCACAAGAAGGAGTCCTTCGCTTAGGAGCTCAAGAGACGGCGGCGTAGTGGCGCAGGGCCTCGTCCACGTGGGTCTCGAGGGCTCCGGGCTCGCCCGCGACGGCGGCGAGCCACTCGGGCCGCTCCGCGCAGCACACGGAGAGCGGGCGCTCGAGACCCGAGAGCTCGATCGCCTGGCGCAGGAAGGCCGTGGCGTAATCGGGCGGCCGCACGTCGTTCGAGAGCTCGGCGAGGGCGAAGGGGTCCGGGGGACCGCTCGCGGCGGGGTTCGGGAAGGGGATCTGCGGCGTGCCGGGGCTCGGTCCTCCGCCCGCGAGGCCGAGGCCGTCGCGCAGGATGGCGCCGCGCACGTCGGCGGGACGCGCGCCGGCGAGCAGCAGCGCGACATAGGCGCCAAGGCCGCGGCCCACGACGGTGGCTCGGCCGATCTGACGCAATGCGGTGTCGGCGTCGCCCATCAGGCCCTCGGCGGTATAGCCCCCGCCGCGCGGGACGCTGCTCGCGCCGTGGCCGGTGAAGTCGAGACCGAAGATCGGACCCGACCAGGAGAGGAGCTCCGAGGGCGCCGCCTCCGGCGTTCGCTCGCCGAGACCGTGCAGCAGGAGGAGCGGGCGCCCGGACCCGTCGCGCAGCCGGTGGAGCGTGAGCAGGGTGCGCGAGTGGCGCAGCCGGACGGCGCTCATCGCAGCTCCGCCAGGAAGCCCTGCGTGAGCTCGGCGACCTCTTTCGGCCGCTCGATGTGCACGAAGTGTCCCACGCCGGGAAGCTCCATCACGCGAGCGCGCGGGGGCAGGTAGGGGCGCACGTCGTCGGCCCGCGTGTCCCAGCCCATCGGCTCGGACTCGGTGGCGAGGATGCCGAGCAGCGGCACCGGAAGGCTCGCGAAGCGCGACATCGACCAGACGGCGCGCCACGGCCCGAAGCCGCCCGGGCGCAGCGCCGGGTCGATCTTCCAGCGCCAGCCGTCCGGGTCCTTGCGCGCGCCGATGCTGGCGAGGTAGCGCAGCCACTCGAGCGGAAGCCTCGGGTTCATGCGCTGGCGCCGGCGCGCGAGGCCGTCGAGCGTGTCGGGCTTGCGCACCTTCGTGGCCGCCGCCTGCCGGTGGTCGAGCCAGCCCGAGAGCTCGCGCGCGAGCAGCCGCGTGCGCTCGTGGTCCGCGACGTCCGGCGGGGGCTTGTGCGAGGGAATGCCGTCGAGGTTCACGAAGGCGCGCACGCGGTGCGGGGCCGCCTGGATCAGGTGCGTCGAGATCGCGCCGCCTTTCGAGTGCCCGACGAGCACCACGGGCTCCGGACCGATCGAGTCGACCACGGCGAGCATGTCTCGCACGTCGGCCTCCCAGCTGTAGAGCTCGGCGTGGTCGGAGTCGCCGTGGCCGCGCTGGTCCCAGGAGACGACGCGGTAGCCGGCAGAGGCCAAGAGCGGCGCGAAGACGTCGAAGGTCCCGGCGAAGTCGAAGCCCCCGTGCGCGAGCAGGATCGCGGGAGCGCCGGGGTCGCCCCACTCGCAGACGGCGAGCCGGAGCCCGTGGCAGGAGACGAAGCGCTGACGGTCCGGACGCCGCGCGCACGGATGCCGGGCAGCGGTCGCCTCCTCCGCCGTGAGTGCCGCGTCCAATGGTCCTCCTCGCGCGCGCGGCCTTGGCGGGGGGGCCCGCCCTAACGGCCCGCGATCGCGTCGAGGTCGACGAAGAGCGCCTTCGAGTCGAGAAGCTCGGCGCGGCGCGCCCCGAGCCAGCTCTCGAGCTGGGAGTCGAGCTTGCGCTGCTCGAGCGACCGGCGCTCGGCCTCGACGACGGGATCCACCTCCTCGGGCTGGGGCTCGCGTCGCTCGAGGACCTGGACGAGCGCCAGCTTCTCGCCGACCTCGAAGATGCGGTCGGAGCTCTTCCCGGGCTCCAGGGTGAAGGCGACCGCAAGCAGGTCCGGGGCGGCGCCGAGTCCCGCGACGTAGCCGTCGGGTCGCCGGCGCAGCCAGCCGCTGCGCTCGAGCGTGAGCCCGGCCTCCCGGGCGGCGTCCTCCACGCTCTTCCCGCCGCGCACCGCGAGGGCGAGCTGCTCGGCGCCGAGGCGCGCCGCCGTGCGGCCCATTTCCCGGGTCAGGATCTCGCGGGCCAGCTCCTCGCGCACCTCCTCGTAGCTGCGCAGCTGCGCCGACCGCTTCTCCTCGACGCGGATCACGTGGAAGCCGAAGTCGCTCCGCACCGGCTCGCCGAGCTCGCCCGGGGCGCGCGAGAAGGCGGCGTCCTCGAAGGGCTTCCTCATCTGCCCGCGGCGGAAGAAGCCGAGGTCGCCGCCGTCCGCCTTCGATCCGGCGTCGTCGCTCGTCTCGGCCGCGACCTTCGCGAAGTCCTCGCCCGCCCGCAGGCGTTCGAGCGCCGCGCGGGCCTCCTTCTCCGCCTCCGCGACCGCCTCGGGCGGGGCATCCGGCGCCACCTGGATCAGGACGTGTCGGGCCCTCACCTGCTCGGGGACGTCGTAGTGGTCCTTGCGATCGTCGTAGAGCTGGCGCGATTCCGCGTCGCGGGTCGCGAGGAACTCCGTCACCTGCAGGGCGCTGAGCTCCGTCCCGGACGGAGGCTTGCCCCCGTCAAGGACCGGGAACGCGATGCGCACGGACTCGAGCCGGCGGACCACCGCGTCCCGGGCCGCGGCCTCGGAGACGTGGCTCTGGGCTTCGGCGATCCGGAGCGCCTTGCGGGCCAGCATCTCGAGGCGCTGATCGCGCATGAAGGTCTTCTCGCTCCCGTACTCCCAGTGCACCCAGTCCCGGAAGGCGGCCCGGTCCACCCGGCCGTCCTCTCCGGCGAAGCTCGGGCGCAAGGCCCGCTCGATCTCCGGCTTGGCGACGGTGAGACCGAGCCGCTCGGCCTCGAGGGCCAGGAGCGCCCGGTTGGAGAGCACCTGGGCCGTCAGCATGTCGAGACTTTCCGAGAGCGCCTTCTCGTCGAACTGGTCGCCGAGCGCCTGGCGGTACTGCTCTTCCCGCTGCTTGCGTTCCCGATCGAACTCGCTGATCCCGAACTGGTAGGGGCCGACGCCCACCACGGCGCTACCCCGGCCCATCTGGAGCGGCGCGCCGACCCCGATGAAGACGGCGAAGACGGCGCCGACTCCCACGACGATCACCGCGGTCAGCCAGCGCTGCCCCCGGCGCAGGAATCGCAGCATCACCCCCCCCGTTGCTCAAGCCCCGATGCGGGTCCGGTCGATGCGGGACTCCGGGGGCCCGACGAGACTAGGAACCGGCATCCCGGGGGGCAAGCGGGGTGCGGAGCCTTGATCCCCCTCGGGCGGGCTGTTACGCTTCATCCACAGCTGGGTCAGGTCAGAAACAGCTTGCAGAAACGATGAGTTACGCGGATTCACGCGATTCACGCGGCGGGAAGCAGGTTCTTCGGAACCGCGTTTCACAGGAGACCTCGTGATCTTCGATTCCGTGCTCGGCTGGTTCTCCAACGATCTCGCGATCGACCTCGGGACGGCCAACACCGTCGTCTACGCCAAGGGGAAGGGAATCGTCGTCTCGGAGCCGAGCGTGGTCGCGGTCACGCGCGACGCGCGCGGCGTCGACAAGGTTCGCGCCGTCGGCAAGGAAGCCAAGGAGATGCTCGGCCGCACACCGGGCAACATCGTGGCGATCCGCCCGATGAAGGACGGCGTCATCGCCGACTTCGAGATCACCGAGGCGATGCTCCGCTACTTCATCGCGCGCGTGCACGATCGCAAGCGCCTCGTGCGGCCTCGCATCGTGATCGCGGTGCCGTCGGGCATCACCGAGGTCGAGAAGCGCGCGGTGCGCGAGTCCGCGATGTCGGCCGGGGCGCGCGAGGTGTATCTGATCGACTCGCCGATGGCGGCGGCGATCGGCGCGGGCCTTCCCGTCACGGAGCCCTCGGGCAACATGATCATCGACATCGGCGGTGGGACGACCGAGGTCGCGGTCATCTCGCTCGCCGGCATCGTCTACTCGAACTCGGTGCGCGTCGGCGGCGACAAGATGGACGACGCGATCATCAACTACGTGAAGCGCAAGCACAACCTGCTGATCGGCGAGCGCACCGCGGAGCTCATCAAGATCAACATCGGCACCGCCGCTCCGACCGACGAGATCGAGTCGATGGAGATCAAGGGTCGCGACCTGGTGGCCGGCGTGCCGAAGACCCTCGAGATCAAGTCCGAAGAGGTCTGCGAGGCCCTCTCGGAGCCGGTGACCGCGGTCGTGGAGAGCGTGAAGATCGCCCTCGAACGCACGCCGCCCGAGCTCGCCGCGGACATCGTGGACAAGGGAATCGTGATGACGGGCGGGGGGTCGCTCTTGCGCAACCTCGACGTCCTGCTGCGGGAGGCCACGGGCCTCCCGGTCATGCTGGCGGAAGACCCCCTCACCGCCGTGGCCATCGGAACGGGTCGGACGCTGGACGAGCTTCCCTTGCTCAAGGAAATCGCGATTCGGTCCTGACGTCCCCGCCCGTTCCGGTCGGGTGCGAAAGCTATGGCGGACCTGAGAGTCCGGATGCGGCTGCCCCTGCTCGTCGTCGGGCTGGTGGCGGTTGCCACGGTGAGCATGGTGGTGGACCGGCGCGCGCTGCGGGGCGGCCCGCGCGATCTTCCGCCCTGGGCCGGACCGATCCTCGACGCCGCCGTCCCGATCCAGAAGGCGATCACCTTCCCGATCGACTTCGTGCGCCACAGCTGGGGTCGCTACGGCGATCTCGTCGGCATCGCCGAGGAGAATGCGCTCCTGCATGAGCGGCTCCACGCGCTCGAGGAGGAGAACCTCCAGCTGCGCGAGGCCCTCGTCGCGAGCGGACGCCTCGCCCGGATCGCCGAGATGCGGGCCGACTTCGAGGTGCCGATGCTCCCGGCGCAACTCGTCGGGAGCGACGTCTCGGCCTTCTTCCGCTCCGTGCTCGTCGATCGCGGGCGCGCGCACGGGATCCGTTCCGGCATGCCGGTGATCAGCGAGGAGGGGATCGTGGGCCTCGTCACGGCCACCTCCAACCGCGCCTCCCGGGCGACGCTGCTGCTCGACCGGCAGACGGCGATCGACGGTACCGTGCAGCGCAGTCGCACGCGCGGGATCGTGCGGGGGCGCGGCACCGACCTCGTCGAGTTCGAGTTCGTGGCCCGCGGAGGCGACGTCGAGGTCGGGGACGTGGTGATCACCTCGGGCCTAGACGGTGTCTATCCGAAGGGACTGCGCGTGGGCATCGTCACCGCCGTGTCGGAGGCCGGCGCGGAGCTGCTGCGAACCGCGACGCTGGTCCCGGCCGTCGACTTCGGCCGTCTCGAGCAGGCCTTCGTGATCCTGCGCCGGGGGCCGAGCATGGAGCTGCTCTATCGAACCGAGGGGGGCGACGCCGAGGCGGAGACCGCCTCGGCGGGCGCCTCGGGGCGATGAAGCGCGCGCTCGTACTCGCCGGGCTCTCGCTGCTCGCCCTGATCGTGCAGGCCTCGGCGGGCCGCGTCCTGGCGCCGCAGTGGTGCCCCGACCTCGGGCTCCTCGTGGTCGTCGGCTTCGGTCTCTCCCTGCGCAGCCCCGCGACCGGGGTCGGCCTCGCGGCTCTCGTCGGATACCTGTCGGATCTCCTCTCCGGCTCACTGGTCGGCCAGCACATGCTGCTGCGCATGGCGGCCTTCGCAGCCGCGCGCGTCGGGAGCCGGCGGCTCAACCTCCGCGGCCCGGTGCCGCTCGCGATCTTCGCGGCGGCGCTCTCCGCCGCGCACGGGCTCGCCTTGTGGGCTCTCGTCAGCTTCTTCGCGTCCGGCTCGGCGCCCCCCTGGCCGCCGGTCGGAGACTTCTTCGCACAGGCCGTCGTGAACGGTCTCCTCGCTCCGCTCGTGGCCGCGGGCGTGGCGTGGGTCTGCCAGGCGCTCGGGGACGAGGAAGCGGCGAGGCTCATGCGGCTCGAGCCCCGGAAGTTTCCGGCGTGATGGGCGGAGGCGATCACGGGCGCCTCGGCGCCGGCCCGGACCCGATCCTCGACGAGCGGCTCCCCCTGCTCGTCGTGACGATCCTGTTGGTCTTCGCGATCTTCGGGGTGCGCTTCTTCCAGCTCCAGATCCTGCGCGGAGAGGAGTTCGAGGGGATCGCGCAGGGAAACGCGGTGCGCCTCGTGCGCCTCGAGTCGCCGCGTGGCGACATCATCGATCGCGAGGGGCGGGTACTCGCGACCACCCGCCCCGCCTTCGGGGTGGAGGTGATGCCGAGCGACCTACGCCGGCCCGAGGTCACCTTCGCGGCGCTCGGCCTGCTCATCGACGGCGACGGCGAGGCCCTGCGCCAGCGCGTCGGGAAGCCGCGCGGCCGGCTCCGCTTCCAGCCCGTGCGACTCGCGGGCGACCTTTCCTTCGACCAGCTGGCTCGGATCGAGTCGCATCTGTATGCGCTCCCCGGCGTGATGACCGACGTCCAGCCGCGCCGGCACTACGTCGGTGGAGACCTCGCGGCGCACCTGCTCGGCACGATCGGCGAGATCCGCAAGGACCAGCTCACGGCCCGCGACTTCGCCGACTACCGCCCGGGCGAGGTGATCGGCCAGTCGGGCGTCGAGTCGCTGCTCGAGCCCCGGCTCCGCGGCAAGGCCGGGGGCCGCAACGTCGTCGTGAACGTCGCGGGGCGAGTCGTCGAGGTGCTCGACGAGGTGCCGGCGGTACCGGGCGGAAGCGTGCGTCTCACCCTCGACCTCGACCTCCAGCAGGCCGCCGAGGAGGCCTTCCTGCCGAACGCCGTCGGCGAGCCCGGCAAGCTCGGCGCGGCCGTCGCGCTCGACGCGCGGTCCGGCGACGTGCTGGCGCTCGTCTCGAAGCCCTCGTTCGATCCGAATGCCTTCGCCGGCGGCGTCGACTCGGCCACCTGGCGGCGGCTCACCGGCGACGAGTGGCGTCCGCTCCAGAACCGCGCCATCTCGGGACAGTATCCACCGGGCTCCGCGTACAAGCCGATCGTCGCGGCGGCGATGCTCGCCGAGAAGGTCGCGGTCCCCCAGGAGCGCGTCTTCTGCCCGGGCTCCTTCACCCTCGGCCGCCGCAGCTACCGCTGCTGGAAGAAGGAGGGCCACGGCTCGGTCGACCTGCGCGACGCGCTGAAGAAGTCGTGCGACGTCTACTTCTACACGATGGGCCTGCGCCTCGGGATCGATCGCATCGCGAAGTACGCCGAGGCCTTCGGGCTGGGTCGGCGCACGGGGATCCCGCTGGCCCAGGAGAAGCCCGGACTCATCCCTACCTCGAACTGGAAGCTGCGCCGCTTCGGCGAGAAGTGGATGGCCGGCGAGACCGTGTCGGCGTCGATCGGGCAGGGATACGACCTGGTCACTCCCCTCCAGATGGCGGTGGCCTACGCCGCGCTCGCGAACGGCGGGAAGGTGCTGACGCCGCGGCTCGTCCTGGCGCAAGCGGAGGACGGTCGGATGGTCGAGGAGCCCGCTCCGGAGCCCGTCGGCACGGCCGGCGTCTCCGAGGCGGACCTCGCGCGCATCCTCGACGCGCTCGCCGCGGTCGTGGAGGAGCCGGGCGGAACCGGCGGGCGGTCGCGGGTTCCCGGCGTGCGCGTCGGCGGCAAGACCGGAACCGCGCAGGTGGTACGGCTCGACCACACGAAGGATCTCGAAGAGCACGAGATCCCGATCCGCTACCGCGACCACGCCTGGTTCGTGAGCTTCGCGCCGGTTGAGTCCCCGGAGATCGTCGTCTCGGTGCTCGCGGAGCACGGCGGCCACGGCGGAAGCGCCGCGGCGCCGATCGCGCAGAAGATCCTGGCCCGCTACTTCGAGAAGAAGCGCGCGGCGGCCGGCGAAGCGCTCGCCACGAGCCCCGGTGCCGCGCCGGGCGGGCGGGTGGCTGCGGCGGCGGAGGTAGGCGTTGCCGGCGATTGACCGCCGTCTGCTCCAGAACTTCGACTGGATGCTCTTCGGCCTCGTGCTCTTCATGGTGCTCGTGGGCCTCGTGAACCTCTACTCGTCCACCTACACGCCCGGCGGGATCTCCGACGAGCTCCGCCGCCAGCTCCTCTCGCTCGGACTCGGCACCGCGGCCATGCTCGTGACCCTGGTGATCGACTACCGCCACTACGAGCGGCTCGCCTTCCCGACCTATCTGCTCACGACGGGCGTGCTTGGCGCGACGCTCGTGCTGGCTCCGGTGACGCGCGGCAGCCAGAGCTGGCTCTTCGAGGGGCGGCTCCAGCCCGCGGAGATCGCGCGGCTCGCGATGATCCTGATGCTCGCGCGCTACTTCCACCGCAACCCGCCGAGCGAGGTGCGACGACTGCGTGATCTGTGGCAGCCGATCGCGATCGTCGGTCTTCCCGTCGGGCTGATCCTGCTCCAGCGCGACATGGGCGTGGCGCTGCTCACGCTGCTCGTGGGCAGCACCTACCTGGGCCTCACGCGGATCCCGGCGCGCGCGTGGGCCGCGGTGGCGCTGCTCGGGCTCGCCGTGCTGGTCTCGCTGTGGCTCTTCGTCCTCCAGCCCTACCAGCGCAGTCGCATCCTCGACGTGGTGGACCCCGGGCGCGACCCGCTGGCTTCCGGCTACCAGGTGAACCAGTCGCGCATCGCGATCGGCTCGGGCGGGCTCTGGGGCAAGGGATGGCTCGAGGGGACGCAGACGCAGCTGCGCTTCCTGCCGACGCAGCACACCGACTTCGCCCTCTCCGTCCTCGCCGAGGAATGGGGCTTCGTCGGGACCAGCTTCGTGCTCGGGATCTACGTGTTGCTGCTCGCCTGGGGGCTCGTCGTCGGACGCAACTCGAAGGACGCCTTCGGGGCGATGCTCGCGGTGGGGGTCGTCGGGGCCCTCTTCTGGCCGGCCGTGCTCAACATCGGGATGGTCCTGGGTCTCGCGCCCGTGATCGGGGTGCCGCTACCCTTCGTCGCCTATGGCGGATCGGCGCTCGTGTCGACGCTCGTCGCCGTGGGGTTGCTGATGAACGTGTCGCTGCGTCGCTATGTCTTCTGAGCCGCGAGTTCTCCCATGGCGCTCCCCGTAGCCCTCCGCCAGACGCCCCGGATCGGTGCCTTCTTCGACCTCGACAAGACGCTGATCTCCGAGAACTCGGGCAGCCTGTACATGCGCTACCGCTACCAGCGGGGCGAGATCGGCGGTCTCGAGCTGCTGAAGGGCCTCGGCGCCTACCTCCAGTACAAGCTCGGGATCCTCGACATCCGCAACTGGACCAAGAACATGATGGTCCAGTTCCGCGGCCAGTCGGAGGCGGAGCTCGAGGGCGAGGCTCGCGTCTGGTGCGAGGAGGCGGTGGTCCGCACGATCTATCCGCGGGCCGCAGAGCTGCTGCGCGAGCACGAGCAGGAGGGCCACGTCGTCGCGATCATCTCGGGTGCGACGAAGTTCGTGGTGCGGCCCCTCGCCGAGCGTCTCGGCGTCCGGCACTTCCTGTACACGCGCCTCGAGGTCGAGGATGGGCGCTTCACGGGGCGCGTGATCGAGCCCATCTGCTTCGAAGAGGGGAAGATCTACTGGATCCAGCAGTTCATCGAGCAGCAGGGGATCGATCTCGCGAAGAGTTTCTTCTACACCGACTCGATCACGGATCTCCCGCTGCTCGACCTCGTCGGCCACCCGGTGGCCGTGAACCCGGACCCGCGTCTCTACCGCGCGGCGGTCCGCCGGCGCTGGCCGGTCCGCTTCTTCGAGCCGCCGCCCGCGTAGCCCCGCAGCGAGCGCAAGCGGAGCGCGCAGCGAGCCGAAGGCGAGCGAAGTTCATCAGGCTAGCCGAGCAGCTTGCCGACGAAGGCCTCGAAGTCGGCGCGCGGCCTTGCGCCCACGAGCTGGCCCACGACCTGTCCCCCCTTGAAGGCGAGGACGGTCGGGATGCTGCGGATCCCGTAGCGCCCGGCGGTGCCGGGATTCGCGTCCACGTCCACCTTGGCGACGGTCAGCTTGCCCTCGTAGCGGGTGGCCAGGTCTTTGATGATCGGGGCGACGGCCCGGCAGGGGCCGCACCACTCCGCCCAGAAGTCCACCACGGCGGGCTTCTGCGACTGGAGGATCTCCTTCTCGAAGCTCTGGTCCGTGACTTCCGCGACTCCGGCCACCTTGGATTCTCCCTCTCGTGTGGGTCGCCCCCTAGGATGCCGCTCGGCCCGCCGCATCGCATCCGTTGACGCGACGGCCCGCCTGCGGATATCCTCTCCAAGATCGTATCTATTCGACTTAAAAAGGTTTTTTGCTTGAGCCGGGTTTCTTGATTGAGCCAGCGGCCGCCGCGGATCGACCGCCGCAAGGTTCGTGCCGTGAGCGCCCGGAGCCGTCCGAGCAAGGTCCGGCTGCGGGACGAGGCGAGGCCCCACCGGCCCGGCGCGAGCCTCGCGGCGTTCCTCGCCGGGCTCCCCGGCGTGCTCGGGGCGGCCGATCTGCGCCGCGCCATCGACGCCGCCGGCCGGGCCCATGCGCGCCGCCGCACGATCCTCTGGGGGCTCGGCGCGCACGTGATCAAGGTCGGGCTCGCTCCCCTCGTGGTGGACCTGCTCAAGCGCGGGCTCGCCTCGGGCCTGCTGCTCAACGGAGCGGGCTGCGTCCACGACCTCGAGCTCGCGCGGATGGGGCGCACGAGCGAGGACGTCGACACCGCGCTCGACGAGGGCAGCTTCGGCATGGCCGGGGAGACCGCGGAGCGGCTCAACGCCGCGATCGCCGCGGGAGCCTCCGACGGCCTCGGCATGGGCGCCGCGGTGGGGCGCGAGATCGAGACGGGGCGCTACCCGCACAAGTCGCGCTCGATCCTCGCGACGGCCTACCGGCTCGGGGTGCCCGCGACCGTCCACGCCGCGATCGGGACGGACATCCACCACATGCACCCGAGCGCGGACGGGGCCGCGCTCGGAGCGACGAGCTTTCGCGACTTCGAGACCCTCACAGGCCTGGTTGCGACCCTCGAGGGCGGCGTGCTCTTCCACGCCGGCTCCGCCGTGATCCTTCCGGAGGTGTTCCTGAAGGCGCTCGCGCTCGCGCGAAACCTCGGGCACCGGGTGCGCCGCTTCACGACGGTCGATCTCGACATGATCCGCCACTACCGCCCGCTCGAGAACGTGGTGCGCCGACCGACGCGGCTCGGGGGGGTCGGGATCTCGCTCACCGGTCAGCACGAGATCCTGCTGCCGCTGCTCGTCGCGGGGATCGTCGAGCGCGTCGAGGGAGGGCGTCGATGACGGGGCGCATCGTGCTGCGCGAGGGCGACATCACCGAGGAGGAGGTCGACGCGATCGTGAACGCTGCCAACAGCGCCCTCGTGCTCGGGGCGGGGGTGGCGGGGGCGATCCAGGAGAAGGGCGGCCCCGCGATCCAGGCGGAGTGCGATGCCATCGGGCCGATCGCGGTGGGGGACGCGGCCGTGACGGGGGCCGGGCGGCTGCGTGCGCGCTTCGTGATCCACGCGGCCGGGATGCAGCCGGGCGGTTCGGCCAGCGCCGAGAGCGTGCGGTCCTGCGTGCGGCGCAGCCTCGAGCTCGCGGCCGAGCGCGGCTGTCGCACGCTCGCGATTCCCGCGATCGGCGCCGGCATCGGGGGGCTCTCCGTCCAGCGCTGCGCCGAGATCCTGCTCGAGGAGGCGCGCGCCCACCTGGCCGGCGAGACGCCGCTCGAGGAGGTCCGCTTCGTCCTCTACGGCGAGCCCGTCTACCGCGTCTTCGAGTCCGCCCGGGACGCCGCGAAGGTGCGCGAGCAGATGGAGCGCCTGCGCACGCGCAGATAGCGCAAGCGCGAAGCCCGGAGACCGAGCGCGAGCGCAAGCGCGAAGCGCGCGCAGCGAGGCGCAGCCGAGCGGAGTCGGCTGCCAGCACTCGGATCGGAGCCTCGTCCTCGAACCGGATCGAAGCCTCGTCCTCGGACCGGCGCTACTCTGTCCGCGCATGTCGGCGCAGCTCCACCAGCTCACCGCGGCGCTCTACCTGGCCGCGGGGCTCGCCGCCTGGGCCGGGATGGCGCAGCGCTCGGCGCGCCTCGAGCGGGTGTCGGTGGGCGTGCTCGCCCTGGCGGCGCTGCTGCACCTCCCGGCGCTGGCACTCCTGCACCGGGGGGATCCCCCGCCTCCGCTCACGGATCCGGCCTCGGCCCTCTCGTTCATGGCCTGGGTCGGAGCGCTGGCCTTCCTCGCGCTCCTGCGGCGCGCGCGGCTCGCCGGGCTCACGGTGCTGGTCGCCCCGATGGCTTTCGTGGGGGTCTTCGCGGCGGCGCTGCGCCTGCCCGCTCCTGCGCCCGCGACCTTCGCGGGGGCCGGCTCGTGGCCGCACGCGCACGTGCTGCTCGCGAGCGCCGGCTTCGCGCTCTTCGGCCTCTCGGGCCTCGCCGGGATCCTCTTCCTCACCGAGCACCGGCGGCTCAAGGCCAAGCGTCCGCTCGACGCGCGCCTGCCCTTGCCGTCGCTCGAGGCGCTCGACCGGGTGAATCGCGTGGCCCTGGCCCTCGGCTTCCCCCTGCTCACGCTCGGCGTGGCCACGGGGATGATCTGGGTCTCGAGCGAGCGCGGGACGCCCTGGACAGGAACGATCCACGAGACCTGGTCCGCGCTCGCCTGGGGCGTGTGCGCGATCCTCGTCGCGGCGCGCTTCGGCGCCCATCAGGGCTCGCGCCAGGCGGCCGCGAGCGCCGTGGGCGGCTTCGTCTTCCTGCTCTTCGCCGTGATCGGAGTGGAGCTCTTCGCGTGAGGCTCTTGCTCGTCGGCATGAGCCACCGCACGGCGCCGCTCGGCCTGCGCGAGCAGCTCGCCGTGGCCGATCCGGAAGCACCCCTGCGCAAGCTCGTCGCGAGCGAAGAGATCGACGAGGCGGTGCTCCTGTCCACCTGCAACCGGGTGGAGGTGGTGGCGACGACCCGCCATCCCGATGCGGCGCGTCTGCGGATCCGCTCCTTCCTGCGCCGCGAGCTCGCCGAACGCGACCTCGGACCCGAGGTCGAGGGCTGCCTGTACGAGCACGTGGACGGCGACGCCATGCG
>Ga0214473_10004998_pt1 | contig 15906 bp, 17 predicted proteins | sample RVTome_7_FD_203509 | JGI IMG/M metagenome (GOLD analysis project Ga0214473, IMG submission 203509) | Soil microbial communities from uranium-contaminated site in the Upper Colorado River Basin, Wyoming, United States - RVT98D197 | ecosystem: Environmental > Terrestrial > Soil > Contaminated >... | reverse complement strand
CGCACATCACGCAGAACCAGGCCATGGTCATCAACGAGAAGTTTTACCAGGGCCTCTCGCCGGAGTTCCGGAAGATCCTGACCGACGCGGCGTACGAGGCCGGCAACTTCCAGAACGACCTGATCCTGAAGAGCGAGAAGGAGTACCTGGACAAGCTGAAGGAGAAGGGCATGACCATCGTGCAGCCCGACGTCAAGGCCTTCCGCGAGGCGACCAAGGACGTGCACAAGAAGGTCTCAGAAAAGTGGGAGCCGGGTCTCTACGAGCGGATCCAGGCGGTGAAGTAAGGGAACGAAAAACGTTCGGCAGTCCGACGGTTCGGCGGTTCGGTCGTTCTGGAGGCGTGAACCTGCCGGACAGCCGGGCTGCCGAACGCCTTTGAACCCAAGAGCGATTCGCCGGGGCGGGGCGTTTCGGCCCCGCAAACGCTGAAAGGCTGGCAAGCATGCCGATCGTGATCGATCGGATCGTGGGCTGGGCCTTGGCGGCCAATCTCGGCTTCATGACCTCGCTCGTCTTCGTCAGCGTGCTCTTCCGGTATGTGCTCAACCGCCCCCTGGCCTGGACCGAGGAGCTGGCCTCGCTCCTCTTCGCCTGGCTCACCTTCGTGGGCGCCTACGTCGGGTTCCGCACCCGCTCCCACATACGGATCGACACCCTCACGATCCTCCTTCCACCGTCGGTCCGGCGGGCGGTTCGCGCCTGCGTCGACCTCTGCGTCCTCGCCCTGCTCGCCATCTTCATCTGGCAGGGACTCGCGCTGACGGTGACGACCTGGAGCCTCGAGTTTCCGGCCATGGAGATTTCTCGGGGGTACCTGTACGCCTCGCTGCCGATCGGGGCCTGCCTGATGGTCCTTGCCATCCTCCTGGCGCGCCGGAACCCGGACGCCGCCGAGCAGAAGAAGGACTGGGCGTAATGGTCCTCGCCCTCGTCGGGACCCTCCTTCTGCTTCTCGCGCTCGAGTTTCCCGTGGCGTTCGCGATGACGGGGGCCTCCGCCCTGTACATCCTCCTGCAGGGCGATATCCCGCTGGTCGTGATGGCGCAACGGGTGACCGTGGGCGTGGATTCCTTCGTCCTCCTGGCCATCCCATTTTTCTTCCTGGCCGGGGAACTCATGAACCAGGGGGGGATTACCCAACGATTGATGGACCTGGCCCAGGCCCTGGTGGGTGGAATCCGCGGCGGCCTGGGGCACGTGACGGTCGTCACCAACATGATCATGGCCGGCATGTCCGGCTCCTCCGTTGCCGACGCCACGGGCACGGGGGCCGTCTTGATCCCGGCCATGGAGCGGGCCGGCTACCCGCGGGTCTTCTCGGCGGCCCTGGTGGGGGCCGCATCCACCATCGGACCCGTCATTCCACCCAGCATCCCCTTCGTCATCTACGGGGGGATCACCGGGATCTCCGTCGGGAGGCTGTTTCTCGGCGGCGTCGTTCCAGGAGTGCTGATGGGCTTGTTCATGATGGCCGCGGTGTACGTGGTGGCCCAACGGCGCGGGTATCGGGCGGAAGGCTGGCTGACCCTGCCCGAGGCCCTGCGCAGCATCTGGCGCGCCATCCCCGTCATGCTCTTCCCGGTCATCATCCTGGGGGGTATCTTTGGCGGTATCGTCACCCCCACCGAGGCGGCCGTCATCGCCGTGGTGTACGCCGTCCTGCTGGCGGTCCTGGTGTATCGGGAGCTGACCCCGCGCAGGCTGCTCCGCGTGCTCACCAGCGTGGCGGCCAACACGGCTAAGATCACCTTCATCATCGCCAGCGCCTCCCTGTACGGGTGGCTCCTGGCCAGGGAGGGGGTCCCGCAGCTTTTCACCAGCCTCTTCCTCTCCATTTCCCGGGAGCCATGGGCCATTCTCCTGATGCTGAACGTGATGCTACTGCTCCTGGGCTGTCTCATGGAGACGACGGCCCTGCTGGTGATCCTGACGCCGGTCCTCATGGACCTGATCACCCAGGTGGGCATCGACCCGGTGCACTTCGGCGTGGTCTTCACCCTCAACCTGATGATCGGCCTGCTCACCCCGCCGGTGGGGATGACGCTGTACGTGATGGTGAGCCTGGCAGAGGTGTCGGTTGGCGAATTCACCCGGGAGTGCGCAATCTTCATGCTGGCCCTGCTGGTGGTCCTGATCCTCATCACCTACATCCCCGGCCTCGTGACCTTCCTGCCGGAAATGGTCATGGGTCGGTGAGAGGGAGTGGGAGGTTTACCATGAAGCTCGCAGGCAAGGTCGCCGTCGTCACGGGGGTGACGAGCGAGATCGGCAAGGCCATCGCCTTGCGGCTGGCCGCCGAAGGGGCAGCCGTCGCCGTGACGGGAAACACCCCGGCCAAGGTCGAGAAGGTGGCGAAGGACCTCGAGAGCGCCAAGACCCGGTTCATGGCCGAGGCGCTCGATCTCACCCTCCCGGAGACCGTCGAGGAGTTCTTCGGCCGGGTCGCCCTGCGGCTCGGCCCGACGGACATCCTGGTCAATGGGGCGGCCTGGCGCGTCCGCTCATCCTTCCTGGAGACGACCTATTCGGACTGGCGCAGGACCTTCGCGGGGTGCGTGGACAGCTACTTCTACTGCAGTCTGGCTGCGGCGAGGCAGATGGTCCCGCGAAAATGGGGACGGATCATCCACATCGGCTCGATCGCCGGCGCGGTGATGATGGCCCCCTTTGCCGCCTACACGGCCGCCAAGGGGGCGGTGCATGCGCTGGCCAAGGCGATGGCATGCGACCTGGCGCCCTTCGGCATCACGGTGAACGTGATGGCGCCGGGCGTGGTGGAGTCGCCGTACCTGCGCGCCAACGTCACGCCCGAGGCGATCGGAAAACGTCTGGAACGGATCCCTATGGGTCGGCTGGCAAGCGTCGAGGACTGTGCGGCGGCGACGGCCCACCTCGCCTCCCCGGACATGGATTACGTCACCGGGCAGGTCCTCTACGTGGACGGTGGCTTCCTGAGTGCCGGAGTCATCGCGCGCTAGTGGCTCCCCCACGGGCTCCAGACCGAGGACCGGCCGGTGGCGCTGTTACCCGGAAGGGAGGGAACCTCCGAGATGGGACAGACTGTTGCGTTCATCGGCCTGGGCATCATGGGGGGGCGGATGGCCAGGAACGTCTTGAAGGCAGGGTACGCCCTTCGCGCCTACAACCGGACGGCGGCCAAGGCGGAGGCCCTGCGCCCCCTGGGGGCGACGATCGCGGCCACGCCGTGCGAGGCCGCCAGGGATGCCGACGCCGTCATCACCATGGTGGCCGACCCGCCTGCCCTCGCCGCGGTCCTGGAGGGGCCCGATGGCGCCTTCGCCGGGTGCCGGCCCGGTGTCCTGGTGATTGACATGAGCACGGTGGACCCGGGGACCAGCCAGGCGATGGCAGATCGGGCAAGAGCCCTTGGCCTCCGCTACCTCGAGGCGCCGGTGACGGGCGGCGTGGGGGCGGCCGAGCAGGGAACGCTGACGATCATGGCCGGCGGGACGCCGGAGGATTTCGCCGCGGCAAAGCCGCTGCTCGGCACCATGGGGAAAAAGGTCCTCCACGCGGGCCCCATGGGCCACGGATCGGTCCTGAAGCTCTCGGTCAATCTCGTCGCCGCCTTGATCGTGACCGCCATGAATGAGGGGTTGATTCTCGCCACCAAGGCCGGCCTGGATCCCGCCCTGGTGGCCGAGGTCCTGGCAGAGCGCGCGCCCCTCATCGAGCGGGCGGCCCCGCGCGTGCTGGCGGGCGATTTCGCCGCCCGGTTCCCGTTGAAGCTATCCCACAAGGACGTGCGATTGGCGCTGGCCACCGGCCGCAGCCTGGGCGTCCCACTCTCCGCCCTGGAGACGGTGGCAGAGCTGCAGACCGCCGCCCTGGCCAAGGGCCTGGGAGATCAGGACCAGACCGCCACCATCCAGGTGCTGGAGGAGATCGCCGGTGTCAAGGTGCGAGCGCGCAACCCGTAAACGTAAAACGTAATCCGCAAAACGTAATCGGAAACATCCCCTTACGCCTTACGTATTACGATTTACTTTTTGCATTTCACGAAGGAGGACGCCATGAACAAGAAATGGCTGGTGGGTGGAGGGTTGGCGTTGATTCTGGGGTGCTGGCTTGCAATGAGCCTTCCGGCGCAGGCAGCCGTCGAGATGACCATCGCGACCTTCCATCCCCGCACCCGCACGGCCGATGTCGAAGGCCTCTTCCATTTCAAAGAACTGGTCGAGGCGAGGAGCAACGGGGGCATCAAGGTCAACGTGTTCTTCGGGGGCACGTTGGGGGGCGAGCGGGAGCTTGTCGAGCAGCTCAAGCTCGGTACGGTTCACCTGTGCTACGAGGGCTGGGGAACGCGGGGAGCCTACGTCCGGAAGCTGATGCCCTGGGGTGTCCCTTATCTCTTCTCCGACAAGGAGCAGGTCCAGCGCACGGTCGCCGGTCGGATCGGCCAGGAGGTGCGGGCGACGTACCTGAAACAGGGGATCGTGTGGGCGGGGCTCTACTTCCGTGGGAACCGCCAGCTCACGACCAACCGCATGGTCAAGACCCCGGCCGACCTCAAGGGGATGAAGCTCAGGCTGCCCGAGACGCCCGACTGGATCGTGGTGTGGAAGGCCTTCGGCACCCTGCCGGCGCCGATCCCCTCGCCCGAGATCTTCGGGGCGCTGCAGACGGGCGTCGTGGAGGCCCAGGAGAACCCGGTCTCCTCCAACTACAACGCCAAGCTCTGGGAAGTGCAGAAGTACATGGTGATGACGAACCACATCGTGGACATGCACGCCCACCTGCTGAGCAAAAAATTCCTCGATTCCCTGTCGGAGAAGGATCGCCAGCTTGTCCTCAAGGCCGTCGAGGACACCCTGGAGTGGTCCACCAAGTTCTCCTTCGATCAGGAAGAGAAGCTCATCAAGGAGATGGAGGCGAAGGGGATGGCCATCATCCGGCCTGACCTGAAGCCATTCCAGGAGATCGCCCTGGGGACCCTGGAGTACTTCAAGACCCAATGGGAGCCCTGGGTCCACGAAGAGACCTTGAAGGCCCTGGGCAAATGATCCGACGGCTGGCCGCGGTGTTCGAAAGCCTCGCCATGGTTTTCCTGGCGGGCGTCCTGACGACTGTCACCCTCCAGGTCTTCTTCCGCTATGTCGCAGGCATCGTGGCCCCGTGGACGGAAGAGGCCACCCGGTATCTGGGCATCTGGATGGTCTTCATGGGCGCGACGGCGGCCATGGCGCAGGGTTCCCACATCGCGGTCACGGTCTTGGTGGAGCGGCTTCCCGAATGGATCCAGGCAGTCATCCGGCGCCTCTCCTGGACTCTGCTGCTGCTTTTCAGCGGGATTGTCCTTCTGGGGAGCCTCCAGCTCATCCGGCTCAACTGGGAGCAACAGGCGGTGACCTTCCCCGTCAGCGTCGCCGCCCTCTACCTGGCCCTGGTCGTGTTTTCCGGGACGAGCCTGCTCCTCCTCGTCGCCCTCCTGTGGAGGGGATCGGAGGCGCAGCGGTAGATGGAAATCCTCCTGGTGTTCTTCGGCCTGCTCATCGCTCTCTTGGTTCTGGGCATCCCGGTCGGGTTCAGTATCGGGCTGACCTCCATCGTGGCCATCGTCCTCAGGTGGGGGTACGCGAGTCTCTCCTTCGGCCTGACGGCACAACAGTTGGTCTACGGGATCAACAACTTCCCCATCATGGCGGTTCCCCTGTTCCTGCTGACCGGCGCGCTGATGAACGAGAGCGGGGTCACCAACCGGCTCTTCGACTTCGCCAACAGCGTGGTTGGCCACATCCGCGGCGGGCTGGCCCACGTGAACGTGCTGGGCAGCGTCATCTTCTCCGGCATGTCCGGGGCCGCCGCCGCCGACGCTGCCGGTCTCGGACAGATCGAGATCAGGGCCATGGAGAAGTCGGGCTACGACAAGGCGTTCAGTTGCGCCGTGACCGCGGCCTCGGCGACCATCGGCCCGGTGATCCCGCCCAGCGTGCCGCTGGTGCTCTACGGGGTTCTGGCCAACGTCTCCGTTACCAGGCTATTCATTGGCGGAATTATCCCCGGCCTGCTCATGGCCATCGCTATGATGGTGCTCTGCGCCTGGTACGCCCACAGGCGTCAGTATCCCAAGGGGAACAGGTTCCGCCTCGAGACCGCCGTCACGACTTTCCGGGCTGCCTTCCTCCCGCTGCTCACCCCCGTGATCATCATCGGAGGCCTCTGGACCGGCGTCTTCACCCCAACGGAGGCCGCGGGAGTCGCTGCGCTCTACGCGGGCTCCCTGGGCGTGGCCGTGTACCGGACGATCGGGTGGCGAGTCCTGATGACGACGTTCCGGACCATGGCCCGCGAGTCCGCCGTCATCATGTTCATCCTGGCCTGCGCCCAGATCTACAGCAACGCCCTCACCCGGACGCAGGTTCCCATGCACGTCACGGAGGGCCTGATGTCTATCAGCGACAATCCCATGGTAATCATGCTGGTGCTGAACGTGGTTCTGCTCGTCGCGGGCTGTTTCATGTCCACGGCCGAGACGATCACGCTGCTCACCCCGCTGATCGCGCCGCTCCTCCCCAAGTTCGGGATCGACCCCATCCACTTCGGCCTGGTCATGGTGCTGAACCTGATGATCGGGCAACTGACGCCCCCCTTCGGCGTTGTCCTGTACGTGGTCGTCCGCGTCGGCCAGGTCCCCTTCGACCAACTGGTGAAGGCTTGCGTGCCCTTCTACTTCGCCATCGGCGCCGCGCTGATCCTTATCATACTCTTCCCCCCGCTGGTGACGTTCCTCCCCAATTTTATACTAGCCCGCTGATCCCCCGTACTCCGGCAGCGCCCCATGGGCAGGTGCCACCCCACCCCCTGCGGTACTGGGATTCCCCTGGAGGACTCCACCCCGAGTCTCTAACTGGGATGAAGAGCGCGGACCCATCCTGATTCCCCTTGACGCGTTCAAGACCTTAAGCCATCGTACCGGTTGCTTGACAACTTTTTGCAGGGCGAGACTATGGGGGTGATGCGGGCGCGTAGAATCTGCTAGCAGGGACGCACTCCCCGCTGGGCCCGAACTGGCACTCAAGGGAGATGGATGAGAGAGGAGAACCAAGGGGTTACAATGAAGGCGCGGAAGAAGGTCTCGGTAAAGGACGTAGCGAAGAGGATTGTTGAAATGGTTCAGGGGATCCTGGAAGGGCTTCCACCCAAGGAGCAGGAGCGCAGGTTGAAGTCTTTTTGCGACGCTTTTTCCGCTCGGCCACGCACTCGAGCCAAAACTTCCGGATCTTCTCCACGCGCTTCGGGTCGCATGGCAGCCCGTGGGCGCGCATAGCCAGGATCAGACCTAGGGGCTAGCGGCTCTCCGCAGCGTGCAGAGCGGCGGCGAAGTCGGGTGCTTTGGGCGCTGGGAAGGCGAAGCCATGACGCACCGTGCCCCCGCTGGCGGAGGTCCAAACCACCCGGCCCTTCACTTCAACGGCTCCCCGCTGTGTATCCAGGACGAGATCCACGGTGCTTCCTGGAACCATCTGGACTGAAAGCTCGGCCATGAACCCCCCGGCGCCGATGACACGGACCATCCCCTCGATCACTTTCCCGGGAAATTGAGCCGTCCAGCCGACCGCCGGCAGCGAGACGGGGAACCGCTCAAATTGTCGCACACCCGGCGTCGGCTTTGCCTGCCCCGCCCCCTCATCCCGGGTCGCCGCCGTCGCCTTCTTGCGACGGGCGCCGGCCAAGACCGCCTCGATGGTGGCAACGAGGGCCGGCCGGCGCACCGGCTTGGGGACGCAGGCCTGGGCGCCTGCGGCGTACGCTTGGCGATGCAGGGTGAGCTCCTCGCTCTCGGTGACGATGACCACGGGGACGTCCTGGGTCTTGGGCTCCTGGCAAAGCAGGCGGCAGACCTCAAACCCATCCATGTCGGCAAGACGGAGGTCGAGGAGGACAAGATCGGGCGGCTGCGCGACGGCCAGCTTCAGGGCCAGGGTGCCCGTCTCCGCGCTCTGAACCACGTAGCCTGCCAAGCTCAAATACTCCTTCAACAGCTCCCGCTCGCGTAAATCGCCCTCGACGAGCAGCAACCGCCACGGCATGGAGCCTCGTAGCTCCACGCCGAACACTCCGTGGACCGGAGGGCCGGGCTTCCCCGGCGCTTGCGTCTTCGTTACCCGCTGTTTCATCCGGTTGACGGTAGCAGATTCCCCACCCATTGCAAGTCGTTTCGCCCGATGAATCGGCCCGGCAGGCCAAGCATGCCGCCCCGGCCCGTCCGTGTCGGAAGGTGGCGCGGCCCCAGAGGCAGGCTGCGCTCCCTCGGCTGCGGCGGCGTATGCACGTCGGGAGGATCCCCGCGATCAGACCATTCGTGGACGTCTCCGTTTATCAGCCTGGGCCGACGACATTCGGCTTGACGCCCCCTGCCGCCATTGTTAGGTTGCCCACGCTTCTATACTCAGCGGGCCGAACATGGCGACCCAAACGAAGATTGTCTTGCTGGTGATTGCCTTGGCCGTCCTGGGCAGCGTGACACTCCGCGATGACACGCGCCTGACCCAAGAGCTCGAGAACGCCGCGCACGCGCCGGTCTTTGGAATCGCGTCACTCGTCCTGCTGTCCACACTCAAGGGAGACCGGAAAAAGCGCTACCTTCTGGCCTGGGCCGGGGCCGTCGTGCTCGGGGCCGCCGTCGAAGGGCTCCAGGCGGTTGAGGGGCGGGACGCCGAGACGCTGGACGTATTGCGGGATGGGGCGGGAGCGGCGTCTTTCCTCCTGGCCCACTGGACCCTCCAGGGCGGGTCTGCTGCCCGCGGGCTTCGGTGGACCCTGCGTGCGCTCGCGGCGGGGGTCCTGGTCCTGGTGTTCACGCCTCCAGCCCTCACAGGCGCGGCCATTGCCGCCCGCTACGTCCGGTTTCCGTTGATCGAGGACTTCGAGTCCCCCTGGACGAGACGCCTGTGTTCCGCGGGGGCCGTCCGATTCGACGTCGTCGAGGCTCCGGGAGGCTTTCGAAAACCCGGGGGAAACCGGGTGGCACGGATTGCCTTCGAGCCGGCCGAATACTCGGGGTGGGGCATCCAGGGCCCGTTTCCGGACTGGTCGGGCCACCGCGAATTGGCCTTCGAGGTGTACTCGGAATTGTCGGAGCCGGTCCGAATGACGCTGAGAATCCATGACCGGTCGCACAACCAGGAGTACCGTGACCGGTACAACAGGGAATTCGTCATCCAGCCGGGTAGCACTCAGATCCGCGTGCCTCTCGGCCAGGTGAAGGGAGCGCCCGCGGGGCGCCAGATGGACCTCGCCGCCATAGACGGCATCGGGATGTTTATCGTGAGGCCCGAAAGAAGTTTCGTGCTCTACTTCGACGGCTTCCGCCTGGAGTAGCGATACCGTTCCGAGAGCGGGTGGTCCGGCGCGGATCGCGAGGCAGGGTGAGCGGTAGCGTTTCACACGGCAGGAGTGTAGCAGCCTCGCATGACAGGGCAAAAATGGCAGTTCATGCCGACATCCTGGGAAGCCCTGCAGACTGAGCCCCGCCGCTCCAAAATCCTATTCCGCGAGGCATTGGGGGTATCCGCAAGGGCCTGCGCTGCCCCAGGCAAGCAGCAACTGCACACTCCCCACTTCCGCGCGGCCGCAATTCGTCCGTGTCCCCGCAGCGAATCCCCTTGATTCTACGCTGAAAAGCTGGTCACGGATCCGCCAGCGCCTTCCATGGCACGATTCCCGCTTGACAACGATCAGATCATTCTGTGATCGCCGTTCAGCGCGAGACCGTGTCGGAGGAATTTACGATCCGCCCAGGGATATAGAGCATCCGATCCCTGGGCCTCAATCTCAGCAGCCCTAGAGGGGGCAAGCGATGGCTCGGAACACTTTTTTCCTCGTCCTCTGCGTGCTAGTGGGGATCGTGCTTGTGGGTGCCGGCCCGGTAGCCGCCCTTCCAATGCCCGACACAACAGTATCAGAGGTCAAGCTTGTCGGGGCAGGGTCGTTGACGGATTGGATTTCGATCGGCGGTGACGCGGGCACGGTGGTCCTGGGGCCCTACAGCCTGAAGGTTCCGAGCACGGACGTCGCCCTCGCATGGATGTGCTTCGACGCCGCGCCAACGATGCACCTGAATCAGACTTGGTCGGCTTACTTTACAGATAATGCAGAGACGGCTGCAACCCTCTGGTTCGGCAGCGCCCCAAATGCGTTAGAGAAGATCCACATGATCTCCTGGCTTGCCAACCAGTGGGACAGGACAAATGCCGCCCAGATGGGCGCGATAAACGAGGCGATTTGGGAGATCGCGGCAGATTATGCAGGGACACCGACGAGCCTCAGCTTGGGGATAGGGATGGGCAATTTCTACACCCAGTCCATCTCCAGCAGTCCCTATAGTTCTCTCGAGACTCTGGCCGATAGTTTCCTCTCCCTCGCTCTGGATCACAAGGATTCGGATTACGGGCAAAGCCTGTTCCTGATCCCGCTCAACGGGACCAACGTTGATCACACCATCCAGCCCTTCGTTACCGCTGTTCCCACTCCCGAGCCCGGCACCCTGTTGCTCCTGGGCTCTGGGCTGGTTGGCCTGGCTGCGTACGCCTCCAGACACAACCACCGCAGGCACCTCGGTTCGCCCGGGGCGTAAAACGATCCGCTCGCGCCCCTCGGTTCGTCGTGAGGCCCTGCCTCTCTCAGTCAAGGTCTTCCCGCACCCTGAACGGCTCATACCGCTCGGAATTCCGGTATTGTGAAAGGGCAGCGAACCCTCCTCAGCTTCCAACTGCCTGAACTTGCGGAGGCACGGGAGCACCGCATCGTCTCCCGCGTGGGGGAATGTCCCGGTCCAGGAAGGCTTGGCTGCCCACTGCACGTCGGATGGCCCAGCGGGGATCGGGGGCGCCCAGCCGGGGACGGCGAGGCATGGGGGCAGGATTGCTATCCCGCCGGCTGGCCACAGGCGCCGCAGAACTTCTCTCCCGTCGTGAGGGAGTGGCCACACTGACCGCAACGGGGTGCAGCCAGCCCCTGACCGCACTGACTGCAGAACTTCATGCCGGCGCGAACGGCTGCCCCACACTGCGAGCAGGTGGACAGGACCCCGGAAGGGATGGAAGTCCCGGGGCGCCGCACTGTCTCAAGCTCCTCGATCCACCACGCGGAGCTGCGGTAGCCCGCCCAGACCATCCAGAGGGCCGCACCCACGATCCCGAGGACGAAGATCCAGTTGTAAACGGTCCGGCCGGTCTCCCCGAGGAACGGGCCAACCAGCAGCAGGAGCACCCCGTGGCCGACGATGACGACGATCAAGGTGACCAGCGGTTCCACGACCTGCCGCGCAGAGGAGAGCCCTTTCCCATCCTCGGGGATCTGCCTGGCTGCCGTGCGCCCGAGGAGCCAGAACAACACGACTGCACTCCCATAGGCCAAGAATCGGACCAGGTTGGACGCCGTCAGCCCCGTGGTCCCGATGCCGGTCTCTCGGAAGAGCTGCATACCGCCCAGAATGGATCCGAGCATCGCGGCCAACACCATCGCGATGAGGTACTGCCCAGCCCACGCCCAGGCCTTCACGGTCAACCCTCCTCATATGGGGAGAGGAAATTCACTCGGCTTCCCCTCCAGATCCACGTCTTCGTGATATCCGAGGAGACCCCCCGGACACGCCATACGTAGATGACCGGACGCTCTTTGGCCACAGGTTTTTCCACTGACCGGTGCTGGGGAACGTCGCAGGTCATCCTGGGCGGCCGGTCCATGTCACCCCGGAACAGGGCGTGCCCACCGATCCCGCGGATGATGACAAGGTGGAAGAGGTCGGGCGCGACCGCTCAGCGCATCTGGAGGCGGGTGAAGACCATGCCGAGGAACTTGTTCAGGCTGTGACCGCGGGAGAGGAAGGGGACGACGGGCGGCTTGCGCATGCCGAGCTTCTTCAATTCCTCGAGGATGAGGCGGTGTCTCCCCCGCTTGAGTCCCCGCTGGAAGGTGGTGATGGCCAGCCGCTTCTCGTCGGCCGCAAGCAAGACGCGGCCGAGGTTGAGGTAGTGGACCGCCTGCTCCGGTTCCTTCAACAGTGCCTGGCGGCAGAGGCCTGTGCCCGCTTTGAACTGCCGCCGTTCCCGGGCCACGCAGTACCCGAGGTAGGAAGCCAGGGTCGGAGTGGACCCGAGGCGGGCGGCGGTCTCGAGATGGAGAAGCGCGTCCAGGGTATTGCCCTGGTCCGCCGCGGCTATACCCCTCTTTACCAGCTGCCGGAAGTCCTGATTGCTCATGGCTCCTCCGTCATTGGGCGGGTGGCCGCCACCTCGGCGGGCATGGCGGTCGAGGCCCGAGAGTCGCTCCTGGCGCGTGGCTGGCCCCTGCCGTGCCGGGACCTCGCTGCGGGAGACGGGCGCCTCCTTGGGTCGTGGGTCGAAGTTCCAGCGGATGGAACCCTAGATAACGACCCCGCACATGTCAAGGCCCCCGTTCACCTTCTTTCACACCGCCTTGCCACCCGCCCGCCCCCTCCAGTCCGGGGCCGAGCAAAGGGAGTTGTCCTGTTCGTCATACTCCTGTAACATGCGTGCGTCATTCTATCGAAATCTCACAGGAGGGAATATTCCATCCCTGAACCGCGCCGAGCCCTCGCAAGAGTCGCGTGGCTCATCTTCCCGGTCCGCAGGACAGTTCCCCTCGGCCCCAGGGCACTGCGAGGGGATCGGCGAAGCGCTCGAGGGTCTCCTTCGCCGGAGCGGGGGCCCTTCGATCCGGGTAGAGCGATGATCCCAGGGCCCGCAACCTGGCAGCCCTGGGTGTAGGACAGAGTGCGCAAGCGCGGCCAACGACCATGCCGCAGTCGGGAGGAGATATGCACCGACCAAAGCCACCTGCCGCCAAAGCCCTTCGGATGATCGTGGAGATAGAGCTGGTCCCGCTGGGCGAGTCGGAAGTCTATGAAGTTGGTAACGGGCAGGTGCTGTTCCCGGCTCGCATCGTGGTGGATGGCAAGTCAATCGAGGTGTCGCGGTCACAGAAGGACTGGTTTCTCGTCAAGACCAACGACTGGTACATGCACCTGGCCTGGGGAGCGCGAGAGAAAAAACCGAAGAGCAAGAAGTAAGATGGCGGGGCCGGGCCGCGGCCGCCTTGCTTCGGGGCGCGGATGAGCTGAACGACAGTGAGACGCACGGACGTCGGCAGGATGGCCGGTCGTCTCCAAACTACTTCGCCGGGCGACTTCCCTCTTCCGGCTGCCTTCTGTTCAGCTCGTATCCACGCGCCCGCAGGCAGTCGCGGTAGAGATTCTCGGCTTGATACTCGACGCGTCCAGGCAGCGGCGGCGGCGGGCCGGGTTGCCCGAACACGACCGGGGGCGCAAGCGGTTTGGCTGCCTGCCGGCACTCGTAGTTGTCCCGCTGGAAGTCCTCTTTGGTCGAACCAGCCTTAACCCAGTAGATTCCCGCAGGCCCGACGAATTCCACTCGGTCCCGCTCGTCGTACGTCACGTCGATCATCGTCTCGGGCTCCAGGCTCATGATTTCGACTGGCGTGCCGACGACCTCCCAGATCCCGAGCGTGAGCAGGTCCATGCCGGCATGCAGGGCCGCGCGTCCGTATTTCTGGCTGTCTCGCTGGCCCTGTTTGAACCTGAAGGTATCCACCCGCTTCCCATCGTGGACGCCCGTCTGATCCGGTTCTCCGAACTCCTTCAGGACATCGGACCGGGGCGTGCCGATCAGGAGGACGTTCATGTCCTTCGGCCCGGGTGTGGATGCCGCCATGATGACCGAGCAGCCCGAGAGAGCCAGCGACGCCAATGCGAGGACCAGCCTGAGTCCCTTCCACCTCGACATGATGCGCCCCCTTTCGTGTGTACAGCCGTTGCAAACGAAAGCCGCGGCCGTTCACGGAGGGCAACCGGCATGCCACAGGGGACGGGGGCAGCATAGCCCGCGAATTTGCTGCACGGCGAGGTCGGAGAGGCGGATCAGCAGGGGGAGCCGGTGTCCAGCGGGATAGGCAGGCGGTCAAGCCAGGTAGCTACCAAACTGGCCACCCGGCCGGCGCCCTCGGGGAGAGTTTCACTGACGTCTTCGGCCCTCGCCCGGTCGAGGCTGGCTCTACAGAAGAGAGGACTCAAAAGGGGACGTTTACCCTTGCGTCACATTGCGGCGAGCCGGTTTCACCCTGCCCGCGCGTCCCGGCTCACCTGGGTGCCTCAGGAGACGAATAGGGGGAAACGCCGAACATCGGGGCGGGGGCGCGGAGCGCGGCAAAATGGAGCGTGTCACAAGGGTACTACAGCTGCATCGTCCCCCACCTCCAAACAGGCGGTGGGAGATCTTCTACTCATCCCCCTGGTCCCGCGTCGATCTTGCTTGACACTCAATGGGGCGGCGCCGGCTGAGGCGGCGCAACGCCGGGCGATCGAGGTGAGACGGGGGACCCGGGAGCGGCACCCGATGGCGGAGGCGGCGGCACAGGGACCAGGGAGCCTGGCTGCGGCGCGCGGACCACACCCGGGATCTGGTTCCCCTTGGCGTACATGCACTGCTGGTATGCGATATCGTATCGCCGCTGAATTTCTCTGCCGGACGCCTGGCCGGCGTCCGCCCCCATCGCCGTCCCCGCGAGAGCACCACTCCCGGCTCCAATCGCCGCGCCGGTGCCAGGGTGGCCGGAGGCCGCGCCGATCGCCGCTCCCAGCCCTGCCCCGAGGACCGTCCCGATAGCGGCTGTGCCGGCCGTGCTCTGCGCGGCGGCGGTTGTGGACGTGGTTCCGATCTGCTGGCTCGCCCAGTCCCTGCAGACGGCGTTATCGGCCTGGAATTGCTCGAAGGACTTGCCCGCGCCCGGCAGGACCATCACGCTTGGCCTCGTGGGTATGGTCGCACAGCCGCCCAGTCCCACCACGGCAGCGACGGCAAGAACCGCCCATCTCCCGGACATTCCGCCTCTCCTCTTACCGCCCCGGTGGGGGCGACTGGGGAACGACCGTCATCCAGCCCGGTGGACACTCTTGGATATATGGGTAGTAGCCCTGCGGGTTGGGGCAGTAGTACCAGTAGGCTTGCTGTGGGGGCTGTGGCTCCTGCTGGATATACACGGGGGGCGCCTGCTGGACGATCACGGGTGGAGAGGCGTAATAGGAATATGGGGGTCCCCACCAGAACCGCGGGCCCCACCAGATGGGGCCGATGAAGACGCGCGCCCCGACGAAGGGTCGATGCCCGCTGAAGCCGCGATGGAATCGGGCGCCGTCCCGGGCGGAACCCGGGAGGGCAGTGCCGAGAAGCAGGACCATCGCCACGAGAACCACGCAGGCGAGTTTCTTCTTGTTCATGTCACGTTCCCTCCCGCCAGACCTGGCCGAGACACCGGGCCGGAGACGGTCGCTCGCGATAGGCCAAGCACAGTCTTTTGACGAGCCTGGCGCCGGGCATATTCACCCCCACAGAATCCGGGAAACCACAGCCTCCCGACGGGGCGGTCTAGATCCGTGTGCCCGTCTGTCTCTTCATCACCGGACGGGTTCCGTTGCTGACCTTCGGCCTTCCTTCCAGCGTCTTCACCGATCGCCAGTGCCTCCCGCTATCTATATATAACCACCCGAGAGGCGCAATTGTTTCAGGAGAAGAAGGGTACCGGACACCTTTCAGCCTCCAACTGCTCGAATTTGTGGAGGTACAGAGACACTTCCTTGTCGCCTGCGGGGAGGAGGTACCGGGCCAGGAAAGCTTCGGCGACTGTCTCAGCGCGGAAGATGGCGCGGCGCTCGATCCTGCGCAGCATGACGGGGTGGAGGGCGCCGGTCGTAGATCCCGGGCGAAGAGCGGGACCGAAGATCCCGGGCGAAGAGCGGGACCGAAGGGTCCGGACGAAGAGCGGAAGGGCCTCGCGGCGTGGACTGTGGAGCATAGCGGGCATGGAGCATCACTGGATGTATCTGACAACGGTGCATACAGATGC
>Ga0214473_10004997_pt1 | contig 15912 bp, 3 predicted proteins | sample RVTome_7_FD_203509 | JGI IMG/M metagenome (GOLD analysis project Ga0214473, IMG submission 203509) | Soil microbial communities from uranium-contaminated site in the Upper Colorado River Basin, Wyoming, United States - RVT98D197 | ecosystem: Environmental > Terrestrial > Soil > Contaminated >... | reverse complement strand
TGAACTACGAGCCGGAGGAAACCTCCACCGCCGACGTATTCAGCCGGGCCTTCGAGGAGCCCGCCGTGCTGCTCGAGCACCTGGAAGCGCTGCGCCGGCATCTCTTTCGGGCGGTGCTGGTGCTGACGGTCACCACGGCGGGGAGTTTCTTGTTCGCCCCCCGCATTCTGGATTACTTGGCCCGGCCCATCGGCGGCATCCAGGCCTTGCAGGCCATCGAAGTCACTGAATCGATAGGTGCCTTCATGCGGGTGTCGCTGCTCACCGGCTTCGCTCTGGCCCTGCCGTACATCGCCTTTGAAGGCTTCGCCTTTATGAACCCGGGCCTCAAGCGCAGCGAACGCGCGTTGGTCCTGTTCTCGGTGCCCATGGCCTTCCTGCTGTTCGTGGCCGGCCTGGCCTTCACCTACTTCATTGTGCTTCCCGCCGCCCTGGACTTCCTGCTCAGCTTCATGGGCATCCCTACCATCCCACGCCCCTCCAACTACATCCGCTTTGTCACCAACTTGATGCTGTGGATCGGGTTGGCCTTCGAATTCCCGCTGGTCATCTACGTGCTGGCCGGGCTGGGTTTCGTGCGGGCCGGGACCCTGGTGCGCGGCTGGCGTTTCGCCATCGTGGGTATCGCTGTGCTGGCTGCCGCGGCCACCCCCACGGTGGATCCGGTCAACATGGCGCTGGTCATGGGGCCGATGATCGTGCTCTACTTCTTCAGCATCTTGCTGGCCGCACTGGCCCAGGCAGGCCGGCGCCGGCGCGCGCAACCCCCCGAACCAGACGGCGCGAGGGCTGTCTGAATAGGCAGCCCTCGATGACCTCGGGCAATCGCCACCGCAGCTCATTGGTCGACACATGCAGGGTGTAGAAAGTAGCTCCAGCCACCGGATCCCAATCGAACGCGGGGCGGGGGACGGTTAGCACATCTCCGTTCCCGGGGCTGGTCAGGATGGGGGCAGGATCCTGGGTCAGGCGGTGGCCCACGGCGTCGTAGCTGTAGTGGAAGAACTCGCCGGTCGAGTAGTCGGCGGCGACCAGGCGCTGCAGCGGGTCATAGCTGTAGTCGATCGTCACCGAGACCGGTCCACCCACCCCTCCGGGGATCTCCACCAACGCCTCCAAGCAACCGGGGATGGTGCAGTGGTCGGCCGTCCCGCTCCAGAACTGCACGCCGTCGTAGTCGGCCCGGAAGCGGTAGTCGCCCACAGGCAGGGTGAAGACTACCTGCCCGCTCGCATCGCTGGTCCCATGGTAGCCGGTGTAGCTCTCCCCATCGAAGGCGTAGACCGGCAGGTCGGGGTACGGCGAGCCGGTCTCGCTCTGCACCGTCACGGTCACGGGGATCGTGACGGTGATGCTGGCCTCGGTGCAGCCGGGGAGGGCGCAATGGTCGGTCGTGCCGCTCCAGAACTGGGTGCCGTACAAGTCGGAGCGGAAGCGGTAGTCCCCTTGCGGCAAGGTGAAGACTACTTCGCCGTCGGCGTCGGTCACGCCGTTGTAGCCGGTGTAGGCCGCCTCGTCGAAGACATAGACCGGCAGCCCCTCCTGCGGGACGGCATCCGTGTCCGACACGGTCACGGTGACCGGGAGCGTCACGACAAGCGTGGCCGTTTCGCAACCGGGCAGCGCGCAGTGATCGGTCTCACCGCTCCAGAACTGGGTGCCGTTGAGGTCCGCCCGGAAGCGGTAGTCGCCCTGCGGCAGGGTGAGTTGTACCTGCCCGGCGGCGTTGGTGCCGGCGTTGTAGCCGGTGTAGCTTCCGCCGGAGAAGGCATAGACCGGCAGCCCTTCCTTCGGCAGGCCGTCCGTGTCCTGCACCGTGATCGTCACCGGAATCGTCACGGTAATGCCGGCCTCGGCGCAGCCGGGGATCGTGCAGTGATTGGACTCACCGCTCCAGAACTGCGTGCCGTTCAGGTCGGCGCGGAAGCGGTAGGAGCCATCGGGCAGCGTGATCGAGGCCTGCCCGTACTCGTCGGTCGTTGCATTGAAGCCGGTGTAGGAGATGCCGTCGAAGACATAGACCGGGAGCCCCTGCTGCGGGAGGCCGTCCGTGTCCAGGACTGTCACCACCACCGCAGCCGGGTCGGATAGAGGCGCGTAGGCAGGCGCCGGCCGGATCTTGGCCATCCTGGCGGAGCTGCCCAGGAAACCAACCTCGGTGGCGGTCGGCTCGGGCGTCGGCGGCTCAGGCGTAGGCGTGTCGGTGGGCGACGGCGCGGGAGTGTCCGTCGGGGTTGGCGTGGGTGTGGGGGTCTCAGTTGGCGTCGGCGTCGATGACGGCGTCTGTGTCGGCGCCGGTGTATCCGTCGGCGTCTCGGTCGGCGTCGGCGTGGGTGTGCTGGTCGCCGTCGGGGCGACGCCTGCAACCATCGTCACCTCCAGGCAGCCGGCGATGGTGCAGTGGTCGCCCGCACCGCTCCAGTACTGTACGCCCTGATAGTCCGCCCGGAAGCGGTAACTGCCCTGCGGCAAGGTGAAGACCGCCTGGCCGGAAGCGTTGGTGATCTTGTTGTAGCCGGTGTAGCTTCCACCGGAGAAGGCGTAAACAGGCAGCGCCTGCAGCGGCGCGCCGGCCCAATCCTGCACGGTCACGGTCACCGGGATGGTGACGGCGACACTCCCCTCGGTGCAATCGGGGATGGCGCAGTGGTCGGTCGTGCCGCTCCAGAACTGTGTGCCGTTGAGGTCGGCCCGGAAGCGGTAGTCGCCTTGCGGCAGTGTGAAGACCGCCTGTCCGGAGGCGTTGGTGGTTCTGTTGTAGCCGGTGTAGATGCCGCCGGAGAAGGCATAGACCGGCAGCCCCGCCTTCGGGGCGCCATCGGTGTCCTCCACCGTCACCGTCACCGGCAGCGTCACCACCACGGTGGCGGCCGAGCACCCCGGCACCGCGCAGTGGTTGGAGCCTCCGCTCCAGAACTGCGTGCCGTTGAGGTCGGCGCGGAAGCGGTAGGTGCCTTCCGGCAGGGTGAAGCTCACCTGGCCGGAGGCATCGGTCGTGCCGTTGAAACCGGTGTAGGTGGCGCCGTCGAAGACGTAGACCGGCAGGCCCGCCTTTGGGACGCCGTCGGTGTCCTGCACCGTCACCGTGACCGGCACTGTGACCACCACGGTCGCATCCAGGCAGCCGGGGATGGTGCAATGGTCGGTCGCCCCGCTCCAGAACTGCGTGCCGCCCGAGTCGGCCCGGAAGCGATAATCGCCCATGGGTAGGGTGAAGACGGCCTGGCCGCTGGCGTCGCTGGTGCCGTTGTAGCCGGTGTAGATCCCGCCCGAGAAGGCGTAGACCGGCAGGCCCGCCTGCGGCATCCCCAGGCTGTCTTCCACCGTCACCACGGCAGGGATGGTCACGATGACGCCGGCCAGGGTGCAGCCCGGCACCGAGCAGTGGTTGAAGGCATCGTTCCAGAACTGGGTCCCGTTGAAGTCGACCCGGAAGTCGTATTCCCCCTCCGGCAGCCGCAGGGTGACTTCCCCGTTGGCATTGGTCGTGCCGGAGCGGCCGGTGTAGGTCGAACCATCGAAGACGTACACCGGCAGCCCCTGTTTGGGTGTGCCACCGGTATCCTGCACCACCACCAGCACCGGATCGGGGATGGTCATCAAGACACTCGTGCAGCCGGCGATCTCGCAGTGGTTCTCGTCGCCGCTCCAGAACTGCACACCGTCTACATCCGCCCGGAAGCGGTAGTTCCCCTCCGGCAGCGTGATCGAAACCTGGCCGTCCGCGTCAGTGGTCTGGTTGAAGCCGGTGTAGGTCCCACCGGAAGAGGCATAGACCGGCAGCCCGGCTTTGGGGGTGCCGTCGGTGGCTTGCACCGTGACGGTCACCGGCAGCGTCACCACCACGGTCACCGCCGCCCAGCCCGGCACGGCGCAGTGGTTGGCCCCGCTGCTCCAGAACTGGGTGCCGTTGAGATCGGCCTGGATGCGGTACTGCCCTGTCGCCGGCCGCAGTGATATAACCACGGATCATAGGCATTTCAGGTTGTCACAATGTATGTGCGTCTATGGAGATTGAGGGAAGGCGAATGTGTCTAGCTGGCCGGAATCGCCAAGTAGCACGTAGAGGGAGTTCACAGCTGGGTCCACAGCCACGTAGTATCCACCAACTGTTCCTTTGAGACTCGATGGAAGCATCAACTTTGGACTTTCATACATTAGGAGAATAGAGTCGGAGCCAGTGGTGGGATCAACTGCATGCAGCATCCCATCACGAGTCAGGAACAGGATGCCCTCACTAGAGGTGGCGATGTTGCTCACGACCTCTGCTTCAGATTGCCAGAGTGTCCTTCCTGACTTGATGTCAATACCAACTACGTGTCCCATCTGATCGCCTGTCCTCACAACGAGCGTGTCGGAAACAACTACAGGCGTCTCAAGCACTTCAAGCCCAAGTCCGATTGCCCATAGCATCGAATTCGTCTCAAGATCTTCCGCACGAATAGAGTCACCAATTGCGATTTCAGGGAGGATCAGGTGCACTGTGTAGAGAAGGCTCGTTCCCGCGGTGTCAATCGGGCGCCCGGTTTCCCTATCTAGCAACTGCAGGCTGTTTGGATTGGAGTAGGCATAGACCGAGCGATCATATAGATGAAGGGCGAACACCCTCCGAGATGGCGTAACATACGTACGCCATTGAAGATCACCGGAAAGGGGTGATCGCCGCTCAACGCTCCCCCTTAGTCCCCCTACGTAGAACGCCTCCTCGTCTGCCGCGATTTCCGTTGCTGATCCCAAAGGGGTGCGCCAGAGAATGGCTCCATCTCGAGCATCCATCACGGCGACACGGTTGAGCGGGATTGCCCCGTCAGCGCCGAGGAGAGCCAAGGCGCCAGAGGAAGACACGAGACGCGAATCGCCATAGTTGGGCGCAGCGTAGAGACAGCCCTTAGACCACCGCAGATCCATCCCCTCCTGCAAGATGCTCACTGACCGAGCATTCTGAGGGAAGCCAATCGTGCAAACCGGGAAATCATGGCCGGAAGCCAGCTGCGCCGCGAGCCAGCATGCCGCGGCTGCTAGTAAGGTACATCCAGCCAGAATGAGTGACAGCTTCCTCAGGCGCATTCGCCATCCTCTCCAGGCTATTCCGCTAGGGCGGCCAATTCCTCATAAACCCATGCGTAATAGAGACCGGCGGCCGCGGCCGATCCTCGTCCGACAAGAGCCAGCGGGTAGACCGGTTCCACCCAGATGGACGAAGAGGTGATTAAGTCCGCTAGAAGAGCCAGCCTATTCACTTTCTTGCCATCGGCGTAATACCGTTCTGATCCCGTCAGACTATAGTACTGGACCACGGCTCCGCCCACATCAAGTACCGAGAACGGGCCCTTGAGCAGTTCCTGGGAGAGCGTTCCACCAACATAGAGGGTTGCACCCCAGATCTGCGGGTCATCCAATGACTTGAACACGGAGATACCGCTGCCGACACTCCCTGGTGCTCCCTTGAAGAAGAGGCCCAACGGTATGGAGATACCAGCTTGGCCTGTGAGAGAGAGACCGCGGTAGGACTCGGAGAGGGTCTTGTTGCTAGGTAGCCCCAGGGCGGCACCGGAGTAGTCGGCCAAGCCCGCACCGACAGTGGAGTCGCTGAGTCCCAAACCAAGGAACACAAACTCGACACGCTCCATGCGAGCAAATGAGTAAACCCGCTCTATCCCCCCCCAGGTGGTGCCGACAAAACCACCAACTCCCTCAATGTAGCCGGGTGCTCTATAATGAACTTTCCCCCGGTAGCACCCTCTGGCTCCAACGATCCCCACGCCCAGCATTTGTTCATCGATCGGGGAAACGCGGTAGTAGTCGAGCACGCAACGCTCAAACTCTCGTGCGGATGGCATCTTCTGACACTGTATGGGATCTTGCCCGGTGGGGTCAGCGTAATTGACCGGGTTGTCGCGGGCAAACATCCACGCATGGTAGGACATCGGCCGTTCCGGGACTCTTACCCAGACATCCCTGGTCAGGAATCGTCCTTGGCTCGGGCTGTAATACCTCGCCCTTAGGTAGACCAGGCCCGTCCCGTCCCCATGCTCCCCCGTGAAACCATACATTGAACTCGCAGCGCCGGTAGCGCTTAGAACACTCCCAAAGGGCTGATATGCTTGCGCAAGGCCGATGACACCTGCGGTATCGGCGAGCTGCCTCATACTTGCCAGCGAATCCCCAAGGTGATACTCCCACCCATCCGGCTGCAGCTCGCCGATGCGGACCACGCCGTAGAGGTAGGTGTTGTCGCCGTCGAAGAGCACCTGGGTGAGCCCGGTGGCCAGGTCGAGGGTATAGTCAGTCGGCGCGCCATTCGCGGTCTGCCGCAGGCGGTCACCCAATCCGTTGTAGCCGAACTCGTGGCTGTCGGCACCCATCTCGACCGAGATCAGCCGGTTGGCGTGGTCGTAGGCGTACTCCCGCAGGCCATCGTCGAGCAGGTTGCCGTTGTCGTCCCAGGTATAGGGGACGCCGTCCACCTCGATCAGCCGGTTGGCGATGTCGTAGTCGTAGGTGTTGGTGCCGGCCAGTACCTCCTGGGTCAGGCGGTTGCCCACCGGATCGTAGCCGTAGTGGAAGAACTCGCCGGTGGAGTAGTCGGCGGCCACCAGGCGCTGCAGCGGGTCGTAGCTGTAGTCGATCGTCACCGAGACCGGTCCACCCACCCCTCCGGGGATCTCCACCAACGCCTCCAAGCAACCGGGGATGGTGCAGTGGTCGGCCGTCCCGCTCCAGAACTGCACGCCGTCGTAGTCGGCCCGGAAGCGGTAGTCGCCCACAGGCAGGGTGAAGACTACCTGCCCGTTCCCATCGCTGGTGCCGTTGTAGCCGGTGTAGCTGTCGCCGTCGAAGGCGTAGACCGGCAGGTCGGGGTAGGCCGAGCCGGTCTGGCTCTGCACCGTCACGGTCACGGGGATGGTCACGGTGATCCCCGCGCTCTCGCAGCCGGGCAGCGCGCAGTGGTCGGTCTCCCCGCTCCAGAACTGGGTGCCGTCCCGGTCGGAGCGGAAGCGATAGTCGCCTTGCGGCAGGGTGAAGACCACCTCGCCGGCGGCGTCGGTCGTGGCATTGTAGCCGGTGTAGCTGCCGCCGGAGAAGGCATAGACCGGCAGCCCTTCCTGCGGGACGGCGTCGGTGTCCGACACAGTGACGGTGACCGGGAGCGTTACAACGACCGTCGCCGTGAGGCATCCCGGCAGTGAGCAGTGATCGGTCTCCCCGCTCCAGAACTGGGTGCCGTTGAGGTCCGCCCGGAAGCGGTAGTCGCCCTCGGGCAGCGTGAGCTCCACCTGGCCGGCGGCGTCGGTCGTGGCATTGTAGCCGGTGTAGCTGCCGCCGGAGAAGGCGTAGACCGACAGCCCTTCCTTCGGCTGGCCGTCGGTGTCCTGCACCGTGATCGTCACCGGGATGGTCACCGTGACGCTCGCCTCGGTGCAGCCGGGGACGGTGCAGTGGTTGCTCTCGTCACTCCAGAACTGCGTGCCGTTGAGGTCGGCGCGGAAGCGGTAGGAGCCGTCCGGCAGGGTGAGGGTCACCTGGCCGGAGCTGTCGGTCGTGCCGTTGATGCCGGTGTAGGAGACACCATCGAAGGTGTAGACCGGCAGCCCTTCCTGCGGGACCGCATCCGTGTCCAGGACCGTCACGACGACCGCGGCCGGGTCGAGCAGCGGAGCGTAGGCGGGCAGTGGCCGGATCATTGCCAGCTTGGCGGCGCCGCCCAGGAAGCCGATCTCGGTGGCCGTCGGCTCGGGGGTTGGCGTATCGGTGGGCGCTAGCTCGGGGGTGTCCGTTGCCGTGGGCGTGGGGGTATCCGTAGGCGTCGGTACCGGTGTCTCGGTCGGTGTGGGTGTGGGTGTCTCGGTTGCGGTCGGCTCTGGAGTGTTGGTCGGTGTCGCCGTCGGCGCGACGCCTGCAACCACCGTGGCCTCCAGGCAGCCGGGGAGGGTGCAGTGATCGCCCACACCGCTCCAGTACTGTACGCCCTGGTAGTCCGCCCGGAAGCGATAGGCTCCCTGCGGCAGGGTGAAGACCGCCTGGCCGGAGGCGTCCGTGGTCTTGTTGTAGCCGGTGTAGCTCCCGCCGGAGAAGGCGTAAACAGGCAGCGCCTGCAGCGGTGCGCCGCCCCAGTCCTGCACGGTCACGGTCACCGGGATGGTGACGGTGACGTCCGCCTCGGTGCAGCCGGGGATGGCGCAGTGGTCCGTCGTCCCGCTCCAGAACTGTGTCCCATTGAGGTCCGCACGGAACCGATAGTCGCCATGCGGCAGGGTGAAGGCCGCCTGGCCGGAGGCATCGGTGGTCTTGTTGTAGCCGGTGTATACCCCGCCGGAGAACGCGTAGACCGGCAGCCCGGCCTTCGGTGCCCCGTCCGTGTCCTCCACGGTGACCGTCACGGGAAGCGTGACCACCACCGTCGCAGCCGAACAGCCCGGCACGGCGCAGTGGTCGGTCGTGCCGCTCCAGAACTGGGTGCCGTTGAGGTCGGCCCGGAAGCGGTACGAGCCTTCCGGCAGGGTGAAGCTCACCTGGCCGGAGGCGTTGGTCGTGCCGTTGAAACCGGTGTAGGCGGCGCCGTCGAAGACGTGGACCGGCAAGCCAGCCTTCAGTGTGCCTTCAGTATCTTCGACGGTGACGGTCACCGGCAGGGTGACGACCACGGTCGCATCCAGACGGCCGGGGATGGTGCAGTGGTCGGTCGTGCCGCTCCAGAACTGCGTTCCGCCCGAATCGGCCCGGAAGCGATAGTCTCCCATGGGCAGGGTGAAGGTCACCTGGCCGGAGGCGTCGCTGGCCTGGTTGTAGCCGGTGTAGCTCCCGCCCGAGAAGGCGTAGACCGGCAGGCCCGGCTGCGGCATGCCCAGGCTGTCCTGCACCGTCACCGCCACCGGGATGGTCACGATGACGCCGGCCAGCGTGCAGCCCGGCACGGGGCAGTGGTTGTATCCATCGTTCCAGAACTGCGTCCCGTTGAAGTCGACCCGGAAGTCGTATTCCCCCTCCGGCAGCCGCAGCGTGACCTCCCCGTTGGCATCGGTCGTGCCGGAGCGGCCGGTGTAGGTGGTTCCTTCGAAGACGTACACCGGCAGCCCTGGTTTGGGCGTGCCGCCGGTGTCGTGCACGAACACCAGCACCGGATCGGGGATGGTCATCAAGACGCTGGCGCAGCCGGCGATCTCGCAGTGGTTCTCCTCCCCGCTCCAGAACTGCACGCCGTCCCCGTCCGCCCGGAAGCGGTAGTTCCCCTCCGGCAGTGTGATCGAAACCTGGCCGCCCGCGTCGGTGGTCTTGTTGAAGCCGGTATAGGTCGCCCCGTCGAAGACGTACACCGGGATGCCCGGCATCGGGTCGCCGCGCTCGTCGGCCACTTCCACGACCACCGTTGGGCCGGCGCCGGGGGTCTGGTAGTACTCCTGCACCTGGGTGCGGTTGCCGTTGGGGTCGTAGGTGTACTCAAACGACGAGAGCACTTCGGCCCCGGCTTCGTGGAAGATCGACAGCAGCCGGCCGGCCTCGTCGTAGTCGTAGCTCGAGACCACCCCATTGGGCAGGTTGGTGGTCAGCAAACGACTGGCGGCGTCGTAGGCGTAGGTCGTGTCCTGCAGGTCCCAGTCGGTGACGGTCTCCATGCGGTTGGCGGGATCGTAGGCGTAGCCCACCTGCCTGCCGTCAGGGTAGGTCAGCGAAGTGCGATTGCCTACCGCGTCGTAGTTGTAGCGGACCACTCGGTCAAACGGGTCGGTGACCTCGATCACCCGGTTGAGCTCGTCGTATTCCCAATCTGTGTAGCCGACGCCGTCCAGCATATACACCCGGTTGCCGTTGGCGTCATAGCCGAAGGTGACGTCCTCGTCGGGCGCGGGGTAGTTGATCCGGATTATCCGGTTGGCGTCGTCGTAGATGAAGGTGGTAGTGAAGCCCTCGGCATCGGTCAGGCTCGACCGGTTTCCGATGTCATCGTAGTCATACTCCGTGGTGTGCCCCAGCGGGTCGCTCTCGATCACGAGCCGGTTCAGGGCATCGTAGCTGAACTGGGTGACGTGGCCGTTCCCATCGGTGATCGTCAGCCGGTTGCCGTTGGCATCGTAGCTGTACACGGTGCGGACGTTGGTCTCGTGGTCGGGGCTCTGCGGCGGGAGGTAGTTCTCCACCACCGCAGACAGCCGGTTGAGATCATCGTACTCATAGCGGGTGACCACGCCGTTGGCGTCGGTCATGGAGGTGCGGTTGCCGACGGCGTCGTAGCCGTACTCTGCCGTGTTCCCCAGAGGGTCGCTGATGCTGATCTGGCGGTTGAGCTCGTCGTAGCCGAAGTCGGTGTAGTTGCCGGTGGGATCGATGCTGGTGACGACATTGCCCACAGCATCGTAGATGGTACTCGTGGTGTTGCTGTTGGGATCGGTCACGTAGATCGGCCGGTTGAGGCCGTCGTATTCGGTGGTGGTGGAGCGACCGTTGGCGTCGACCACTTCCACCTGGTTGCCCACTGGATCGTAGAAGAACTCGGTTGTCCCACCCAGGGCATCCCGCTGGATGCTCAGCCGATTGAGGACGTCGTATTCGAACGTGGTGGAGTTGTAGTTGGCGTCGAAGCGCTCGACGACGTTGCCCAGCGCATCGTAGAAGGTCTCGTTGGTGCTGCCGAGCGGATCCTGGGTCGCGATCAAGCGATATAGGGCATCGTAGGTGAACCCAGTAGTATTGCCGTTGGCGTCGGTGACCGCCGCGCGGTTGCCAACCGCGTCGTAGACATAGGTGGTTGAGTTGTCCTGCGCGTCGACCACCTGCTCCAAGCGGTTGAGCTCATCGTAGAAGAAGCGGGTCGAGTTCCCTCGCGGGTCGACCGTCCGGGTGCGATTGCCGGCCGCGTCGTAGAAGTGCTCGGTGACGCCGCCCAACGGATCGTTCTGGCGGATCAGGCGGTTGAGGGCGTCGTACTCGAAGAGGGTAGCCCGGCCGAGGGCATCGGTGGTGGAGGCGACGTTGCCGGCCTCGTCGTAGCTCGTGGTGGTCTGGTTGCCCACCGGGTCGGTGACCGCGATCACCCGCTTCAGGTCGTCGTACTGATAGCTGGTGGTCCGGCCGAGGGCGTCAGTGGTCGAGGCGAGGGTGCCGTCGGGGTTGTAGGCCGTGGTGTTCTGGTTTCCCAGGGGATCGGCTGTGGCGACCAGGCGGTTCAGCTCATCGTAGCTGTACGTGGTGATCCGCCCGAGGGCTTCGGTGGTGGCGATCAGGTTGCCGGCTTCGTCGTACGCGTTCGTGGACTCGTTTCCGGCCGGGTCGATGGTGCGGGTTAACCGATTGGAGTCGGCGTATTCATAGGTGGTTGTCCGCCCGAAGGTATCGGTGACTGCCACCTGGTTGCCGGCTTCGTCGTAGGCGTACTCGGTGACGATGTTGATCTGGTCGTCCTCGTTCTGCTCCTCGGCGGGGTCATAGTTACGGGTGACCCGGATCAGGCGGCCGGCGGCGTCATACTCGTTGTGGGTGACCCGGCCAAAGGGGTTGGTGGTATCCACCAGGCGGCCGAGGTCGTCGTAGTCGTAGGTCCAGGTGTTCAACAGCGCGTCGGTCATCGAAGTGCGCTGGCCGAATTCGTCATAGGTGTAGCTGGTGGTGTTGCCGCGCGGATCGGTGACCGAGGCCAGGAAACCCTCCGGCGTGTAGGTGTAGGACGTAGTGTTGTCCAGGGCGTCGGTGCTGCTGGTCAGCAGCGTGCCGTCGTAGGCATAGCTGGTTAGGAACCCGCGCGGGTCGGTGACGTCGGTCAGGTTATTGAGGCCGTCATAGATCAGGTCGGTCTGGCCCCCCTCGGCGTCGATGACCTGGGTGAGGTTTGCGCCGTCGGCGCTCCAGGCAAGCTGCGTGGCGTCCCCATCCTCGTCGGTGATGGTCGTGGGGCGGAAGTTGAGATCGTAGCGCCTGGAGGAAGTCTCGCCCGCCGCGTCGATTTCATCGGTCAGCGTGTTGCGGTAGTTGTAGTCGTGGGTCTTGCTGTTGCTGAGTGCATCGACGATGGTGGAGGTTCCGTCGGCGTTGTAGGTGATCTCGACGACCAGATTGCCCAGGCCGTCGTACTGGCGCACAGCCCTGCCGTCCACATTGTATTCGGTGCGCTCAACCGTGAGGCCACGTGGGTCAAGGACTTCCGCCAGCAGGTGATCGGGACCATAGACGTACTCCCAGGTCTGGCCCAGCGCGTCCACCACCGAAACCAGGTCTCCGTTGAGGTCATAGTCCAGGCTGACCTCGCGGCCGCTGTGGTCTTCGACCAGCGAGATCCGCCCGCCGGCGTCGTAGGAGAGTTCCAGGTAGCGCAGGCCGGAATCGTCGCTCACCCGGCTGAGCCGGTCCTGCAGATCATACTGGTAGTCGAATCCCCTGCCCTGGGAATCCTCCCGCCGCGCTATTCGGCCCTGGTCGTCGAAGATGAAGCGCCCCTGGCCGCTGTCGACGACCGCGAACGTCGCCGGGGGGCCCTCCTCGTAGACGAGCGAAGCGAACAGGCCGGGGTAGGCGTCGTAGGTGCCATCTCCATTGTCGATGAAGCGGTACAGGTTGCTGAAAGTCGCCTTGAACAAGACGACTCCTGGCATGCCCCCGGGATCGCCGGGGAAGACCAGCCGGAGGTCGTGATTGTGCGTCCAGCCTGGGCCCAAAGCGTCTTTATACAGGTCGGTGGTCAGGGATGAATAGGTACGCTGAAACGTGAGTGGGCCGGCGGACGTCTGCAGGGAGAGGTCTGTGGTTAGGAAGTCATACCCGCCAGTGCGAGTGTTGATAGGGCCAGCCTCGACTCCCTGGGTGCCGGCGGCGGCTGCAAGGCACTCGCTTGGGCAAGTTGAGTAAGTCGCCTCATCGGCGACAGGTACCGCCTCGGGGGAATGGACCAGGCTGACAAAGGCATCGGTGTTGCCGCCCGAGCTGGGCTGGTACGGTTGTTCAAGAGGAAGGTCAGTGGACGATGTGCGGCCTGCAAGGAGGATCTCTTCCGGACCGGCCATCGCAATCCCATACGCCACTTCGATTCCGCTACCCCCATAGTAGGTAGAGTACGGGAGGTCCTTGCCGTCCGGGCTCAGGCTGGCGAGAAAGGAATCGACGAAGCCTATACTCGAGTCGATGGCATTGGACGAGGTCGGAAAATCGGTCGAATGGGTCTCACCAACCACGTGGGCGTAGCTGTTCTCACCTATTGCGATCGCGAAGGCGTAATCTCGGGAGCTTCCCCCAATGAGCGTCGAGTATGCGGGCCCCCCGCCATCGGGCTCCAGCTTGACAACGAAGGTGTCGACATCCCCCATATCAGGCATCCCGGTCGTGATCGGGAAGTTGGGCGATTCGGTCCCCCCGGCGACATACACTGAGCCGTCCGGCCCCAGATCGATGTCGCACTCCCCAAAATCGCCCGGGATCTCACAGTCGTTGCTGGAGCCTCCCAAGTAGGTCGAGAACACCAGGGCGCTGGCCGTCGCGTTGAGATTCGTTACGAAGGCATCCCAGTTGCCACCACTGAGCGGCTGGATGGGGTTGAGGGTGGGGAAATTGGTGGAGGTGGTCTGCCCCGTGATGTAGGCGGTGCCCGCGGAGGGATCGACCTTGATGGCATGGCCCTGATCGCTGTAGTTCCCACCGAGAAAGGTTGAGTACACGCGGGAAGCCAGGCCGGTCTGGGAAGGGTCGATCTTGACGACAAAGGCCTCCTGTGCTCCGACGAACAATCGGTCGAAGGCACCCGCCGTTGTGGGGAAGTTCGAGGAGGCAGTCATACCCGTGAGGTAGGCCGCTCCACTGTTGTCCACCGCGATGTCATGCCCAAAGTCGTAGTTGGATCCTCCGAGGTACGTGCTGTACTCAATGGCATTGCCGGAGCCATTGAGCTTGGTCATGAAGGCGTCATACAGACCGCCAGAGGCAGGGTAGGCCGCGGCCTGCGTCGGGAAGTTGGTGGAAATGGTGGCACCGACCAGATGTGCCTCACCGGAGGGGTTGAGCGCCACGCCGAAGGCCCTGTCTTCCCCCGACCCCCCGATGTAGGTCGAATAGACGAGGGTGTTCCCATCGAGCTTGGTGATGAAGGCATCCTTGTCACCGCTGTATGGGAATGCGCCGGCCGATACGGGGAAGTCGATCGAATTCGTCTCTCCGGCTATGTACATCGCCCCGCTGCTGTCCACGGCGATTTCATACCCTGTATCATCTCCTGCTCCCCCCAGGTACGTGGAATACAGGAGGTCTTCGGGTCCCGGCGACTGGAGATGGCCGGCCAGGGATGTTCCCCATCCGGCGTCGGCGCCCAAGGGCAGGGGCGCTGCCAACTTCGCTGGGCCAGAGGAGTCGAATGAGAGCACTAACTGGGCTTCAGGCAGTGTGCCCACTGAAGCGACCTGTGAACCAGGATGGCCGGCTTCCTCCGGCAGGAAGGAGATTTCGACCTCATTGCCTCGTATCCTGGCCGGCTGGCGGTTCTGTGGGGCCGGGCCGCCGTCGGAGTTGCGCAGGCCGGGCAAAGGGACAACCATTTCACCCAAATTCGTGATCGCCCGGACCATGCCCCCGTCGGCGGTCAGGTTGTCGACACCCTCGATACGCATGCGAAAGGCTATGGTTTGCGCCCCAAGAACGCGGGGGCTAGCAGCACCTCGGCCATTGCGCACGAGCTGCCAGATCCACTGGCCTTCCGGCGCTGAAATCTCCAGGTCGAGCCCAGGGTAGAGGTCTACATATCGGACCCCACCCCAGACCGGCACATCCGGATACCATTGATCGGGATCATCGCCCAGGAAGTAGGAGATCTGCGCATCCAGTGGATCGAAGCCTTCGACGGTCAGGCCGGGATTACCATCCGGGAAGGTAGCCCGGAGGTTGAAGCCTTGCCGATCGCCAGTTTCGGAGGTCGTCGGCGAGGGGGTCGCTTCCGGCTTCGGTCCTTCCGATATCGTCTGAGAGCCTTCATCAGGCTTTCCTGGCTCAAGGAGTGTCAGCCAGATCTCGCTTCGAGTGAAGTAGGCTCCTCCGCTGGCACCCCGCAAGAAGAACGCTGCTTCCGAGTCGAACTGGCCGACGTTCTCCACGAAAACCAACGGCGCCGGCTGCTGTTCCGTTCGACTCGACGGGACCGGTCTCGACCCAAGCCGCGGCTCGGGATGCGATTCGAATGGTGATGGGGCGGGCAGTTCGCTGCGAGCTTCTTCTTGAGCAGCGGGCTGTGGGGCGGACTCCTCCTCAGGAACATCGAGGGGAGCCTCCGCCAGCGCGCCGAAGCTGGGCACCAGCATCGAGAACACGGCCAGAACGCCGAAGGCCCTGGACAGGGCCTTCTGGATTCTGATTGGGTTCCAATGGATGAATGCGGGAAACTGCAGGCGCAAGTTCTCGGCACCGACCATAGCTGTCCACCCTGACCTGCTGGCCCGGCCACCCTCTGTGGCGCTGGACTCTCCACCTATTGAATGCCAATTGGGCGCGCTGGGACCAGTGACAAGCCGCCAAACCGCCGGGTGACCTTCGGCGAGCTGTCAGGCTTCACCACAAGGCAACCACCCGACCTGTTCGAAGGTCGGGCGGGGTTCTCTGAGGCGGTGGTTGCGCCCCCTTCGCCGAAGTCTTGGACAGCCCAAGCTGACTCAGACTACCGGGAGTAGGTCCCCATCAGCTCGGCCTGGGCCAGGATGTGCCCCTGCATGGCGGCCTCCAACTCGGCCTTGCTCGCCAGCGCAGCCAGCTCCAGGACCTGGTCCAGCGCGTACAGCTTGAAGAAGTAGCGGTGGGTGCCGCCGGGCGGGCACGGCCCCCCGTAGCCGGGCTGACCCCAGCTGTTCTCCCCGTGCCGCCCACCGTCCGACTGTTCGGCGGCATCGGACACGCCCTCGGTCAGACCGCGGGCAGCGGCCGGGATGTTGAACAGCACCCAGTGTACCCAGGTGC
>Ga0214473_10004996_pt1 | contig 15912 bp, 14 predicted proteins | sample RVTome_7_FD_203509 | JGI IMG/M metagenome (GOLD analysis project Ga0214473, IMG submission 203509) | Soil microbial communities from uranium-contaminated site in the Upper Colorado River Basin, Wyoming, United States - RVT98D197 | ecosystem: Environmental > Terrestrial > Soil > Contaminated >... | reverse complement strand
TCCAGAGACTCATGGCGATCCTGGCGGCCACACCCGGCGCCAAGCGGGCCCGGCGTGCAGCGGGTTGAAGCTCCGGGCTATTGTCGCATACAACGCTCGCATCGCAAGCCGTACTCTACGCACGTAGGCTGGGGAGGGGCCCGGAGCTCGGACAGGCGGGCCCGACCCGATGCCCGGCGAGTATCCTGGTGGGCCCGGCAGGACTCGAACCTGCGATCAACCGGTTATGAGCCGGCTGCTCTAACCTCTGAGCTACGGGCCCGCATACTTCTGCCCTTGGAAACCGCTGGCCGCCGCCGCTCGATCCGGGATGGCCACCGCGGTCGGATGAGGAGCCGGCGGCGGTGCGGTGCGCTTCGTGACGCGGTGGGCGGGCTACGCTAGAGAGAATGGGGGCAGCGATCTACAGAGCGGGCGACGGGATTCGAACCCGTGAATATCAGCTTGGAAGGCTGATGCCTTACCACTTGGCCACGCCCGCACGGCCGCATTCTAACATGGGCATTCTAGAACAGAGGCAGGCCGAGGTCGTCGTGGTCCGCGCTGGCGCCCTCCACAGTCAACGCCCCCTCCCCACCATTGGAGCTCTGCAGTTGCACCCGGCCGAGGATATCGAAGTCACCCACCAGGTCCTTTGGCCGGCCGGTAACCAGCCGCTGGCCGGCCTGCAGTTGCTGCACGAGCCGTTGGCGGTCGAAGAGTTCCAGGTCCCCCCAGACGGCCCCCCGCCGCGAGTGGCCGCGGGCCAGGCTGAGCCGCTGGCCGTCTGGTCCGTACCGCGCCGCCACCAACACGACGTCGATCTTTTTACCGGCGATGGAGCTGCGCTGCCCCCGCATCGGAACTCCTGTGGTCAGCTGTGGTCTGTCGGGGTGGGCGGACTTGAACCGCCGACCTCCGCGTCCCAAACGCGGCGCGCTACCGACTGCGCTACACCCCGAACGAGCACGGGCAGTATACTTCAGTCCCAGTCGCCCGAACCCTCCCCTGGTGTACAATCGGGCGAATTCCCCGATGTTCACCCGTCGGAATCGCTCCTCCCTTCGGCAGGCTCTCGAATACGCCAGCGACAGCGAGATGCGTTCGCTGCGCTCAGAACTGGCCCAACTCCAGGAGGGCATCGCCCAGATCGAACTGGACCTGTTCGACACCCGCGCCAAACTGGCGTTGTTCGAGCGCGAGCTGGAGGCCCGAGTCCGCCCACTGGAGCGCAGACTGCAAACGCTGCAGTCCGACCTGAGTCAGGCCAGGCACCGGGCCGAGCGACGTGCACAATGGGGCGCACGCCTGGAGGCGGAGGAGCTCCCGGACGTGGTGGAGCAGTTCCACAAGGCGTGGACCCCGGGCGAAACGGCCCCGACTCCCAAACCCTCCACACCACAGCCGCCAGCCGACCAGGACCAACTGAAGCGCCAGTTCCGGGAGCTGGCCAAGCGGTTCCATCCGGACCTCTCTCCGGATCCTGGGCAGAAGCTCTGGCGCCAGGAGATGATGGGGAAGGTCAACGCGGCCTACGCCGCCGGCGACCTGGCAGAATTGCAGCGGTTGGCGCAGCAGCCGGACCAGCCCCCGCCGGAACAACCCCAGAGCCGCGAAGGGGTCCTGGTGAAACTAAGCGGAGAAATCCGCCGGCTGAGCGCTCTACAAGTCGGTCTGAAAAACGAACTGGACCGCCTGCTACGATCACAGACGGTCCAGCTTCAGTTGGAGGTGAGTATGGCCCGGCTGGATGGCCGCGACATGCTGGGTGAGATCGCTTCCGACCTGCAACTGCAGATCGCCAGGGCGGAGGCCGAGCTGGCCAGCCTGGGCTAGGCTAGGCGAGCTGGCGTACCACCAGCATCACCTTCCCCTGCACCTCCAGCACCCCCGGATCATCCACCCAAATGGGAGCCATGAGCGGGTTGGCCGGCTGCAAACGCACCCGGCCGCCCTCCCGATAGATGTGTTTGAGAGTGGTCTCCTCCCGATCCTTGAGCCATACGGCAACCATGTCTCCGTTACGCCAATCCGGTGCTCGCTGCATCACCACGATGTCGCCGTCGCTGACCATCGCGTCGATCATCGAGTCGCCCTTCACCTGCAGGGCAAAGAGATCCTCCGTGGAGCTCAGCAGGTCGCGGGTGATCTCAATGGCCTCGTCCGCACCGAAGAGCGGGGAATCCGTCCCAGGAAGGGGAACGGGCTCACTGGCGAAAATGCGCCCCACCAAGGGCACGCGGATGGTGTCGCTCAAACGGGCGGCCGCTTCGGAGAGCCGGTCGGTGAGCCGGAGCCCGCGCGAGACGTTCTGGTCCCGATCCAGGAATCCCTCATCCACCAGGCGATTCAGGTTGTAGTTCACGACCGAGGTGGAGGAGATTCCCACGGCCTTCCCGATCTCCCGGATCGAAGGGGGATAGCCGCTCTCCACGCTGAACTCCTGAATGAACTCCAGCATCCTGTTTTGGCGCTCCGACAGCTTGCCTTTGGCCATTCCGGCCTCCTCGCCTGGGTGTAAAGCGGCCCGCGGCACCCGGTAGCCAGGGCGCACGCTTGTTCGTATTGTAGCGGAACATCCGTTCTACGTCAAGTCCCGAAACCGAGCACCGGCCGGGCCGTGGGCACGTTCGCCCGCGCACAATTGGCCCCAGCCCGCCGGGGATGTACAATGATCGCTCCGGGGTGGCGACCGCGATGGAAGCGCTTAGGCAACGTATCCTGGCCGAGGGCAGCAACCTGGGGGGCGGCATCCTCAAGGTCGACGGTTTCATCAATCATCAGGTGGACCCGGGCCTCATGCAGGCCTGCGGGGAGCAGCTCGCCAGGTACTTCGCCGGGGTTGGGGCCACCCGGGTCCTGACCGCCGAAATCTCCGGCATCGCGCCCGCCCTCACCACCGCCGCCGAGTTGAAGCTGCCGGTGGTCTATGCCCGCAAGAGCAAGCCGATCACCATGCCCGACCAGATCTTCCTCACCCTGGCACCCTCCCACACCAAAGGGCGCACCGTGGAGTTGATCGTGTCGCCGGAGTACCTGGGGCCGGGAGAGCGGGTGCTGATCATCGACGACTTCCTGGCCTCCGGCCAGACCATCATGGGCCTGGTGCGGCTGGCGCAGGCCGCCGGCGCCACCATCGTGGGAGTCGGCGCGCTGATCGAGAAGCGCTTCGAGGGCGGCCGCGAATTGCTCTCCATGCTGGATGTCCCCATTCACGCGCTGGCGGTGATCACCGACATGAGCGAGGGCAGGATCGTCTTCGAAAACAACTGAACGCCCCACGGAGCTCACCCCACCCCCACCGCATGGACTCTATCGCCGTTCTGGATTTCGGATCGCAGTACTCCCAGCTCATCGTGCGCCGGGTGCGGGAGCTGCGGGTCTACTGCGAGCTCTTCCCCTTCGATGCCCCGCCCGAACACCTGCGCGCCCTCCAGCCCAAAGGGTTCATTCTCTCCGGCGGACCGGCCTCGGTCTACCAGGCCGGCGCACCCCAGCTGCCATTGCACGTCCTTGAATCGGGCCTCCCCATCCTGGGGATCTGCTATGGAATGCAGGCCCTCACCCACGCTCTTGGGGGCCGGGTGGCGGCATCCCAGGCGCGCGAATACGGGCCCAGCCAGATCGAGGTCAACGGGGAAAGCAGGCTGCTGCCGCAGGGCAGCCACTCGGTGTGGATGTCGCACGGCGATCGGATTGAAGCCCCGCCGTCCGGATTCACACCGATAGCGCATTCGGAGAACTCTCCGGTGGCCGCCATCCAGGATGAAGCCCAGCGGCGCTTTGGATTGCAGTTCCATCCCGAGGTGCGCCATACGCCCGCAGGGTCGGAGATCTTGCGACGCTTCGTGGTCGAGATTTGCGGGGCGCGGCCGGAGTGGGCGCCTGAGCGCATCGTTGATTCCGCCGTCGCAGCCATACGGGCCCAGGTGGGAGCGGGGAGCGCCCTGGCGGCGGTGAGCGGAGGGGTGGATTCGGCGGTGGCGGCAGCCCTGGCCCACCGGGCACTGGGTGCCCGCCTGACCGCTCTCTTCGTGGACACCGGACTGCTGCGCCTGGGCGAGTGCGAGAGCGTCGATGCCGCCATGCGGGCCCAGCTCGGCGGACAGTGGAGGCTGGTCGACGCCAGCCGGGAGTTCCTATCCGGCCTGGCCGGGGTGACGGACCCGGAGGACAAGCGGCGAATCGTCGGGGAGCAGTTCATCCGCACCTTCGAGGCGCAGGCCGAGCAGGTCGGCTCTCCCGAATTCCTGGTCCAAGGGACCATCTATCCGGATGTGGTGGAGTCGCGCGGCCCCGAACGACAGCAGGCGGCCCGCATCAAGACCCACCACAACGTGGGGGGCCTGCCAGCCGATCTGCGTTTCAAGCTGGTGGAGCCCCTGCGATTCCTCTTCAAGGACGAAGTGCGTCAGGTCGGACTGGCCCTGGGGCTGCCGGAGGCACTGCTGTGGAGGCAGCCGTTTCCCGGGCCGGGTCTGGCGGTGCGCTGCTTGGGAGAGGTCACCCCGGATCGGCTGGACCGGCTCAGGCGGGCAGACCGGGTCGTGACGGAGGAGCTGGAATCGGCCGGTATGTTGCGCGGCGAGACGGCCCAGGCCTTCGCGGCCCTGCTGCCGATCCGATCGGTGGGAGTGATGGGGGATGAACGGACCTATGCCGAGACCGTGGCGGTTCGGGCGGTTACGACCGAGGATTTCATGACCGCCGACTGGGCCCGCCTGCCCTCTGAATTGTTGGCGCGCATCAGCAACCGAATTGTGAACGAAGTGCCCGGCGTCAACCGGGTCGTCTACGACATCACCAGCAAGCCGCCGGCGACCATCGAGTGGGAGTGAGCGGTCAGGCCAACGTGCTCCACATGTGGAGCAGTAGCCAAGCCTCGACCGCCAGCACCAAAAGAAAACCGCCAAGCACGATCCCGCGAATCAGGCGATCGGCGGGGGTCTGCGGCGCGTCGAGCGGCTCCACCGGGACGAGGGGGTCTGAAAGTGTGCTAGGGAGGTTCATGTCGGGTTCTGCCTGGTGATCCAGCGATCCCCCGGAAGGGGAACCTGACTCCGCTCTGATGGTACAACCGGCATCCTTCGCCGCGGACGATTTGTAAAGCAAATGCAAGCCGGGCCCAGCCCGGGCGGCGCATGCTACAATCAGCCCATGTCCAGGCGAGCGCAGTCATGGCTGGCCGGCGCGGCCCTGACCCTCCTGGCCGCTTGGATCTCCTCCCCCCCGGCCGGCGCCCAGGTGCGCGCGGCGGTAGGGATCTCACAGCCGGATACCCAGGATTTCCCCTCCGTACGGGTCTTGGTGAGCGTGAAGGACAACACCGGTCGCCGGGTTGCCGGGCTGCCCGCCGGCAGCTTCAGCGCGATCGAAGATGACTTCCTGCTCAGCCAGGTGCAGGTCGAGGAGGTCCTGGTCGGAACCCGGCAGGTTTTCGTGATCAATACCGGCGCCGGCCTGCGGGTGCGGGATTCGCACGGCCGCACCCGCTTCGACTTCGTGCGCAGCGCCTTGATCGACCTGTGGCGGCTCCCCCAGGCCAGCCTGGTGGGCGTGGACGATCTGAGCCTGCTCACCGCAGACGGCCTGCTCGTTCAGCACAGCCAGGCGGCCGCCACTTTGGCCTCGGCCCTCGGCAGTGCCGAACCCAGTTTCGAGGAGACCGAGGTCGGCCTCGACCTCCTGCTGCAGGGGTTGGATTTCTCCGCCGACCCCGGGGAGGGGCCGCCAAAGCCGGGCAACCTGGTCTTCGTGACGCCGCTGCTCCTGCCCTCCGGCGAGCTATCCCTGGCCAACGCCATCGCCCGCGCCCGCGAAGGCGGGACCAGCGTCTATCCGGTGCTGCTGGCCGCTCCCGAGTCGCTCGAGGATCCGGCAGTGGAGAGCCTGCGCCAGTTGGCCGAGGCCACCGGTGGAGAATTCGTGTTCTTCAACCCGGAGGCAGGACTGGCCTTCCTGGCCGATCGGGTCCTGGAATCACGGGTGCAGTACCTGTTGACCTACCAGTCCCGGGCCAGCCAATCCGGTACCCATGCGGTCCAGGTGCGGGTGACCGGCCAGGGGCTGGAGGCCATCTCGGAACTGCGTCCGTTTGAAGTGCAGGTGCAACCGCCGGAGGTGGCCTTCATCCAGCCGCCCCTGGAAATCCTGCGACAGGCGCAAGACCCGTCGGTCGAACCGCGGTCCCTACCACCCACCTCCCAGTCGCTCAGCCTGTTGATCACCTTCCCGGACCGGCATCCGCGAGCCATCCAGCACACTTCGCTGATGGTCGATGGCGAAACGGCCACGGTGAACGAAGAGCCGCCCTTCGATCAGTTCGAGTGGGATCTACGCAGCTACGTCACCGACCAGAACCATGTTCTGCGGGCGGTGGTCGTGGACTCGCTCGGGTTGGAAGCGACCACCGTCGAAATCCCGGTGGAAGTGCGGGTGATCAGCGGGACGCGCGGGCTGGCCGCCCTGCGGCCGGCAGTGGGGCCGCTGGCCGCGGTGGCCGCGGTGCTGGTGGCCGGTTCGGTGCTGACCCTCGGCCTGGTGGCGCTCGGCCGGCGAGCCCGGTCCGAAGGGGCCGACCTGGCGCCCAAGCCACGGCTCAATCCGCTCAAGCGCACCCGCATGCAGAAACAACCGGCCGGCAAGGCCGAAGCCCATCTGGTCCCGGTGGTCCCGAAAGGGCCGGCCGTGCCGCTGGTCGGGCTGGATATCGTGTTGGGCAGGGACCCATCCTTGGCAGCCGTCGTGCTCGACGACGCCTCGGTGGACGGAATGCACGCCCGTCTGATCCGCCAGGCCGGCGGCAACTACCTGCTGCGCGACCAGGGCAGCATCGCCGGAACCTGGGTAAACTATCACCTGGTTCCGGAGGCCGGCACGATCCTGGAGCACGGCGATCTGTTGCAGCTGGGCCGAGTCGAGTTCCGTTTCGAAGTGGCCGGGGAGATCCCCCGGCGGGAACTGCGGGTCTATCCGGCCAGCGACCCGCTGCGCCCTTCCGGCCTGAACGATCAAGGACAGGCATGATACCTACCGACCATCCCCACCTGACCTTTGCCGCCGGCAGCCACCCCGGCGAGGCTCGCCAGAACAACGAGGACCGCTACCGGGTAGCCAGCTACCTCACCGAGCGAGGCAAGCAACCGGTCCTGTTGGGACTGGTGGCCGACGGGATTGGCGGGCATCAGGCGGGCGAGGTGGCTTCCCAAATCGCGGTGGACGAGACCTTCCGCATCCTGGAAGCCGCCGACGCCTCCGATCCCCGAGCCCAATTGCAGGACGCCATCGTGACCGCCGGCAGGGCCATCAGCCAGGCGGCCGCCAGGGAGGCCGATCTGCATGGTATGGGATCGACCATCGCGGTGGCCTGGATCATCGACCACCAGCTCTTCACCGCCCATGTCGGGGACAGTCGCATCTACCTGTTGCGCGAGGGCGGGCTGCGGCAGATCTCGGTGGATCACACCTGGGTGCAGGAGGCCGTGGCGCACGGCATTCTCACCCCGGAAGAGGCCATCGATCACCCCAATGCCCATGTGCTGCACCGACACCTGGGCGGTGACCGGGACCCGGAGCCCGATTTCCGGCTGCGACTGACTTCCCAAGAGCCGGATGAGCACTCGGAGGCCAATCAAGGGCTGCGCATGCATGAGGGCGACCAGGTCCTGTTGTGCAGCGACGGGCTGACCGACATGGTCAGCGATACCGAAATCCAGGGGGCGTTGACCAACAACCCGCCGGCCGAGGCGGTCGAGCAATTGATCGCCCTGGCCCGGGCGCGAGGGGGCTTTGACAACATCACCATCGTGGCGATCGCGGTGCCCCACCAGAAGGTACGCTCCCGGGGCTGCCTGGGGACCACCGTGCGGCTCTCCACCGCGGTCCTGCTCCTGCTGGGACTGATTACCGCCGGCCTGGGACTGGCTTACTGGATGGGCTTCTGGCCCTGGGCGCGCCAGCCCGAGGGTGCCGGCAGCAACGCCGCCCGCGACGCCACCCCGGCCGCGTTGGCCCCGGCGGGCCCCGCCCCCGAAGCTGGGGCAGGAGAGCTCCCGCCCCTGCCGAGCGCGACCCCCACCCCGGCCCTCTCCCCCAGCGGCCCGACCCCCACCCCGGTAGGGTAAGGCCCCGGCCGCGGGGTCCGCATCTTGCACCCTGATTGCCGCTCACCGTACAGATCAGTACAATACGCGCCGTGTCTCTCGAATTCGAAGCGGACGTCCTGCAGATTCACGTCGCCGGAGGCGAGGGCCGGGTCTCGCCTGCGCCGGGCGTGCTCGCTCAAGGAGCGCCTCGCCGAGCTGCCCGCGGCCGCTCCGATGACCTGCTCTTCCTCTCCCTGAGCCTGGAACCGGCCCGGGCGATCGGACCTGCCAGACTGGAACAGATCGCCAAGCTGGCGGGCCAGGCCTACTTTGGAACTGCCGGCTCGGTGACCGCGGCCCTGCGGGCGGCCTCCACCGCGGCCAACGACCACCTGATGGACAGCGCCCGCCAGGAAGCGGGGCAGGGGCCGCTGCGAGGCTCCCTGGTGGCCGCAGCCCTGCGCGGCAAGGACCTTTTCGTCAGCCAGTGCGGCGGCGGCCAGGTGATCCTGGTGCGGCCGGGCACGGTGGCCCGGCTGGCCTCCCAGGAGGCCGCGGTCCGGCCGCTGGGCAGCTCGCACAGTCCCCACGTGCAGTTTCGGCACCTGGAGCTCAGCCTGGGCGATCTGCTGGTGCTGACGACCGCGGCGCCCCCGATCTGGTCCGATCCCTCGCTCTCATCCCTGTACGGCCTCACCCTGCCTCAGGCGCTCGACCGCCTGGTAGCCTCCAGCCCGCATGACCTGACCGGGTTGCTGGTGCGCATCCCTCGCACAGGCGAGGTGCGTCCCAGTACCCCGCTGCGCCCCGCCGCAGGGTCGGGCGCAAGGGCCTCTGCTCGGCCGGGCCGGCGGCCGGCGGCTCCTGCCATGCCCGCCGGGCCCCACGCGCCGCAATCCGGGGAGGCCCCCGCCTCACGGCGCCGGAGTGGCCGCGTGCTCCGCATCCGCCTGCTGCTGGAGGGATGGAGCAAGCCGCTGCGCCGGGCGCTCGATCCGGCTTTTGCGGCTATCTGGAGGCTGCTGACCCGCATGGCCCCCGGCCTGGCCGAGGCCGAACGGCCGGGGGGATACTCGCCAGCGATCCTGATTGGCACCGCGGTGGCCATCCCCCTGGTGGTGGTGGCGGCCGCCAGCCTGGTGTACTTTCGCCAGGGCCGTGGCCAGCAGTTCGACCAGTACCTCATACAGGCCCAGGCAGCGGTGGTTGCCGCGCAGCTCAAGCCCAGCCCGGCCGAGGCCCGCCCCGACTGGGAATTGGCCCACAGCTGGCTGGACCTGGCCGAGACCTACCGCATCACCGAGGCCTCCAGTGTCTTGCGACAACAGGTGCAGGCCGCCCTGGATTCGCTGGAATTGGTGGTGCGGCTGGACCTGGTCCCAACCGTCAGCGGCGGTTTCGGGGGGAAGGCCGCCATCACCGGTCTGGCTGCGACGGCCAGCGATCTGTACGCCCTCGACACCGGCAACGGGCTGATCTGGCACGCCTGGGCGACCGGCCGCGGCTACGAAATCGACCCGGAGTTCGATTGCCCGCTGGCTGCTGAACGCGGCCAGACTGCCGCCGCGACGGTCGGTATCGTGATCCAGCCCGAGCCGGGGGCGCTAGGCATTGAGGGCGTGGTGGCGGTGGATCGCAATGGTGGATTGCTGTACTGCGCTCCCGGCCGCTCACCCCTGCGCGGTCAGCTCAGCGCCCCGGACATCGGCTGGGGACGTCTGCAGGCCTTCGATGTCTTCGAGGGCAATCTATACGTGCTGGACCCGGTGACCAACGCGGTCTGGATCTATGACGCCACGGATGGGCTCTTCAGCGGCACGCCGGCGCTGTTTTTCGCCGAAGCGGTGCCGGCGCTGGCGACCGCCATCGACCTGGCCCTGGCACAGGACGAGTTGATCATTCTGCACTCCCAGGGGAACATCGACCGCTGCGCCCGGGTGGTGGAGAACGCTCCGGACGGCGCACTGCGCATCCGGGTGGAGTGCGACGAGCAGCCGGAGTTCCTAGATGAGCGCCCCGGAATGCAGGCCCGCGGCACGATCCCCGGGGCCGACCCGTTACAAATGGTCTATTCACCGCCCCCCGAGCCTTCGCTATTCTTCCTCGACGCAGATACGGGCAGCATCTTCCAGTACAGCATGCGCCTGGTGTACCAGGGGCAGTATCGCCCTATCGAACCGCTGCAGGATCCGGTTGCAGCCATCACCGAGGCTCCCCCCAGCGATCTGCTGCTGGCAGCCGGGGGCCAGGTCTACTATGCCCAACTCCGCCGCTAAGGTCCTCTTTGACATCGTTTCCTGCCCCAGCTACAATCAAACCCCGCTGAGTGAACCATGAGCCGCTGGCCGGGTAAGTACGTCATCGGATTGACCGGCAATATCGCCACCGGCAAGAGCGTAGTCCGCAAGATGCTGGAGCACCTGGGGGCGTATGGCATCGACGCCGACGCGCTGGCCCATCGCGCCATGGCCAAGGGCGCTCCGGGCTTCCCACTGGTCATCAAGACCTTCGGCGAGTGGATCGTGGATGCCGAGGGGCAGATCGACCGCGGCCGGCTCTCCAAGGTGGTGTTCTCCGATCCCGGGGCCCTGGAGAAGCTGGAAGCCATCATTCACCCGCTGGTGACCCACGCCATCGACCTGCTGGTGCGGCGGGCCAAGCACAGCGTCGTGGTGATCGAGGCCATCAAGCTGCTGGAGACCGATCTGGTCGCCGGCTGCGACGTGGTCTGGGTAGTGACCGCCGCAGAAAGCCTGCAGATCTCGCGCTTGATGCACAAGCGCAACTTCTCCGAAGGGGTGGCCAAACAGCGCATCGCGGCCCAGCTCCCCCAGACCAGCAAGCTGCGCATGGCCAACGTGGTCATCCGCAATGAAGGGTCCTTTGAGAACACCTGGGAACAGGTGCAGACCGCCTGGGCCTCCCTGCCCAAGCCCAAGGAACCGCTGCTGGAGAAGCCGCCGGCCATGCAGCCCGGGCAGCTCATCGTGCGCCGCGGCCGCCCGCAGGACGCCGACCTGATCGCCCGCTTCATCGGCCAGGTGACCCACGGCAAGAAGCAGATGACCCGCGAGGATGTCATGGCGGCCTTCGGCGAGAAGGCCTTCCTGCTGATCGAGCGCGACAGCCACATCGCCGGCATCGCCGGCTGGCAGGTGGAAAACCTGGTTACCCGCATCGACGAGCTGTACTTCGCACCCAATCTGCCTTTGGAAGAAGCGATCCCGGCGCTCATGAATTCGGTGGAAACCGCCTCACACGAACTGCAGAGCGAGGCCTCGCTGCTCTTCCTGCCCCCTTACCTGGCCCAGCACGCCGCCGCCTGGCGCGGGGTCGGCTACCGCCCGCAGACCATCCAGAGCCTGGGCGTGCGGGCCTGGCAGGAGGCAGCCGCCGAATCCATGCCGCGGGGCGCCTCGCTGTGGTTTAAGCGCCTGCGCGAGGACCGCGTGCTGCGGCCCATGTAGGCCAGTTCCTCTTCGACAATCACCCCGCTCCATTCCTGAACTCGATCGCTTCCCTTCGCAGCCAACCACGCGCCTGACCTGGAGACGGAACCCGCGGTGCGGCCGCGGTGTATATAGCGCTGAATCCTCAACAACAGCCAAAGGAGAATGCGCATGCACGGGAAACGGCTCTTCATCTTGGCCACACTGCTGGGTCTGCTCTTCGTGGTCCCCTCCGCTTTGGCCGGCGGTTGGGCGGTCGTGACCCTGGACGAGCTGCCGGCGGAGGTCAGACAAGGCGAGAGCCTGCGCCTGGGTTTCATGGTGCGCCAACACGGCCAGACCGCCACCAATGAGGTAAAGCCCTACTTGGAAGCGCGCAACACGGGAACCGGTGAGGTCTTCCGGGTCGAGGGCCAACAGGAGGGCCCAGTGGGCCACTTCGTGGTCGAGGTGACCTTCCCCACCGCAGGGTCATGGGAATGGGCGATCGTGCCCGCGCCGTTCGAAGGCACACCGCTCCCGGCGCAGCAGGTTTTGCCGGCAGCCGTCCAACCGGCCTTCCCCGAGACCGCACCGGTCAACCTCCCCCAGCCCGAATCGGGGCGATCGGTTCTGCGGTGGGCAGGGCTGGCGCTGCTGCTGAGTGCAGCCGGCATTGGGGCCTACACCTGGCGCGGCAGACGGACTGCCGCCCAGGAACGCGCCTAGGCAGCTGCCCGGTCAATTATGGAGGGCTCTGAATGAAGCGGCTGAGTGTGGTCCTGGGGCTGATGGGGGCCGGTTTGGTGCTGCTATCTGCCCTGCCGGCCGTCGCAGAAGGCGACCCGGAGGCGGTGAGCCACGGCCGGGAACCCGGATGCCGAACCTCGGCCTCTCGAGTGTCGAGATCGAAGCCCTGATCGCCTTCATCAACTACGTACCTGAGTAGGAGTCAGTCGGTGTCGCCGGCACGCATCCGGAGATACGAATCGTAGCGCTCGGGGTCGATTTCCCCGCGCTCCACGGCGGCCCGCACGGCGCAGCCGGGTTCGTGCGTGTGGGTGCAGTCACTGAAGTCGCACTGCCGCACCAGCGGGGCCATCTCGCGGAAGTAACCGTCCAGCTCATCCGGTTCGATGTCCCACAGGGCGAAGGCCTTAAGGCCTGGTGTGTCGGCCAGGTATCCGCCCCCTTTCAGAGGCAGCAGCTCCCGCACGACGGTCGTGTGTGTGCCTTTACCGGTGGCCTGGCTGATTTCGGCCGTGCGCAGGGCCATCCCGGGCTGCACCCGGTTGAGCAGGCTGGATTTGCCCGCCCCCGAGGGGCCGGCGAAGACGGAGAGCTTGCCCCGCAGCCGTTGGCGCAGCTCCCTCACCCCCTTTCCTTTGAGCGCGGAGGTGTACAGCACCGGATACCCGATCTGCTGATACACGCCAAAGGCGGCCCTGGCCGAGCGTGGCTCCACCAGGTCCAACTTGTTGGCACAGATCAAGGCCGGCAGCGCCTCCCGTTCGGCCACCACCAGCAGCCGGTCCAGCATGCGGAAGTTGGGCTCGGGATCTGCGCAGGACAGGACGAAGACCGCCTGATCAGGATTGGCCACAATGACCTGCTCCTGCCCCCGCCCAGGCGACCGGCGAGACAGGGTCCGGGTCCGCTCCTCGATCTGCTCGATCACCGCGCCGCCGTCGGGCAGCCGCCGCAGCTTCACCCGGTCGCCGACGGCGACCAATTCACCGCTGGAACGATTCTGCTTGAACCGACCGCGTAGGCTGGAAGTGATCAGACCTTGGCTGGTCTCGATCTCGTAGAAGCCGCCCCGGGCCCGCAACACCAGGCCGGGCAGCAGTTCATCCTGATCCATGCAGCGGGCGCAGCCCGCAGGCCTCCTGGCTCACGGCTCGGGTGTGGGAGTGGCCTCCCCCTCCTCCGGCTCGGGGGTTCTCGGCACCCGGATGCGGGCCTCCCAAGGGTAGGGCGAGATCGGGCGGCCGAGGAAGTACGCTTCTACCACCCGGCGGAAGACCGGCGCGGCCCACTCCGACCCTTCTCCCTGAAACTCCAGCATCACCACCACCGCGATGTCGGGTCTGTCCGTGCGGCCTTCGAAAGTGTAGCCGGCGAACCAGGCGTGCGGGTCGGGGAAGCCGGTCTGGGCGGTGCCGGTCTTGCCGGCCATGTCGACGGCCAGCCCCAGAAAGCGGCGATAGGCGGTGCCCTCTAAGTTGCGGATAACCCGCCCTTCCCGCACCACGCCCAGCATGGCCTGCCGAATGGCGGCCAGTGTCTCCGGGCTGATCGGCAGGGTGCCCTGGGCCTCGGGTTCGAAGGTCTGGATGACCTCGCCCTCGGCGTTCTGAACGCTCTGTACGATTTGTGGCCGGTACAGCGTGCCGCCATTGCCGATGGCCGCCACGAAGCGCGCCACCTGGAGTGGGGTGACCTGCAGGAAGCTCTGCCCGATGGCGAGCTGCACCGGGTCGCTGCGGGCCCACTGTTCGCCGAACAACTGCTGCTTGCTGGCGGCGTCCGGTACCGCTCCGGCCGCTTCTCCCAGTTCGATCCCGGTGGGCTGGCCCAGACCGAAGCCCTTGGCCATATCCGAGATGGCTTCCGGCAGGCCGCGGTCGTAGAGGTCCAGCCCGATATGATAGAAGTAGGGATTGCAGGAGAGCTCCAGCCCCTGCTGCAGGGTGATTTCGCCGGCCGCCGGCAGCTCGCGTTCGAAGCGCCAGTCGTACAGGGTGATCCCCGGCAACTCGCGGAACTCCAAGCCACAGTCATAGACCGTGTCCGGCTCATAGAAGCCAGATTCGAGGGCGGCCGCCATGGTGACGATCTTGAACACCGACCCGGGCGGCAGCGCAGCGTGGGTGGCGCGGTTGAGCAGGGGATTGTTGGTGTTCTGGAACAGTTCGGCCAGCCCGCTGCTGCTGTTGGGGTTGTCGGTGTCGAACAGGTTGGGGTCGAAAGCGGGGGAGGAGGCCATGGCCAGCACCGCCCCGGTATCCCGCTCCAGCACCACCACCGCCCCCACCAGGTCGCTGTCCTGAATGGCCTGTTGGGCGTACCGCTGCAGGTCGCGATCGAGGGTGGTATAGACCGCGTAGGGTGGCTCGGGGTCGCGGGAGGCGATCGGCTCGCTGGGCCGGCCGGCCGCGTCGGTCAGGTAGAGCGTGCCGCCAGGTACGCCGCGCAATTGCTGCTCGTAGGCCGCCTCCAGGCCGATCTGACCCACGAACTCGTCCCCCAGGTAGCCCAATCCCTTGTATTCCGCCAGTTGGGCCTCCTGGATCCAGCTGACGTAGCCGACGGCGTGCGGAGCCAGCCCGCCGCCGAAGTAGTAGCGGGTGTCGTAGTTACGCCACTGCACGCCGCCGACTGAACCCAACGTTCCCGACACCTGGTTGAACTCCTCCAACGGCACTTCGCCCAGGTTGATCCGGAAATCGGTCTCGCGAATCCCGTCGTACAGGGCCTGGATGGCCTCATCGGAGGGGTAGTCGAGCAGGCGCCGCAGGGTGCTCAACATGACCCCTTCAGCCTCTTCGTCCCCGATCTGATTGGGCACGATCCACAGCGCAACTGCCTCCGCCCCGGCCGCCAGGGCCAGCCCGTTCCGGTCGTAGACGTTGGCCCGCACCGGCGCCACTGTCTCCAGGAAGGTGCCCTGTCCACCGTTCAATTCCGGCAAGATGAGGGCATCGGACCAGGCGACCCCCCAGTCTCCCTGGGAGCGGCTCAGGTCCATCTGGAAATCGCGCGGGATGGGCCCCACCGCCGCGCTCTGCAGGCTGGCGCGGAAGCGCACCTGGGCCTGGCGCGGGCTGATGATCAACGAGGAGACCACCTCGTAGTCCACTCCGGTCAACCCCATGCCCTGGCGGATTTGCTCGTAACGTTCGGTGAAGGCCTGCTCGCTGATCGCGTCACGGGTGAGCGGGCTGAGCATGCCGTACATGGCCACGTAGTCTTGCGCCTGCCAGGCCTGCAGAAAGCGGCTGGCGGCCGCCTCCGGATCCGGCGCCTCCAAGATCGACACCTGTGGATCGGGAAGAGTCGTAGGGGTGGCGGGCGTTGGGCTGCCGTCGAACGCGCCGCAGGCGGCCAGCAGCAGGCCGAACCCGACAAGCCGGAGGTGCCTCATGGCCCTCTGCTCAGCGGGCATGTGGGATTCCCCGCCGCGCCGGGGCTCACTGCCGCCCCTCCAGAATCTCGGTGTAGACCGGGCAGCGGTACTGAGTGTGTGCCTGACAGGCTTCCGGTACGTCGCTGAGCGGCTCAAGGCCCAGGCGGCGCATCGCCCGCACCAGGTGACACAGGGGCAAACCCATCACGTTGGCGTAGCACTCCCGCATGAGCTGCATGTCCACCGGGCGGAAAGTTCGATCCTGGATGCCGTATCCCCCGGCCTTGTCGAG
>Ga0214473_10004995_pt1 | contig 15917 bp, 12 predicted proteins | sample RVTome_7_FD_203509 | JGI IMG/M metagenome (GOLD analysis project Ga0214473, IMG submission 203509) | Soil microbial communities from uranium-contaminated site in the Upper Colorado River Basin, Wyoming, United States - RVT98D197 | ecosystem: Environmental > Terrestrial > Soil > Contaminated >... | reverse complement strand
TCCGCCTGCTCTCGTTCCACGGCGTGTCGAAGAACGCGTGGAGCCGCTACGAACGCGGCAGTCCGCCGCAGTACGACGTCCTCGAGCCCGGCTTCAAGTACAACATGATGGACATCCAGGCAGCGCTCGGCCTGTGCCAGATGCGCAAGCTCGAGCGCTTCAACCGTCGGCGCGCCGAGCTGGCCGCACGCTACGACGCCCTGCTGCGCGAGCTCCCGGAGCTCGAGCCCCTCGGGCGGGTCGACTATCCGGTCGAGCACGCCTGGCACCTCTACATCGTGCGCCTCGACCTCGACGCGGTGACCCTCGACCGCAACGCCTTCATGCAGGCGCTCGGCGAGCGGCGCATCGGCACCGGACTCCACTTCGTGCCGCTCCACCTGACCCGCTGGTACCGGGAGCGCTACGGCCACGCGCGCGGCGACCTGCCCCGCACGGAGTACAACGGCGACCGCATCCTCTCGCTGCCGCTCCACCCCGGCCTCGAAGACTCGGACGTGCACGACGTCGTCGAGGCACTGCGGGACGTGATCGCGGCCCACCGCAGGCCGCGGTGAGCGCCCCGAAGCTCTCGATCGTGATCCCGCTGCTCGACGAGGCCGCGAACGTCCGCGCCTTGCTGGATCGACTCTATCCGGTGCTCGAGGCGATGGACCTCCCCTTTGAGGTCGTCGCGGTGGACGACGGCTCGAGCGACCCCACGCTCGCGCTGCTGCTCCAGGAGCAGAAGGAGCGCCCCGGCCTGTGCGTGGTCTCCTTCGCCCGGAACTTCGGGCAGCACGCCGCCGTGATGGCCGGCTTCGCCGAGGCGCGCGGGGAGTGGATCGTGACCCTCGACGCGGACCTTCAGAATCCGCCCGAGGAGATCCCGCGGGTCGTGGCGGCCCTGCGCGAGGGTCACGACCTGGTGAACACCTGGCGCGAGAACCGCCAGGACACGGCGTCTCGCCGCAGGGCGTCGCAGCTCACGAACCGCGTGATTCGCGCGTGGTCGGGGATCGAGCTGCGGGACTTCGGGTGCATGCTGCGCGGCTACCACCGCAGCGTCGTCCTGCCGATGCTGCAACGCCCGGAGATCCAGACCTTCATCCCCGCGCTCGCGACCCTGCATGCGCGCAACCCCACGGAGATCGCCGTGCGGCACGCCGAACGCGCCCACGGCGCGTCGGCCTACTCGCTGCGCCGGCTCCTCTCCCTCCAGCTCGACCTGCTGGCGAGCTTCTCCGTGGTGCCGCTGCGGCTGCTCTTCGTGCTCGGGATCGGGATCGCGGCGGCCGGAGTCGGCTTCGGCCTCTTCCTGCTCGCGATGCGCCTCTTCCTCGGGTCCGAGTGGGCCGCCGAGGGGGTGTTCACGCTCTTCGCGGTGCTCTTCGTCTTCGTCGGGGCCCAGTTCGTGGCCTTCGGCCTCCTCGGCGAGTACGTGGGCCGGATCTTCCAGTACGTACGCGAGCGGCCGGCGTACCTGATCCAGGCGCGCTACCCGCAGGCGAAGGGCCCGACCGGAAGCGAGGCCACGCGTCCGTGAGCGTCGTCGTGCTCGCCTACCACGAGATGGGCCGGGCCTGCCTGCGCACGCTGCTGCGCTGCGGCGTCCCCGTCTCGGCGGTCTTCACCTACGAGGACGACCCCGCCGAGGGCGGCTGGTTCGGCTCGGTCGCGGAGGCCGCTCGCAGCGCGGGGCTTCCGACCTTCACGACCGAGGCGATCAACGAGCCGCGCTGGGTCGAGCACGTCGCGGGCCTCACGCCGGACGTCCTCTTCAGCTTCCATTACCGTCACCTGGTGAAGAAGCCCCTGCGTTCCATCCCGCGCCACGGCGCCGTGAACCTGCACGCGTCGCTCCTGCCGCGCTACCGCGGGCGCTCCCCGCTCAATTGGCAGCTCGTCCACGGCGAGAGCGAGTCGGGCGTGACGCTGCACCACATGCTGGCCCGCGCCGACGCGGGCGACGTCATCGCGCAGCGCCGCGTCCCGGTGGGCCCGGACGACACGGCCCTGGAGCTCTACCGCAGGCTGGTACGAGCCGCCGAGGCGCTGCTGGAGGAGCAGCTCGCCGGCATCCTGGCCGGCACCGCCCCGCGGATCCCGCAGGACGAGTCGCTCGCGACCAGCTTCGGGGGGCGTACCCCCGAGGACGGGCGCATCGACTGGCGGCGACCGGCGCGCGAGATCCACGACCTCGTGCGGGCCGTGTCCCGTCCTTGGCCCGGAGCCTTCAGCGACCTGGCCGGGGGCCGGCTGATGCTCTGGCGGACCGCGCCGCGAGCGGCGATCGCCGGCGCGTCCGATCTCGCTCCCGGCGAGATCTGGTGCGGAGCCGGCTCGTGGTTCGTCGGCACCGGAGACGGCTGGATCGAACTGCTCGATTTCGAGTGCTCCGCCCCGGATGGCCTCAGGGGCGACGAGGTGATTCCCGCGCCCTGCGCGGGACGCAGCGCGGCGTGAGCGAAGGCACTCTGGCAGCGAGCTAGGGGGACGACACGTGAAGATCCTGATCCTGGGCGTCAACGGCTTCATCGGTCACTCGCTGACGGCGCGCATCCTCTCCGACACCGATTGGGAGGTGTTCGGGATGGACATCTGTGCGGATCGCATCGAGGAGCACCTCGGGAAGCAGCGCTTCCACTTCCTCGACGGAGACATCTCCATCAACCGCGAGTGGATCGAGTACCACGTGAAGAAGTGCGACGTGGTGCTCCCGCTCGTGGCCATCGCGACGCCGATGACCTACGTGCGCGAGCCACTGCGCGTCTTCGAGCTCGACTTCGAGCAGAACCTACGCATCGTCCGCCACGCCGTCGAGTACGGGACCCGTCTGATCTTCCCCTCGACCTCCGAGGTCTACGGCATGTGCACCGATCCGGTCCTGTCGGAGGACCAGAGCCCGCTCGTGATGGGGCCGATCCACAAGCAGCGCTGGATCTACGCCTGCTCGAAGCAGCTGCTGGACCGGGTGATCTACGCCTACGGCGTGGAACGGGGTCTGCGCTTCACCCTCTTCCGCCCCTTCAACTGGATCGGTCCGAACCTCGACAACATCTCGAGTCCGCGCGAGGGAAGCAGCCGGGTCGTCACGCAGTTCCTCGGCCACCTGATGCGGGGCGAGCCCGTCCGGCTGGTGGAGGGGGGCAACCAGCGCCGCTGCATCACCTACATCAGCGACGGCGTCGAGGCGCTGATGCGCATTCTCGCCGACGAGCGGGGGAACGTCGACGGCCAGATCCTCAACATCGGCAACCCCGACAACGATTGCTCGATCCGCGAGCTCGCGGAGCTCCTGGTCGATCTCCTCGGGGAGTTCCCGGGCTGGGAGCAGCTGCGCACGACGGCAGTGCTCGAGAAGGTCTCCTCCCACGAGTACTACGGCTCGGGCTACCAGGACATCCAGAGCCGGGTGCCCGACATCACGCGCGCGCGCGAGGTCCTGGGCTGGGAGCCCCAGGTGGACCTGCGCGAGGCGCTGCGGCGCACGGTCGCCTACTACGTCGAGAACGGGGAGCCCCCGCAGCCTGCGGACGCAGCTTGACGGACGCCGCCCGCAGCGCAGTGCGCGCCGCGAGCGGACGGACTCGGGATGCTGGCGCCTCCGCCGCCCTGCCGGCGCTGCTCTCGCTCGTCTTCTGCTTCACGGGGCTGTCGAACCACCCGCTGCGGGCGGCCGACGAGCCGCGGGTCGCGGGAATCGCCTGGGAGATGGCGCATACGGGCGACGTCCTCGTCCCCCACCTCGGCGGCGAGCCCTTCCTGGAGCATCCACCGCTCTACTACGCGGCGCTCGCCGCGACGATCCGCGCCTTCGGAGCCTCGGACGGGGCGGCGCGCCTGCCGGGAGCCCTCGCGGCCGCCGCGACCCTGCTGCTCGCCTTCGACCTCGCGCGCCGCATGGCCGGGAGGAACGCGGGCCTGATGGCGATCCTCGTGCTCGCGAGCGCGCTGGGCTTCTTCCGGTACAGCCACAAGGTGATGGTCGACGCGTGGCTGGCCGCGGCCGTGACGCTCGGCTTCTGGGCCTACGCCCGCGCCGCCTGCGAGCCGGCGGAGGACGAGGCTCCACCCGGGCACCTCGTCGTCCTGCTCTACGGGGCCGCCGTGGTCGCCTTCCTCGTCAAGGGCCCCATCGGCGTGATCCTGCTCGGCGGGGTCGTCGGGGCGCACGCGCTAGCGGCTCGGCGCTGGCGCTTCCTGCGCTCCCGGGCCCACGTCCCGGGAGCCCTGCTGCTGATCGTGGGCTGCGCCGCGTGGCCGGCGGCGCTCTACGTCTTCGCGGGCCGCGAGAGCTTCGACGCCTTCTTCTGGGACAACTTCGTGTACCGGATCTTCCCCGTCGAAGGAGCCTACGGGGGAGGCCACGAGGAGGCGCCCTGGTTCTACCTGCTGCGCCTGCCCGCGGTGGTGGGTGGATGGATCGCGGTGCTCCCCGCCTTCGCTGCGTGGATCCTCCGCGGACCTCTTCCGTCCGGCTGGAACGCGGCGATGATCCGCTTCGCGACCTGCGTGCTGCCGGTCGGCCTCCTGCTGCTCTCGGTGCCCGGTACGAAGCGCAGCCTGTACCTGCTGCCGGCTCTGCCAGCGCTCGCGGCCGCCCTCGGGGCCTGGATCGCGTCGACCAGGGTGGCCCCCGGCAGGGGCCGGATCGAGCGCGGGACGGTCCGCGCCTGCGCGGCGCTCGTCGCGCTGCTCGCGGCGGCGGCGCGCGCTCTCGCGCTGCCGGCGGCGGCGCTGGCCCGGCGAGCGGGTGCCGCGGCGCTCGCCGGTCGGCTGGCCACGGCTACGGCGGGGCTCCTGGAGCGCGCGCGAGTCGAGGCCCGCGGCGCCGCTCCTACCCGGGCGATGCCCCAGATCGCCTGGCTGGCGTTCGGCTTCGCGGTCTTTGCGAACGTGGTGCTGCTCGCACGCGGCGACCCGGGGCGCGACCTCGGCCCGATGGCTTCCGGAATCCTGGCCCTCGCGCAGGACGGGCGTCCGCTCGTCGCCTTCGAGCTCGACGAGCAGATGCGCGGAGGCATGCCGTTCTACACGGGGGTGATCCTTCGCAACCTCCCTGACGTCGACGCGCTGCGGAGCTTCCTGCGCGAGAATCCCAGCGCGCGCATCCTCCAGGGCGATTACACGCTGGACGGCTTCCCCGAGGAGCTGCCCGAGCTGCGCGAGACGCACACCTGGCCCACGGCCGAGGGCGTCTACCGCGTGTACGAGATCGCCGGGGCGGGCCCTGGATCGGGTGATGAGGGCCCCCGGCGCGAGGCGCTGGAATGACGGCGGCGCAGCCGGTTGTCGGGCTCAAGGTCGACGTCGACACGCACGACGGGATGCGCGACGGCGTCCCTCGCCTGCTCGATGCCTTCGCGCGCGCGGGCGTGCGGGCGACCTTCTTCCTCGCCTTCGGCCCCGACAACGCCGGCAAGGCGATCTGGAACCTCTTCACCCGGCGCGGCTTCCTCACCAAGATGTGGCGCACCGGAGCGCCGCAGCTCTACGGGTGGCGCACGATCCTGTCGGGAACGCTCCTACCCGCGCGGCCCGTCGCCACGGCGTTCCCGGAGCTCGTGCGGCGCATCGCGGCCGACGGGCACGAGGTGGGGATCCACGGCTGGGACCACCGGCTCTGGCAGGACCAGCTCGACGCACTCGGCGAGGAACGCATCGCCCTGCAGTACGCCCGCGCAAGCGCGGCCTTCGAGTCGATCCTCGGCCGCGCCCCGCGCGCCTCGGCCGCGCCGGCGTGGTGCCAGACCCCGACGGGCCTGCGCGTGCAAGACGGGCTCGGCCTCCTCTACGCGAGCGACGCGCGAGACTGCGCTCCGGGCTACCCCGATCTCGAGGGCTACGCGTCCAGCACCCTCCAGGTGCCGACCACGCAGCCCTGCCTCGAGGAGATCCTGACGCTCGGCGTGCGGGACCTCGAGGTCTGCGCGCAGCGCGTTCTCGAGCCGCGCGGGATGAGCCCGGCGTGCATCATCCCGCTCCACGCCGAGGTCGAAGGCGGGCGCTTCGCCGGCTTCCTCGAGCGGTTGCTGCGCGGGGTTCGCGACACCGGAGCGACGGTCCGAACGCTGGAGGAGATCGCACGCGAGCTCCTCGCCGGGGCCACCCCGCCGCCGCGCTTCCGGGCCGCCCGCCGCGAGCTGCCGGGCCGCAGCGGACGCGTGCTGGCAGCGGCCGGCTAGGAGGCCGCAAGCGGAGCGCGCAGCGAGGCGAAGCCGAGCGGAGCCCGGAGCCCGAGCGCGAGCGATCAGCGAGCGCGAGGCCCGGGTAAGGCAAGCGGAGCGCGCAGCGAGGCGAAGCCGAGCGGAGACCGTCGGCCAAGCGGTCGCGGCCGGCCCTCACGGCCCTCGGCGCGCGATGCACAAGAGCGACACGCCGAAGGGCATGCGCACTCCGAGCAGCCGGGCCTCGCTCCCGAGGATCCGCTCGAGCAGCGCACCGAGCGGTCCGCCGCGGGCCCAGTCGAAATCCGACGGGAGGTGGGCGGAAGCGCGCGCGCCCCCGACCATGGGCTGCGAGACGCGCCGCGAGAGCAGCCGGACGGCCGCGATCCCCGGGAAGAGCCAGAAGTTGAAGAAGCGGTCGAGCACCACGTCGAAGCCCGCCGCCTCGACCCGGGCCACGAGCTCGCGACGCCGGTAGCGACGGTGGTGGTGCCCGAGCTCGTCGACGCTTCCCCACAGCCAGCCGAAGGCCGGGACCGTGAGGACGAGTGTGCCTCCCGGGCGACACACGCGGTGGAGCTCGCGCAGCGCCGTCGCGTCGTCGGCGAAGTGCTCGAGCGCGTCGAGCGCGGTGACGAGATCGAAGCTCGCACCCGCAAAGGGCAGCTGCGTCGCGTCGGCCTGGCTCACGGGGAGCCGCCGGTCCACACGGCAGAAACGCAACGGCTCCCGCTCGACGTCGACGCCCTGCAACGCGGCGCCGGGAAAGCGCTCGGCGAGCATTTCGAGGTTGGCGCCGGCGCCGCAGCCCACGTCGAGGATCGCGCGCGCGTGGACGTCCTGCCGATCGAGGGCGGCTTGCAGGATGCGCCGCCGCCCCTGGAACCACCAGTGCGTGCGCTCGATCTCCCGCAGCTGTGCGTAGATCCTGGGGTCCAGCTCGGGCCTGCGCCTCCCTCGACGAGGGCCGCGGTCTCGCGTAGAGCGATCGCAGCGCCGGGGCCCGAAGGGGGTTCCCGGCCCCTCCCCGCGGCGCAGATATAGCACCGCGTGCGCTGCGCCGGCGGAAAGCGAAACGCGCATTCGTTACGCTGCCGGCTCGCCGCCCGGGAGGTCGCCCAGCGTTGGAATCCACCGGCATGCGCACCCGACGGCCGGGCGGGCGCGTCCGAGGGGCTCTCTTCGCCGGGATCGCCGCCCTCGCCGCCGGCTGCGAGAGCGGCCCCGGCGACGACGCGATCCTGCGGCCCGTGCGCCGCTTCGTGGAGGTGGCGCAGGACGGAGCGCTGACCGGCGATCTCCCGGTAGCCACGATCCAGGACGACACGCGCTTCGCGCTCGCGGCGCCTCGCGAGCAGGTCGTCGTCTGGTCGGAGGCGCTTCCGCCCCACTCCGGCGAGCGGATCGTGAAGCTGCGGCCGGTGCTCCCCGAGGACTTCGCGCAGGCCCGGAGCGTCGTCGTCCTCGCCAACGCGAAGATCGGTTCGAAGTGGATCCATCGCCCGCCCGAGGTCGTGCCGACCGTCCGCCGCGGGCGCAGCTCCACGCTGCGGGTCGAGTTCCCGCTCCCCGACGTCCCGGCCAGTACCAAGGTGACCGTCACCGCGACGGCCTTCCCGCTCGGTCTCGTCGAGCTCGCCGAGCGGCGGACCGACCCCCTCGCGATCCCCGACCGCGCGTGGCTCGACTTCGCGATCGGGCTGCTGATGGCGCAATGGGGCCACGACCCGGTGGAGTTCTCGATCGACGCCTGCGAGTCGGAGCGCTGCGAGCGGATCTTCGACGAGGTCTTCGACCCGGCCGACGGCGAGGCCTGGCGCGATCGCCGCTTGAGCCTCGCGCAGCTGGCCGGCCAGACCCGCCACTTCCGCTTTCGGGTGTTCCGCCTGGCGGAGGAGGCCCCCTTCTCGCTGCCGATCTGGGCGAACCCGACCGTCTACGCGGAGGCGCCTCAACGGGAGGACGCTCCGAACGTGATCCTCCTCTCCGTGGACACGCTGCGCGCCGACCACCTCGAGACCTACGGCTACGCCCGCCAGACGGCTCCCTTCATCGAGGAGCGCTTCGGCCGGGGAGGGACGCTGTTCGAGAACACGGTCGCAGCCGCCACGATCACGACGCCCTCGCACGCGTCGATGTTCACGTCGCTCCAGCCGGCGGCCCACGGGACCACCGACGGGATGAAGGCGATCCCGCGGCAGATCCCGACGCTCCCGGAGTGGATCCGCGCCGCGGGCATCGACACGGCCGGCATCACCGAGGACGGTTGGCTCGGGATCCGTCAGGGCTTCGGCCGCGGCTTCGAGGTCTTCGAGGAGAACAAGAGCTCCGACATCATGAGCCCCACCGGACAGGTCGACCTGACCTTCGCCAAGGCCGCGGCCTGGCTCGAGAGGAACCGCCACAAGCGCTTCTTCTTGTTCCTGCACACCTTCCAGGTCCACTCGCCCTACGCCCCCCCGCCGCGGCATGCGGACCTCTTCCGCGAGGGGGGCGGCGAGCCGCGCCCGAGCCACCTGCGCTCGATGGACGACTACGACCGCGAGATCCGCACCACGGACGACGAGCTGCGACGGCTCTTCGCGACGCTGCGCGAGCTGGGGCTCGACTCGCGCACGATCTTCATCCTGACGGCCGACCACGGCGAGGCCTTCCTCGAGCACGGGCTGCTCGAGCACGGCGGTCGCCTGCACGAGGAGGTGGTGCGCGTGCCGCTCCTCCTCACGGGTCCGGGGATCCCGGCGGGGCGCCGCGTCGCGACACCCGTCGCGCACGTCGATCTCCTGCCGACGATCCTCGAGCTCTTCGGGCTCCCGGCCCCGGCATGGAGCGAGGGGCGCAGCCTCGTCGGCCTCGCGACGGGTCGCGACGCGGACTCGGCCTTCACGGATCGGGCGCTCTTCAGCGAGACGCGTACGTCCACGGCCCTCGCGGCCGAGCAGCGCCTGATCGCGTTCCCGGCCCCCTCGTTCATGGTCCGCCGGGGCTCGCGCAAGCTCCTCCGCTACCCGGACGGCAGCGGAGGCTTCCGCTACGAGCTCTACGACGTGGACTCCGACCCCGCCGAGCGCCACGATCTCTACCCAAAGCAAGCCGAGTCCGCCGCCGATCTGCGCGCGCTCCTCGACGGCTACGAGGCCCGCTCGGAGGCGCGGCGCGCCGGCATCGGCGACTCGTCTCGGCTCGGCGCTCCGCAGACGGAGAGCGTGCCGCTCGATCCCGCGCAGGAGGAGAAGCTCCGCGCGCTCGGCTACCTCGAGTAGCGGCAAGCGAAGCGCGCAGCGAGGCGCAGCCGAGCGAAGCCCGGAGCCCGAGCGCGAGCGAACAGCGAGTGCGAGGCCCGGGTAAGGCAAGCGAAGCGCGCAGCGAGCCTCAGCCGAGCGAAGTTCATCGCGCCAGCAGCTCGATCCGAGGGTCCTGCCAGACCATCGCGAAGCCCTTGAAATCGAGCGCGTTCATCCGGACCTCGCCACCGAACCGGCTGCGGAGGATGAGCCACACCTCCTCGCCCGCGAAGCGCGAGAGATCGACGCTGCGCTCGAGCGCCGGCGGCGAGCTCCACCCCGGGACGGGCGCGAGCGCCAGGCTCTCGCGATACAGGAGCTCGTCGGCGCGGCCCTGCCGGTGCGCCCAGATCTCCGCGACGAGCTCGCTCCCCGGCCGGACCTCGGTGGGCTGCCGGTAGCCCACCCGGAACCGGAGCTCGGCCGGCCCGGGCAGCGCGATGCGACACAGGGTCGACACGTCGTCGGAGACCCCGAGCGAGTCCACCTCGAGGAAGTGATACAGGATGTCGAAGAGGAGATGCTGCTGGAGCGTACGCCGGTCCCATTTCTCGCCGCCGGCGTCGCACTCCGCGAGCGCGTCGAGCGTCTCCCGTACCGGCAGGGGCGACGGCCGCCGACGCAGGAAGAGATGCTCGTCGATCGCGACAGAGAACTCCGGTGCAAAGTTCCGGCGCAGGTAGTCGAAGAGCGCCGGCGCGTAGTCGCGCAGCCGGTTGCGCTCGGAGAAGAAGTCGTAATAGTCGGCCACGGCGAGCTTCACGCCAGAGGCCTCGGCTCCCTCCACCACCCCGGCGCCGCCGTCGTGTGCGATGTGCACCGCGTAGAGGTTGTAGTAGCGGCTCGGCATCGGACGCTCCGCGAGAAAGTTCAGCATTGCGAAGCCCGGGACCGTGAGGACGGGCTCCCCCTCGCGCGTGGCGGCCCGGATGGCGGCCACCTCGAAGGCCAGCATCTGCTGCTCGGCCTGGCTCACGAGGACGCCACCCCGCGGAGGCGGGATCGCGGTGTCGAGGCTGCGCAGGAGATCGACGCTCCAGTAGCCGGCGACGACGGCATAGGCGCCGAGCAGCGCAGCTCCCGACGAGACCAGTGCCCGGCGAGGCACGCCGCCGAAGCCCCCGCCCCGGGCGAGGAGCCGGTGGGCGACGACGGCGCCGAGCGCCACGACGGGCTGGTACACGTTCACGAGGTGGTTGAAGTCCGCACGCGGGAAGACCCCGAGGTAGACGAGCCCGGCGAACGCGAGCACGGCCAGGAGACCGCCATCCGGAGGACGGCCCCGCAACACCGGCCCGAGCGCGAGCGTTGCAGCCGTCGCGAAGAGGAGCGGCGGCATCCAGTAGAGCAGGACGTGGAGGATCTCGACCGACCGCACCAACGCGGCGGTCCAGTCGAAGCGCAGCGCGGTGTGGCTGAGCGCGTAGGCGCCGTAGGTGAGCCGGCCGATCCCCGACATCCGATCGCGCGAAAAGATCTCCCCCGGGCCGAGGTACGCGATGTCGTGGGTGCCGAGGAAGCCCCGGAAGGGGTGCACGACGAGGGCCTGGAAGGCGTCGCCCAGGGCGTCGTGGTGCCAGAAGTACAGAAAGGTCGGCACCGCCACGAGGGCCACGCCGATGGCGAGCGGGCCGAGTGCGGAGAGCCCGTCCCGAAACGAGGTGCCGATCGGCTCGCGCGACTCGAGGAGCGCGGACGCGATCCCGAGCGCGCAGGCCAGGCTGGCGAGCGCCCCGTAGTTCTGCTTGAACACGATCGCGAGGCCCAGTGCGATCCCGACCCACACGAGGTCGCGCAAACGGCGAGCCGAGCGCCACGCGAGCACCCGCTCGAGCGCGAGGAGCCCGAAGAGCACCGACCAGGGCGAGTAGAACGACCACGTCCATGCCGGAAAGGCCCAGACGCTCATCACGAGGAAGGCGGCAAAGGCTCCCCACGCGGCCGCGGGACTCGCCAGCCGGCCTACGATCCGCACGACGGCCCCGAGCGACGCGCACCAGCACGCGAGCGCGACGACGCGCGACGCGAGGACGCTCGGCTCGACGAGGCGGAAGAGCGCGGCGAGCAGGAACCAGACGCCCGGCGCGACGAAGGAGTCCATGTCGCGATACGGGACCTTGCCGTGCGCCATGTCGAGCGCCTGGAGGAGCAGGTAGCCCTCGTCCGAGAGGACGATCCCGCGCCGGCAGAGGCTCCACCCGAAGAGCACGGCGAGCGCGGACGCGGCAGCCGCTGCGACCGCGCGACGCGAGAGCCTCACCGCCCCTCTTCCCGGCGGACCAGCTCGTGCCACTCGGTCTCCCCGGCGCGGAGCAGGGCGACGCGCTGGAAGTGGGTCTCGAGGTGCGCGGCGACCTCGGGAAAGAGCTCCGCGAAGGGTCGGAACTGGAGGTACATCCGCGGATTGTAGACGACGCAGCGCGTGCCGGTGCGTTCGAGCGACGCGACGATCTCGGCGCCGCTCACGTTGCCAGGGATCACGAGGTCGAAGCGCGTGGGGTTCGGTCTCTCCGCGAGGAAGTACAGGACCGGCAGGTCCGGCGCGGCGAACACGGGCTCGCCCGGGCGCGCGCAGCGCTCGAGGAACCGGGTCGCACCGCGCAGCAGATCGCGCTGCTCCGGCGCCACCCGGAGGCTTCCTCGCGCGACACCGAGGGGCTCGGGGTACCAGCGTCGCACATCGAGGGAGATCCGTGCGGTCGCGACGGCCGCGGCGAGCGCGACCACGGACCACGCGATGCGCCAGATCCACGCCGCGACGGCGCTCCGACCCGAGACGGCGAGATCCGCCCCTTCGACCACGGCGACGAGCACGAGGAGCACCGGAGCGGCCACGAAGGCGAGGTGAGACCAGATCGCGGACGGAAAGATCCCGAGGAAGAGGAGAATGCCGAAGGCCACCACAGCGCGAAACGCATCCCGCTCCCCCACCTCGTCCCCGCGCGGCGCGACGAGCGCCATCGCCGCGCCGGCGACGAGGGTCGCGAGCGCACCGCCGTAGGCGATGCGGATCGCGGCGCCGCGCACCCCCGGCGAGATCCCGATACCCAGGAGCTCCTGGCCCCGGACGAGATAGTTGAAGAGAGCCGACGGCGTGTACAGGAAGACGAAGCGCGCGTCGTCCGGGTGGGCCCCGAAGATCGGCGGCAGGGGATCCCGGAAGGCGTCGAGCTGTGAGGTGCCGATCGAGACGAGGGTCGCGTCGATCAGGTCCGGAAGCGCCCCGGCCGCGGCGAAGGCGACGAGCGCCGGAAGCACGAGCGCCGCACCGCCCAGCACGAAGGGGAACAGCACGCGGGGCGCCGACCGCCCCGAAAGCGCGGGGCGGCGGCGCCCCAGCAACAGTCCGGCCAGGACAGCCAGCCCGGCGAGGACGCCGAAGTTCTGCTTCACGAGGGCGCTGGCCCCGAGACACAGACCCGACGCCACGGCGTCCACGCTGCGACCGCGCTCGAGGTGGCTCAGCAGGGCCAGGAGCGCCCCGAGCGCGAAGAGCATCGAGAGCGACGAGTAGTTCAGCATCGAGAGGCCGGGGAAGTCGAAGACCACGACCGCGAGGTAGAGCCCCGGAGCGAGCGCCGCCGACGCCGGCCGGGCCACCCGTAGCGCGACCCGCCACAGACACAGGGCGGTCAGGGCGTTGGCGACGAGCTGCGCCCGCCGCAGCACCACGAGATCGTCGCCGAAGACGGCCATCAGCCAGGCCGCCACGTGGTAGACGCCCGGAAAGATCCCCGTGTAGACGTCGCGGTAGAGGATCTGGCCCCGGGCGATCCGGTCGGCGATCGCAGCGAGCTGCCCCTCGTCGATCGCGACGACGCTGCGATCGTGGGTCGGGAGCGGGACCAGGAGGCCAGCGGCGAGGACGAGGGCCGACCACGCCCAGCTTCGAACCGGCCCCGGCCGCATCGGGCCGCAGTATAGCGGCAGGCCAGCGCGGCCCGGCCTGCCGCGTCCGCTCGGGCCTGCCGGCGATTTCGGCGCGTCGGCCCGCTCGCGTACCATGGGCGCCCCCATGGACGCCCAGGAGTACGATCGGCTGGCGCATTTCGAGGAGTGGTACTGGTGGCACCGTGGCCGCCAGGCGATCGTGCAGCGCCTCCTCGCGCTCTACGCGCCCCCCTCCGCGCGCATCCTCGACGTCGGGTGCGGCACCGGAGCCACCACGCTCGGCCTGCGCCGCTTCGGTCCGGTGGTCGGGATGGACATCGGGCGACGCGCGCTCGAGGTCGCCGGGAAGCGCGGCATCGCCGTGGCGCAGGCGAGCGCCGCGCGGCTCCCCGCGCGCTCCGGCGCCTTCGATCTCGTGGTCGCGCTCGACGTGCTCGAGCACCTCGAGGACGACGTCGCTGCGGCTCGCGAGATGCGGGCCGCGCTCCGTCCCGGAGGCCTGCTCCTCGCGACGGTGCCCGCCTATCCCTTCCTGTGGAGCGGCCACGACGAGGCGCTCGGCCACCGGCGCCGTTACCTGCGCCGCCAGCTCGTCGCCGTGCTCGAGCGCGCGGGCTTCGAGGTCGCCCTCTGCTGCTACGTGATGGCCTCGATCCTTCCGGCGGCCGTGGTCGTACGGCTCTACGAGCGTTGGATCCGCCGCGGGCCGGCCCGCCGCGAGAGTGGCTACGTCCCGGTCCCGGCGCCGCTCAATGCGCTGCTCGCGTGGATCACGAGCACCGGGAGCCTGCTCTTGCCGTGGATCCGCCTGCCCTTCGGCCTGAGCCTCGCCGTCGTGGCGCGCAGCCCTGCCCCGCCGCCCGCGAGCGGACGCGATCGGTCGGACGGCATCCGTCAGGCCAGATAGCGCCGCCAGATGCGCAACAGGTCGACGCCGGCCCGCAGGTAGTCGAGCGGTGCGACCTTCGAGCCCCCGACGTCGATCCACTCCGGGAGCGGTACCTCGCAGACCACCGACTCGGCCGGCGGGAGACCGGCCGAGCGCCGCGACCGGATCAGACGCGCCAGGATCTCGACGTCGAAGGCCCAGCGCGCGACGAAGGGGGCGCGGAAGATCTCGCGGGTCACGGGGCCCGCGCGGAAGAGCTTCGCCCCACACTGCGTGTCGTAGACGCGCAGGCCCAGCGTGAGCGCGATCGCGGTGGCAGCGACGCGCCCCAGGTAGTGGCGCAGCGCACGACGTTCGATGCGACGCCCGAGCAGCACGACGCGGGCTCCGATCGCGACCTCGAGCTCCGGCCTCGCGTCGAGGAGGTGCACGAAGTCGAGGACGGCGGGCAGCGGCGTGGCCAGGTCCGCGTCCCAGTAGCCGACGTAGTCCGCCCCGCCCTCGAGCGCTCGCAGCACGCCCTGCCGCACGGCCTCGGCCTTCCCGACGTTCTTTGGAAGCGCAAGCACGCAGACCCGCTCGGGCTCGATGCGCTCGAGCGAACGCAAGAGCGCGAGCGTGTCGTCGCGGCTCCCATCGTCGACGAAGACGAAGGCGACCTCGGGATGGGCGAGCAGGAAGTCCTTGAAGCGCGCCATGGGCAGGCGCGCGGCTTCGTCGTAGCAGGGGATCACGACGCAGGTGCGCCCCACCCGGCTCCGCGGCGCGGAATCCACCTCTGCCTCGATCACGGAGCGCGACGCTAGCAGTCTCACCCGGAGGTGCCGTCCGGCGCGCCCCGGTCGGGAAGCCGGGCTAGATTGCGGGCATGCTCCCCCGCTCCTCCCGCGCTCTCGCGGGCGCCCTCGCCGCCGCTCTCCTCGCCGCGGAGCCCCTCCACGCGGAGTCCGCGCTTCGCATGGAGCTCCCCGAGCGCTTCGGCGTGATCCCCGCCGCAACCTACGATACGCACCGCGAGCGGGTCGGTTCCGCGCACCTCGTCATGGAGCGGCTCGACGGCGGGAACGTCCGCATCTTCTCGGAGAGCGGGATCACCGACGGCGCCCGCACGGTCGCGACGGCCGAGCTCGCGCCCGAGGCGGGGGGCCGGTGGCTCCGGCTCGTCCTCGAGGAGTCGCGCAGCTTCGATCGCGACGGGACGCCTCGCGGCCTGTTGCGCATCGACCACCGCGAGCGCCTGGGATCCTGCACTCCGCTCGAGGGCGCGGGCCCGGCCCGCACCCTCGAGCTCCCCGACCCGGATCGGGTCGCGAACGTCCCGTTGAACCTCTTCTTCCTCCCGCTCGTGCGCGGAAGTGCGGAGCGGCTCGACTTCCAGCTCTTCCTCTGCAGCGGCGGCCCACGCCTCGTCGAATTCCAGGCGACCCGCGCTCCCTCGAACGGCCGGGATGCGCCGCCGGAGATCGTCGAGATCCGCTACGGACCGGAGCTGGGCCCGATGCTCTCGCTCATCGCTCCGAGCTTCCTGCCGAGGCTCTCCTTCTGGTTCGACCGTGCGGAGCCCCATCGCTGGCTCGCCCACCGGATTCCCCTCTACAGCGACGGCCCCGAGGTGCTCGTCATCCGCGACGGGATCCCGCCGCGTTGGCTCTCCGACGAGTGAGACGCGATCTCCCGGGCCTCCTCGCCGCGGGCTTCCTGCTG
>Ga0214473_10004994_pt1 | contig 15919 bp, 13 predicted proteins | sample RVTome_7_FD_203509 | JGI IMG/M metagenome (GOLD analysis project Ga0214473, IMG submission 203509) | Soil microbial communities from uranium-contaminated site in the Upper Colorado River Basin, Wyoming, United States - RVT98D197 | ecosystem: Environmental > Terrestrial > Soil > Contaminated >... | reverse complement strand
TTTCCCCGAGGCATTTCCCCTATCACCTTTTTTTCTCTCAATTCCTCCGGGGGCTCATCCACCCGGGGAAAGTAGATTTTAAAAGCCGTCCCTTTGCCTGGCTCACTATACACCCAAATGTAGCCGCCGCTCTGCTTGACGATGCCGTAGACCGTGGACAAACCAAGACCTGTTCCTTTGCCCCGCTCTTTGGTCGTAAAAAAAGGGTCAAAGATTCGTTCTTTGATTTCAGGAGGCATCCCCACCCCGGTGTCAGTTACCGTAAGCATGACATAACGGCCAGGAACCATAGACCGGTGAACGCGCACGTAGGCTGCATCCAATTCTGTGTTGCTGGTTTCAAAGGTGAGCTTTCCGCCCTGGGGCATGGCATCTCTGGCATTGACAGCCAGGTTCATGATTACCTGCTCGATTTGCCCCGGATCTGACTTGACACTACCCAGGTTCTCGGCAAGCAAAGTAACCAGTTGAATATCTTCCCCAATGATCCGGTGAAGCATTTTCTCCAGATTGCGCAGGACCGTGTTAAGATCGAGAACCCTTACTTCCATCACCTGGCGGCGGCTGAAGGCCAAAAGCTGGCGCGTCAGTCCGGCTGCCCGGTCAGTCGCCTTTCTGATCTCTTCGAAACTTTCCCTCAAAGGATCCTCTTCTTTGAGATCAAGAAGCGAGAGTTGGCAATTTCCACCAATGACCGTCAGGAGGTTATTGAAGTCATGAGCGACACCGCCAGCCAGCTGTCCGATGGCTTCCATTTTTTGCGATTGGCGAAGTTGCTCTTGAAGGACTGTCTTCTCTTGTTCCATCCGCTTACGTTCGGTGACGTCGCGGCTCACACAAAGAATCGCGACAGCCCTCTTCTGCCTGTCCAAGACCAAAGAGGCTTTCAGTTCTGCGGGAAAAGGGGTGCCGTCCTTCCTCAAAAGCGTATACTCAGCCGGTCCGATGCTCCCGGTTTCCAAGACCTTTTCAATGTCGCCTTTGGCACGATCTTGCTGGTCTGAAGCAAGATAGTCAAAAATACTTTTTCCAATAACGTCTTCTTGTTTTTCGTGTGCGAATAACGTCAAAGCAGGTCGGTTGGCCATAGTGATCTTTAGATTCAAATCAAAGAGCGTGATGGCATCGGGAGAAGTTTCAACAAGGATCCGATATTTCTCCTCACTGTCCCGTAACGCTTTCTCCGCCCGTTCACGCTTCGTAACGTCATGGATTACCGCTCTTATGATCGGCGAGGCGACACCTTCGGTACGAAGGGTATTGTTGTATTCCAAGATTCTTTTTTCTCCGGTTGCGGTTTGAACTGACATCAAACCTTGGGCAACTCCTTCCTTCAAAATGCTTTCCAGGTATGAAGAAAACTGGTCACGAACGTCTGGCACTAAGATGTCACGAACATCCATGTTTAAGATGGTGCTTCGGTCATAACCAAGAAGATCAGCGACCGCCGGATTGACGGAGAGAAAGCGTCCCTGAAGGTCGTGAGTACATATGAGATATTGACTATTATCCACCAAATCCCGGTAACGGTCTTCACTTTCTCGCAGGGCCACCTCTGCCTGCTTGCGCTTGGTGATGTCCCGAAAATAAGCTAGAATAGCTACTTCACCAAGATAGGTAATTTTTGTTGCCGAAACTTCGATATAAATGATTTCCCCATCTTTCCGGATTCCCTTAAACTCATCCCTGGAAGGGACATCCTCTCCTTTTTCTCTTTTCCGAATAATCTCCATTACCCGATCTCTGTCATCGGGGTGTACGGTTAATATCAAGTGCTTACCAATAACTTCCTCAGGAGAATGATAACCAAACAACTCTAAGAATTTCTTATTGACAAATAGATGAAGGCCTTCTTTATGAATGGTTACTCCATCATTGGAATTTTCAATTGCCGTTCGGTAACGTTCCTCTGATTCTTTGAGCGCCTCCTCGGCCCGCTTGCGCTCAGTAATATCCTGGACCGTCCCCACAAACCTTGTCGGTCTGCCGGCTCCATTAAACTGAACATCTCCTCGAGAATGAACAATCCTCTCCCTTCCATCAGGACGAACGATGCGATATTCAGCGTCATAGCGTTTCCCCTTTTGCAAAGCCTCACTCACTCTTTTTTTAACCAACTCCCTGTCTTCTGGATGAATGCAGTCGAGTATTGATTTATAGGCCAGCCTGGAATCCTGACGGGGTAACGCGAAGATATGGAAAAGCTCGTCTGACCAATGCACATCATCATTAATGAGATCCCTCTCCCAACTTCCAAGGTGCGCAATTCTTTGAGCCTCGGCAAGGCTCGCTTCGCTCCTGCGTACTTTCTCCTCCGCCCGGCTACGAAGGATGGCCGTGCCCAATTGCAATCCTGCCTTTTCCAGGACCTCCACTTTTTTTAAGGGGACGATGTTTTCCCGGAGATCTGCCACATGAATTAATCCAAGGATCCGGTCCTTTAGACGGATCGGGATCAGCGCCACGGACTCATATCCCACTTGGTTACATACGTTGCGGGTCTCTCCTTTCTCATCCTCCGAAACAGTGGCCAGGAACCGGGTAGTGCCATTCATATAGAACGATCCGCCTTTGGTGTAGAAAGGGAGCTTGGGATCAAAGTCTCCTTTTATGACATTGATGCACATGCATTTATCCGAATTGATTGAAAGGGGGCTTTCTAATTCATAAAAGCTCTGGCTGAAGCCGTCATAAATCTTGTAAGGGATGTTGCCTTGTCCATCGAGGATACGGATTCCCACCGCCGCGCAGCCGGTGTAGCCTTTGATTTCTGCGATGCATTCTTTCAGTAGAGGGGCTAGCTCCATGTGGTTGTACGCGATTTCAAGAAATCGGTGGGAGACTTGAAGTACTTCTTCTGCCTGCTCGCGGGGTTTTTCTTGCCCCATCGGATTCCTCTTCTTCTGTTAGGATCAAAAAAGGCTTAAATTCAGCCTTATTACGTTTCTCCTACCTTGAGAAAACGAAGCAATTCCGATTGGTGGACTCTCCATCTCTTTCCCACTTTCGTGGCTTTGATCTTCCCCGTGCGAACGTATTTTAAAAACGTGGGTTTGGAGGTTTTCAGGTATTTGATTGCCTCTCTTGTTGTTAAAACCACATCTTTATCCAATAAGGACATTGACTTGCCTCTTTTTATGCGAGGTTTACCAATCTTAACTTGCAAGCATAATGTGTGCCGATATTTCAAGCAGCTCGTAACTATATGAATCATAAAGATGATTCAACTTCTGCGCCAAAAAAGGAAAAGAATGCTCCGCCCGATCTCGATGACATTTTTTGCAAGAATCGGGCAATTTTATTCCGTATAAAACCTGAACGGGCAGGGAAGGGTAGGAAAGCTTCGGAAAATCCTTCTAAATTAAGCCCTGGATTTGCAGGATAAGAGTTGAACAGCAATGTCTGAATACAGTTTTATTTTTGGGGTACACCACTAGCAGGGCGGGGTCTTATCTCGGACGTTTTCAGCCGCCTCTCTTTCCCTGTTTCAAAGGATACGCGGGTATCGAGTGCTGCCTCAGGGCGCGGATGAACTCCTGTATAGCTTCATGGGAGCGATATTTGGCCATGTCGTACTTCTCGTAATGGACCATTTCCCGGAGCTCCCGCCGGTACGGCTTCTTCGGCTCCATCGCCGGATAGCCGAGAGGCACCAGGCTGAATATCCTGAGGATGGGCGGAACGCCCAGGATCGGCTTTATCAGCTCCTCGTAATAGCGGTCCACAGTGACCCACTGAGAACCGAGCCCGCAGGCTGCGGCGGCCAGGTGGATAATCTGGGTCGTGTTGGCTATATTCTCGTCGATAACCCAGCGGCGGTCACAGAGCCGGTTGAGTGCTGTTGCCTGGGCCGTCCTCGGGTCACCCAGGACCGCGATGATGACCGGCGCATCGCTGAATCTGGAAGGAGGAATCATATCGGGAAGGTTGCGATACCACGGCTGCCGCATCTCTTGGATCCGGCTGGTTTCAAGAGCAGCCGCCTGCCTTTCCGATTCACTCCCCGCCTCGAAGAGTTTTTTCATGATCTTTTTATCCTTGATCACGATGAACTCCCATGGCTGGCCGTTGGCACCGGACATGGCCCAGCGGGCCGCCTCGAGGATTTTCCCGATGTACTCGTCAGGGATGGGGTCGGGCTTGAACTTCCGGATGCTCCGTCTCGTCCTGGCCAGTCCCACAAATTGATCGATATCCATACGTTTTTGCCTCCTCTTTTTTCACATGACCTCAGTCTTGTCCAAAATAGATTTTCCACCACGGAGGCACAGAGGGCACAGAGAAACGATTTTTTATTTGGCGGGGAGATACCCGCCAAATAAAACGCTTTCTGCCTATTTAAACCATAGATGTTATCCTGTCTCAGTGCTCTTCGAGGAGTTTATGATCCAATCGTCGTCTCCTCTCCGAGCCGGAAGCTCTCTGAGCCGGAGGCCGATTGGAGCATAAGAAAATTCCCTCCGTGATCTCTGTGGCTCTGTGGTGAACCTGGTTTTAGGTGGAGCCGTTTCGAATATCAAAGTTCAATGAAATCAATATGGCGACCTAAGACTTTCGCCTATCTTGGACAGCAATGACATGACCTGGATCAAGCGCTATTTTGCCGCTGCGTATTTCTTCAGGATACCTTCCATCTGGCTGCCCAGCGCCTTATTAGCCTTGATGGTGGTGATCTCTTCCTGCATCTTCTCCCCGGGTATGAAGGGACGCCAGACGCCGGCCCAGCGGGTAACATCCGCCTGGACCTCCTTGGTTTCGCTCATCTTCTTGAATGCCTTCCTCAGGTAATCGACCTTGTCATCGGGAACGCCGGGAGGCAGGGCCATGGTACGGCTGTTGGCGGTTATGGTCTTGTAAGCGTCGGTCAATTCCCTGGGGATGCTGGCGCCCAGTTCCCGTATGGTCGGCAGGTTCGGATAGAGAGGGCTTCTCTGCTCACCTACTATAAAGAGGGGAACGATGTCTCCTCCTTTTGCTGCGTTGGCGATATCGGGTTCAGATGCGACCACGATATCCATCTCTCCCTGAGCCACAGCCAGTAACACCGACTTCAGGCCCTTGTAACCGGTAATAAGTTTCGCATCCAGCCCCAGGACCGCCGTCATGACCGCACCCGCCGTTGCAATATATCCCCTGGCGGACGATGCTCCGACCCTTAATCCCTTGGCCTGGCGCAGGGCGTCCAGGGTCCTATGCGGGAGTCTGGCGGAAACCGCAAATACCGTTAACTCAGGCAAGACACCTGTGAGGAAGATGAATTTTTCTGTTACATAGTGGGCTCCCGGCGACCTGAGAAGGTCGTTCAAAAGGAGCGGCATCGTACCTTCGGCGAGTATCGTGAGCCCGTCCCGCTTCGCGTCACTGTACACCCAGTTGTCGCCCTCCATGCTGCCGCCCGTCATATTTTTCACCAGCACCTTGGTCCCTGTCTCCCGGGCCAAATGGGGAACAAGGATGCGCGCAACGGTGTCGTTTCCGCCGCCGGGTTCAGAGGAGACGACGCAGGTCATGGTCTTGCCCCGGTAGAAGGCCTCCACACTGTCACCGCCGGAAGGCTGCGCATAAGTCATCGGCAATCCCGAACCGAGCACAAATATGCCCAGTAACATCAGTACATAGTTATGTAATTTGTCATTCCGGGCTTGACCCGGAATCCAGTGTCTTTTTGGATTCCCGCTTTCGCGGGAATGACGGGCGTTGTTCCAGTGAATGACGACCCTTACTCTCTGCTTTTTCATCGATTATCCTCCTCTCTTTTTTGTTCCCTCTCCTCGCTTCAGCCTGCCAGTCCCAGACTGCGGACAATGATGCCAGGATACAACTCAGCTTCAACAAGGTAGGAGAACAGGACGTAGGAAAGCACGGCCATGAAGACTCCCAGGCCGATCGCAGTCGGCCACCTCGTTTTGTGCGCCCGTGCATACATGGCGGTAAACGATGCGATGCCGACGGGAAACCCGACCAGATAGATCACCAGAAGAAACCCCACCATCCAGGCGCCCTGGACCAGGGAGCCACGGAGATCTGTTTTTTCATTGCCCTCCGTCTGCCCCACTTCCTTCGGGGTTATCGGAGCCGCTCGGGAACGGAGCCCCTTTACGAGTTCCACGATCGCAAGGAGCATTATTATCCCAGCGACCAGCATGGGGACTATTCTGGCCTGAAGATAGGGATAGGTGGTGGCGATACCCATGGTGACGCCCATAACGACGATGAAGACGATAGGGATGTAGACCCCGCCCGTCATACCGACACCGCCTTCTGCCTGCGCCGGGCGAGGAAAGACTTTACCGGGTCGAGACTGTAAAGAATAACCATGACTGCAATGATCACGAGACATCCCGGCCGCAGAAAGAAGAATGGACCTCTTGACTGAAGGGAGATCCAGAAGAATTCCTCAAAGTAGATCCCCAGGATAAAGCCGAGCAGAAATGATGCGCGGTTGTAACCAAATCGCTTCATCAGCAAGCCCAGAGCGGTAAAGACTAGGGTAACGATGATGTCGCCCATATGGCTGTTCGTGATAAAAGATCCTAGAAAAACAAGGCTCAGTATTGTGGGTACCAGGTAACGGGGAGGGAGGGCCACCACACGACTCAGGTTACAGTAACCGGCAATAACGTAGCAGAAAATACCGCCGATAATATTGGCCAGCGCCAATCCCCAGAAGAGTGTAAAGGAAAGTCCGAGTTCGTTTTTCAGCATCTCAGGGCCTGGAATGATGCCATGCATGAGCAGTGCCCCGATGATAAACGCCATGCTCGTGCTGCCCGGCAGGCCAAGGGCCACGGTGGTGAGCAGGGCCCCACCCTCCTTGGCATTGCTCGCACTCTCCGGCGCAATCACGCCTTCGACACAGCCCTTTCCATATTCCTCCGGCTGCTCCGACGTGTGCTTGGCCATGCCGTATGCGACGAACGTTGCAGCCCCGCCGCCTATGCCGGGGATCACCCCGATGATATACCCCAACACACAGCTTCGGAACCAGAGGCCCAGGTGGCTGAAGACGTCCTTCATGCCCTGGTGAATCTGCAGCCTGAGCTCCTTTCCCGCCCTGGCGCGCTCTACAGGCACAATGGATTCTCCCCGCGTTCCCAATTCGATAAGTTCAGCCCCGGCAAACAGACCCATCGTGACGGGAATCAGGTCCAACTTACCGAACAGGACCGAGCTTCCGAACGTGAGACGTTCGACGCCTGTGCTCTCCTGGAATCCAATAAGGGAGACGAAAATCCCGACAAAACCGGAGATCAAGCCTTTGATCGGTGACTCCCTGCTCAACACTGCAAGAAAGCTGAGCCCCAGCACGATGACAAGGAAAAGCTCCGGTTTCCCCATGGCCAGGACGATGGGCCTGACGATCGGGATCATGACAAAACCAAGCAGTACCCCCAGGACAGCCCCCATCGAGGCGGCCATGAGCATAGCGCCTAAGGCTCTGCCTGCTTCGCCCTTCTGTGTCATGGGAAAGCCATCGATCATCGTGGCGATGCTCGTTGCCTCCCCAGGTATGTTCATGAGAATCGATGTTATCGAGCCGCCTGTCGAGCTTATGGCCGTGATTGCCATCAGAAGAGATAGGCCGGAGACCTTGTCCAGGCCAAAAGTTAAGGGCAGGAGAAGGGCCATGGCGGTCAACCCGCCGATAGCAGGCAGGATGCCTATGAAGATCCCAATGCAAGTTCCGAGAACCAGGAACCCCAGCGCAACCGGATCAGCATAATGAAACAGACCCTGTGCGAAGGCCTCAAACATGGTGCTCCCATCTTTCTGTATGCCGATTTGTCTGGATCACACGCTCGCGGCCTCGGATCGACGGGCTTCTCGACCCTTTCCGACAAAACCCTGAGAATGGTTCTCTTGTGGGTCCGCCGAAAACCCTTCCTCCGGTTACCGTCTCATCACCCTCACCGAAAGGGCATGAATCACCCGATAGCTGTCTTTGTATAGACCGGTGGGAAGTGTAACCCCTTTTCGTTAGCACGTACACTGAGTCTTGTCAAGTATCTCCGTGATGTTACTGGAACTCCGACGTAAGGATCAAAGGCAGTCATGGTGCCACAAAACGATTCACTTAGTACATCGTTTCATAAATACGGTAGCGTATTCACCGCAAAGTCGCAGAGGGCGCAAAGGGAGGCAGCCTTTCTGCCTCCGGCAGAAACCTACATAAAGAAGTCGTATTAGTTATGTGGGTGAATCAGGGAGGCGAAAGTATCGAAGTCCGGGTGACTCCAAGTTCTTGGGCCGTTTTGTGAACAGGGGCATCGAGGAGCATAATTACTTCATGGGATGTCCATTTGCGGCCCCATGATTTGAGGAGACACGCAGCGACGGCAGGTCCACGAGAGCGCCTTTGATCAAGGAGAGATGGAGGGAACCGGCTGAAATCCGGCCCCTCACTTCCAGCGGGGTCGCTGACGCAGCGGTACGAATGCGTTCTCGAGCACGTAATCCGCCACGCGCCGGCCCTGGGCGATACCCTCGGTTTTGTCGAAGGCCCAGTGGATGCCGAGGTAGATTCGACTCTGACCGTTTTCTTCCTCGGCTTCGGAGAGCGACGAGAAACTGCGCGGGATGAGGGGGCGCACGTTCCCGTCGTTGTCCCGCGTCACGCCGTTGAACTCGTCCGATACGAAGGTGAAGGCGATGTCGTCGGTCCGGTAAACGTTGCGCAAAGTCTGGAAGAGGGCGCCTCCGAACCCGGCATGCCCTGAGGGGTATGCTGGGAAGGGGGGCGTAAAGTTCGGTCCGTTGAGATTGCTGGCCGGCGCGCAAAGGGGCGTGAAGGTCGGGTCTGCGATAGTCGCAGGATTGCCATCGCCAGCGCCGGTCGGGCCGGTGCCCTCGTCGGCCTCCCGGATGCCGGTGACCGGACGCCAGAACTGATAGTAGTACTTCGACTCCCAGATCGCGATGGCTGCGTCGGCCATCGCTAGGTTCGCAAGCGCCAAGAGCCGCGCCAACTCGACCACGTCCGAGCCCATCTGGTCGGCGATTTGGACCGCGATCTGATTGTACAGCCGCGGCGGCGCGCACAGGCTCGGCGTTCCGTCATAGGCCCAATAGATCCCTGCGAACGTCTCGTCTTCGGTCCGCTCCGTCGGCGTGACGATACCGTCGCCGCCCAGGCGACTCACCTCGTCGAAAGCGGCCGCATACTCCGGGCTGTCCAGACCGGGGGGAGGCGAGACACGGAACTGATCGCCCGACTCCAGGACAAACGGTTTGACCCCTCCCCACTTTCCGCCTAGAGCGAGCGGTATCAGGCTGATCGGGTCTTGGCGCCACTTCCCCGGCTCGTCACTCGTGATGAAATCTTCGCCCACAAGAGGTTCGGCATGTTGCGATCCATCATCGGCCCTGAGCGCCAGGATCGCTTCGGCTGCCCGGCGCCCAAAATCAACCGCGTCCGCTTTGGCGCGTCCATCCGGGATCTGACTGAGGTCTTCGACGAGTCGCTCGTCGAAGCCTCCGGCCTGCGAGGGAAAGAGCGCGACCAGCGTATCGTGCGCCGCCTGTGCAATCGCGGCTTCCATGGAGGTGCAGGCAGGTGCGGGGTGAAGGCCGGTGTAGCTCCGGTAGCCCCGGGCGATTGCGTTCAGCGCGTCGAAGATCGCAATGTGGACGATCGCCATCGCCCGGCTCGCTCGTGCAGGCCCGAATTGCTCCCCGAAGACCCGATTCTCGCCGGGTGCAACAGCCGTGTGGTCGAGCCCGCTGGCATCGATTGCGATCCTGTTCCAACGCCGGACAGAGTCGACCCCGGGCAGCGGTCGATGTCTTGGTGCCTCGGGGAGTCGCGGCGCAGCACTGTAACGCGGGCCCCATGCGTCGTGGACACCGCCGGAGAACTCGCCTGCCCAGGATGGGATGACCAGGCTCAGGGTGAGAATAGCCAGTGTTGGAACAATTAATTCTCGTATTGGCTTCGCGACCATGTGTATTCCTCCGTGCAGCAGACTTGCCAGATGGCATCTCTTGGCCGCGCCCGACGGCGGGCGCGACCATGTCTTCTACAATGTTCCAAACCAGCCTAAAGGTAAATAGGGTGAATCCTGTATTTCGCCGCGAAAATCAATGTATTTGTCTTTTGCACATCTTACGGGGAATTTGCAAAATCCCTCCCGGCCTCCCAAAGAGAGTCCCGCGTTTTGATTGTCTCGAATTGCTGGACGAGCAGACTCTGGATTCGGCGTTTGAGTTGACAATGGAGAGGGAAACAGGGAATCAAGGAATTGACGAGGTGGCACAACAGGGTACGGAAAAGTAACATGAGAGAGAATGGAAGGAGCAATTATGACCCCAGTTATCAAAATCCGAGGAGGGAGACTTACTCTACCACCAGAAGCAACTAAACTCATCGGATCCGATGCTGAATTTCACGCTTGCACCTCCCAAGTCATCGCTCAACGATAACATCGTGATCTGAGGATTACGGGTAGAAATCACGTATCCCAGGTCTGGAACGGCAATCCTGCCGGGGGACAGGTGGCACCCTTGTGGAAAGAACTCCCGGGTCGGATCTGAGGGAGTGATTCTTTATCGAAAGTTTTTCTTTCCCCCTCTTACGTTCCGAAACCTTTTGTGCTATATCTTTTTACATGGAGACGCTGCTGACCCATCGTGGCAAGAGGATTACACAAGAGGATGTAGTTTTTATCCGCAGGCTCATTGCTCAAAACCCCGGGGATTCACGATGGACCTTATCTCATAAACTGTGTCAGGCATGGAACTGGAGGCAGGCCAATGGAGCTCTTCGTGACATAGTCTGCCGGGGTTTGATGTTGGCGCTTCAGCGGGCCGGTTATATTGAGCTTCCGGTCAAAAAGCGGAATCCTCTAAATCCGCTGGTTCAGAGAGAAAAACCCGCTACCGTGGTCATTGATCCGGATCCGATCGAGGGTCCCCTTTCGTCGATTCTCCCCCTTGAAATCCGTCAGGTACGGCGTACTTCCTTTGAGAAGCTCTGCAACGGTTTGATCGAGCAGTATCACTATTTGGGGTATTGCCAGCCGGTGGGAGAGCACCTGAAGTATCTGGTCTTTGCCGGGCAAAGGACCTGTGGCCTGTATGATCTATAGCTCGGCGCCTCGCCACATTGGTTGCCGCGATCGCTTTATTGGCTGGCCGGTCAAGATACGTCGTCAAAATCTCCATCTCATGGCCTACCAAAGTCGCTTCCTTTAGAGAGGCCGTCCGGAAGGAATTTCTGCGATAAATCAAACTCACGGCCCGGATAACATCCTTATCGATATCCCAACGAACCCGCTTTGAGACTTCAATGCACTTAGCGTAGTCATAACCTTCCATTTTGGTCTTATCTCCTTTCCTTGAACAACCTTAACACATTTCTAAGAAGCTCAACCTGTAGTTGGTCCAAGGTTTTTTGAACAGCATCAAACTTGAAAAATACTCCTTCACATTTCCTCTTTGAGCGAGGCGATTCAAGGTAAGTCGCAAGGCGGGGAATTATCGAACCCCCAGAAAAAATGAGCACTGCCTGCGGGGAGAGGGACGTATATCACCATTCCATCCTTCATAATCCTATCGAATGTTTTATTCTTCTTAGTTCACAATATGAATATATTTTATTCCAGGAAATAGGCGATGGAAATAGGGTGAAGTCTGTATTTTAGTAGGGTGAAGTTTGACCTGTTTTGTTGATTACTGAATCAAAGATTGCATCAAGGGAGGAAATCCAAAAAACACGAGTACAGGAAGTCAATGAGGCAAACGTCCAATATGTTGGGGGTGGTTTTGGACCCCCTAAAACCGTGAATATCTTGCCAAACGTAAGCGCCGGGAAAGAATAAAGAAATGTTTCTATCTGATCTTCAAACCGTAAGTTTTTGGGCTTTGAAAAAGCCCCGAGGACAGCAGGTACTGAAGCCTCCCCCAAAAGGGAGTTCCGCCATGTCCCCTTCGGTCATTGGTTACACCTACGAGTCGAGTATACGGAACTAAATGAAATGCTGTGAATTACGGTTTAAAAGGGATTAACTGTGGCTTGGACTGTGACCTTTCAGTGGACGAATGACCCCAGATTCCTCAATAAGCACCGGATACCCTTCGATAGTTTTCGGAATCCTCCTCTTGAGATCTTCAGTTTCCTTAACCACCATCACCTTCAAGCAGGGTGTTTTGTCGTCCGCGAGCTGGCCTACATAAACACCAACAACGCCTGGTATGGCCAGCAACTCTTTATCGTGGTCTTTAAGGACGGCGTTGATATCCTTTCGAATCATTGATTCCTGTTGTCCGGTTTGATTGACCGGGCTCCGTATGGCGGCAGAACATGCTATCGAAAGCAAAATAATGGTCAAAACAGGGCAGAGCCCGATCTTGTGCAATTGCCCCAGATTCATTTGCTCCAAAACCAATTGCTTCTATTCACCCACCATAGTCGCCCTAAAAAAGCTCAGGACTTCATCAATCGGATTTGCCACGGCGAGAGTGCTACTTCCTGCAAATAAAAGGCCCACCGCTCTGGGACTACTTGCAACATCCTCCACCATCAGGGAGCCGGAGTCACCCCCCGCAATGAATTTGCTGCCTCTGTTGCTGATTATGATCTGGCCCTTGAAGGTTTTGGTAAAGGCTGCGCCGCCGGCACATTCATTGTCGTAGGCAACTGATACTGTACCGTTCAGACCCGATATCTTGCTACGGGTAAGCCCGGTTGTTCGGCCGCTCTTCTTAACAGCTTGATTCAATGACGCCGCAACGGTCTGTGATGAAATCGTCCCGATCTCCAGGATAGCGCCATCAGTCCGCACCATCCCTGACACGACCTGCGCTATGGAAGCATCGACGTTTGAGTCCGGCAACGAACTGCTTTGGGCTAGCGTCGCAATGTTCTGAGCGTTTCCCGCACTGCAACCTACGTCAATCAGCCCAGGCTGAATAATCGGATCTCCCGTTGCTGCAACTCTGTTATTTCCTCCGAGGACGGTATCCGACTCGAACACATGATAGTTGCTCAAGATGTATTGAGTCCCACCGATCTGGACCAGCGAACCGAGTGTGCCTCCGCAGCAGTAGCCGTTGGCAAGATCGTATCCCCAGCCGCCAGACGTTCCTAGCTGAATCGGAGGAGTCTGCTTTGCAGTGTGAGACACCTTAGTAACGGCCACGGGACGTACCAAGGCACTAAATGGCTCCGTGAATTCGACGGTGATGCTCTCGCCCCGCAGACTTCGAGGTATGTTTCTGGCACTTGCCGACGGATTTTTTCCTTCCAGATTCACGTAGACCAGTATTGTCGGCTCACCGCTATCGTCCTGTCCCACAGCAGTTCCCAACACATCCGGCATAGACATCAAATCTGGTGTCACCGCTTCCTGGACTGTCATTACCTCTTGAACGCGCGGATTGGCATGACTCAGCGCCTGCTCCGGGAGTTCCGCTCCAAAGGCGAATACGCTCAGAATCGATAAAGCCACTCCTGTGCTCACAATGCCTAATACTGTCTTCATCAATCTACATGTTTTCATGGGTTTCTCCCTTCGTTCATCTGATGATAGCTATCTCGCATTTCTTTGACAAAACCGTTCCGTAAGACAACATTATACCTAATTCATGTTTTTTTTCAACTCAATCGTGGTATAATAAATATCGTTGACTTCTGCCTCTTCGCCCAATAGGTTTCTTGCCCAGTTCATAATGGACTCACTGGTAATTCTCTCTGGATTGATCCTTCTTTCTGGGAGCACACCCATCAAATGGAGTTCACCCGAATCATCACGAGAATAGAATTCGTAGGCTATCATTTGTGCAATCTCCAACCTGAGTATCTCAAGAGTTACCAGTTTACTTCTTAAAGAACTTTTTCCTCCCATACATTGCCAACCCGATCAGCCCAAGCCCAAGAAGCAGCAGGGTGGTTGCATCTTTAAGATCTATAGGCTTCAGTCACTCCAACGCCAGGTTAAAAGCACTTTAAAATAGCACACCATCACCTCATATGAATCAAGCATTTTCCATACCAAGTCCCTCGATCAGCATAAGCCCCCGTAATCATATGCTTTATCTGAAAATTCAATATTTAACTGAAAGCCAAAAAAGTGGAAAGCATTTCGTCATAAGTTCCAATTCATTTCCCTAAGAGTGGAATTTCATTACACATTATTCGATTCGTTCATTTGTTAATTTTTCCGACAAAATAGGTGCGTGGACTTGAAGATTTATGGTTGAAATTCGGCAAAATTTACAGAAATGTTGACGCGTGGACTACAGGAAGAAGTCAATGAGGCAAACGTCCAATATGTTGGGGGTGGTTTTGGGCCCCCTAAAACCGAGGATTTCTTGCCACTGCAGTTCCCTGAAATGAATATGGAAATGCCTCACTTTGATCTTCAAACCGTAGCTTTTTGGACCATGAAAAACGCAATAAGGATGGCAGATATTGAAACCATCGGGGCCACCCTGGAGGGTTCAGGACATAGGATGTCAGGACCGAAAGCCATACGAGGGCATCGAACGTCTCTTCCATTTAATGATCACGAAGCAAAGTAAAAATTATGGTTTGGGATTAAGAATAAGATATTTTGATAATTCCAATTGCTTCCGATTTTCTGCCATTCTTTCAGCGCATTCCTTACAGATCACTTTTTTACCTTCTATTGCGTAGTCCCAAGTGTAGATCGGGGTTCGATCCCCTTGCGTGTAATCAATAAGAGAGCATTTCGCAACTTTACATTCAGCCCCAGAAACCTTCCACCCTACAACCTCCTTATAGGCAGGTATTTCTCCGTAAACAACAAGACGTTCTACTTTTGTGACCTTTACAGGAAGAGTCTCTGAGTATCCACAATAAATGCATGCAAAATATTGTTTATTCCGCCAACCAGGCCAATCATTTAATGCTTTTTCGAAAGATGGTTGATAAGACAACAGGAGGTTAATGTCAAACCTAATTTTATCGAAAGATCGATTTTCACCCATTAAAAAGTTTTTGGCACTAATGTCGTCAATGGATATTTGGGGAGGCAAATGGGAGTTTCCGTCATCAACACATATTCTTTTCTCTTCTACCACAAGCCCCAAATGTTTTAGATCGATCTGTTTAGTTTCAGAAACGCTTCCTGAAACCTCTGCTAGGGGAATCTTCTTTTTTTTAGAAAACATCATTGTTCTCCCTGGGGGGGTGATCTACAGATATTTGGCATTGTGGAGCCAGAAAGGTAAATTCCACTAAGAACCTTGCCTGTCCATCAAGGGACACAACCATTCCCTTGTCTCCTTACCTCTACTGGCTCAGTATATAGAAGGACCAGTTCCTCTTCAACCTTGCTCTCTTTCTTAAAAGCAGTGGCCGCAATAGTACCGATGAAGCTGAAGGAAACAATTACCGCTGGGATCCACTGGAGAAAAGCAATAAACGTGCCAATGATGATGAAGATCCAAAGAGCCATCCCATGTTGTTTGAAAGTGATCGGTCTCGCAAAGGCAGGGCAAGCCATCAGAGTGGTCAATCCTATCACCAATCCAACCATTGATCCTATTTTGGTTCTTTTCAGTTATGATCTCCTCTCTTCTGTTTTCAACCTTATAGTGTGTTTCTAGTCAGTTTTGATCACAAAAAATGCAACTTCAACTTCCTCCCGCTTCTGTTCCAGTCTATTCTTAGAGGGCAAAGAAAACAATGGGGCGAATGCCGTATTTTGAGTTAAAAATGACTGTATTTATTAGGATACATATTATGGCAGGGGAAGGAATGGCATGTTACCGTAAATATCCGCTTGACCGTATTCAACGTAACCAGTCAGTCCCGTTTTGTTTCTCCATAGCGCTTCCCCATTCCCTGCCACACTAATTTGTACGCAAGGGTGAGGCGCCTCAGTCGTCGATCGCTTGGTAGGCCGAGGTCCAGAAATCGAGATAGACACCCGGAGGACTGGGGGAATCCCAGACGCGC
>Ga0214473_10004993_pt1 | contig 15919 bp, 7 predicted proteins | sample RVTome_7_FD_203509 | JGI IMG/M metagenome (GOLD analysis project Ga0214473, IMG submission 203509) | Soil microbial communities from uranium-contaminated site in the Upper Colorado River Basin, Wyoming, United States - RVT98D197 | ecosystem: Environmental > Terrestrial > Soil > Contaminated >... | reverse complement strand
TCTCCTCGAAGCGGTCGGGGATCGACCGTTCCAGCGCCTCCCGCGGGAACTGGGTGAAATCGTTGGGCGGCCGGACGCGCCCGCTCATCGTCGTCCCTCCCGCCTCGTTTCTTCGTTCGGCCCGCCGCCAAGCAGCCGCTGCGCCTCCGCGTCCGAGAGCCCTTCCAGCTCTTCGAGCGTCCGCACGATGTCCTCCGCCTCGGTCGCCGTTCTCCCGCGCTCGGCGATGGCCGCGGCCATGGCGGCCACGGTGGGCGCCTCGAAGAGAGACCGGAGGGGCAGCTCCACCCGGAAGGCCTGGAGGGCCCGTGCGACGATTCGGCTGGCGAGCAAGGAGTTGCCCCCGAGATCGAAGAAGCCGTCGTGGATGCCGACCCGCTCGAGACCCAGGACCTCCTGCCAGATCGCGGCGAGCTGGGCCTCGATCGGGGTTCGGGGCGCGACCATGGACGTGTCCAGGTCGGGTCGGGCCCGGTCCGGCGCGGGGAGGGCGTTTCGATCTACCTTGCCGGACGGGGTCAGCGGGAGGTTGCCCAGCGTCACGAAGGTCGAGGGGATCATCTGGGCGGGCAGTGTGGGCGCCAAGAGCCGCCGGAGCGCATCGCCCGTTGGCGCTGGCCGGCCGGCCGGAACGATGTACGCCGTGAGACGATGGTCGCCGGGCCGGTCCTCCCGGACCATGACGACCGCTTCCTTGACCGCGCCCCCCTCCAGCAGCGCCGCCTCGACGGCGCCCAGTTCGATCCGGAAGCCCCTGATCTTTGTGCGGGTGTCCTTGCGTCCGAGGGGTGTTAGGCATCCATCCGGCGCCAGGCGGCCGAGGTCTCCCGTGCGGTAGATCCGGCGCTCCCCCCCCTCCGGGTCGGGGAGGAACGCCTGGGCCGTCAGGTCCGGCTGGCGCCAATAGCCCAGGGCGACGTAGCGGCTCTTCACCGCGATCTCCCCGACGCGGCCACCGCCCGCGGGGTCGATGTCGGGATCGAGCAGCAGGATCTCCTTGTCCTGGACCGCATATCCCACCGGGATGGTGGCTCCGGGGATTTGGGTCGTCCGTTCGATGGGGAACTGCGCGAAGATCCCGCTTTCCGTGGAGGCGATGTTGTGCACAATCAGGCCGTCCGCGGGAAGGACCTTCCAGCACAGGTCCAGGTCGGATCGGCGCGCCTGCTCGCTCCGGAGACTGATCACCCGGAGGTGCGGGAACCGTTCGGCTCCCGTCAACACGTCGAGGAAGGATCGGAGCACCGGTGTCGATGCGGTGAGAACGCTGATCCCCTCGTCCGCGAGCCAGTTGGCCAGGCGCGCGAAACCCTCCTCGCGGATATTGAATGGGTACAGGGTACACCCGTTGAGGAGCCCGCTGAAAGCGTTGACCACCCCTTGCCCCCTGGCGGGGGATGCCAGGAGCGTCAGGCGGTCCTCCGGGCCGATGCGGAGGCCTTTTGTGTTCACCCAGGAATCGTGGAGATAGTGGCAGTGGGCCCGCACCACCCCCTTGGGCCGGCCGGTGGATCCCGTGGTGTAGATGATATACGCCACGGCCCCCGGCGGAATGGGCACGTCCGGATCTCCGCTGAACCCCTGGGGATCCAACTCATCCATGTTGATGAGGTCCAGGATGTCGCCGGCCAGCCGGCGGGCGAGCGACCCGTATCTCGTGTTGGTCACGACGAGGGTTGCGCCGGCGTCGTGCAGGGTGTGGGTCGTTCGCCCCTCGGGGTCCAGGGGATCCAGCGGCACACAGATAGCGCCGGCTTTGAGCGCGCCGAGGGTGGCGACCAGCATCGGGAGGTGGGCCTCCACCAGCAGGGCCACCGGTTCGTCGCCGCCGCGCCGCCGCGCCAGGATGGCGTGGGCCACCCGGTTGGCGGCCTGGTTGAACGCGTCGTACGTGAGGGCCTCGTCCTTCGTCTTGAGGGCGAGCCGGTCGGGGTACCGCCGGACGATGCGCTCGAACCGGTCGGGGATCGCCCCTTCGATCTGATCCGGTGAGAACTCGGTGACGGCATCGGTCGGGGCTCGGCGGCGCGCCGGGTCCGACGCGCGCGCGTCGCGAGGTGCGGATGTAGTGCTCACGACGCCCTCCCCGGGTGGCCGCCGCGCGCTGCCTCGTCGGCTAAGAGGCGCTCCGCCTCCTGCTCCGAGAGCCGCTCCACCTCCGCCAGGAGCCGATCCGCCGCCCCGTCGTCGCTCCCCACCTGCCGCTCGGCAATGACCGCGGCCATGGCCGCCACCGTGCGCGCCTCGAAGAGGGACCGAAGGGGCAGGTCCCGCGCGAAGACCCTGAGGACTTGCGAGAGGACTTGCGTGGCCAGCAGGGAGTGTCCTCCCAGGTCGAGGAAATGGTCGTGGACGCCCACCCGATCCATGTCCAGGACCTCCGCCCAGATGCCGGCAAGCCTTTCCTCGACAGGCGTCATGGGCGGAGCGTAAGGATACCCCAGGTCGGGTCGGTTTGTGGGCGGCGCGGGGAGTGCCCGCCGATCGATCTTGCCGTTCGGCGTGCGAGGCAGGCCCTCCAGCATCACGAAGGTGGAGGGTACCATGAAGTCGGGAAGCCTTGCCTCCAGGGTCCTGCGCAGATCGCCGAGGGTTGGCGCGACGGCTCCGGCCGGGACCACATATGCCACGAGGCGCTGGTCGCCCCTCCGGTCCGGCCGCCCCACGACCGCGGCCTCCTTGATCGTGTGGAGTTCGAGCAGCACCTTCTCGATCTCCGCCACCTCGATCCGATGGCCCCTGACCTTGACCTGGAAGTCCTTCCGCCCGAGATGCACGAGGCAGCCGTCGGGTCGCATCACCCCCAGGTCCCCCGTGCGGTAGATCCGCTCACCCCCGCCCGAGGGGTCGGGGAGGAAGGCCTCGCGCGTCAGTGTCGGCCTTTGCCAGTAGCCCGGGGAGAGATAGCGACTCCGCACGGCGATCTCGGCGATGCCGCCGATCTCGACCGCTTCACCGGCCTCGTCGAGGAGGAGCACGTCCTTGTCCGGGACGGCGTACCCGGCCGGCACGAGGCCGGCCTCGATGGGGGTCTCCCGATCCACGAAGTACAGGCGGAAATTGTTGGTTTCGGTCGTCCCCAACCTGTTTACGAAGCGGCAGGGCGGCGAGAAGTGCCTGCGGTATAGGTCCACGTCGCGGGCCGTGACGGGCTCGCTGCCCACCGCGATCAGCCGGAGGCAGGGGAACCTTTCCCGTCCGGTGAGGGCCGAGGCGAGTTGGCGAAAGGCCGAGGGGAGATGGCTATAGATGGTGATCCGTTGGGCCTCGAGCCACGCCAGGAGATGGGCCGTCCCCTCCTTCCGGAGATCGAACGGATGGAGGGACGCGCCGTTGAGGATGGCGCAGAAGGTATCCATCAATCCCGAGGAGAAACTGCACGAGTGGAGCAGCGTCAGCCGGTCCTCGGCGGTGATGGCGAAGCTTTGGGTGTAATTCATGATGGTGTGCAACAGGTTCCGATGGTTGTGGATGATTCCCTTCGGTTCGCCGGTCGAGCCGGAGGTGTAGACGATGTACGCGAAGGCATCAGGGGGAACGTGCAGGGCCGGATCGTCCGTCGAGAGGCCGGGATCGAGCTCCTCCGCGTTGAGCACCGCCCGCGCCCCTGCCGCAAGTTCCCGCCCCAGGGCCGCGCTCGGGCCGTCGGTGACGAGCAGGCCCGCCTGGGAATCCTCCAGCATGGCGCGGAGCCTCGCGTGCGGGAAGGCCGGATCCATCACCACGAAGGTGCCGCTGGCCTTGAGGACCCCCAGGATCGCGCCCACAGTGAAGGCACCGTCTTCCGTGAGGATGGCCACGGGGCTCGCCCTGTGGCCCTCCCGCTCCAGGATGGCATGGGCCACCCGGTTGGCGGCTCGATTCAACTCCTGGTACGTGAACGCTCGCCGGGAGACCTCGAGAGCCGGCCGGGTGGGATCCCGTCGGACGATCTCCTCGAACCGATGGGAGATCGACCGCTCCAAGTCCTCCCGCCCGAACCCGGCGTGGGCGTGCGAGGGGCCCGCGTGGCCCGCCATGGTCGGCCCTGGCGGGGGAGGCGGCATCGGGCGGGGCCCGTGGACGCCGCTCACGAGGGTCCCTCCGACCCATGGCCCGGCGCCGGCTCGCCGGCCAGCAGGCGTTCGGCCTCTTCGTCGGGAATGCCTTCCACATCCGCCAGCAGCCGGCCCGCCGCCGTACCGCCCTCCTCGGCGACCCGGCGGGCCACGTGGATGGCCATTCCCGCCACCGTGGGCGCCTCGAAGAGGGACCGGAGGGACAGGTCCACCCCGAGGACACTCTGCGCCCGGGCCAGGATCTGCGAGGCCGAAAGACTGTTGCCGCCCAACGCCAGGAAGTTGTCGTGAACACCCACGCAGTCCAGGCACAAGACCTGCGCCCAGATGGCCGCCAACCGTTCCTCGAGGGGCGTCCGGGGCGCCTCATGGGCTGCGTCCAGCTCCAGCCTGCCCCTCTCGGGCGGCGGGAGTGCCTGCCGATCCACCTTGCCATTCCGGGTCAACGGGAGGGCGTCCAGCATCACGACCGCGGAGGGGATGAGGTAGCCTGGAAGGGAGCGGGCAAGTGCCTGACGCAGGACCGACACGGAAGGGCCTGGCGGCGTCAGGGGAACGAGGTAGGCCACCAGGCGCGCATCGCCCGGCCGGTCCTCACGCAACAGCACCACCGCCTCCTTGATGCCCTCGACCTCCTCGGCGATGGCCGCTTCGATCTCGCCGGGGTCCACGGTGCGCCCCCCGATCTTCCCCCGGTCGTCCGTCCGTCCCAGGTGGAGGAGGGCGCCGTCCGGGAGGAGACGGCCGACGTCGCCCGTCCGGTAGACCCGGGCGTCCCCGCCCTCGGGGTCAGGAAGGAATCGGTCCTGCGTCAGATCGGGCCTTCGCCAATACCCCGGTGTGAGGAAGGGGCTCCGGATGGCGATCTCCCCGGTGCCGCCGGGGGACGCGGGGTGGCCTTCCCCGTCGAGGATCATGATCTCCGTGTCCGCGACGGGATGCCCGACGGGCACGCGTCCCACGCCGACGGGGGTTGTGGCGTCGAGCAGGGAGTCGCACACGGGACTGATTTCGGTTGTCCCCAGGACGTGCCGCAGGAGGCAGCGGTGTGGGAGGGTCCGCCGGAATGCCTCCACATCCCTCCAGTAGAGGGGTTCGCTGGACAGGTACAGGAGACGGAGCGCGGGGAACGTTTCCGTCGCTCGTACGGCTCTCGCGACCAGGCGGAACAGGGTGGGAACGGTATGCCAGACCGTGATCGCCTGCGCGCGGAGCCAGCCGGGGACCCGTCCCGGCCCCTCCGCCCGCACGTCGAAGGGGAACACCGCCGCGCCGTTCAGCAGGGCCCCGAAGATATCGGGGAGGGAGGCAACGAAGGCGAAGGGCGGCAGCAGGGAGAGCCGGTCATCGGGGCACAGGTGCTGGTGATTCGTGGAGACCATCACGTTGTGCAGAATGGTTCGGTGGGTCTGCATGACCGCCTTGGGCCGGCCCGTGGACCCCGAGGTGTAGAAGAGATATGCCAGGCCGTCCGATGTCAGCGCCACGCCCGGATCGTCGAGCGGAAGGTTCCCATGGAGGGCGTCCAGCGTCAGGATCCGGTCCCCCTCGGGCAACAGCCGCCGCGCCAGGGGGAGATTCGTGCTGTTGGTCAGCAAGAGTTCGCAGCCGGCGTCCCCCAGGACGGACTCCAGCCTCGCCGCCGGATCCCCGGGGTCCAACGGGACGCAGGCCCGCCCCGCCTTCAGGACCCCCAGGATCGCCACGATCATGGCCGCGCCATGCTCGAACAGCAACCCCACCGGCTCGCCGCCGCTCCGGTGGGCCAGGAGGGCGTGCGCCGCCCGGTTGGCGGTCCGATCGAGCGCAGCGTAGGTGAGGGCGCCGTCGGCGTCCTGCGCGGCCGGCCGGTCCGGATACCGCCGCACCATCTCCGCGAACCGGGCGGGGATCGAACGCTCCAGCCCCTCGCGGGGGAAGGGCTCGAACCGGTTCGTGGGCTCCACCGGACGGCCGCGCCCGGTCGGGGCCGCCGCCGGGCCGAGGTCTCCCGCGCCACGCGGTCGCGCGGTCATGGGTCCGCCCGCCGGCCGAACGCCGCGAGATGCTGGTGCACCCCGGCCGCCAGGGCCTGGACGTCCGGCTCGTCGACGAGGGTGGGGCGGGTGGCCGGGATCTCGACGACCTCCACGCCGCGGGCCGCCAGGGGGCCCCATCCCCAATAGGGATCGCCGTGGTGGCGGGCCGGCCGAAAGAGGGCCAGCCGGCCGGGATAGGCCTGCGGGACATACCGGCGCAGCGCCTCCCGGTGCGCGGCCTCCACGCGGCGAATGGCGCCATCCACGAGGGGGATGTCCTCGTCGCCCCGGGCGCCCCGGGCCGTGATCCCGGCGAGGATCCGAGTCCCCCGCTCCTGAACGGCGTTGAGGCCCCTGGCCAGAACATACCCGACCCGCTCCGGCGCCGTTTGCAGGGCCAGCTGCTCACGCTCGAAGGCGAGGCGTCGGCGGACCCGGAGGGCTGCGCGCCGGAGGGGATGGCCCCTTCCCGTCCAGGTGGCCTCGATGAGTGCCACCAGGCCCACGGCCTGGCCCTGCGCCGCCAGCTGCCGGGCCATTTCGAAGGCGATGATTCCGCCGAAGCAGTACCCGGCAAGATGGTACGGCCCTCCGGGCTGCACCGCGCGGATCGCCCGCACGTACTCCGCCGCGATCTCCTCGATCCGGGTCTGAACGGCCTGGGTGCCGTCCAGCCCCCGGGGGGCGAGCCCGTACACGGGTTGGTCCGGCCCCAGGTGGCGCGCAAGGCCCTGGTAGCAGAAGAGGTGCCCCGTGTGCTGGTGGACGCAGAAGAGGGGCGGCCGGGGTCCGCCGGGCTGGATGGGGACGAGCGCCGAATCGCCGTGCGAGCTGCCGTCCTGGCGGAGCGCGCCGGCCAGCCGTTCAACCGTCGGCGTGTGAAAGAGGGTGGCCAGCGGCAGGTGTCTGCCGTACCGCTTCGCAATCTTGGCGAACAGTTGCGCCGCCAGCAGGGAGTGCCCGCCCAGGTCAAAGAAGTTCTCGTCGATCCCGATCGGCCCCGTTCCCAGGACTTCTTCCCAAAGGGAGGCCAGTTCCCGTTCCATGGCGTCCCGGGGTTTCGCGAGGTGGGCCGCGGCACGGGATGGATCGAGGGCGGGGAGCGCCCGGCGGTCCACCTTGCCGGTCGGTGTGCGTGGGAAGGCGTCCAGCGCCACAAAGGTGGAGGGGACCATGTGATCGGGCAGCCGCTCCCCCAGGAAGGCCCGGAATTCGCTCGGGGTGGGCCGGGGTCCATCGCGGCATACCACGTACCCGACGAGCCGCTGGTCACCGGGCGTGTCCTCGCGGGCCACCACGATGCTCTCCCGCACTGCGGGATGGGCGGCCAGCATCGCCTCCACCTCGCCGAGTTCGATGCGAAAGCCGCGGATCTTCACCTGAGAGTCTTTCCGGCCCACGAACTCGATGCTGCCGTCGGACAGCCGCCGGCCGAGGTCCCCGGTACGATAGATCCGGCGCGCTCCCCCATCGGGATCCGGCAGGAACGCGACCCGGGTGAGGTCCGGCTTCCCCCAGTACCCGAGTCCCAGGTAGGCGCTGCGAATGGCGATCTCGCCGAACGTTCCTCCATCGCCATTCTCCGCGATGAGGAGAACGTCGGTGTCGTCCACCGGAAAGCCCAGCGGCACCACGGGTCGGGCAACCGGTGTCTGCTTGTCGAGGAAATGCAGCAGGCCGACCGTGGCCTCCGTTGGTCCCCACCCGTTGACGAAGAGGCAGTCGGCACGGCAGTGCGTCCGATACAGGTCGAGATCGCCCGCGTACGCCGGCTCACCGCCCACGTAGACCAGGCGCAGGGCGGGAAGGATCTCGCCGGCCGCCAGCGTCCCGGCCAGGCCGCGGAACACGCTCGGGACCGATTGGTAGACGGTGATCCCCTCCCGGCGCAGCCAGGGGGCCAGGGCGGCCAGCCCTTCCGCCTGCACGTCGAAGGGGAACAGTGATGCCCCGTTCAGCAGGGCCCCGAAGATGCAGCGGATGGATCCGTTCACGCTGCACGAGTAGAGCAGGGTCACGCGGTCGTCCGCGCGGAGATGCATGCGATTGGTGTGCGCCATCGTGGCATGCAACAGGTTTCGATGATTCTGGAAGACGCCCTTCGGCTCTCCCGTCGACCCGGAGGTGTACAGGATGTAGGCCACGGCGTCGGGGGAGACTTGGAGGTCGGGGTTCTCCGCCGAGCGGCCGGGATCGAGGGCGTCCACGTTGACCGAGGCGAGCGCCCCGGGGGCCACCTCCCGCGCCAGGGGCGCGTTCACATCGTTGGTCACGATGAGGCCCGCCCGCGCATCCTCCAGCATGGCGCGGATGCGGGTCCGGGGGAACGCCGGATCGACCGGCACGTAGATCCTGCCGGCCTTCAGCACCCCGAGGATCGCGGTCACCACGGGGGCATCCGTCTCCATGAGCAGCGCGACGGGCTCTTCGTCCCTCCCGCCCCGGGCCAGGATGGCCCGCGCCACGCGATTGGCGTGCCGGTTCAGCGCCGCATAAGTGAGCGCCTGGGTCTTCGTCTTGACGGCGAGCCGGTCCGGATGGCGCCGGACGATGGCCTCGAACCGGGCGGGGATGGAACCCTCCAGCGCCTCCCGGGGGAACGGCTCGAACAACGTGGTCGGCCCCATGCACCGTCCTGGGGTCACGCCTGGCCCTCCCTTCCCTCGCCCCGCAGCGCGGTCTTGGCGAGGAGGCGCGCGGCATCCTCCTCCGAGAGGGCCTCCAGTTCTGCCAGGGCGATTTCCCCCGCCGCCCCTGCCGCCTCCGCCTGCCGCTGCACCACGGCCCTTGCCATGGCCGCCACCGTCGGGGCCTCCAGGAGGACGGAGGGGGGCAGATCTACCTGCAGGGTGGCCAGGACCCGTGCCACGATCCGACCCGCCAACAGGGAGTGGCCCCCGAGATTCAGGAAGGAATCCGCGATGCCCACACGGTCCAACCCCAGGCTGTCGGCCCATATCGCCGCCACGTGGTTCTCGAGGGGCGTCCGGGGGGCGACGAACCCGGAGTCGAGGTCTGGCCGGACGCCATCCGGCGGTGGGAGCGCCCGCCGATCCACCTTCCCGCTGGATGTCTGGGGGAGGGCGTCCAGGACCACGTACGTGGATGGCACCATGTAGTCCGGGAGGATACGAGCCAGGCTGTGCCGAAGGGCCGTGGCGGTAGGCCCGGGGCGGCCCTCCGACGCCACATAGGCCACGATCCGTTCGTCACCGGGCCGATCCTCTCGCGCCATGACAGCGACGTCCTTGACGTTGTCAATGGCGAGCAGGGCCGCCTCGATGGCGGCGACGTCGACCGTGCGCCCCCGGACCCGGACCCGGAAATCCTTGCGTCCGAGATGTTCGAGGCACCCGTCTGGCCTCAGGCGGCCGAGGTCCCCGGTTCGATAGGTCCGGACATCCCCGCCCTCCGGATCCGCCAAGAACATGGCGCGGGTACGTTCCGGTTGGCGCCAGTACCCGTTGGCGAGATACCGGCTCTTCACCGCGATCTCCCCGATCTGGTCCGGGCCGACCAGATTGCCTGCGTCATCCAGGAGCAAGACCTCTTTATCCGCCACCGGGTACCCGACGGGAACGACGTGGGCCTGGACAGGGGTTGCGGGATTCACCGGGTAATAGCACACAATCCCGGTCTCGGTGCTGGACAGCCGCACCACGAGGCGACAGGTTGCGGGGAAACGAACCTTGAACAAGTCCACATCGCGGTGCGTCACGGTCTCGCCGCCGATGTGGACGAGGCGGAGCCTGGGGAACATTTCACCGCCGGTCAGCGACTCGGCGAAACGGCGGAAGATGGTGGTGACCGACTTGAAGATCGTGATCTCCTCGCGCACCAGCCAGTCCGCCAGGTGGTGCAGGCCCTCCGCCTGAAGGTCGAAGGGGAAAGAGGCCCCCCCATTGAGCAGGGCGCCGAAGATGCCCGTCAGGGACCCGGTGGAGCCCGGGGAGTATAGAAGGGACAGGCGGTCGTCCGCAGCGATGCCCAGCGCGTTGGTGTCGCTCAGGACGACGTGCATCACGTAGCGATGGCTCACGACGACACCCTTGGGACGGCCCGTCGAGCCGGAGGTGTACATGATGTAGGCCGTCGCCTCCGGCCCGAGAGGAAGGCCGGGGTTCTCCGCGAGTAGGCCGGGGTCGAGTGCGTCGAGGTCGAGCAGGCGGGACGCGTTCCCCGCCAGCGTTCGGGCCAGCCGAGCGTTGGGGGTGTTGGTGACGATGAGGGCGGCCTCGGAATCCTCCATCATGCCGCGGAGCCGCGCGGCGGGGAATGCCGGCTCGAGGGCGACATACATCTTTCCCGCCTTCAAGATGCCTATGATGGCGGCATACAGCGCGGCGCTTCTCGGGAGGAGGAGGGCGATGGGTTCCTGCGCCCGGCCCCGTTCGGCCAGAAGGGCATTCGCCAGCCTATTGGCGGTCCGATTCAGTGCGTCGTACGTGAGAACATGGGGTCCTGTCTTCGCCGCCAGCCGATCGGGATACCGCCGCACGATGGCCTCGAAGCGGTCGGGGATCGAGCCGGCGAGCGCCTCCCGAGGAAAAGCCTCCAAGGGGTGCGTGGGGGCACTCTGCGAATCCGGTCTCACAGGTGTTCCTCCGGCCGGCCGGTTCCCCCGGCTGCGTCGGCGACCAGGCGCCGGGCCTCCGTCTCCGGCAGGGCTTCCACCTCGGCCAGGAGCTTTTGGACCCCCTTGGATTCGGCCTGCTCCGCCAGCCGCCGGGTGACCGCCGCGGCCAGCGCGGCCACCGTGGGGGTGTCGAGGGAATCGGCCAGGGAAACCTCGACCCCGAAGGATTCTTGCAGGCGGCTGAGGACCTGGGTGGCCCGGAGGGAATCCCCTCCCAGGTCGAGGAAGTTCTCGTGGACGCCGACGGCGTCCAGGCCGAGGACCTCGCACCAGAGCCGGGCGAGGGCGGCCTCGATCTCGGTGCGCGGCGCCACGGCCGGGGCGCGGCGTCCCGCCCCCGCGCCCCCCACCAGCCCCAGGGTCTTCGCCAGCCCGAGGCGCTCGGGCTTGCCGGTCGCCCCCTTCGGGATCTCGTCCAGGACGAGGATCTGGCGTGGGACCTTGAAAGTCGCCAGGCGCGGGGCGAGGAAGGCGCGGAGCGCTGTCTCGTTTGCCGCGGCGCCGTGCCGCAGCACCACGGCGGCGGCCACGTCCTCCCCCAGGGTCGGATGCGGCACCGGGAAGGTGACGGCCTGGGCGACGGCGGGATGGTCCAGGAGCGCCTCGTCCACCTCCCGCGGCGAGATCTTCTCGCCCCCCCGGTTGATGATCTCCTTCAGGCGGCCCGTGATGACCAGGTAGCCGTCCGAGTCCACATGGCCCAGGTCGCCCGTCCGGTACCATCCCCGGAGGAAGGCACGGGCGTTGGCCGCCGGGTCGTTGGCGTACCCGCCGAAGACATTCTCGCCCCGCGCCACGATCTCTCCGGTTTCCCCTGGGGGGAGATGCCGCCCCGCGTCGTCCACGATGGCCAATTCGGGTCCGGCCGCCGGGCCCACCGAGCCGGGCTTCCGCCGCCCGGGCGGCAGCGGGTTGTGCGTCACGAGGGCGACGGACTCGCTCTGGCCGTACCCCTCGATGACGGGGGTCCCGAACGTCCGCTCCAGTTCCGCCATCACCTGCGGCGGCAACGGCGCGGCCGACGAGCGGATGAACCGCAGGGGGCGGCGCGCGATGGTGTCGCGGTGGGCCGGGGCCTGGGCGAGCACCGCCTGGTGGATCGTGGGTACGGCCGTGTACCACGTGGGGGCGAGTTCGTCCATCCACGCGAAGAACCGGGTGGGGTCGAAGGCCGGCGGGCAGCCGATGCACGCCCCGGCGGACAGGGACGTGAGGGCGAAGATGAGGGCGTGCACGTGGAACAGGGGCATCACGTTGAGGAGGCGGTCCTTCTCCGCGAGCTCGAGGACGCGCCGGAACCCGAGCGCCGCCGCGCAGAAGTTCCGGTGTGTCAGCGGGATGATCTTGGGGCGGGCGGTGGTGCCGGACGTGTGCACGACGAGCGCGACGTCGTCGGCCTCGGCGAGCCCGGCCCGAACCGGGTCCGCCGGCACGCCGCCCGTCAGGACGAAGCGCCCCGCCGGGGCCCCGGGCTCCGGCGCCAGCTCGAGGATCGGAATGGAGCGGGCATGCGCCACGGCGCGGGCCGGGGAGTCCATGCCGCTCTGCACCACGAGGACGCGTGTGTCGAGATCGGAGAGGTAGAACTCAAACTCCGCGGCCCGGTAGGCCGGGTTGAGGGGCGCGCAGGTCGCGCAGGAGGCCACGGCGAGGAAGGCCACGGTCATCTCGGGCCCCTGGGGAAGCACGAGGGCGGCCCGATCCCGCCGCCCCACACCCGCCCCGTTCAGCGCGGCGATGGCATCGTCCACCTGTCCCGCAAGGCCGGCGTAGCTGAGGGGAGGGCGACCCGGCGCGACCAGGGCCACCGCGTTCGGCGCCCGTTCGGCCCGGGCCCGCAGCAGCTCCGGGATGGACGCCGCTTCCATCATGGCCTCGCCCCTCCCGCCGCGAGGTACTGCGCTAGGCGCTGGGCCAGCAGGCGGGCCGGCGCGTCCTCGACGATGGTGCGGCCCCGGCCCGGAATCTCCTCGAGGGTGAGCCCCCCAGCCGCCCACGCCGCCCAGCCCATGGTGGGATCACCGTGGAACCGCGCGGGAAGCTGGGCGGGCCGGAAGAGGACGATCCGACCCGGGTAGGCGCGCAGCACATACCGGCGGGACGCCGCCGCGTGCGCCGTCTCGATGCGGGCGGCCACGCGGTCCACGGACGACTCCCGCCTCCGGCGCCGCCGGGGCCGGCCGCGCGCCCCCGCCAGGATCCGGCGCCCCCCCTCCTGCCCGAAGGTCAACACCTTGGCCAGTGCGGCGCCCACCCGTTCGGGTGGGGACAGGCGGGCCAGCGTCTCGTGCTCGTGGGCCAGGCGCCGCCGGATCCGGCGGACCGCGCCCCGGATGCCCCCGGAGGAGCCCTCCCCCGACGTCTCGATCAGGGCCAGGAGGCCGACGGCCTGTCCCGCGGCGCGGAGCTGTCGGGCCATCTCGAGGGCCACCGTCCCGCCGAAGCAGTAGCCGGCCAGGCGGTACGACCCCGCCGGCTGCACCGCGCGGATCGCTTCGATGTATTCCGCCGCCATGTCTTCGATGCGGGCGTGGGGGGCGTGGAGGCCATCGAGGCTCCGGGGCGCGAGCCCGTAGACGGGTTGGTCCGGCCCCAGGTGCCTGGCCAGATCCCGGTAGCAGAACAGATGCCCGTGGTGCTCGTGGACGCAGAAGAGTGGGGGCCTGGTTCCGCCGGGCTGGACGGGGACCAGGGCCGAGCCCGAGCCCGTCCACCCGTCCCGGCGCAGCAGGGCGGCCATGGCGGCCACGGTGGGCGCCTCGAAGACCGACTGGGGCGGCAGTTCCACCTGGAAGGCAGCCGCGGCCCGCCGGACGACGTCGGTGACCAGCAGCGAGTGCCCTCCCAGCGCGAAGAAGTCGTCGTGGATGCCCACCCGGTCCAGATCCAGCACCTCGGCCCAGATGGCCGCCAGCCGACCTTCCGCCGGCGTGCCTGGTGCGGCGTAGGCGGTGCCGAGGTCGGGCCGGGCGCAGCCCGGGGCGGGAAGCGCCCGCCGGTCCACCTTGCCGGTGGGCGTGCGGGGCAGGGCTTCCAGCACCACGAAGGCCGTGGGGATCATGACCTCGGGCAGGGACCGGGCGAGGGCCTGGCGGAGCGCCCCCACCTCGGGGGCCGGCCACCGGGCCGGAACGAGGTACGCCACCACGCGCTGGTCGCCGGGCCGGTCCTCGCGCGCGACCACGGCGGCTTCCTTGATCTCGCCCGCCTCCAGGAGTACCGACTCGATGGCCGAGACGGCGACCTTCTGGCCCCGGACCTTGATCTGGGAGTCCTTGCGGCCCAGGTGGATGAGGCACCCGTCCGGCAACAGGCGGCCCAGGTCCCCCGTGCGGTAGATGCGGGCGTTCCCCCCGTCGGGATCGGGCAGGAAGGCCGCCCGGGTGAGATCCGGCCGCCGCCAGTAGCCCAGGGCCAGATAGGGACTCCTCACGGCGATCTCCCCGCTGCCGCCCGGGCCCACCGCGTTGCCGCCCTCATCGAGCAGCAGGACCTCCTTGTCCTCCACGGCATAGCCGGCCGGGACCGTGTTCCCGATGATGGGCGTCTCCTTGTCCATGACGTACATGCGGATGGTGCCGGTCTCGTTGGTCGCGAAAGTGCCGACGAGGAGACACTCCGGGGAGAAATGCGTCTTGAAGAGCGCGACATCGCGCGGGGAGGCCGGCTCGCTCCCGGCGTAGATCAGGCGAAGCCTCGGAAATCTTTCCCCGCCGGTCAAGGTTCCCAGGAAGAGACGGAAGACCGACGCCACCGATTGGAAGAGGGTGATCTCTTCCCGGGCCAGCCAGTGAGCCAGCTTCTCCACGCCATCCGACTCGAGGTCGTAGGGGAAGAGGGCCGCCCCGTTGAGCAGCGCGCCGAACACGTTCTTCACGGACGCGCTGAAAGCATGGGAGTAGAGGAAGGTCAGCCGGTCCTCGGGGCCAACCCGGAAGCCGTTCGTATACCCCATGACCGCGTGAAGCGCGGTGCGGTGGCTGTGCACGACACCCTTGGGCCGCCCCGTGGAGCCGGAGGTGTACATGATGTAGGCGACGGCGTCCGGCGGGATGGGCCGGCCCAGGTTCCCGGACGGAAGGCCGGGGTCCAGGTCGTCCATGTCGAGGACCTCCACCGGGCCGCGGGCCAACCCCTCGGCCAGGCGGGCGTGCCGGCGGGAGGTCACGATGAGGCCGGCCTGCGAATCCTCCAGCGTGTCGCGCAGCCGCTCGGGAGGAAACCCGGCGTCCAGGGGGACGTAGATCCGGCCGGCCTTCAACGCCGCGAGCATCGCGACGATGGGGGCGACCCCCTTTTCCAGGAGGAGGGCGATGGGCTCCTCCGCGCTGTCGCGGGGCCCCGGGATGGCGTGCGCCAGCCGATTGGCGGCCGCGTTCAGGGCGTCGTAGCTGAGGGTTTGATGGCCGGTCTTGACGGCGAGCCGGTCGGGATACCGCCGCGCCATCTCCTCGAAGCGTTTCGGGATCGACCGCTCGAGGGCTTCCCGCGGGAACGCAACGAAGCCATCGGATGGGCCGACGGAGGGTCCGGCGGCGGCCGATCGCCCCGGCGGCGCCACGGCATGGGGGGCACGCAGGGTGTCCGGAGAGGTCCTCATGGGATGTCTCGCCCTGCCAGCGCCATCTCGAGGTGCTTGCCCATCCGCTCGGCCAGACGGCGGGCCGGCGCGTCCTCCACGATGGTCCGATAATCCCCGGGGATTTCCTCGATCTCGATTCCCCCGGCCGCCAACCCGCGCCAGCCCAGGCACGGATCGCCATGGAACCGCGCGGGCAGCCGGGCGGCGCGGAAGAGGACGATCCGGCCGGGATAGACCTGCGGCACGTAGCGGCGGGACGCCGCCGCGTGCGACGCCTCGACCCGGCGGATGGCGCGGTCCAGATAGGACGCCTCCTCGTGGCGCCGCCGGAGGCGGTCCCGCGTCCGCCTCACACGCTCAACCTGCTCCTGCCCGACGTTCATCGCCCGGGCCAGCGCATAGCCGGCCCGCGCGGAGGCCGTGAGTCCGGCCAGGATGTCCCGCTCGTAGGCGAGACGCCGCAGGAGCCTGCGAACCGCCTGCCCGAGTCCGGCGGAACGGTCCTCCCGAGCGGCTTCAATCAGGGCCAGCAGGCCCACGGGCAGGCCCAGGGCGCGGAATTGCCGGGCCATCTCGAAGGCCACGGTTCCCCCGAAGCAGTAGCCGGCCAGGTGATAAGGGCCTT
>Ga0214473_10004992_pt1 | contig 15921 bp, 16 predicted proteins | sample RVTome_7_FD_203509 | JGI IMG/M metagenome (GOLD analysis project Ga0214473, IMG submission 203509) | Soil microbial communities from uranium-contaminated site in the Upper Colorado River Basin, Wyoming, United States - RVT98D197 | ecosystem: Environmental > Terrestrial > Soil > Contaminated >... | reverse complement strand
TCTTCGGTGACCAGCACGTCGTCTTCCAATCGCACGCCACCCTTGCCGGGAAGGTATATCCCGGGCTCAACGGTGAAGACCATTCCCGGCTCGAGCCGATCGGCGCGCCCGGGAGAGATCCAGGGGGCCTCATGAACCTCGAGACCGATGCCGTGCCCGGTACCGTGCCCGAAGAACTCCCCGAGCTCGGCCGATTCGATGACATGGCGTGCGGCGCGATCGACTTCCTGCGCTTCGATCCCGGGACGAACGCTTTCGATGGCAGCCTGTTGAGCCGCCGCCACCACCCGGTAGATACGCTCCGTTTCCGGCGCCGGCTCTCCCAGCGAAAAGGTGCGGGTGATGTCCGTGGCGTAGCCTTCCATGACCCCACCGAAATCCACGACGATGAGGTCCCCGGGGGCGAAACGGCGGTCGGTGGGGCGTCCGTGCGGAAGTGCGGAGCGGGGACCCGAAGCGACGATGGTATCGAACGACGTTTTTTCGTAACCATTCTGCCGCAGCTCATAGTCGAGCGCCGCCGCCAGGGTGCGCTCCGACACGCCGGGACGCAGGGTCTCCCGCAACGAATGGAGCGTCCGCGGCAGGCCCCTTGCGGCGCGCTCCAGTGTCTCGAGCTCGCCGGCGTCTTTCACCACTCGCAGCTTCTCCACCAACCCACGCGCCCCGATCAGGTGCGTGTCTCCCGGAAGCTCGGATTCCAGCAACCTCAGTTGAGAGACGCGGAGGTGTGTCTCCTCATAGGCCAGGTTGCGGTAAGCGCCTCGGCGAACGAACTGCACGAGACTTCCTTCGTAAGTTCCCACCACCCGTTGGATCTCGACCTCGCCGATCTCCTCCCGGGATTGGCTCAGGTACCTGGCGTCGGTGATGAGGGTAGCGACGGCATCGGACCCCAGCACCAGAATGCCGGCACTGCCGGAAAACCCCGTCAAATACCTGATGTTGGGGAGGTGGGTGACGATGAGAGCGTCCGTTCGAGACTCGTCCAGCCCCTCTACCAGCCGGGCGCGGCGGTCGGCGAACGGGTTCCTCTCCATGGGGTTAACAGTCGCAGATTCCTGCAACCGTGAGGGTCGGTTAGGCGAACTCTTTTTCCAGCCGGAGAGTCGCTCGTCGCATGACGAAGCGGGCCCGCCCGTAGTTGGCGCCGCGACGCAACGCCCCGAGCAGGATGTAATCTTCGGTGATAGCGACGGCCAGGATTACCAAGAGGTCGGTGGTGATCGCGATTTCCCGAAGATTGCCGGCTCCCACTTCCTCGGCCGCCTGACGCGTGCTTTTGAGGAGCGCCGTGCACTCCGCGGCTAGCGCTTCGAAGTTGATGCTCTCGTCGATGGCGAGTCTTTCAATTGGAATTCCGTCCAGGCCCATGACCACCAGGCCCACCCAACCGTCCACGCGCCGCGCCAGGTCCTGCAATACGTCAGAGAAAACCATCCCTACTCCTTCAGGATCTGCCGATGGCGGTGAGCCATCCTTGAAGCTCTCGGATCGTCTCCCGCAAGGCACGGACCTCCCGATCGCTCCTGGCAAGAGCTCCCGGGTGGCGGCCGGAGACGGCCGAGGATCTAGTGATCTCTCGCGACGGAGTCCCTGGGTCCAGGGCGGCCTGGGACAGCAGCTCGAGCTCTTCCAAGCGGGCCTGGAGCTCCCGTTTGTTCGGTTGGGAAGCGACCAGCTGTCGGTAGACACTCACCGCTCGGTCCAGATGACCCTGGGAAGCGTACAGCTCGGCGAGGGTAGTGGTGGCCAAGCCCGGTTGGGGAGGCTCGGCGGACACTCGGGTGCCCGGCCGCGGCTCTTCATGTTCTGCTGCCGCAAGCGCTGGAACCGGTCTGGAAGAATCATTGGGTACCGGTATCCTTCCGAGATCCAGAATCTCCCGGGCTTGCCTTTTGAAGATGGACGTGACCGGCTGCTCCTCGAATTCTTCCTGCATGGAGCGCGCGTCGTCGGAGACCGGCTGAGAGGTTCCGATCTCTTGAGCCTGGCGCTCGATGAAGACAGATGCTGGCTGATGCGCCGGCGGGATGGTCGGAGGAGTGCTCTGTTCGCCGGGCGGGGCATAGGGATCCGCGGATGGGAGAGGAGCGACTTGCGCGGCAGCCACCGCCGCCTCGACTTGTCTGATGCGCTCCACCAGGTCGGCGTCGTCCGGCGACAGGGTGCTCGCCTTCTGGTAGTGGGCAAGCGACTCCCGAAGTAGTCCCAGCCCCTGGTAGGTCGCTCCCAGGAACTTGAGTGCCAGAAGGTTATCCGGTACTTGCCGGAGAACCAGTTCGAGCTCGGCGCGAGCTTCTGGAAGCGCACCGGCCTCGAGGAGCGCCCGCCCCAGCGCCACGCGCGCCGAGAAGTAGGTCGGGTGTTTCTCCAACCCGGCCCGACAGGTGGCGATGGCGTCTTCCTGCAGGCCCGCTTTTCGGTACTCCTCGGCGAGCTGGACGAAGATCTTCGAGTTGGGATCGACGGCCAGCCGTTTTTCGAGATCCTCAATCCGGCTCATCTTGAGTTCACTTTGTACCAGTCTAACGCATAAAGGCGGAGCGGAACCAGGTCCGCTCCGCCTCTAGGTTTGGGGTCAGGGTCCGCTCTAAGTCAAGACGCTAATCGACCTCGATCGCCACAGCGCAACTGTCCTGGCATCCTGTCTGGGACTCGGTCGTGAAGAGCGTGACCGAGTATGTGTTGGCCGAGTCGAAGGCGTGCGCCACGCCGCGCTCCGCCGGGCCCACCGATCCATCGCCGAAATCCCATTCGTAGCGAGCGATGGTGTTGCCGGCGCAACCAACCGTAGTGTTACCGGTGAGCTGCCCAGCGGTGAAGAAGATGAGCTGACCGACGGCGTAGGCGGTCTGCCGCGGCTCCACAATGATGTTGCAGACGCTTCTCCCGGGGAACTGGGGACGGTTCGCGGCTCGCAGAAAGATATCGACCGAGCGAAAGACCGCGGCATTGAAGTCGTTGCCCGCCGGCCGTCCAGTGACGCTGACGACGATGTCATTCTCCTGATCGGTCCGGAAGGGCGACCAGTAGCGCACGCGCGCCACGCCGCTGGCGTTGGTCACCGCGGACTCGGCCTTGGGTTCCGTACCTCCCGGGACGGGTCGGGGTCCGTTCAGAGGCGCAAGAACGCCAATATCGGAGAAGCTGCCCTCCAACTTGGCTCCCAAATCGAAGTTGATGTTGACGCCTCCCGCGGGCTGTCCGTTCTGATCCCGCAGCGTTACTTCGATGACCGAGCTGGAGCTCCCGTTCGCCGTGAGCTGGTCGGGGTTTGCGGACATACCGAGAGCCTGCGCCAGCTCCGAGGGCCCGGCCAGTGGCGGCCGGGTGGCGTCCTCGAGACCGCAGCCCGCATGGCCCAGTGCAGCAGGAATCAGCGCTGTGACTAGCGCCCACTTGACTCTATTCCACATGAACGCCTCCGTGAAGCGAGGGAGCCTCTTTCGGAAAGTGAACCGAGCTCGGCGCCTCATCTTTCGTCTTCCTTCCTAAGATCATTCGCTAGCGAAATCCGCAAACTGGATATTGAGGAACCCCTTGGCCGAGATCGCCCGGCCCCCTCCATCGGTACCGAAGAACTCGACTTCGGCGATGACCGAGAGCACCAGCGCTCCTCCACCGAACGCGAGATTGACCAGGGGACGCTCCAGCTTGGCCTGAGTTCTCACGATGACGAAGGCTCGCGCGACCGATCCGCCGTTGGCCACCACGGTAAAATTGGTGGCCCCATCGAAGGGGAACGGCACATCCACACCCGGCGTATTGCGCCCATCGGTTCGAATGTAGTTCACCCGATACGAGGTGAACGTCACGTCGTTCAGAAACGTGGAGGTCAGCTGATCCTGGTTCTTCAGGACAGCCGACATCTCGACGAGGCCGAAATCGGCCAACACCGTGCAGGTCCCATCCAAGAAGCTGTCATTGACGCACACATCGGACGAGAGGTCGTCCGACGCCGCGCCGTCGGCCGACTCCTGCGCTCCCTGCATGGAGTTAATAACGATGATCGTATTGCTCTCGTCATTCTGCAGAACGTCCGGTGTGCAGCTGGCAAGATGGAGGGCCAGCATCGCCGAAACAACTACCAACGCGTTTGCTCTGAGAAAGGAAGTCATTCCCATGCCTCCTAGACCTCGCCCTTCCGAATCCTCGGCGTCAGGAAGATCAGCAACTCCTGGTTCGAAGCATTGTTTTGCTTGGCTTTAAACAGGGCTCCCAAACCAGGAATCTTGTGGAGCAACGGCACGAAGCTTTCCTGCTGGTCCTGGACGTTGACGAAGACTCCGCCGATGACCGTCGTCGAACCGTCGGGAACCAGAACCTGGGTGGTCGCCGCCTGGGTGACGATGCTGGGAATCCCGTTAACCGATCGAGCGAAGTCGGCAGTGTCGTTACTCACCGTAATGTCCAGGATGATCGTGTCGGCAGAGGTGATCTGCGGCGTGACGGTGAGGTCCAGCACCGCATCCTTGAAAGTCACCGTGACCGTGTTGTTGGCCACCACCTGCACCGGGAAGGTTAAACCCTGCTTGATGTTTGCGGCTTTGTTGTTCTGGGTGACGATCTTGGGCGAGGAGATGATGCGCGCCTGGCCTCTGGTCTCCGCCGCCGCCAGGGCCACGTCGAGGCTGAAGGCGCCAGAGATACTTCCCAGAGCGAGCCCGATGGCTCCGGTAGGGGCAACCGGCATCGGTAGGTTCACCGCGTAGCCTCTCTGGCCAGCGGGGGCGGTGCTCTGCGGAGGCAGCGTGCCGCTAGCCCGAGGTGCCCCCGTCGTGAATTGACGAACGATGTTCGAGCCTATGGCCTGGCCGTCCAGCAAGATGGAGTTGGGAAACGTGAGCTCGCTGCTATTGCCGAAAGCGGAGTCGGCGTGCCCGGTGAAGCCCCACTGAATGCCCAGGTTCCTGCTGAAGTTCCGGGTCGTCGTCACGATGCGCGCCTCGATCTCGACGCCGGGGATGGGCGCATCCAGCGTATCGATGAGGCTGTCGATGGTGTCCAAGCGATCGGGTAAGTCGGTGATGATCAAGGTGTTGGTCCGCACGTCGATGGAGACGTCCCCGCGTGCCGAAAGGTTCCTTTGAAGGAGGCCCTGCACGTCGCCCGCCTTGGCGTAGGAGAGCTCGCGGAGCATGGTGCTCAAATCGCCCGCCAGAGCCTGCTCTTCCGACAATCGCCGTCGGTCCGCCTCCTCCTGAGCCAGGTCGTTGAGGGGGGCGATGCGGATCACGTTGCCCTCGACCACGTAGCCGAGTCGGTGGGACTTCAGTATCAGATCCAGAGCCTGATCCCAAGGCACCTCAGTAAGAACCAGGGTTATCCGCCCGGTCACTCCCGGCTGCACCACGATGTTCAGCCCGCTGATGTCGGCGAAGAGTCGAAAGATGTCCTGAATGTCTCCGTCCTTGAAATCCAAGCTGATAAGATCGCCGGTGTACTCCCTTTGGCCGGCCCCGATGGTGCGGTCCTGCAGAGCCCGCGCCTGCTCGGATTGCGGGGACACGCCCGTCTCCGGCATGGGGGGTTCTTGAGGCGGCTCGGGCAGTCCAGGTGCGCTCCCGGTGCTGGGAGCCGCCAGTCCAGGTGTGAGGCTTTGCGCCACCACCGCCACCGGCCGCATGGATGCCATCGGTGAAGAAGTGCCCTCATGGAGGGCGAACGCTGTAAAGCCCCGCGTCCCCTCGGCCATCCCCAGCGCAGCCATTTGATCGTGGGCGGTGTCCTCGAGGGGAGGTCCCAGCTCGGCCAACCGATCCGCCGAGGCGGAGAAGTGGATCTTCAGGTCGCTTCCTTCCGAAATGGCACGATGAAGAATCTCGCTGTCGAGATCGAAAACGATGCGGGTGATCTTGGGATTGGCACTTTGAAACTGGGCCACCCGAGCCCGATAGACTCCCACCGCATCGATGTCGAGCCTCGGCGTCGGCACGTGGTTGACCGTTCCTGCAAAATCGAAGACCAGCCGGGCTGGATCCGCCAGACGGAAACTGGTGTAGTTCAGCCGGCCGTTGCCCCCCACGGTAACGGTGAGAAGCCCATCAGATACCGCGTGCGAAATGGACTCCACGCTTGAGGCTGCCAGGGAGGTAACGTTCGGCGCGGGCGTTGGGGTGGCCGGCACCGTAGCTTCCTCCTGGGTAGAAAGGGCTCGGGCTGTTATGTCCTCGTTGCCCGTCTCCGTTTCGCTGGCGGCCGCCGTCGGGGTCGGTGATGGGGGCGGCGGAGCATCGGCTGACGGGGGCGGCGGAGCGTCAGAGGTACTGGCGATCGGCGGGGTCTCGCTAGGCGATCCCGCTCCTTCGAACAGGATGGTCAAAGCGTGCTCGGTCGCCGAGATCTGATAGGGAACCAACGAGGCCAGCTTGATCTCTATCCGCGACAAGCTCTTGCCACCCGCTCCGTCCAACTGGGTGGCGGCGATGGACTCGACTTCCTGGCTTCCCACCACCGTGCGATCGGCTATCGCCGCGACGTCGACACTCGGCAGGTCAATGACCAGGGTCAGTGGATCGGGGCTGTAGTGGGTGTAAAACAAGGTGCCGCTGGTCTCGAACCAAACTCGAGTGCGTGCCGGCTCCACGTGATAGCGGACCGCACGTATGACCGCTGGATTCAGATCCAGCGGAGCGTCTGCCTGAGCTGCGACCAGACCGACGCTCGAGAGAAACATGGCGGGAGCCAGTGCCGCGGCTCGAACAAAGGACGACCAAGGTTTCATCATTGCCCCTCCTCCAACGGATGGAGCCATTTTTCCAGTCTTTGAAACTTTTCTATTCGCAGGGGGTCGTTGATTTCCTGGCGGAAAACGACTTTCTCCGAGTCAATCACTTCGATAGTACCGTCGTACATTCGCTCCCCTTCCCGGGCAAAGTAGCTCTTGTTGTCGGTGCCCTGGATCATGGCGATGTAGCCCTCTGATGTCTTCACGATGCCCCGCAGACTTACTTCCTGGACGAGCATGCCGCCCAGCCCAGGTGGCCTCACGTCCGGAGACAAGATGTTCAGTCCCAAAGCCAGGCTGATGAACGGATCCCGTCTCCCGCGAGCGTCGTAGGTGAATCCGCCGGTGCCCTCCATGATGTCGATCTCTTCGGGTACTTCCGGAATCGCGAGCGGTGTCTCGCCACCCTCTGCCCCCTCGGTGTCCCCGGGGACCTCCTGCAGCCCCTCTTCTCCCTGGCCGGGCTGTTCAGGCTGTTCAGGCTGTTCAGGCTCCTGCGTCCCAGACTGCTGCGCCTGGACACCAGAGGCGAGGACGAACGCCAGGGCTGTCCCCCCAAAGAGCCTCAAGAACGTTTCAGACCGCATGGCTTCCTGCTCCCTCAGGGCCCCCTCGCTCAGCGTTGGCGCGGCGTGCGGGCTCCTCGGCTCCGCCCTGCGTTCGCTTGCTCCGGGGGAGCCGCCGGCCGCTCGATGAACACAAAAGTCGTTGCCGTGCAATTGGCTTCGATGGTCGAAGAAGCTGTGGGGGATTTGTTGGCGTTGATTCTCAAGCCGCTCACGTTCACGATCCGTGACAACTTGCTCAGTCGGTCGAAGAAATAGGCCAGATTGTGAAAGGTCCCATTCAGTTCGAGGCTGATAGGCCATCTGGCGTAGAAGTCGACGGGCTGTGTCGCTTCCGGCTTGAATCGCAACACGTTGAGGTTCGACTGGGCGGCAAGGGCCTGGACCTTTCGCAGCAGGTCATCCACTTCCTTGCTGCTGGGCAGAATCCGGGATAGCGTCTGCAGCTGAGCTTCGCGCCTTTCCACCTCGCGTTTGAACTCGGGCAGCTTGGCGGCGGTGAGCTTGCCGCTTTCCACCTCATCAGAAAGCTTCTGGCGTTCTTCTTGTTTGGTGGCCATCTGTTGCTGCATACCGCTGTAGATCAGGTAGTGAAACGCGAAGTAGAGGCCCGCGCCCAGGACGATGAACAATATCAGCTGAGAACCGAAGGACAGCTTTCCCATATTGAGTGCCATGGATCTCCTCCTCTCTCACCTAGAGCCGGCGGCTTCCGCCACCGGCTGCTGCTCGTCACCGGGAAGCCCGGGGCTGGCCGTTTGGGCACGGAGCTGGAAGGCAGTGAACTCTTTGTCCTGCCGGGCATCGATGAGCTCCACGTTGCTGAAGTAATCGGTGTCCTCGAGCTTTCGAATGTAGTCCGCGATACTCACGTAGGAAGCCGCCATCCCGTTGAGCGTCACGCCATTGGCAGCCTGATTGAGGGAGGTCAGCCAGACGAAGTCAGGAAGCTGGGCCGAGAGCTGGTCCAGCATGATGACCGGCCCTTCCCGTTCGGCCATGAGGCGTTGAATCAGCTCCTCTTTTTGCTTGAGCTCTTGCAACTGCCTCTCATACTCGCCGACTTGTGCGATGATGGTTGCCAGCCGCGCCTTCTCCTGATTCAACGACGCGATGTCCTCATCGAGCTGTGAAAGGGTTTGCTGCGCCGACCACCACTGATAGCCTATGAACGCCAGCGACCCTCCTAGGATCAAGATGGCCAGAAGAAAGCCACTCTTCTCCGAAGGCTCGGAGGGTATTCCGGGCTCGCCGCCGCCGCTAAAAACGTTTCCGCGGGCGGTCGGCTCCTTCGCGCCAAGCAGGTTAACCCGAACCATCAGTCACCCACCTTTCTGAGGGCCAGCCCCACTGCGATGGCACAGGCTGGTCCCACTTCCTGGAGATATTCCGCGTCGAAATCTTTGGGACTATAGCTCACGCTCTGAAAAGGGTCGAAGAGCTCGGCACGCGTGTCGAACCGCTCGGACATCTTGTCCGCCAAACCGAAGACCCGCGCACTGCCGCCGCTCAGGACGATGAGATCGATGCGATCCTCCGAGGTCGTTGCCTTGAAGAAATCGAAGGTCTTCTGGATCTCCATGAGCACGCTCTCGGTAACCTGATCGATGATGGGCATCACCGTCTCCATTCCTTGTCCACCCTGCCCGGTTTTGAGGTTCTCTGCCTGCTCGAAAGTGACGCTGAGATCTTTCTGGATGGCGTCGGTGTACTGGTTACCCCCCACGGTGGTGATGTCACGGGTGAAAACCGACGTATCACCTTTGATGGCATTGATGTTGGTCTGGCTGGCGCCGATGTTGACCAGGGCAACGACCCGACCGGGACTGGAGCCGTAGTTGATGTCGTAGGCGTTCTGCAGGGCGAAAGCGTCGATGTCCATCAGCACCGGATTCCGACCGGCCTGGGTGATGACGCTCATGTAATCATTGATCTTGTCCTTCTTGGCGGCAACCAGGAGAATGTCCATGTTCCCCCCTGCCGCCCCGGAATCGAGCACCTGATAGTCCAGGTTCACGTCCTGGATGTCGAAGGGGATGTACTGTTCGGCTTCCCAATGAATGGACTCGGCAAGCTCCTGTTCGGTCATGCTGGGAAGCTGGATCTTCTTCACAATCACCGAGTTACCGCTGATGGCGGTGGCGACTTCTTGGGTTTTGATCTTGTATTCGGAGAAGAGTCGATTGATGGCGTCGATCACCGTGGTGGAGTCCATGATTTGACCGTCCACGATGGCCTCGGGAGGCAGGGGCTCGATTCCCACGTTGGTCAGCTCCCAGGTGTCTCCCTTGCCGGGCCTGCACTCCACGGCCTTGATGGAGCTGGACCCGATGTCCAACCCAACGAGGTTCTTCTTCTTGCCGAACAGAGCCACAGGTTGTCTCCCGTTAACTCAACCCAATTTGATGAAGACTTAATGGAAGAAAGTTAAAGTACTAGGTGAGGCTACAGTATAAAGGTTCAAGCTGTCAAGAAAAAAAATCCCCCTAAAGTGAGCTTGGGCTTTGGTTACACATTATGAAACACCCCACTAGTTTCGTCAAGAGCTTTCATGGGGCAGGCCCCCCGTAGGGAATCCCCCTTCGGGAAGCGCTCGGGCGAGCGCTGGTCCCACGAGAAGTTTGGGCCGCGACGGAGAGGACGGTTCCGACAATCGGGGCTTTATGGAAAGTCGGGGAGATGCTGGCTTTTTCCTTGACAGCACCCTCTAAGGACAGTTAGATTATCAGTTTGCCGTTGCGAGGCAAGTAGAGGGCTTGATGATTCCGTCTTGCTCGCCAGGCCAAAGTCAGAAATGGGAACGTCGTTCGTCAAGAAGGCCGACATTCAACGCACCTGGTATCTCCTGGATGCGGAAGGTCAAGTGCTGGGACGCATGGCCAGCCGCATCGCCCGAATCCTGACGGGGAAAGAAAAGCCCTCTTATACCCCTTCTCTCGATACGGGAGATCACGTCATCGTAGTCAACGCGGACAAGGTGCGGCTCACTGGCGCCAAAGAGCGAGACAAGCCCTACTACCACCACTCCGGTTATCCCGGGGGGATCCGGGAGCTCCGCGCCGGGCAAATAAGGGCGAAGCACCCCGAAAGGCTCGTGGAAGCGGCGGTCCGGGGCATGCTCCCCAAGAATCGGCTGGGCAAGGCGCAGTTCCGTAAACTCAAGGTCTACGCGGGTACCGAGCACCCTCACCAAGCGCAGCAGCCGGAACGGCTCGAGAACAAGGCGACGACCGCTTCACGGGCGGGACAGGCGGGAGCAAAGTCGGAATAGGCTAGAGTACCTCAACCTTGACGGCCACCAGTCAGCTCCTCCAATACTACGGAACAGGCAAAAGGAAGACTTCGATTGCTCGTGTCTTCCTGCGGCCGGGCAAGGGTGTGATCCGGGTGAATGGAAGACCCCTCGAAGATTACTTTCCCAGCGACACCCTGAAGATGGTGGTCAAGCAGCCACTGCAACTGACCGAGTCTTCGGACAAGTTCGACGTTCACGCGAAGACTCGGGGTGGTGGGTTGAGCGGTCAGGCATGGGCTCTGCGGCTGGGACTCAGCCGGGCTCTGTGCGACTTCAACCAGGAGCTCAGGGGGCGTTTGAAGGCAGCCGGTTTCCTGACCCGGGATGCACGGATCAAAGAGCGCAAGAAATACGGTCAGCCGGGTGCGCGCAAGCGGTTCCAGTACTCGAAGCGCTGAGGCAGACGGGGCTCCAGGGAGGATTTTTGGCATCGACGTCGATATCGATGAAAGAACTGCTGGAAGCGGGAGTCCATTTCGGGCACCAAACCAAGCGCTGGAATCCAAAGATGAAGGAGTACATCTTTGGAGAGCGAAACGGTATCTACATCGTCGACCTCCAGAAGACCCTGAAGCTCTTCCGAGAGGCTCTGAAGTTCGCCACCCAGCTAGGAGCGGAGGGCAAGACGGTGCTGTTCGTCGGCACCAAGCGACAGGCTCAAGACGTCGTGGCCGAGGAAGCTACTCGCGCCGAAATGTTCTACGTCAACCAACGTTGGCTGGGCGGAATTCTCACCAACTTCGTCACCGTGCAAAAGAGCATCGCGCGACTGCGTGAGCTAAACGCCATGGCGACCGAGGGTCGCTTCGACGAGCTGTCCAAGAAAGAGGTCTCCCGCCTGGAGAAGGAACGCAAGCGCCTGGAGAAGAATTTACGAGGGATTCAGCATATGGACCGCTTACCCGACGCGGTCTACGTGATCGACTCCAATCGAGAGGAAATAGCGGTTCACGAGGCCCGTAAGCTTGGAATTCCCGTCATAGGGATCGTCGACACCAACTGTGATCCGCAGTTGGTGGATTACGTCATTCCGGGCAACGACGATGCGCTTCGCGCCATCAAACTCTTCACCTCTCGTCTGGCCGACGCGATCATCGAAGGTCGCCAGATGCGCGAGAGCCTCGCGCCGGAAGGGAACGGGGAAGGGGCAGAGGCGGAAGACACCGACAGCGCGAGCGTAACGGCGGAGGGACCTCAGCCGGCGCAGGAACTTCCCCCACCTGCCTAGTGCCTTCCTAACACCGTTCCGCCTAGAATGCCGCGGCGCTTTGGGTGCCCGCCTTCTGCCGAGCGAAGCGCCTTCTCACGGCCAAATCGTTGGACCGGCCCCCATACAAAAACCAAGGAAAGCTGCTGCTCGGTCTTGATTTGAGCGCACCGGCTACCCCGCGTATACTCCGAGGTCGGTTTGGCAGACCTCGAGGGATAACGAAACGCCGGAGAGTGCCAGAATCCACGCGGAAGAGCTAGAATCGCGCAAAGTGGGAGAAAGCAGGCAACTCAATTGAGCAACGTATCCGCACAGCAAGTCAAGACGCTGAGAGAGAAAACCGGAGCCGGCCTCATGGAGTGCAAGAAGGCCCTGGTAGACGCGGCCGGCGATCTCGAGGAAGCGGTGACCATCCTCCGAAAACGGGGTCACGCCGCGGCGCTGAAGCAGGCGGGGCGAACGACTTCCGAAGGCTTGATCGGTTCTTACGTTCACGGAAGCAAGATCGGAGTTCTCATCGAGGTCAATTGTGAGACGGACTTCGTGGCCAAGACTCCCGAGTTTCAAGAGCTGGTGAAGGACTTGGCCATGCAAGTGGCGGCGGCCAGTCCTGCCCAGGCTCGCTTCGTGCGCCGTGAGGAGGTACCCGACGAAGTGCTGGCCAAGGAGGGGGAGATCTTGAGGGGTCAGGCGGCAGCCTCCGGCAAGCCGGCCCAAGTGGTGGATAAGATCGTCGAGGGCAAGCTGGGAAAGTTCTATTCGGAAGTGGTCTTGCTGGAGCAACCCTTCATCAGAAACCAGGAGATAACGGTCCAGCAGCATATCACCTCCATGATCGCGATCCTTAAGGAGAACATCCAGGTCCGCCGCTTTGCCAGGTTCGAGCGCGGCGAACCGATATAGACTAGCGCCAGCGCCCCCACGGACTGACTTAAGAACGCCATCGCGCGGACAGGGAGATGCCGACTCAGAAACCCGTCTACAAACGTATCCTCCTGAAGCTTTCCGGCGAAGCCTTGATGGGCGGGCAAGAGTTCGGCATCGAGCCCAAGATATTTCAAATGATGGCCCGTGAGATCCACGAAGTGCGGTCCATGGGCGTCGAAACCTCAGCGGTCATCGGGGGCGGTAATATCTTTCGGGGAATCGCACCTTCCGCTCGCGGGATGGACCGCGTGGCGGCGGACCACATGGGAATGTTGGCGACCGTGATCAACGCGCTCGCCCTCCAGGATGCTCTGGAGAAGCTCGGCACTCACACCCGCGTCCTCTCCGCCATCGAGATGCGACAGGTGGCCGAGCCCTTCATTCGCCGTCGGGCCATCCGTCATCTCGAGAAAGGCCGCGTCGTCATCTTTGCGGCCGGAACCGGCAATCCCTACTTTTCCACCGACACCGCCGCCGCTCTCCGTGCCATGGAGATCAAGGCGGACATCATTCTCAAGGGTACCAAGGTGGCGGGGATCTACTCGGCAGACCCCGAGCGCGAGCCGAAGGCCACACTCTTCGACAACATCACCTACCTCGAAGTCATCGAAAAAGGGCTCAAGGTGATGGACACCACCGCTATATCCCTATGCATGGACAATCGCCTTCCCTTGATTGTTTTTGATGTGCGAAACCCGGGTAACATGAAGCGCGTCGTCTGCGGCGAGAAGATCGGCACCATGGTCCGTAGCTGATTCGCCGCCGCCGGCTGGGCACGGCTTCTGGAAGGAGGTCCGCACCATGTCACAGGAAATCGTCGACGATGCCAAGAAACGCATGGACTCATCGGTCCAGGTTCTGAAGAACGAGCTGGTCGCTATTCGAACCGGACGGGCCTCACTGGCCATCCTGGACGGCGTCACCGTGGATTACTACGGCACCCCCACCCCTCTCAACCAGGTGGCCAATCTGGCCGTGCCGGAGGGTAATCTCATTACCGTGCAGCCCTGGGAGCCGGCACTACTGCCGGTGATCGAAAAGGCGATCCTCTCCTCCGATTTGGATCTCAACCCTTCCAATGACGGGAAGATCCTGCGGATTCCCATCCCCGCTCTTACCGAGGAGCGCCGCAAAACCTTGGTGAAACACGTGAGCAAGATCGCCGAGGAGGCTCGCACCGCCATCCGACAGGTGCGCCGGGACGCCAACGACCATCTCAAGAAGATGCTGAAGGAGAAGAAGCTCTCGGAAGACGAAGAAGCCCGAACGCTCAAGAGAGTTCAAGAGCTTACCGATGAGCACACCAAGACGGTGGACGATCTAGCAAAGAAGAAAGAGCAGGAGCTCCTCACCGTCTAAGGAGCTCCTTCGCCCTCCCGCCGTTGGTTGCGAAAACCCACCGTAGATGCCCCCTACCCTCTTCACGCACCTGGAATGCTCTCGGTGCAGCCGGGAGCTCGATGCCGACGCGCCGCGAGGGCTTTGCCCCTGCGGTTCCCCTTTGTTGGCGCGCTATGACCTGGAGAAGGGCGGGCGTGTCTTCGGTAGTCCCTCTTTCCTTCCACCAAGACGCCGTGACCTGTGGCGGTACGAGGAAATGCTGCCGGTCAGGGAGACGAGATTCCGCGTGTCGCTCGGTGAAGGAGGAACACCGCTGCTCCCCGCCTCTCGGCTGGGGGCACGGATTGGTGCGGAGCGGCTGCACATCAAGAACGAGTCGTTCAACCCCACCGGCAGCTTCAAAGCCCGCGGGCTCTGCCTGGCGGTCTCGATGGCAAAACAGGTCGGCGTCAAGGAGCTCGCCATCCCATCGGCCGGAAATGCCGGCGGGGCGCTTGCCGCCTATGCGGCGCGGGCGGGGATCCCCGCCCACGTGGTGATGCCCCGCGACGTGCCACGGGCCAACATCGCCGAATGTCGAGCCTATGGGGCCGACGTCCGTTTGGTGGACGGCGTCATCACCGATGCGGGGCGGCTGGTAGGGGAGCTCTGCTCCCGCTTCGGATGGTTCGATGTGTCCACGCTCAAGGAGCCCTATCGCATCGAGGGTAAGAAGACCATGGGCTACGAGCTTTTCGAGCAGCTCGGTCGGCGATTACCGGGCGTGATCCTCTACCCGACGGGAGGCGGAACGGGTATGGTCGGCATGTGGAAGGCCTTCGACGAGATGGAGAAGCTCGGCTGGATCGATGGTCATCGCCCGCGGATGGTCTGCGTTCAATCCACCGGGTGCGCGCCCATGGTGCGAGCCTTTGAGGAGGGAAAGGAAAGCGCCGAGACGTGGCAGAACGCTCAGACCTTCGCCTCCGGTCTCCGTGTCCCACGAGCGATAGGTGACTTTCTGATCTTGCGCGCCATCCGGGAGAGCGGAGGCACCGCCATCGCCGTTACCGACGAGGCGATCCGGGAGGCGGTCTCGACCCTCGCCTCCACCGAGGGGATCTTCGCCGCTCCCGAGGGGGCGGCTTGCCTGGTTGCTCTCCGGCTCCTCTTGGAACGTGGCTGGCTCGACAAGGAGGAGACCGTCGTTCTCTTCAATACAGGTTCCGGGTTGAAGTATACCGACGCCGCATGACTCGCAAGCTCTACCTGGACGATCCCTACCGCACGACTTTCGAAGGTCGAATCGTGCGCCGAGTGGAAACCCCCGATGGCCCGGCGGTTGTGCTGGAAGAGACATATTTCTATCCGGAGTCCGGCGGCCAACCGCACGATCTGGGTACCATCGACGGCATCTCCGTTCGGCGCGTCGAAGAGCAGGGGGAAGACGTTCTTCATATCCTGACCGAGATGCCCGACCGGGATCGAGTCGTCTGTGTGGTGGACGGCAAGCGACGCCGAGACCACATGGAGCAGCACAGCGGACAGCACATTCTTTCCGCGGCGTTCCTTCAAGTGGCGGGCACACCCACGCTCTCCTTTCACTTGGGAAGCGCCACCAGCACCATCGACTTGGACGCGTCGGTGTTGGCCGAAGAGGTCCTTCAGGCCGCCGAGCACCAGGCGAACCTGGCCGTCCGAAACGCAACCGCCATAAGAAGCTATTTCGTTCAGCCCGAGGAAGCCGCTCGCCTCGAGCTCCGAAAGACCCCCGATGTCGAGGGCACTCTACGCGTCGTCGAGGTGGAGGGGGTCGATCGACAGGCCTGTTGCGGCACTCACCCGCGAAACGCGGCGGAAGTAGGGCCCATCC
>Ga0214473_10004990_pt1 | contig 15928 bp, 12 predicted proteins | sample RVTome_7_FD_203509 | JGI IMG/M metagenome (GOLD analysis project Ga0214473, IMG submission 203509) | Soil microbial communities from uranium-contaminated site in the Upper Colorado River Basin, Wyoming, United States - RVT98D197 | ecosystem: Environmental > Terrestrial > Soil > Contaminated >... | reverse complement strand
ATGAAGTTCGGGGTCGGACCGGTAAGGGAGGCGAAGTTGGCGCTGGCGATAAGGATGCGCGAGCCGGCGGCGCTGTTGGGGACGGATTGGCCGATGTCGATGAGCAGGACCGGGTGCTGGCCGTTCGCGTCCCAAACTCTCAGGCGAGCCTGCTGCACTTGGTTCTGGATGGCGCTGCGCAAACGCAGTTGAATGGCCTGGGCCGTTGTGTCCCCGCCGACGCCGCCAATGACCTGCTCGATCTGCATCAGATGAAAAGTCGCACGGACGGGCGCGGTTGTTCCCAGCAACGACACGACGATGGTCGCCCATTCTTTGGTATGCGCCATGGCTTCCTCTCCCCGGATGGACCTTGCCTATTATAGCAACCAATGGTCCGGCTTCGAAGGGCCTGCCATCGGCGTCCACCGCGGGTTCGCCCGGTTTCTTTTGCTTTGCCTGTGACGGATGTGACGTCCGCGAAACCGAGAGGAGGCGCCTACACGAAGGTGTGTAAGGCCTTCATGTAGTTGGCACGCTCAAAGGCTCCGGGATCGGGGCACGAACGCTGGTTCAAGGATCCTTGCATTTGCGCGACGCTTTCATACTCATGCTCATCCATCCAGTACATCAGGGAATTGAGCATGGTGGTCACGGATTTTACGCCGCCCTTGAGCAGCGCGGCGCAGAGCATGGTGACGTCCGCGCCGGCCATCAGAAACCTCAAAATATCTTCGTGGGTGTTAATCCCGGTGGAGGCGGCGAGACTGGCGTCCACCAAGGGATCGAGAATGGCGATCCAACGCAGCGGCAGGCGCATCTCGTGGGGTGAACTGAGCACGACGCCGGGTTGTACCTCCAATGTTTCCACATTGATGTCCGGTTGATAGAAGCGATTGAACAACACGAGACCGTCAGCGCCTTCCTGATCCAGTCGCTGCGCGAAGTTGGCCAGCGAAGTGAAATAGGGAGACAGCTTCATGGCCAGGGGAATGGTCACTTCACTCTTCACCGCCCGCAGAATGTCCACGTAGTTGTCCTCGACTCCCGCGGCGTCGACGAAGGGATCGGCGGCCACATGGTAGACGTTTAGTTCCATGGCGTCGGCGCCTGCCTGCTGGAGCATTTTGGCGTATCGGGTCCAGCCGCCGGGGGTGGTGCCGTTGAGGCTGGAGATCACGGGAATGGTGACGGCCTGCTTGATCCGCGCCACGTGTTCGACGTACTCCTCCGGTCCGCGGGGTAGGTAATCGAGATCGGGTCGGTAGGTAACGGCCTCGGAGTAGCTCTCCGTCCCAAACCTCTCAAAGTGCTCGTGCTCGCGTTGTTCGTGCTCGATTTGTTCCTCGAAGAGGGAATAGAGGACGACCGCGGCGATGCCCGCGTCCTCCAGCGCCCGGAGGGTATCGAGCTCGCGGGACAAGGGAGATGCGCCGGCCACCAGCGGATTCTTGAGGGTCAGTCCGAGGTATTGAGTGGTCAGATCCATCGCGAGGTTAATCTCCCTTCGCCGCCACCGGCTCCGGCTTTTTGCCATTGGTCCCGGCCCGTTCCTCATATCCCTTGTAGCGCCGCGTAGCCGCCTGCTGGGCGCGTTCGATCAACTCGGCGGCCCGTTCCGGCGCACTCTTCATCAGCATCTTGAAACGGTTCTCCAGGGCCATATACCGTTCCAAGGGGATCGAAGGGGGCTTGGAATCCAACTGCATGGGGTTGAGCCCCTCGGCCTCACGACGCGGATCAAAGCGATAGAGCGGCCAGTGACCGGATTTGACCGCCGCCGCCTGACTGTCCATACCCTTGCGCATGTTGATGCCGTGGGCGATGCAGTGGCTATAGGCCAGGAGGAGCGACGGGCCGTCGTAGCTTTCGGCCTCCACGAAGGCCTTCACCGTTTGATTGTCGTTGGCTCCCAACGCCACCTGCGCCACGTATACGTTGCCATAGCACATGGCGATGGCGCCCAAATCCTTCTTCTGCGTTTCCTTTCCGGCGGCGGCGAACTTGGCCACCGCGCCGCAGGGCGTGGCCTTGGACATCTGCCCGCCGGTGTTGGAATAGACCTCGGTGTCGAGCACGAGGATGTTGACATTGCGGCCGGAGGCGACTACGTGATCCAGCCCCCCGAAGCCGATGTCATAGGCCCATCCGTCGCCGCCCATAATCCACACGCTTTTCTTGATGAGGGCGTCGGCCACACTGCGAAGGTGAAAGCTTTCGGGCGTTTCGATCGCCCCGAGTTTCCGTTTGAGTTGCTCCACACGATCGCGCTGTGCGACGATGCCGGCCTCGTCGCCTTGATCCGCCTCCAGGATTTCGCGCGCCAGATCGACGCCGACGCGATCCGCCAGACGATTAAGTAATTCCCGGGCGAATTCGTTCTGCTTGTCGATGGCCAGGCGAAACCCCAGGCCGAATTCGGCGTTGTCCTCGAAGAGGGAGTTGTTCCACGTCGGCCCGCGCCCGGCCTGGTTCTTCGCCCAGGGCGTGGTGGGAAGGTTGCCGCCGTAGATGGACGAACAGCCGGTGGCGTTGCCGATGATCGCCCGGTCGCCGAAGAGCTGGCTCACCAGTTTCACATAGGGCGTCTCCCCGCAACCGGCGCAGGCCCCGCTGTACTCGAAGAGCGGCAACAGGAACTGCGAGCCTTTCACCGTACCGACCTTGAGCTTGGTGCGGTCGAATTCCGGCAGGTTCAGGAAGAAACGGTAGTTTTCGATTTCGCGTTCGCGGATCGGGGCCTGATCCGCCATGTTGATGGCTTTGAGACGAGCCTCGCTCTTGTTCTTCGCCGGGCAAACTTCCACGCACAGGCCGCAGCCGGTGCAGTCTTCGGGGGCGACCTGGATCGTGTACTTCAGACCCTTGTATTCTGGTCCTTTCGCGTTCACCGACTGAAACGTAACCGGAGCGCCGGCCAGCATGGCGGCCTCGTAGACATTGGCGCGGATCGCGGCGTGCGGGCAAACCAGCGCGCACTGATTGCACTGGATGCAGGTTTTCGGGTCCCATGCCGGGATTTCCAGGGCGATGTTGCGTTTCTCCCAGCGGGCGGTGTCCGTCGGGAACGTGCCGTCCACGGGCAACGCGCTCACCGGCAACCGGTCGCCATACCCGGCGATGATCGTGGCGGTGACGCGGCGCACGAAGTCGGGAGCGTCCGCCGGTACAACGTCCGGACGATGCCGCGTGGCCGTGACTTTGCCCGGGACGCGGACCGCGAACAGGTTGGCCAGCGCTTGATCCACGGCCGCGAAGTTCTGCTTCACGATCCCTTCACCCTTCTTGCCCCAAGTCTTCTCGATGGCGTGTTTGATTTTGGTGATGGCTTCGTCGCGCGGCAGGACGCCGGAGGCGGCGAAGAAGCAGGTCTGCATGATGGTGTTGATGCGTACGCCCATCCCCGCGGCCTGCGCGACCTTGTACGCGTCGATGACGAAGAACTTCAGTTTTTTTTCGACGAGGGCGGTCTGCACTTCGACGGGGAGGGTATCCCATACCTGCTCGGGCGGCGTTTGCGTGTTGAGCAGAAAGGTGCCGCCGGTCTCGATCTTGTCCAGCATTTCGATGCGGTCTATGAACTGTTGTTGATGGCCGGCGACGAAGCTCGCCTTTTGGATCAAGTACGTGGAGCGAATCGGACGCTTGCCGAACCGCAGGTGCGACACGGTGACGGAGCCGGCCTTCTTCGAGTCGTAGACGAAATACCCCTGCGTGAAATCGTCGGTTTCCTCGCCGATGATCTTGATGGTGTTCTTATTGGCGCTAACGGTGCCGTCGGCTCCCAGGCCGAAGAAAATCGCCCGGACGGCGTTCTCATCCTCGGTGATGAAGGTCGGATCGTAGTCGATGGAGTTGTGCGTCACGTCGTCGACGATGCCCACGGAGAAGTGATTCTTGACCGTCTCCTTCGGGACCGCGCCGGATGAATCCCGCGGTTTGGATGGGGCGCCGGCTGGTGTGGTCGCGCAGGCAGAAGTCCGCGGCCCGGTGATCTTCTTCATTTCGTCGAACACGCCCTTGACCATCGCGGGGGTGAATTCCTTGGAGGAAAGCCCGTAGCGTCCGCCGATCACCCGGAGCGGGGCAGCCAAGTAGTTGCCGTTGATCGAGTGATGCTCCGACAACGCCGTCACGACATCCTGATACAGCGGCTCGCCGACCGAGCCTGGCTCCTTGGTGCGATCGAGAACCGCAATGGCGCGGGTGGATGCCGGAAGCGCGACGACGAAGCGTGCGACATCGAAAGGTCGGTAGAGACGTACCTTCAACAGGCCGATTTTCTCACCCTGCCCGGCAAGATGCTCCACGGTTTCGTGGACCGTCTCCGCCCCGGAACCCATGAGGACGATCACTCGTTCCGCCCGTGGATCGCCGACATAGTCAAACAGGTGATAGTCGCGGCCGGTGAGTCGGGCAAAACGATCCATCATCCGTTGCACAATGTCTGGGCACGCCAGATAGAAGGGATTGATCGCCTCGCGGGCCTGGAAAAACACGTCCGGGTTCTGGGCCGAGCCGCGCAAAACCGGGCGCTCCGGGTTCATCGACCGAGCCCGATGGGCCTGCACCAGCTTCATGTCGATCATGGAGCGTAGATCGTCGTCCGTCAGTTCTTCGATCTTGAGCACTTCGTGCGACGTGCGGAACCCGTCGAAAAAATGGAGAAACGGTATGCGGGACTCCAGCGTGGCGGCGTGGGCGACCGTCGCCAAGTCCATGGCCTCCTGGGCATTGCCGGAGCAGAGCATGGCGAAGCCGGTGGATCGGGCGGCCATCACGTCGCTCTGGTCGCCGAAGATCGAGAGAGCGTGCGTGGCCAGAGTTCGAGCCGATACGTGAAACACGGTGGGCGTCAATTCTCCCGCGATCTTGTACATATTGGGAATCATCAGCAGGAGACCCTGCGACGCGGTGAAGGTCGTACACAGGGCTCCGTATTGCAAGGCGCCGTGAATGGCCCCGGCCGCACCGCCCTCGCTTTGCATTTCCGTGACGCTCGGGACGGTGCCCCAGATGTTGGTGCGGCCGATGGCGGACCATTCGTCCGCCCATTCCCCCATGGGTGAGCTGGGGGTGATCGGGTAAATGGCGATGACCTCGCTGAGTCGATGGGCGACGGAAGCGGCGGCCTCATTGCCGTCAACGGTGATCTTTGGGCGAGTCATAACGGGTGTCCTCAGGGCGGCGTCCTTGGTGAATCCACTCCCGTGCAGCATCGGCTGACGCAAAGCGGTCCTCGATGCGGTCCGTCTACGTAACAGCCCGGAGGTGTCCACCGGGCGATCGACCCGCAAGAACTCGTGGCAATCGGCGTTCCAAACGCGAAAAAGAAGGGTGGAAGGGCCGAAACGAGCCAAATTATTGCGGGGTGGCCCGCCCTAAGAGCTGCTATGGTGGCACGCGCTACTTGTTTCGAGCTCCGGTGAGGCGTTCGGTCAATCGAGTTTGAGCTTCTCAAGACGCTCGCGAAAGGCGTCCCTGGGAAGCTTGAGCAGCTTGGCGGCCTGGGCTTGGTTCTTCTTGGTGCGGGCCAGTGCTTGGCGGAGCAGGTCGCGTTCCAACGCCCGAAGGTCCAGACCCCCTTGGGGCAGTTCGATCTTGCCGGGTTTTGTCGGTTTTGCCGGAGTGTCCTGCCGTCCAAGTACGATATCTTCGGTGTCAATCTTATCACCCCGGCAAAGAAGTACCGCCCGCTCCAGCACATTGCGAAGCTCTCGAACGTTTCCTGGCCAGTCGTAGCCCAGCAACCGCTCATAGGCATCACCGGTTACGTCGGAGATGGGCTTGCGAAATTCCTTGGAAAACTGGGTGACGAAATGTCGCGTGAGCAGTTTCACGTCGTCGCCTCGATCGCGGAGCAGCGGAAGTTCAATGGGAATGACGTTCAGGCGGAACATCAAGTCGGCGCGAAATTTGCCATCCTCAATGGCCTTCTCGATGTCCCGATTCGTGGCCGCGATGACCCGCACGTCCACGCGGATCTCCTGCGTACCGCCGACGCGTCGGAACGCCCGCTCCTCCAGAAAGCGGAGCAATTTGGCCTGCAACCCCAGGGGCATATCCCCGACTTCGTCGAGAAAGATGGTGCCTCCGTCGGCCAGCTCAAAGAGGCCTTTTTTCTGCGTTCGAGCGTCGGTAAAGGACCCCTTCTCATGTCCGAACAACTCGCTTTCCAGCAGCGTTTCGGATAGCGCCGTACAGGTGATGTTCATGAAGGGTTTGGCCCCTCGATCGGAATTGTAATGGATGACGCGGGCGACCAGGTCCTTGCCGGTGCCCGAGTCCCCGCGAAGAAACAAGGTGGAGGCCCCGCTTTTCGAAACGCGGTCGATGACGTCGAAGAGCTTCAGCATCACCGGTGAACGCCCGATGATCCGGTTGATCCCGTATTCATCTTCCAGGTGACGGCGCAGCTCGCGAACCTCACGCCGCAGCTTGGTGGTCTCCAGGGCCTTGTCCGCGGTTCGCAGCACTTCCTCCATATCGAACGGCTTGGAGACGTAGTCGTAAGCGCCCAGCTTGATCGCGTCCACTGCGCTCTCGATGGTGGAATAGGCCGTCATCATGATCACCACCGCGTCCGTGGCCAGCTTGCGGATTCTCTTGAGCACTTCCAACCCGGTCATGTCCGGCAGCTTGTAGTCCAGCATGACCAGGTCGAACACGCCGTTTTCCAGGGCCGCTAGACCGTCCCCCCCCGTCTCGGCGTCCTCGACCTCAAACCCGCGGGCCTCGAACTTCTGTCGTAACGACCAGCGGATCAGTTGTTCATCCTCGATGATCATCACACGTACATGCATAGGGTCATCCCTTGGCGGGGCCGGACACCGCGGTCGGGAACGAAACCGTGACCGTCGTACCCCGCCCGAGCTGACTGATCAGGGAAATAGTTCCGTTGTTGGCCTCCGCGATTCGCTTGCAGATCGTCAGGCCCAGGCCCGTGCCTTTGGCCTTGGTAGTGAAGAACGGCTCAAACGCCCGGGCTTTTACCTCCTCCGACATTCCCCTTCCGCGGTCCAGCACGCGGAGATGAATGCGATCCGTATCGCGTTCCACGCGAATGGTCACACGACCGTTTTCCTCGGAGGCGTGCGCGGCATTGATAATCAAATTCAATAACAATTGTTCCAATTGACCCTCGTCGGCCATTACGGTGGTGTCCGGGGACGCAGCGTCGAGGTGTAACCGAACGCCGTGAAGGGCGGGTTCTTCCTGCAGAACGGTCATCACCCGTTTGGCCACTGCATCCAGCGGAACTTTAGCGGCCTTTGGGGGGGAGGGACGTGCATATTGCAGAAGGTCCTTCACGGTGGCGTCTAACCGACCGATCTGTCCGAGGATCTCCGAGAGAATCGGATGGTGAATGTCTTCGGGATCCATGTCGTCGCGGATGATCTGAATGGCTCCGCTGATGCCGGCGAGCGGGTTCTTGATCTCATGCGCAAGCGACGCGGCCAGTTGCCCGATTTGGGCCAGGTGCTCGGCTCGAGTCAATTTCTCCTCGACGGCCTCGCGCTCCACCTGCCGCACCTGGTCGGAGTACGAGTCCTTGTAGCTTTCCAGCATCAGCGCCAACTCCAGCATCACGATCTTGTGAAGAGAGCGAAGCTTGACATCGGCGTGCGGGATTCGCTTGCGGCGAAGCCTCGTATCCAGCTCTCGCCAGATCAGCTCCATGGTGGTGATCATGTAGTGCTGGGGCAGCCCGACGCGCACGTGGGCAATGCCCACCCGCTGACGATTTCGGAAATAGTCCTCGTCGTATTCCTGCTCGAACATCTCCCGAAGCCAGGATGACAGCTTCCCGTGAAGCTGCCGGATTTGTTCGGCCCCGCCCGTGAGCACGGCCCTGGCCCCCTCATGGAGTAGCAGCTCGTCATAGAACCGGTTGACTACCTCGGAGATGATCCCTCGGGCGAAGGGCGCCAAGGCGCGGACGTTGGCTACGTCCTGCTCGTCCAGCCGCATCCAGCGGGACAATTCATCGAACATTTCCCGGTACATGGACTCGATTATAGGATCGGTGGTTATCCGAAGGTAGAAACCGCGTGAGCACGGGTCCGGATCCCCAGCCGCAGGGATTGACAACGCCGATCCGATTCCGAATGCGGTATCGGGGGGCTGCGCTACCTGATCTTGGCCCTCTGCCACCTCAACCTCCCAGATAAGGACCGAAATAAGTATTCCTGGATTCGACGATGCGACGCGGGTATTACCCTTCCGGCCCGCTCGCCTACCTCCAAAAACCGACTAATTGACTGATTCTGATTCTTGGGATGCCCCCCCCAACCCAACATTTTCGTATCGACTGGCACGCCGTGTGCCACAGAATTCGAGGGAGGTCATGGCCTTGTATCCGCGAAAGCTGCAATCTCGTTCACCGGTTGAGGCGATGCCCGCCGGTGCCGCCGGGCAACGGGTCAAGAGCCTATTGATCGTGGAACCGGAGGCCCTACTTCGATGGTCGCTTTCCACCTATTTGAAGCGGTGGTTTTCGGTGGAAGTGGTTGATTCCCGAACCGCCGCGGAGGAAGTCCTGGATCACGAGCGCGTAGATGCCGTCATCCTCTCCGCGGATTTGCCGGGCGGAGATGCCGAGGCGCTGGCGTCGCACGCGCGAGGCTGCAATCCTGAAGTTTGTGTGATTTGTACTTTTTCCGGCCCCGACCATCACGAACGCCAAACCTGTGAATCCGGAACGTATTGTCTGGAAAAGCCCTTCGATCTGTCGGTGCTTCCGCACATTTTCGGTGTTCTCTCGGGAACGAAGCCTCGAAAGGGCCGTTGAGCGACAGCCGGTGATGAGCCTTGATGTACGGCGTCCCATCGGTGCTGTACGATAATCCAATAGGTGAATCGGATGGGAGTTTGGAAACTCCTCGGAAAGACGATGACGGAAGTCCAATTCCCGACTGTACAAGAAGCCTTCGATTGAGCCTATTCTAGCCAAGAGAAGAACCTATGGAATGGCAAAGCCTACTACCGATTCTGGCCGTGGCCGCCGCTATCGTTTTTTTTATAGTCCGCCGTGGCGGGGGGTGAGGAACGTCGAATCGTAGCTAGGCGGGTCCTGGCCGACTTTCCAACCTGGCGTTTGATTCGTCATCAATTGCCGTCGCCATCACCGTTGCTCATTCACTCCGTTTTTTGGGACGTCACCCGTTGACATTCATTCTGATTTCGGACCCCCTTCCCCCTAACTTCGGTCGCTTCTTGGGGTCTCTCATCATAGGACGATGAAAGGTGGGTTTTCGCCAACTTCAGGACAATATCGCATGGCCGCTGTGCTTACCATCTTGATCCTCTGGTGTCCGGGATTGGCATGTGGAAGCCGGGACGCGGTGAACATGAGGGCGGGTTACGCGGCAAACGCGGCGGCCGGGAATCAGCTTGCGCGGATCCGGGCGACGGGCATCGGCTACCCACCCGGACATCTGCGGGGCGCCCAGGCCCGCTTGATGGCCCAACGTGCGGCGTTGATAAAGGCGATCAAGAACCTCAGTGTGCGGCTTGGACTGGGACCCGGGGCGAAAATATCGGGGTATCAGGTGGTGCAAACCGTGCGGCTTGCCGACGGCGGATACCGCGTCACTGTCGAGATCATGGTCAAACCTCGACAGCCGGTTCGATAGGAGCGTCGAACGGCCAAGGCCTACCGTTTCAGACGTTTCTTGAACGACGAAGGGCGCTTGGATTACTTTTCGCCCTTCCCGCAGCATTGTTTGTACTTCTTGCCGCTTCCGCAGGGGCAGGCGTCGTTGCGACCGGGCTTTTCCATCGACTGGATCGGCTCCACCGGCGGGGGAAGCGGCTCATCGTCTTCGCCCGGCAACTGCTTCTGATAGTCCTTTTCGCGTCGTTGTCGCTCTTGGTATCGATCCTGTCCGGGGTCATGGGGCTTGTTCATCGTTTGCGCTCCTCTAATTCCAGTTTGTCGCGACAACGTTTTTCATGAGCCGTGTCGACTTCTCGACCAGCTTATCATCTTTCGGTCCGCTCGGCATGGAAGCAGCCTTCGGGAAACCCGCTCATACCAATCCCAGTTTCGATATGCCGATTCGACGTTCGGACGGCGTATGTTTTTCGCCAAAGTAAATCCGCGCGGGCTGAAGCCCGCGGCTCGCTTAGTCGGCAAGTTCAAACGGGAACTGGTATCATTCGTGACGCGCCACCTCATGGGACAAACTCAATCGCCCCCGGATCGGGGAGGAGGCCCGCCTCGTGCCCGCGCCGCAGCAGTTCCCGCACGGCGCGGCGGCCCACCTCGCCGTAGTCGAGCGTCCACTGGTTGACGTACATGCCTACAAACCGATCGGCCAGTTCTCGTCCCATGTCCCGGGCGTATGGGAGGGCGTATTCCACGGCCTCTCGGCGGTGGGCCAGTCCGTACTCAATGCTTTGCCGCAGAATCCCCGTGATCTCCTGGATGGCCTCCGATCCCAGAGCGCGGCGAATGCCGTTGCCCCCTAACGGCAGGGGAAGATCCGTCGTCTCCTTCCACCACGCGCCCAGATCCACGACGCAGGTCAGCCGACGGTTGGAATACGTCAGCTGCCCTTCGTGGATGATGAGGCCGGCGTCAGCCTTTCCTGCGGCGACATGGTCGAGAATCTGATCGAACATGACGATCCGGTGGCGAAAATTCCCGGCGCCCAACAGAAGATTCAAGGCTAGGAAGGCCGTCGTCTTTTCGCCCGGCACCGCAATGACAAGTCCCTTGAGATGATCGACGCCCATGGGTTTTCTTGCGACGACCATAGGTCCGTACCCGTCGCCCATGCTCGATCCGCAGTGCGTGAGGGCGTATGTTTCGGCGACGTAAGGGTAGGCGTGGATGCTGAGGGCGGTGATGTCCAGGTCGCCGCGCATCGCCCGCTCGTTGAGCGTCTGGATATCCTGTCGGATGTGCTCGAACTGCCAGCCGTGCGTGTCAATCTTCTCGCGGGCGAGGGCGTAAAACATGAACGCGTCATCGGGATCGGGACTGTGGCCCAGCGTGAGTGTGCGTGAAGACATCCTCTGACCTCATCGGTTGCCGCGGTACGGAGGCCCGGTGGCGCGTTCGGGCGCATTAGAAGGTCGGCAGAGCGATCTCGCAAGAAGGGCGGGGATCAAACCGGCCAGAAAGTGCTTGACGGGAACGGCTCCGCTTCGTATTGGTGTAGCCATCGTTCGACCCGTCGATCCAAGCCATGCGGTTCAACCTGTGGAAAGGAAACCGTGCGATGACAACCTTCCGCCTGCTGGAGACATCCTGGAGTTGGTTCGGTCTGGTCGCCCGCGAGGGGCGGCTTCTGGCCACGTTCCTCCCCCAACCGCAACGCGAGCTACGTCGTCTCATCAAAGGGCGATACCCCGACGCCGTGGAAGTAGACTCGCTGCTGGCCGGCTTCTGTCACCAGGTGCGGGGCTATTTCGAGGGACGTCCGACGCGTTTCGACGTCGAGATCGATGTCAGCGATCTGCCGCCCTTTCGACAGATCATACTGGAACTGTGCCGAAAAATCCCGTTCGGTCGGACGGCGAGCTACGCGGAGCTGGCCCGCGCGGCCGGCAAGTTCGGAGCCGCCCGGGCGGTCGGCGGGGCCATGGCCAACAACCCGTTGCCGCTGGTGATTCCTTGTCATCGCGTGCTGCGCTCCGACGGATCGTTGGGCGGGTTTTCTTCCCGCGGCGGGTTGGATGAAAAGTTGCGAATGCTCAGACTCGAACGGGCGCTGATTGCTAGTGACACCTCCATGACACCGGCGCAGCAGCCGGCGGAAAGTGTCCTGACGCCGTTCCGACGGGAACGCGTCGTACGTCGATTCGCCCCCGTGGGCGCGGAGTGATTCACCGGGCCGCACCAGGTCTATCGGCTGATCGAACCGTGCCTTGAAATCGGAGGGGAAGATGCCAGACCTATCCAGACGCGACTTTCTGCAATCCGCGGCCGTGGTCGCCGCCGCGGGGATGATACCGGAATCCATCGCGTCGGCTCACGCGCAGCCGGCGGGGGGCGCCGCCTCCGGGACGGTGGTCATCGCCAGCGCCAACGGATTGGCGGCGACGCAAAAGGCGGCGGACCTGATCGCCTCCGGTGCCGACACGCTCGACGCGGTCGTGGCCGGCGTGAACATCGTCGAGGAAGATCCAAAAGATAACAGCGTCGGCTACGGCGGATTGCCCAACGAGGAGGGCGTCGTCGAGCTTGACGCTTCCGTGATGCACGGACCAACCTGCCGCGCCGGGGCGGTGGCGGCCCTGCGGAACATCAAGACGCCGTCGAGAGTCGCCAAGCTGGTGATGGAGCGCACGGATCACGTGCTCATCGTCGGTGAAGGCGCGCTGCGTTTCGCCCGCGCCCACGGGTTCGAGGAAGTAAACCTCCTGACCGAAGATTCGCGCCGCGCCTGGCTGGAATGGAAGGAGCGGCATTCCGAGGACGACGATTGGATTCCGCCGGAAGCACCCGACGAGAAAAAACAATCCCGCGCCTATTCTCCTTATGCGTTCACGTATGGGACGATCAATTGCTGCGCCCGCAACGCCTCCGGCGACATCAGCGGCGTGACCACGACCAGCGGATTAAGCTACAAGATTCCCGGCCGGGTGGGCGATTCGCCGATCATCGGCGCGGGCCTGTTCGTAGACAACAGGGTGGGGGCGGCGGGCGGCACGGGGCGAGGTGAGGCCGTCTTGAAGATCTGCGGCGCGCATACGATCGTCGAGGAAATGCGTCACGGCCTGTCGCCGAAGGACGCGTGTTTGAGCGCCTTGAAAAGAATCGTCGAGACCACCACCGAAAAGCGATTGCTGCGTAAGGACGGGCGTCCGAACTTCGATGTGAAGTTCTACGCCCTGGCCAAGGATGGCCGTTTCGGCAGCGCCTCCATCTGGTCCGGCGCGAAGTTCGCGGTCCACGCGGATGGTCGAAACCGGCTGGAGGATTCCGCGTTTCTCTTCGAACGTCCCCCCAAAGATGGGTCGTAGGCGCTACTCGCGGCCGACTTGCGAAAGTCGCTCGAGCACTTTCACCAACGCCTGCGTTCCTTCACGGCCTTCGTTGGCGGCCTGGTTGGCGGCGAGCAGTTGGGATACCAAGGCCGTTCCGGGCAGCGGCGTATTCAGATTGCCGGCGGTGGTCAACGTGATCCGCAGGTCCTTTTGCTGCAAATCGACCATGAACATGGGTGCGAAATCGCGGGAGAGCATCCGCGGGCCGAGGTTGTCCAAGGCCCAGGAACCAGCCGCTCCCCGGGAGACGGCCCTGAGCATCGTGTTCGGATCGAGCCCGACGCACTTGGCGAAGACGACGGCCTCGCAGACCCCAAGCAGGTTGGCCCCGCATAGAATCTGGTTGCAGAGTTTCGTGAGTTGTCCGTTGCCCAAGGGGCCGCAATGCACGACGCTCTTGCCCACGGCGTCGAAGACCGGTTGGGCGCGGGCGACGTCGGACGCCTCCCCGCCGACCATGATGGAGAGCGTGCCGGCTTCCGCACCCGTCTTGCCGCCGGAAACGGGAGCATCCAGGAATGAGCCGCCTCGCGTTTTCACGGCCTGGGCTACCTCGCGGGTCACGTCCGGTGATATGGTGGACATGTCGATGCACAAAGTGTTCTTGCGGAGCGACTCACAAACGCCGCGCTCGCCGAGATAAACGGCGCGAACGTCCGGGGTATCGGGGACCATGGAGATCAGGAATTCGGCGTCGCGGGCGACGGCCGAAGGTGAATCCTTCCAGATCGCGCCTTCTTGGATCAGCCGATCGGCCCGGGAACGCGTGCGGTTGTGAACGTGAACTGCGAACCCGGTCTTCAAGAGATTACGGGCCATCGGCTCGCCCATGATGCCCGTACCGATCACACCGACGACGGTCATCGGAAGCCTCCCCGTCGAAGAAAACGAATCACCGTGATATCCATCATCGGGAGAGTATCACGCGCTGCGTCCAAAAGAAAGGTGACGTATCTTTCGATTTGGTTTCGTGTACGGCTCGCAGTGATTTTGACCGGCGGGTATGTCCCGTAGCGTCATGTCAAACAAAGGCCGCGGGATTCAGATACTCGAAAAGAGCTATTTGGCATGAAACGGGTGCGTTCGCAATATCAAAAATTCGGGTCCACCTCGTGGATGTCTTCGGTTGCTTTGTTTGGAGGGCTGCTATGGGGACGGGCGTTGTCGGTCCAAGCGCAGATCGATCCGCCGTTGGCCCTCAAGTATTTCGACGAGGCGAAACAAATCAGCGAGCGCGATGGCGGTCGTTTGTGGGGCGTTCCGTTGTACGGCCCGATGATTTTCGCCGAGTCCGGTTCGCGACAGGTTGTCGCCAATCAAGCGGACCACGAGGGACTTCTGAAGAAACAAGGCGGCGTCTTTGTCGGAACACTGCCCGCCAACGTGGGTCTGGCGAACACGTCCGTCAAATGGGCAGGCGTCCACTGGACGATGGTGGTCTGGCCTCCGCCGGCGGACGATGCACGGGCCCGCTCCCGCTTGTTTGCCCATGAACTGTGGCACGGTGTGCAAGACGAACTGGGATTCCCGGCGGCGAATCCTTCCAATGTTCATCTGGACACGCGTGACGGGCGGTACTGGTTGCAACTGGAGTGGCGTGCGCTGAAGGCGGCTCTCGAGAGTTCGGGCGATGCGCGGAAGGACGCCATCGCGGATGCGTTGCTGTTTCGGGCGTTTCGATGGTCGTTGTTTAAGTCCGCCGACTTGGAGGAACGAGCACTGGAAATGAATGAAGGGCTGGCCAATTACACCGGGGTTGACGTGGGAGAGGCCACGTCGGATGATGCGCGGTCGCGGGCCGTGGCCATTCTGGAAGATCAATCCGGGGCGAAGACGTTTACACGTTCCTTTGCCTACACCTCGGGGCCTGCCTATGGAGTTCTGCTGGACGAGGCGTGTCCGGATTGGCGAAAGAAGCTGCGCGTGAAAGATGACCTCGGCGAGTTACTGGGTGACGCGTTCTCATTGCCGAATTCGCGCGAGCGGTTCAGCGCTGTGGAAGTTCGGGCACGGGTTTACGACAATGGGTCGTTACGCGCCGCCGAAGATCAACGGGACCAGAAACGGCAGGGTCGAATGCGCGAATATCGTCGGCGTTTCGTGGAAGGGCCGGTGCTGACGATTCCGCTTCGCCAGATGAACGTCGACTTTGATCCGTTGAACTGGGAACCGCTGGACGATATCGGCACGGTCTATCCGACGATTCGGATCTCCGACGAATGGGGCGTATTAAAGGTGAAGAACGGGGCGTTGCTTTCCGCGGACTGGACCTGGGTCCGCGTGACTGCGCCGAACGATCTATCGGCCCGACCGATGCGCGGTGACGGGTGGACGCTGGAATTGGGGGATGGTTGGAAGATCGCCATGGATAAGAAAGAGGGTTGCTTCGTCGTTACGCGGGAGAAGAAGGGAAACTCCGATTAAAGCCAATTCTGCTGCACGTGGCCGCGCCGTTCTGCCGGCATGAAAATTCCATCGCGCCGTGAACCGCCGATCTCCGGCCTTGATCCGAGGGTTTGACCTCCCATCCAAGGAGCGGCTATGAGCCCCCCATCAAGGCCGCGGCCCGGGTTCCCAGGTCGCGATGGTCGGTTCGTTGCCCTTGAAGGCTCTACGGTCTTTCACGATTCAACTGAATGGCTTTCTCCAAGGCGGTGTCGAGTGGTTCCTTGCCGCCAGCACGGTACTCGACGAGCTTCTCCTTCGACTTCGCTGCGAGAAATGTCACCGTGCCAATGCGTGACAGATCGCCTGTCCAGAGTGTCTCAAGCCCCAGCGCTCCGACCATTAGGGCGGCCTGTTGCTGGGATGCCGGCGTGCTCAGGTCCAGCGTTACGTACAGCACCGAGGCGTCAACCACGCTTGCGATGAGCTTCTCAAACTGCGGCCTAAGTTCGAGTTTCGCACTTTTTGGGGACCATTTTTCGTGACGGATCCGTAAACAAGAACG
>Ga0214473_10004989_pt1 | contig 15928 bp, 16 predicted proteins | sample RVTome_7_FD_203509 | JGI IMG/M metagenome (GOLD analysis project Ga0214473, IMG submission 203509) | Soil microbial communities from uranium-contaminated site in the Upper Colorado River Basin, Wyoming, United States - RVT98D197 | ecosystem: Environmental > Terrestrial > Soil > Contaminated >... | reverse complement strand
GGGTTAGATCCCCACGACCCCAGGACGATGGAGATCGCATCAGGGGAATTGGCAGCCCAAGACTTCTGCTACGTCTGCAGGCTGGAGTACATCATCAAAGACTCCTGTTGGCGGTTTGTCGTGAAGCGCAAGTCGCGATTGAACACGGCGGCAAAAACCATCATCGGTGACGCGTATGCCCAGCGGGGCTACTACGACGACCTTCTCCAGCGCAAGGTGCATAGGTTCATCCAGAAGGTGGCGTATTTCCCGAAGGGAAACCGTATCACCAGGATTCCTATCAATGGATCGCAAGGCTATCTACTTGGAGACGGCGGCATTCAAGAAACGAAGGAGTGGGCAACAAAACTCATTGAGATGAAGCGTCAGGAAGGAGGGGGGAGGAAGATCCTGCTGTATGGCAGTAAGGCTATCGGGGCGAAGCTGGAAGACTGGATGGAGGAGACGAGGAGGCGCTACAATCCAGAGGAGCTTGTGTTCGAGCACTTCTACGGTGGCCGGGGAAAGGACCAGTACAAGGATTTCGACCTGTACATCCAGGTGAGCAGCCCCGTAATGAATCTGGATGCGATGCTGCACACGGCGAATGCCCGGCAGTTCTGGGAGTCCATCGGCAATCCAACGGGCAGTGGCTACGAGAGGATCCGTCTCCCAGACGGAGGTAGGGGCGTCCCATCAGAACGGTTCGGTAGGCTCGACAGGGTCGATCGCAAGGGCGTCCTGCACAAGGGTACACACGAGAAGCTCTTCACGGAACACCAGCGCCAGAACGTAGCCGAGCAGACGCAGGGGTTCTATCGGACACGGCCGTCCTGGCGGACAAGCAACCCCGTCTCCGGCTTCATCCTGGGGCGCGAGGTGGAGTTCAGCGCGGACCTCCACTTCTCGACGCAGCCCCTCAGCGAGGTGATGCGCGGCAACCCTGAGCTGTTCGGCACGCTTGACACGAAGGATCTCTCCGACGGTCTCATCTCGTCGACCGACATGTACCAGGCCATGCTCGCCGTGATCGCCTGGTTCGGGGTCTGGAGCCCGATCTTCTCCCACGCACTTCTTCCTCTGGCACTGAATGACTTGGAGGCAAGAAGATGCACGTGTGGCACAGTGCATGGTGGGCCGGATGGCACACCGGGGCGCGCGCTGGGGGCGCCTGGCACAACGCCTGGCACAGAGCCCGACAAGGAGGGGTTTTCCGCTCGGGCTGGACAGGAAAATAGCAACGTAGCTTGCCCTTCCTTATATTGTTCTTTAAGCAAGCTACATTGCTATTTTCTGGTCTCCAGAGTCTGGGCCCCATCCGTCGGCTACTCGCACAGCACGAACAATATTCTTGGCCCCGGCTGGCACAACGTGACAGACCGGGATCTGATGGATCCAGCCTTGCTGAAGCGAGTGAAGGATGGGTGCAATCCACCGTCAGCCAGGGCCGCCCATGCACGGCTAGCCCAGCAGCTGAACATCGCGTGCGTGACCGTAAAACGGCATCCATCGTGGACGGGCAGAGGATGCCCTAGGGACAGAATCTTCTTCGACCTGAACGTGCTCGGTAATCGGCCGGAAGCGGCCGAGAGGTTGTACCGGCAGATCATCGCGAACTACGGTCACGACGTTGGTGACCGGTCGAGTGTGCCTGACCCTGGTGAACTGCCGGGGTCGTTGGCTGACTTGCCTTTCTAGTACCACAGCGGAAGGAACACGAACATGCAGACGAAGAAGATAACTCCGGAGGAAGCGGCCCTCCGGATCGTGGCGAAGGCGGTAGAGTCGTGGGGGGTGTGGATCTGCCCGTTCTTCCACGTCATGACGACGGATACGCCGGTCGTCGAAATCGACGACGACTGGCCGTCGACCGGGGAGATGTGGAACCCCCCCAAGTCGTGGGCGCCTCGGTGGGACATGGTTCGGAGCGTCTACACGGACTACCTCTTTGTCTGCGAACTCGTGGAGGAGTCCTTGGGCTACTCGACGGATGTTTTGATAAAGATCAATGGGGTTCGGTTCATGGTGGCGTGGGATCCTACTGTGATGAGCAGTGGCACCGCTCGGATGATAGGGCTCACGATCCTCTACGAGAGGTATGGTGGTCCCGACGGTCTGGTGATGAAGGCAGAGGCGGCGAAGAGGGAGGATCCTCCGTGTGGGTGGCGAACCATCTGGGACCGCCTCCTCCTTGTGGATCGGGTAGAACATCTTCCCGTGGACGGCTACCCGGAAACTCACGCCGGAGCGATAGAAATCCACATTCCGGGGTTGACCGACCCTTCCCCCGCCCCCTCGAAGGGTCCGAAGGTCGGCCGCAACGCCCCCTGCCCCTGCATGTCCGAGAAGAAGTTCAAGCGCTGCTGCGGGAAGAACGCCCCGTGATCGACACCCTCCAGATCCCCGACGCCCTGCTCGACTGGGGTCGGCAAGATTCTGTCGCCGTCCGGTGGCCTCGGCCCTGGGCCCACGAGGTGGATCAGATCCTCACCCGCCCCCGCCCCCTGAGCGGGGACGACCTGGACTCCCTGATGAACCACCTGGAGGCCCTGGCCGACGCCGCCATGGCGGAGGGGCACCACGAGCTGCTGCTTGGGTTCGACCTCCTGACGGCCGAGTGGCTGAACCTCCGGTACACGTTCACGCGGCCGGACGGGTCCACTGTGGCCGTGGGGCCGGGGGGCGAGTGGAGCTACGCCGAGTTGCGCGTCCTCCTGGCGGCCTCTGGCGGCCCCCAGGAGCCCCGGGAGCCCTCCGGGGGGTCTGCCGGACCCTCCTGGGCCCTCCAGGCCGCTACGGAGGCCAAGGCGGCCGTCTGCGAGGCCTTTCCCGGGGTTGAGGTAGGTGCTATTGCCTTCCCGGAGGGCGGGCCTGCCTCAACTTGCGTTGTCTGTGGCAATTCCGATACACTCGCGATGCTCACTACCGAGTCCGGGAACGACTACTGCTGGAAGTGCTGGTCCTCGCTGACCGATTCGACTCCAGCGCTCAAAAAGGCAGCTAAAAGATGAGTAAGGGAGCCGAGTTCGCAGAGTTGGGCCCGAAGGTCCCCACCACAGGGCTCCTTCGCAATGGCTTCCAGACGCTCCCGATCACGTCGCAAGGTCTGGAGGACGGCAACATCTTCCGCATCTCGGGGGACAGCAGCCGAGGCATAGAGGCGTTCCGGCTGGGACAGCAGGGGATCTTCTGGCTTGGAGTGTCGAACCCAGTCTCCACCGACATCGCCCTGCAGGACAACTGGATCACCCGACTCCGCCTGAAGCCTTGGTGGGCTCGGCCGAACTTGGAGTACCGCGTTCCAGGAGAGACGCAGGGTACCGGGGCTGGGAATTTCATCCCGCTCGACGTGCAGACGTTCGGACTGGGCGAGGGAGGACTTGGGTCGGACAACAACCGCAACGTGTGGATCCCTTCTCCGAAGCGGCTCGACATTACGGAGTTCAACGTCATCGTTCCTCCTCCGGCCGCGGTGGTCAGGACGAGTGACTCGCTTTTCGTGGACGATGTCTGGACGTTGGATCTCCGAGATGGGAGCGATCCGGCCTACATCGCCCACTTCCCTGCGCCACAGGCAGTGGCTAGATGGGTCACGTTCACGTACCCGATAATGGGTTACGCGCTTGGTTTCACCTGGGAGGCTACTTACGCGGTAGTACAACAGGGCAACAACCCTCTCCCGCAAGTATCCTTGACCTACACGGTCGGAACGATGGGGTGATCGATGGCTAAGGGTATTACTGACACCAGCCCGTTCCAGGCGCTGGGCGGTGCTCCAGTGGGAGTGACGCAGGTCGAAGGCGATGTCGCGCATGGTACTGCGGAGTCGAACACCTACAACCCGGTGAAGATCGGTGGCTGGGCCTCGACGGCTCTGGCTGCGGTGGTGGGCGAAGCTGACCGGGTTCGGGCCTCCTTCGACCTCTACGGGCGCCTTCGCGCTCTCGTGGGCGGCGACATCGCGCACGATGCGCCGGACGCCGCCGACACCTACCCGGTGAAGCTCGGCGGCTGGGCTTCCGCCGCGCTTGCCGCGGCAGTGGGCGAAGCCGATCGGGTGCGCGCTTCCTTTGACCTTCTCGGCCGGCTGCGGACCCTCGTGAGTGGCGATGTCGCCCACGACGATCCGGACCTCGCCGCCACCTACCCGGTGAAGCTTGGGGCGGTCGCACGGCTCAACCAAGCGCTCCCGGTCGCGGTGGCCGCGGGCGACCGTGTGAACCTTTCCGCGGACGAGCACGGCCGGCTCCTCGTGCAGGGCGGCGCGCTTTCGCAGTTCGATCCCGGCGCCGAGGCGACGAACGGGGTCATCAAGGCCTCGGCCGGTCTTCTCTATCGGCTCTACGGCTACAAGACGAACGTCGCGGCCGAGTACATCCAACTCCACAACCTGGCGGCGGCGCCGGGCGCGGGGGCTGTGCCCGTTGTTTCGATGCTCGTGCCTACCACGACGTGGTTCTCGATCGACTACATGCTCAGTCCTCGGGTCTTCTCGACGGGCATCACCTGGGCGCTCTCCTCGACGGGTCCCACGCACACGGCGGTCGCTGGCACGACGGTCTGGGCCAACGCCGAGTACCTCTGAGGCGGTCGCGTGGGCATCTCCATTGGTAATCCTGTCGCGGTCGGCGACATCGTGCGCCTGGGCGCCGCATCGCATGGCGTGATCGTCGGCCAGCAGCGCCACATTTTCGAGTGGTCCGACTTCGCGAAGACGCGTGCGAGCGAAGGTGCGGCCGTCGACCTCCGTATCGGGTGGGCGTACTACGACGTCGCGACGCCGCATCCCGGCGTCAACGTGCCACGCGTGTTGCCAGACAACACGATGCTGATCGAGGGCAGCGCGACGAATCGCAACGACCTCGGCTCACAGGACATGACCGGGTGGGCACTCGACGGCACGCCGCTCCTCTCGCTGGTGGCGGGGCCCGACGGCGGTGCCGCAACTGCGACGCGGATCGAGGACGACGACGGTGCCGCCACCGAGGGCATCTACAACGATCTCGTTACCGTGATCGGCACCGCATATGCGGTGCACGCTAAGGTCAAGAAGGACAGCGACGTCTCGCGCTTCGTCGCGCTCGCTGTCGTTGAGTCGGGGACCGGTGCCGCGTCGCGGGCGCTCCAGATCAACACGTCCACGGGCGCCGTCGTGGACTACGGTGCAGACGCGTTCAGCACGCTCGTTGTGCTGTCCGCTGGCGACTGGTGGCACGTCTCGGCCAGCTACGATGCTGTCGGGACGGCCGCACAGGCGATCCTCCAGCCGGCGGCCGGGACGGTGTGGGGCGTGGCTTCCGTCGCGGCGACGGGCGCGGCGATCTTCTCCGACTTCCAGCTCGAAGCGGTGGGCACCGCGCCCCCGTCTGCGCCGTCCTCGCCGATCCGCACGTCGGTCGCGGCTGTTGTGCGGCAGCCGGACATTGCGAACCTCGTGCTCACCGCAGCCCAAGCGGTGCGGTTCCAGGATCCCGGGGGGTTCTGGTTCGACTTCTGGTCCGGCGCATCCTCTGTGGACGTGGACCCCGGCGGGGGGAACAAGACACTGTTTGATGTAGGCGTCGCACTCCTACGCTTGTACCGAACCAGCGGGACGTCCACTTGGCAGTTCCAGGTAAACACGATCATTTCAACTGCATGGACTGGGAGCGCCTGGAACAGGGGCGACCACTTCCGCGTTTGGGTCTCCTGTCCAGTGGGCTCGGCGGCCCGGATCCAGATGTGGAACATCACGCAAGGACTCGCGAGCGGCATCTTCACTCACGCTCAGTCCGCCGTGGATCTGACAGGACAGGGCCTACAGATTTCCGGGTACTACCCGTCGCCGACGGGCTTCCAGTACAGCGCCGTCTACTCACTCCCGATCGTGGGGGCGCCGTGACCGCCGCGGTCGTGAGAGCCCTCGTACTCAGCGGTGGAGGATCGGGCGGTGCCTATCAGGTGGGCGCGATCGAGTACCTGCTCGGGGCGCGGGGGATCGTGTACGACGCCTACCTCGGGGTGTCGGTCGGTGCCGTGAATGCGGCGCACCTGGCGATGTTCGGGGTGGGCAAGGAGGCCGAGGCGGCGGATGGGCTCACGGCTCTCTGGAGGTCGCTCGACGACTCCAAGGTCGCGCCGGAGCGGTTCATGGCGCCCGTGTCGTTGGCGTGGCAGCCGAGCCTGCGCGACACCTCTCCACTGCGGGCGCTCCTGGAGTCCAAGCTGGATACGCAGGCCATCAAGGCGTCCGGGAAGAAGCTCCGCGTCATCGGCGTGGACCTCGCCAGCGGGAGCCGTCTGACCTGGGCGGAGACCGATGACAAGGAGGCTTTGGTCCGGGGGATCTTGGCCTCGGCGGCGGCTCCGATCATCTACCCCGGCGTGCGCCCCGTGGCGCTTCAGCATCAGGTTGACGGCGGGGTCCGGGACGTAGTGCCGCTCAGGCAGGCGATCCAGATGGGCGCCGAGGAGATCGACGTGCTCCTCACGACGTCGGTCCAGCTCAGCCCGTGGAAGCGTGACCCCGACCGGGTCTGGAACACGGCCCTGCGGGCCTTTGACCTGATGGTGCGGGAGATTGTGGACGGCGACCTGCGCGGGGTGGACCTGCATAATAGTCTCATCAAGGCGGGCGCGGGCCGTCCCGGCAAGCGATTTGTCCGGGTCCGGGTGTTGCGGCCGGACGCTCCTCTCGGGATCGACTCCAGTTCGTTTTCGCCCGAGGGTATCGCGCGGTGCATCAAACTTGGTCGTGCTGATGCGGCGGCCTGGATGGAAGGATAACGGATGGCGACTAACAACGTAGCGCTTGACTCGGCAACCGGACGACTGGTGAGGTCGCCGGCCCTGGTGTCGTCCGAGTACACGATGGCGACAAACGAAGACGAGACCCTGGTCGCGACCGAGCGAGTGATCGGCGGCGGCGTCTTCGACGGGAGCGCGGTCGGCTCGTCCCAGACGGTCACGTTCCGGTGGATCGGGTCCATCACCGACGCCGGGCCGACGGCTCTCGGCGCGGTGCGGCTCTACGACGTCGGGTCCATCTCGACGCCCGCGGCCCCGGTGCTCATCGCCGACACGGACATCGATCTGACCACGACCCCGGCCGATGACGGCGTGACGAAGGTGCTCGACCTCGCGCTGACGCTCGGCACTCCGGCGGCCGGGGTCATCTCTGCCTCGCCGCGGATCTACGAGGTCCGCGACTACATCACGGCCGGCGGCGGTGGCGAGACGATGAAGATTCTTTGGGCCGGTCTCGTGGTGAGCGGATAGCGTTCGTCACGTAGCGACGCGCCGCGGTCCTTCTCGTCGGGGGGCTCAGAGAGGTCTCGCGGCGCGTCGATCGAATGCTACCCTATCCGGTAGCTGGATGGTACCCAGCAGCTCGGACTGAGCCGGCGCATGGCCGCCCAGTAGGGTTTCGGCTCGGGGTCAGGAGGGGTCTGGGTCTTGTCGCTGCCCGTCTCCAGGCAGCTCGTGCAGATCCAAAACCACCGGTCCAGCTGCGGAAATGTCTCTCCGCTGAACACTTTCTGGTGGTCCCGACACAGGACCCTCTCCCTCACGTGGCTCATCCTGCGCTCCATCACCGTCGCCTTCTCTACCATCTTCGCTCTCCGATGCAACGGCGTTTTCGATGGTGCGAAGGAAGGGGACGCAGATCGGATCCACCTCGCCAGGCCTGGCCCTGCGCCAGAAGCGGTTGAGGGTGTCCGTTTCGATGCTGGCCAGACCGCGTCGGCAGGCGTGCCAGTCGTCGCAGGCGCCTCCCTGCACGTCGCAGCGTCCGCCCCATCCCACGGGCTCCTCGCGGCCGGTGACCGAGCGCAGGGGTAGCCCCTGGTCCCGCTCGCGAACCAGTTCGCGGACCAGCTCCGCGGTGTGCAGGCAGTGGGGCTGGTCGATCGTCTGCCAGCGGACATCATCCAGGTGGTACGACGGAGGAGTCTCACAGTCGAGCGTGATCTCCCTCGTCCACCGCTGACGGTAGTTCCTCGGGGCCACCATCCCCATCACGTGCCTCCCGAGACGCCGCATCGCGCTGAGGATGGTCTCGCCCTGGTCGTCGCACTCGGTGATCCTCGTCCTCCTCCGGTCGCACGTTCGGCTTCGAATGTTGTGCGCGACCTGCCACTGCCCGATGCAGTCGTTGTCGCTCACGCCCCCGTTCTCGCTCATGCAGATGCGAAGGAGACCGGTAGCCTCTACCTCCAACTCGGACCCGTCCGGGATGGACCAGGTCCGCTCCCGCGCATCGGCCGCGTCCATCCAAGCCCACTGACGCCGACGGACACGGTTCCTCATTGTGCGGACGTTGATCGTCGCAGTAGTCGTCGGGAGGGGAAGGACGGCCGAGAGCAGTGCCGCCCGCTCTCCGCCTTCTTGCTCGGCCGCTTCGGCGGCAAGGAGGGCCTCTGTTTCGGGGTCGGAGATCACCAGGGAGGGCCCCTGCTGTGCGTCGGGGGATTCTCCAGCTTCCTCTGTGATGGGGGAGACCTGGTCCGCGATGGAACCTTCGGAGCACCCGGCCAACAAGCTCAGCACCAACATGATCTTTCGCATACCTTTCCGTTCTCCTCCAAAGGAGGTGTCCGTGGGCACCCTGCGTGCCGTCCCGAAGTCACACGGACCGGCGGCGTCGGTAGACGCGGTGCTCGGCCCCGACGGGGCTTGCTATGGATCAGCCCCCTTCCTAGCATAGCTTCGACGTACCGCGCAACTCGCGCCCCTCTCGGGGTCGAGGTAGGATACCGTCATGCCCGCCTCTCCTCCTCTTCCGCCCGGCAATGCCAGGCTGCTTTCCAACATGGGATTCCGTGTTTCGGGCCGTACGGGCCAGCGCACGTTCCACGCGGGGATGGACCTCGGCCACACACAGGGGACGTCGACGCCGGTGCTGAACGTGCAGCCGGGTGTCGTGGAGATCGTTGCTCGGGATGAACCCGCGACCCGGGCTTTCTCGGGGTATGGGAACGCAGTGGTCGTGCATCATCCGGCCGACGACACCTGGGCGCTCTACGCGCACCTCGATAAGGTGGACGTGTCCGAGGGGCAGCAGCTCCCGGCGGGGGCCAGGATTGGCCACATGGGGAAGAAGTCGAACGGTCGCTTCCCCACCATGAACCTTCATCTCCATCTGGAGCTACGACGGCGGACGGCGCGTGGATCGCCTCCGTTCCCGGGGCCCTACCGCACGAACAACCTCGATCCGCGCGAGTGGCTGGAGGCGGCGGGGCTGCGGTTCCAGAGCCGGGGTGGGTTCGAGATCCTCCCCGGGTCCGAGATGGACGCTACGCGCTCGACGTGGGAGTCGCTGGGGTCGTTGGCGTTGCCTCGGCGGAGGGTGGCTCTGGCGGGGCTCGGGGGGGCTGCGCCGGATGCGGCGGGCGCGGCGGTCAACGAGTACGAGCCGGTCAGGTTCGATCGGGACGTGCGGTTCGGGCTCACGCCGAACGAGTGGATCGCCCTTGGGACCGGGACAGGGGTAGGTCTCTTGGGAATTGGCGCGATGGTATACTGGCGGGTAATCAACCTCGCCCTAAAGGACGAGGTTTTCGGGTGAACGAATGATGTCCAACCGTTTCCTGCTTCGACGGGGGTCCTCGGGCGACCTACCCTCCACAGGCAGAACCGAGCGATTCGCACGGCTTTGCACTATGATGGACGCAAGTCAATTCCGTATTCAATCTGAGCATCCACTACGTAGGGGCGCAACGCGGGGCTTCCTCCCCGCCCTGAAGGACGGGGTTTCCGCCCCGAGAAGCCGATGAAGAAGTAATGCAGCGGAACGCTCGGGGATTCACCTGGCCGAAGGGGACGAAGGTCTACCACGCGACGACGGCGTTGCGGGCGGTCAGCGAGGAGGGCTTCAAGACCCGGGATGAGCTGGGTGGGAGGCATGCGACGGGCGGTGGGCCATCGACGTCGATCAGCTTCACGCTCGACAAGCGCGTGGCGCAGTCCATCTGCTTGGGGCTCCGGGCGTTGGCGCTCGGGACCCGGGGGGAGCTTGGTCTCGGGGACTTGATCATCCAAGGGCGGGACATCGCGCCGGACGCTACGGACGCGATGATCAAAGAGAAGCGCCTCACGCCGGAAGTGGTCGAGAGACTCGACAACGGTCTCTACGGGTTTTCGTGGCGACGAATGGGTTGGCGTGGCGAGTTTCACGTCGAACTAGACAACGAGGAGCTTGAGGAGGTACTTGCCTCGGGGAAGGCTATCAACGTAGAGGAGAAGTTCGCTTCTTCAGGAGCCACGAAGCCGCACGTGATCGAGGGATGGGCTCCCGCCGAGATGCTGGGTAAGTACGCGAAGTACCAAGAACCGCTCTTGCTGCACCCGTGGTTCTACGATGCCTACAACCACTTCCTTGCCATGGGCGAGGGGGATAAGAAGGTGTACAACCCCGTCTTTTTCTCGACGTCGCTCGAAGCGATGGCCGCGCAAGACGTGGACGACATCGGCATCATCGAGGCAGAGGTCGGAGCGGACTGGTTGTGCTCGGGCTACCAGGAGGCGCAGGACTTGGGGTACGACGTGACGGGGATGTACGGCGTCGACATGTCCGACTGGACGCACTCGTGCGAAAGCCACCTGCGGGACGTCGTCGAGGAGCGCGGATATCCGTGGCGTGGGCGTCCTCCTCGGCGGGAGTGGGAAGAGCCTCTCCCCGAGGACACGGTCGTCTACCTGGCGTCGGGCATGGCGGAGCTTCGCGTGTACAATCCGCAGCTCGTGACCGATGTTCGGGTCGCCGAGAACATGGACGACATTCTCTTCGAGGCACGAGACGAGTGGAACGATCGGGGCAAGCAGGTCGACGAGAACGCGCTCGCGTGGCCCCATTTCCGCTCGAAGACGCCGTACGTAGGAGGAGGCTCGTGACCGAACTGATTGAACGTATCGATGACGTGGAAGGGTTCCTCTCGTCCCCAGGGAAGTACCACACGTCGAGCGGTCACCAGGCCTACCTCGTACTGCAGACCCTATCGTGGTCGAGCCGGGTTCGACTGGGGCAGGAGCTATTCTTCCCCGAGGGATCCGTTCTCTTCGCCGAGGTCCCGGGAGGGATGACGCTGACGCCGAACGTGGAGAAGATGGGGTGGGGTACCACCGATGACTTCTACGAGAAGCGCCTCCGAGACTACGACAGCTGGGAGACGGCCTTCTGGCGCGAGCTGGTCCAGAACAGCAGGGACGCGGGAGCAACCAGCATCGATATGGAATGCGTCCCAGACGTGTATGTCGACCCGGAGACGGGGGACTCCGTCGAGTGCATGAAGGTGTCGGCGGCCGACAACGGCAAGGGGATGAGCTACGACTTGCTGATGAGCGCCTTCTTTCGCCGGGGAGGATCTGCGAAGGAAGAGGGGTCAGCAGGAGGATTCGGTGACGCGAAGAATCTGATCCTCACCCCTTGGTTGGGGTACGAGGTGCGTTCGCATGACGTGCGAGTTCGCGGTCGTCACGAGGACATCTTCTCCGACATGATCGAACGGGGGCTCCCCCACCTACGGGGCACGAAGGTCACCGTTTGGATGCCGATGGCGAAAACGACTACGACGCAGTTCGCGCAGTCTCTTATCGAGAGGTCGTCGCTGAACATCCGCTTTACGATCAACGGGCAGGGGGCCACGGGGAAGTTGCCTAAGGGGAAGCTCATCGACGAGCGCCCGATCCGTGTGTGGGGTGGCACTAAGAATGTGGGCTCCATGAGAGTTTTCCACTCTCCCCGTGCCAAACAGACCGGCATGTACGTGCGATCGTATGGCATCTTCACGTTCTCCTCATCGGACATTGAGGAGGGTTTCAAGGGCGTCGTGACCATCGAGCTGGACGCCCCTCCGGTCGACGTGTTCACGACGAAACGCGATGGCCTGTCGGACAAGTCCACCGCACGGGCAGACGTGAGGGAGATCCTTCAACGCCTCGCTACCGATCCGAAGCAGCTCCTCAAGGCGAAGCGGGACATCAAGGAGATGATCTTCGAGGGGACCGGCAGCATCCAGGTGAGAGAGGGGTTCGTCGCCGAAATGGCCGCGAACATCGCGTCCAAGACGAAAGTGCGGAAGAAGACGAAGAAGCGTCGCGTGAGCCGCACCAAGGGCAAGCCAGAGCCGGAGTCTGTCGAATCTGTGGAGATCGAAGACCTTGAGGAGATGGTGAAGGACTTCGAGAAAGCGGTGAAGAAGGCTCAGGAGGACTCGCCTCCTCAGGACGGAGTCCCAGATCTCGCTCCGTTACCGTCGTCGTTCAACACGATGATGGCACAGACGCAGTTCGTGAACGTGGAGCAGGTGGCGTTGGCCATTCAGGTGGCGATGTGGAAGCCCGACTTCTACCTCTACCAGAACATCAGCCCCTGGAAGATGCCCAAGTCGCTCCATCCCGAGACGATGGACAAGCGGTACCACGAACTTCTGCGCGTCTGGACCGAGGTCTGCAAGTTCATCTTGGTACAGCTGGGGATCTCAAAGCCGTTCGGCGTGGGATGGGTGTTCGATACGGAGTACAGGTCCGAAGCGGGCGGGGAGATGGTCATCGGTGCGCTCTACCGCCACTACAACGGACGCCATTGGCTTCTTCTAAACCCGGTCCACATCGAGATGAGGGGATCTGGAGACGACGTCAGTTTCGATCTGGTCGGTGACGAGTACGATCTGGGCCACGCTCCTGATGTCGAGAATTTGGTAGCCTTGGCGGTTCACGAGGTCACTCACATGCAGGGCTTCGGGAGGCACAACGATGGGTACGCGTCGGCCCTCACGCACAACATTCGGTGGATCTTCCGCCTAGCTCCGTGGATCCACAAGCTGGTCAAGGAGGCGAAGGCGGCCGTCAAGTTGACACGCTCGTCGACGGTGTCCAGGTCAGATATCTTAGCGAAGGCAGGAGAGTTGGGCCTGGTCTGGGAAACCGACAAGTGGACCAACACGCGGAAGGGGATCGTGGACGGAGCGTGGCGGTTCACGCTATTTTCGGTGCGGGGGGAGTGGGGAGGGTCTGACAAGTCTGGGTCGATGCTCAAGGCTGGATCGCTGAACGAATTGAAGTTCTACGCTGCGGAGCGCTTGGTCAACGAACACGGAGGCATCCAGCCGAAGCCGGAGAAGCCGGAGGCCTCCGAGGACACCGAGTCAGGGGACATCTCGGACGATCTGATCCCCAAGAAGATGTTCGACCCGTTGTTCTACAGATATTGGAACCTCTTCGTGTTCATCGCGTCGTACCTGCCGGATCTGGCCAAGATCGAGTCCTACACGTCTCCCGACCTGGCGGCTGCCATCGGCGTACGTCTCCGTGGGGCGCCGGACGCCTCGGTGGCTCTCCTCGAACTTATGGAGTCGGTCGAGGCGGACCCGTCTGGCTACGCCTCCGGTGCCGAGCTTCCGATCAAACTGAGCCGGAAGGAGTTCAGGGACCAGCTCTACGATGGGAGAGACGCGTGGAACCACTTCTCACGCCAGCTGAAGGAGGGGTACGTCGTGTCCATCAGCCTGCCGACGCTGGCTCGGGCGGTACTCGGCGTGTACGACGCGAAGACCATCGTTCGGCACATCAAGCAGCAGTCCTGATTGTCGGACACCGGCGCTTGAGGTAAGCTCCCCCCATGAGTGAGAAACAGCGAAACTGGTCGGAGTCGCGGGGTCACACCTCCGACATGATGCACGGGCTGGGCAGCGACACCGACTCGGGAGACGTCGAAGATCTGGCCGTCCGCCGTGGGATCGTGCTGCTCAGCAACTGCAACAACTGCGGCCGCCAGTGGAAGGGGCTCATCCCTTGGGGGGAGGTCGCGATGTTCTTCCTGGGGCGGCCCCTCCAGAACGTCCAGGCGACCAGGCAAGGTATCCTCGTGGGCCTCAAGTGCAACGGGGGGAGTTGCCGTCCGTTCACGATGACCATCGACTGGGAGGACGTCCGCCGCTGGGTCGACGTCGGCATCCGCGCTGGCTCGCTCGACCCGAAGATCAAGCAGGCGGTTCGTCAGGCGGCTCCGTCGCAGAAGCCGAAGCCTCCGGGCCTGCTTTAGTCGAAGGGGGCCAGACCCCTCCGTTCTTGACCAGATTGTTCTCGGCGGCTTGCCGGAACCCTTCGAGCAGGTAGTGACTGCGGACGACGGGTGCCCGGTCGGCGATGGTCATGCCAGCGTCGATCATGGCGCAGTCGATCTGGGTGAGGCGGATCTGAAACGCGACGAAGAACGCGGGGTCGCCATGGGCGATGGCATGCGTGACCTGGACCGGCTCGACGTCCCAGAAAGCCTTCGCGATGCGCTTTGCGAAGGGCGGCAGTAGGCGGAGGATCCTGGGGCTGTAGATCACCTTCTGGATCTCCCTCCAGGTCGCGATGATGCCGAACTGGCTCTTGTGGTGAGCGAGAGCCTTGGCCTCGGTCACGAGCCAGTGGATCCGCTTCTCTACCGGCTTCTTCTTCGCTGCGCGAGGAGCCATTGGGTGAACATCGTGTTGGCGAGCGCGTCATGGCCTCGCCGGTTCTGCTGGACGAGCTTGATCGCCTGCTCGGGGGTCATGCGGTAGGTGTGCATCAGGATGAGGGCGGTGAGGATCCCCGACCGGTTCCTCCCCTGGGCGCAGGTGGAGAGGACGTGGTGTCCGGCCGCGAGGTAAGTAGAGATGGCAGCCGCGGTTTGGTGGAGAGCCTGTCCGACAGCCGGGGGCACCGGCCGGTAGACGTCGTCGTCCAGCGGGAGCTTGAAGACGAATTTTCCCCGAGGGAGTTGGATACGTGGCTGAAGCTCTTCGGCCATGAAGGCTACCACATCGAACACTTCGAAGGCAGCCTGTGGTGGATCGGGGTAGGCTCCTTGCGCGAGACCAGGGACGATCCAGTGGTAGTCGAGCTTCTTCGCCATGACGCTCCTGTCGGACAGACGGGGAGTCTACCACAAGTGAAACCGCTTGACGCCCTGTCTGACACGTCGTAGCGTCGACGGGCTGGGTGCTGAGATGCTGCGGGGAGACAGGCTGGTGGTGCGGGACGTCGAGCGCGGCGAGGTAGAGCCGTGACCGTCCAAGACGACATGCGCCAGAAGCATTGTCCTACGTGCATCTGTTGGCGCCGAGCCCCCGTGCAAGGTGACGCCATGTGGCACCTCCCGGAATCCCACTCGGCCCGGGGAAAAGAGAAGCTCCATGGCCCAGGCTCCGTGGCGTGGTCCGAGCACCTGCTGGCGTGGAGCGACTATGCGAGGCGGTATGGTACGAGTCAGAGCGCAGAACGGCTCGCGGAGCGGGGTGGCTTCGGGTACGCGGAACTGACCGATCACCTCGGCCACGAGCCCACGACGTGGGAGCCGCGACGGCCGCACGACGACGGGAGTCGGGCGGGCGTGGTAGCCGCGCCATTCCGGGGCCAGTGCTGTGACTTGGCTCAGCGGGGGCACCGTGATGGCTGCCCCGTGCGCCTACGCGAGGAGCACGAGGAGGTCGAAGTGCTGGTCCGCCGCGCCATGGCACGCGCGTTCGTTGCAGGCGCGCGGCACGTAGCGGACGCGCACCAGCCTGGCGACCTCGACGAGGAAAACCTCCGCGCAGTCGCTGATGCCATTGAGGCAGGAGGGGACGGATGGTAGCCACGAGGGAACTCCCGTACACCACGGACGCCCTTCTTTACCGTGAGGACAGGGAGACTTGGCTGCCCGTGAGGGTCATGTCTCGGGTGCGGGCCCAGTCGGTCCCGGTGAAGGACACCAACGGAGAGGGCCCGAAGGTCACCACGATGCGCCTCGTTCGTGTTCTCGTCTGCGGGGAGCGGGAGCCGCGGTTCATCGAGGTGAGCCGCCTGAAGGAGCCTCCGGGGTAGCCCTAAGAAGAAAGGAAAGAGGTTACGAAGAACGACATCGCCCACGTTGTAAGGGTGCGAGCGGTCCAGCGTCGCAGGGAACTGGCGCTGCTCCCTACTGCTGCGTTGGCCGAACGCGCGCACCAGTACGGGATTC
>Ga0214473_10004988_pt1 | contig 15929 bp, 15 predicted proteins | sample RVTome_7_FD_203509 | JGI IMG/M metagenome (GOLD analysis project Ga0214473, IMG submission 203509) | Soil microbial communities from uranium-contaminated site in the Upper Colorado River Basin, Wyoming, United States - RVT98D197 | ecosystem: Environmental > Terrestrial > Soil > Contaminated >... | reverse complement strand
GGTCGCCACCGGGTCGTCGGGCCGGGTTCCGATGCCGTAGACGGTGTCGGTCGGCAGGACGATCAGCGCGCCGCGTCGGGCGGCGGCCACGGCCTCTTCGAGTGGGGACCCCGTCACGGCCGCCGCCCCCGGACCACCCGAGGTCGCCCCGCCAGATCTGCGACCACGGAGACGTCGGCGAACCCGGCGCCGAGCGCGATCTCGCGCACGGTCGGACCGGCCTCCTCGTCGATCTCGACCACGATGTGCCCCTCGGGACGGAGCCACTCCGCCGCCTGCACGAACAGCCTTCGGTACACCTCGGGCCCGCCGAACAGGGCGCCGTGCGGGTCGGCGAGGACGTCCGCCGGCAGGTCGGTCGCGCGCTCCTCGGACACGTACGGAGGGTTGCTCACCACCAGGTCGAGCGTGCCACGGAGGTACGCGGGAAGCGGTGCGAGCAGGTCGCCGTAGAGGACCGTCACCCCGAGTCCGAGGGCGGCCACGTTCTCGCTCGCGAGCGCGACGGCCTCGGTCGCGGCGTCCGTGGCCCACACGCGCGCGCCCGGGTGCTCGAGGGCGATCGACAGCGCGATCGCGCCCGTGCCCGTGCCGACGTCCGCGACGGCGGGCTCCCGTGCGTGGACGAGCGTCTCCAGCGCGACGTCGACGAGCACCTCGGTCTCGGGCCGCGGGATGAACACGCCGGCCCGGACCCGGAGCACCAGGTGGCGGAACCCCTCCTCCCCCGTGAGGTGCTGCAGTGGTGTGCCCGTGCAGCGCCTGCACAGCGCGCGCCCGTACGCCTTGGCCTCGGCGGCGCTGAGACCCTCGATCCGCCCGAGCAACCCCGTGCGATCGGTCCCGAGGACCGCCAGCATCAGACGCTCGGCGTTCGCCCCGGGGCTCTCGACCCCGTGGTGCTCGAGGTAGCCGGCGCCTCGACGCACGACCTCGGCAGGACGCATCACCCGTCCCCGGCGAGCTGGGCGGCGCGCGCCGCGGCCTGGAGCCGTTCGATGAACCCGTCGAGCTCGCTCCCGCCGGCGAGGACCTCCTGGAGCTGGTGGGAGGTGTGCTTGATCCGGTGGTCGGTCACCCTGCCCTCGGGGAAGTTGTACGTGCGGATCTTCTCGGCGCGCTCCCCGGTCCCGAGCTGCGACCTTCGCTCCGCGGCCTCCTTAGCGTGGGCTTCGTCGAGGGCGAGCTGATAGAGGCGTGCACGCAGGTAGCGCATCGCCTTCTCGCGGTTCTGCAGCTGCGAGCGCTCCTCCTGCATCTCGACCTTGATGCCAGTCGGTCTGTGCACGATCCGCACGGCCGAATCGGTGGTGTTCACCGACTGGCCACCAGGGCCGCTCGAGCGGTAGACGTCGATCTGCAGATCCTCGGGACGGAGCTCGACCTCGACCTCCTCGGCCTCCGGCATCACCGCGACCGTGGCGGTGGAGGTGTGGATCCGACCCTGGCTCTCCGTGGCCGGCACCCGCTGGACCCGGTGGACGCCCGCTTCATGCCGGAGCTTCCCGAAGGCGTCCTTTCCCTTGACCTCGATGGAGACCTCCTTGAAGCCACCCACGTCGCTCGGCGAGGAGGCGAGCACCTCGGTCTTCCATCGCTGGCGCTCGGCGAGCCGTCGGTACATCTCGAACAGGTCGCCTGCCCACAGCGCCGCCTCCTGGCCCCCGGCGCCGGCGCGGATCTCGACGATGACGTCCTTGCCCTCGTTCGGATCCTTCGGCACGAGCAGCTGTTCGAGCCGCCCGCGGAGAACCTCGGCCTGGGCCTCATGGCGCTCCGCTTCCTCGGCGAGGAACGCCGACATCTCGTCGTCGGACTCCGGCCCGGCCATGTCACGTGCCTCGGCCGCCTGACGGACGGCATCCTGGTAGGCACGGTACGGGCGCACGATCTCGTCGAGCTCCGCGAACGCCTTGCCGAGCTCGCGCAGCCGATCGGGATCGGTCGCCACGTCGGGCGAGGCCATCTCGGCCTGCACCTGGGCGTGGCGCGCCGAGATCTCGTCGAGCCGTGCCTCGATGCCCTCAGCCATGCGGCCTATGTTCTCAGGCCGCCCGCGGAGCGGCGGTGCTCAGTCCGAGCTGGGCTTGCCGTCGTCGAAGTCGAGATCCATCGGCGCGAGATCCGGGATGTCGACCGCGTCGTCCTTCCCGGAGGTCCACAGGTCCTCGTAGCGAGGATCGACCAGGTCATCGCCCGAGGGCTTGCGACCCTGCGGCGACGTGGACGGGGCCGACGACGGCATCGCGGAGGACGCGGCGGCGGGGCCGGACATTGCCTCTCGTTCGTCCATGGCGACCTCGAGATCCTTGGCCACCGTCAGCAGGCGGGTCTGCATCTCCTGCATCTGGGTCACGAGCGACTCGCGGCGGTTCGCGAGTGTCCCGAGGATCCGGTCGGCCTCTCGCTTCGCCTTGATCAACTCCTCGCTCCCATTCTGGCGGGCTTCCTCGGCGCGCGCCTGCGCGTCGACGCGGACCCGGTCGGCCTCGGTGCGGGCCTCGCCCAGGATCCGCGACGCATCGGCCTTCGCCTCCTCGACCACGGCGGTTGCCTCACGATCGGCCGACTCGATCATCCGCCCGAAACGGGCCGCGAGCTTCGCGTAGGCGTCCTCCTTGGTCACGGAAGCGGCCTGCGCGGCCGGTGCCGGCGCCGTCATGGGCTCGGACGTCGCGGCGGGCTCGGTGGCCATCTTGCCGGCGAGCGCCTCGCCCGGCGACATCGCGGACCGCGTGTCGGTCTGCATCTTCGCCTCGCGCAGGCCCTTCTCGAGGGTCTCGACCTGGGCCGCGACCTGCCCGAGATACTCGCGGACCTGATCGGGGTCGTACCCGCGACGTACCGTGGCGAACTCACGTCTGCGGATCTGCTCTGCGCTCGGAAGAAGCGGCAGGTCGAGTTCACTGGTCATGGGGAAACCTCCCGGGAGAGCTGTCGGACGTTCATCATCGACGGTTCAGGCGTTGGATGCAATCAGGCACCGTCCTACAGCGGATGCATCAGGCCGTACCGGCTGCTTCGGCTTCACGACGGAGCACCTCTGCGAACGATGCGACGGCGACGGCCACTTCGTCGTCGTCGGGGTCTTGGGTCGTGATCTTCTGCAGCCAGATCCCGGGGGCCATCAGCGCGCGCATCACGAGTGAATCCGGGAACCGTGCGCCCAGGCGCAACGCCTCGTAGGCGAAGCCGGCGATCACCGGGATCGCGATCAGCCGCGAGGCGATCCTCCACAGGAACCCAGGGGTGCCGAACAGCGTGAACACGAAGATCGTGATGATCATCACGATGATCAGGAAGTTGGTGCCGCAGCGCACGTGCTCCTTCGGATGACGCTGGATCTTCTCGGCGACCAGGTCCTCCCCGTGCTCGTACGCCGCGATCGTCTTGTGCTCGGCGCCGTGGTACTCGAAGACCCGGTGGATCTCCTTCGAGCGGCCGATCAGCCACAGATAGGCGACGAACAGCAGCACCCGGGAGACGCCCTCGCCGACGTTGACGACCGTGCCATGCAGATCGAGCTTGCCCTCCACCCACGTGAACAGCGTGGTCGGCCCGAGGATGAAGACCCCGACGAAGAAGACCATCGCGATCGTGAGCGACACGCCGATCTGGCGCGAGCTGAGCTGTTCATCCTCGTCGACCGAGTGGTTCGCCGCGATCATCAGCGCCCGTACGCCGATCGCGAGGGACTGGCCGAGCACGATGATGCCGCGCAGGAACGGCCTCTTGAGGACCGGATGGCGGCTCGCGACCGAATCGATGTGGTGCGACTCGACATGAACCTCGCCGGACGGCTCGCGCACGGCGACCGCCCAGTGGTCGGCGCCGCGCATCATGACGCCCTCGACGACGGCCTGTCCGCCGTAGAGGTGCGTGAGAGGTCGCTCGGTCGAGGGCTCGTCGCCCAACGCGCTCAGCTCTTCGCCGCGGCCTTCTGGGCCTGCTGCGTCTTCGCGTAGCGGCGCTGGAAGCGCTCCACGCGGCCACCGGTGTCGACCAGCTTCTGCTTGCCTGTGTAGAAGGGGTGGCAGTTCGAGCACAGCTCGGCGCGGATCTCGCTCACCGTGGAACGGGTGGTGAACGTGTTGCCGCACGAGCAATGCACGTTCGTCAGCTGGTACTCGGGATGGATCCCCTGCTTCATCGTTCGGTCTCCTTCAGCGGGCCGGGAAAGGGTACCTGCTCCTCGTTCAACCGCTCCCTATTCCCGGTCACTTGCCGGTGGGCGCCTTCGCGATGTCCTTCAGGAACTGCTCGTTGGACTTCGTCGCCCGCAGCTTGTCCACGAGCAGCTCGAGCGCCGCGCCGGCGTCGAGCGCGTGCAGCACACGCCGCAGCCGGATCACGAGGGCGAGCTCCTCGGGCGGGAGGAGCAGCTCCTCCTTGCGCGTGCCCGATGCGTCAACGTTGATCGCCGGGAACAACCGCTTCTCGGACAGCGCGCGATCGAGACGCAGCTCCATGTTCCCGGTGCCCTTGAACTCCTCGAAGATGCCCTCGTCCATCCGCGAGCCGGTCTCCACGAGCGCGCTCGCGATGATCGTGACGGATCCACCCTCTTCGATGTTGCGCGCGGCGCCGAAGAACCGTCGCGGCGGGTAGAGGGCGCTCGCGTCGATGCCGCCGGTGAGGATCTTCCCGCTCGCCGGCATCGCGAGGTTGTAGGCGCGGGTGAGACGGGTGAGCGAGTCGAGGATGATCGCGACGTCCTGGCCCATCTCGGCCAGGCGCTTCGCGCGCTCCAGCACCAGCTCCGTGACCTGGATGTGCTGGTCGGTCGGCTTGTCGAACGTGGAGTAGACGACCTCGGCGGCCTGCACCGTCCGCTGCCAGTCGGTGACCTCCTCCGGCCGTTCGTCGACCAGCAGCACGATCACGTGGGTCTCGGGGGCCGAGTTGATGATGCCATTCGCGATCTGCTTGAGGATCGTGGTCTTGCCGGCCTTCGGGGGCGACACGACCATGCCACGCTGGCCCTTGCCGATCGGCGCGACCATGTCGACGATCCGCTCGGCGATCGCGAGGGGGCCCGACTCGAGGCGGAACCGATCGTTCGGGAACAGCGGCGTGAGCTTGTCGAACACGGGACGGCGAGCCGCATCGTCGGGATCCATGCCGTTGACCGCCTCGACGATCAGCATGGCAGGGTACTTCTCGTTGTTCTTCGGCTCGCGGACCTTGCCCGTGATCGTGTCGCCCTTCCGGAGCTGGTGCTTGCGCACCTGCGAGAGCGACACGTAGACGTCGCCCTGTGCCGGGAGGTACCCGCCGGTGCGCAGGAACCCGTAGCCGTCGGGAAGGACGTCGAGGATCCCCGTTTGGCTGGGGGCCGTCTTCATCTCCTCGAGACGCTCGGCCTCCTCGCGCTGCCGGCGCTCCTCGCGCTGACGGCGGCGATCCTCTCGGGAGGGACGCCGGCGACGGTCATCGGATCCTCGATCGCCTCCCTCACCTCGGTCCTCACGCGGGCCGCGGTCGTCGCGCGGGCCGCGGTCGCCGCGGTCCTCATGCGGACTTCGCTCAGGAAGGTCTTCGCGCGCCGGCGTCTCGACGGTCGCGACCTGCGTCGCGCCGCCCGCCGTCTGCTCGGACGCCTCGTCCGCCGTGGCGGAGCTCGACTCCTCGCTCGGACCGCCGGCGTTGCCCCGCCGGACGCGAGCCGGCCTCGCGTCGTCCGCGGCGCCGCCCTCACCGGAGGCGCCGTTGCCGGCTCCCCCCGACTTGGCCACGATCGCGTCGATCAAGCCTGCCTTGCGCAGCTTCTGCGCGCCCTCGACGCCGATCGTGTGCGCGATCTGCTGCAGTTCCGGCAGCAGCTTCGCCTCGAGGACCCCGCGGTCGGTGGTGGTGTTCATCAGGAGTGTGCCTCTCCCTCCAGCTCGCGCTGGAGTTTCGTCCAGTCGGCCAGGAACCGATCCAGGCCGATGTCGGTGAGCGGGTGTTTGACCAGCTTCGTGAAGACGTCGTAGGGCATCGTGGCGATGTCGGCGCCGGCGAGACCTGCCTCGACGACGTGCATCGGGTGTCGGAGCGACGCCGCCAGAACGTTCGTCTGGTAGCCCTGTACAGCATAGAGGTCGCAGATCGACCGCAACAGCGCCATGCCGTCGCTGGCCACATCGTCGACGCGGCCGAGGAACGGCGACACGCAGTAGGCGCCGACCTCCGCGGCCAGCAGCGCCTGCGCCGGAGAGAACACGAGCGTCACGTTGATGCGTACGCCCTCGGCGACCAGCACCTTGGCGGCGGCGAGCCCTTCCGGGGTCATCGGCAGCTTGATCACCGCGTTCGGGCCCATCTGGACGAGAGCACGGCCCTGTTCGACCATCCCGGCGGCCTCGACCGCGGTGACCTCGAGCGACACGTCGCCCTCGACCTCCGTCAGGATCTCCTTCCACACCGCGTCGGGATCGGCGTTCTCTTTGGCCACGAGGCTGGGGTTGGTGGTCACGCCGGCCAGCACCCCCCAGCGATCGATCTCGCGGATCTCGTCGATGCTTGCGGTATCCAGGAACAACCTCATGCGGTCCTGCCCTTCTGGCCGTCCGATCGGCCGTCGGCGTTCGCGGTCAACGCCGCGCGCGCCGTCACTCGTTCCATGACCAGATCCATCACCGCGGCGATCGACTGGTCGAAGCTGTAGTTGGGGATCACCGGCACCCCGTGTGCGAGCGCCTGCCGCTTGATGTAGCCCTGCAGCGCGCGGATGTTGTCGAACCCCGCCACGTAGCGTTCGGCGGGCCTGGAAGCGACGGCGTCCTCTCGGGCCGCGAAGTGCGCCAGGTGGCGCTCCTCGTCGGTGACCGTCACCACGAAGGGTACCGCGAGGATGCGGTCTGCGTGGCGTTCTACGTCGAAGAATCCCGGCACGACGTGCGCTCCTTCGATCACCACGCTCGTCCTTTCTGCGGCGGCGCGCTCGATCAGCGCGTCGATGCCGACCGAGACCGCATGCGTCTGCCGCCAGAACCCCAGCAGCAGGGCGTCGGCGGGCCGCCCCGGCGCCTCGCGCACCCCCTCGTCGGCCGTGAATGTGGATGTGTGGAGGCTCGGCATCAGCTCGGGCGAGAGCATCGCGCGCATGACCTCGCGGATCGCGTCGGTCGCCACCGACCGGATGATGCCCAGGCGTGCGGCGAGCTGGGTGGCGATCGTGGACTTGCCGACCCCGGTCGCGCCTCCGATCAGGATCACGAGCGGTACGTCGAGCTCCTCGACCTGCCGCCAGCGATCGAAGTTCGTGGCGTAGCGCTCCCCGGCGAGCTCCCGGATCACGTCGAGGGTGAGCTCGGAGAGCTCGGCGGAGGTCAGCGAGGCCTTGCGCCGCTCGTGCAGACGGATCTCGACCTCTTCCGCGATCTGGTAGGCCCGGTACGGCGAGAGCCCCGTGACCATCACGTGAGACGCCTGGAGACCTTTCGAGAAGGGCAGCCCGGGCTCCCGGTCGGTGATCACGATCTGGGGTGTTCTGGTGCGTTCCGTCATCGAGCGCTCCCTCGCGTGGTCGCGAGCTCGATCGCGCCGTCCAAGGCGGTGGCCAGATCGGTCCCGCCCTCCGTGACCACGGCACGGTTGTCTACGAACACGACGTCCGCCCCCCGCGCCACGGCTCGCTCGCACGCCACGTCGACCGCGGCGGCCTTCAACTCGGTGAGCAGGACCTCGTACCCCGGCGCGGCGTCGAGATCCTCCGCGAGACCGGCCCGATCGGCCAGCCGCGCGCTCCACCCCACCACCCGGCATCCGTGCTCGGCCTCCACGTATTGCACCTGCCTGGCGGCCACCACCCCGGATGCGGTCGTGGCGAGGAACGCGTCCCGGCCTCTCACATCCGCCAGTGGGGTTGGCACGAAGTCGGTGATGACGACCTGTGCGTCGCCGAGCGCACGGCGAAGATGGGAGGTCAGTGCGGAAAGGTCCTCGAACCCGGGAACCGGGTTACCAGCCATCGTAACAACCGCGAGGTCGGCGCGCAAGAGCCGGTACGGGCCGAGATAGCCGCTCACGTACTCGAGGGGGCAGTGCGCGGGGACCACCAGGATGCCTACGTCCCAGGTCACGGGGGGAAGCGCGGCGCCGCTCCCTTCCAAGACGAGCAGGCCGGGCCGTCGCTCGGCGGCGAGCCGGACCGCCGCCGGCACGTTCGAGACGTAGGGGGCGCCGGCGAGACCGCCGCCGGCGCGCCGGGCGCCGATCGTGGTCACCCCCGAGGTCAGCGCGTCCTCAAGGTAGTCCGAGGCGGCGTGACGTCCCGAACGGGCGAGCTCGAAGAGACGCTCGAGGCTCATGGACCCCGCCTCGACGACCTGCGGCTCGGGCGGCCCGCCACGGCCCATGGCCACCACGATCGGATCGAGGCCGACCGTGGCCGCTCGGCGGGCCACCTCGCCGCCGATCGCCGTCTTGCCGGTGCGCTTGCCGGTCCCGATGACGGCGAGTGTGGGCACCCCCGCCGGCGCCGGTTCCTCCCGCGGGGGCTCGAGACGGAAGTCGGGGCCCTCGTAGATCACGCCGCGCGCGAGCACGACAGCCGCGACACGCATCCGTTCCCGGTAGCCCAAGACCGGTTCGTCGGACAGATCCAGGACCGTCTCGGGTCGCAGATCGTCGAGGGCGGCGGCGAGCCCACCCTCGAGACCCTCGGCCCCGATCGGGCGCACGGCGACCCCGAGATCGGGCACCTCACCCGCGGCCAGCTTCTCGATCCCTCCGACCAGCACGGCGCCGACCACGTCGCGACCCCGTGCGCGCGCGGCGGCGATCGCGTCACGGGTAACGGGCGGATAGTGCTCGCCGTCGACGAGAACGAGGGTGCGGGTCATGGTCTGTGTGAGGGGTCGCAGACGTCAGCGCGGTTCGGAGCCTCCCGGGGCCTGGACCGGAGGTTCCCGGTGGCCACGAGAGGTTTCGAACAGCGAGAAGCTCGCCATGAGCTGCCGATCGCCGAACGGGAACCGCCGGAAGATCCGCACGTCGTCCCCTTCGAACTCCAGCACGTTGTAGCACGGCTTGGTGTGGCCTCGCACGCGCATCGACGACACGGTGCCGGCGTTCACGACGTAGAGGTCCTCCAGCCGCCAGACGTAGGGGACGTGCTTGTGGCCCGAGAGCACCACGTGCACCCCCGCGTGCACGAGGACCTCGAGCAGGTCGCCCGCGTCCATCACGGTGCTGCGCTCGCGGCCCGTGCCGGGGATCGGGAGCAGATGATGGTGCAGCACGAGGATCTTCAGCGCGGCCGGGTGCGAGAAGCGTTCGGCGATCCAGTCGTAGTGGACGCGCCCCACCTTGCCTTCGTTGAGATCGGGCTCCGACGAGTCGACCCCCACGATCCGGACGTCGCCCACGTCGTGCGTCCACATCCGCGGCCCGATCAGCTCTTCGAAATGGAGGTAGCCGACGTTGCGGCTGTCGTGGTTCCCCGGGACGGTGAACATCGGGGCCTCGATCCGCTCCGCGTACGCGAGCCAGGCCTTGTACTCGGGCCGGAACCCCTCGCTCGTGAGGTCGCCCGAGACGACCACCGCCTCCGGGCGGAGCTCGTTCAACTCCTCGATGACACGGTGCATCAGGTTCGGCACGAAGTAGGGGGAGCCGACGTGCGGGTCCGAGATGTGCGCGATCGTCAGCACGCTCGGAGTCTACGGCCGGGCCGGCCCTCGGGATATCAGCCGGAGGTCGATCGCTGTGCCCCGGTGGAGCCGGTGGGCCAGGTCTCCGTACGCATGCCCGCCCGCATCCCGCCGTCGATCAGCAGGGCGACCCCATTCACGAACGAGGCCCGGTCGCTGGCCAGGAACACGGCCGCGTCGGAGACGTCGCGGGCGCGACCGATCCGACCGATTGGAGGGATCGGCCACTCGCTCACGTCGTCCTCGCGTTCCTCGTGGCCCGGGACCGCCATGTGCCGCATCCCCGGCGCGGTGTCGCCCGGGCAGATCGCGTTCGATCGGACCCCCCGGCGGCCACCCTCGATCGCCAGCATGTCCGACAGCATCACGACCGCGGCCTTCGAGACGGAGTAGATCGAGATCTCGACCTCGCCCCGCACCCCCGCGTCGGAGGCGACGTGGATCATGCAGCCGCCCCGAGCCTCCAGGTGTCGGAACGCGGCCTTCGCATAGAGGAACGAGCCACGAACGTTGACACCCATGATCGCGTCGTAGACGTCCAGGGGCGTGTCGAGCACGCCCGCCACGGCCCCCACGCCCGCGTTGTTCATCAGGATGTCGAGGCCGCCGAGCAGTTCGACGGCCTCCCCGACCGAGGCCTCGACCTGCGCGGGATCGGCCGCGTCGGCGCGCACGTAGGTGGCGTCACCGAGCATGCGCAGCTCGTCCTCGGCCGCCCTCCCATAGCTCTCGGTGCGGCCCGTGAACACCACCCGGGCCCCCTCGGCGAGGAACCGACGAGCCGTCTCGAGGCCGAGGCCCGTGGTGCCGCCGGTGATCAGGGCCGTCTTGCCGTCCAACTCCGCCATCGATCGTGCTCCCGCTCTCGTGGGTCCGCCGCTTCGGAGCGCCCGTGGGACGATACCTGCGACGTGTCGGTGTTGGACGTCGTCCTTCTCGCGCTCGGTGCGCTTTCGGCGATCGGCGGGTACCGCCGGGGTGCGATCCTGCAAGCGTTCGGCCTTCTCGGGCTCGCCGTCGGGGTCGCCCTGGCGCTGCTGGTCGTGCCGTCGGCGACCGATCCCATCGACGGCGTGGTCGTGCGGATGGGGGTGGCCGTGGGGGTCGTGATGCTCGGCGCGGCCGCGGGCAACGTGATCGGGTGGCTCGCGGGGTCCCGGGTCCGCGCTCGGCTGGCGCACCCCCACGCAGCGCGCACCGACGCGCTGCTCGGCTCGGGGCTTTCGGTCGCCGCCCTGGTGCTCACCACCTGGTTCCTCGCCCTGAACCTGGCCTCCGGGCCGTTCCCACAGCTGTCGGCGGCGATCGGCGGATCGCGGGTGGTCCGTCTCCTCGACGAGACGCTCCCCGCGCCCCCGCCCCTGCTGCGTGGGCTCGAACGGGCGGCAGCCCTGCTGGGGTTCCCCGACGCGTTCGTCGGGCTGCCGCCCGTTCCCACCGCCCCCGTGGACGATCCCGACCCGGCGGTGGTCAGCGCGGCCGCCGACGCCGCGATCCCGAGCACGTTCGTGATCCTCGGCGACGGCTGCGCGAGCGGGTACCTGAGCGAAGGCTCGGGTTTCGTCGCCGCCCCGGGGTACCTCGTCACGAACGCCCACGTGGTGGCCGGCACCACGAGGCAGGCCGTGCTCGTCGGCGAGGACCACGTGCCCGCGTCCGTCGTCGCGTTCGACGCGCGGCTGGACATCGCCGTCCTGCGGGTCGCCGATCTGCAGGCGCCCCCGCTCGAGTTCGCCACCGAGGAGCTCCCCCGCGGCACCGGGGGCGCGGTGCTCGGGTTCCCGGGCGGGCCGCCGGTCATGGTGTCGTCGTCCGCGGTCCGCGCGGTGATGGACGCCGTGGGACGAGACATCTACGGGTCGGGCGAGATCCGGCGCCGGCTCTACGAGCTGCAGACCGAGGTGCACCCCGGCAGCAGCGGCGGGCCGTTCGTGCTCGTGGACGGGCAGGTGGCGGCCGTGATCTTCGCGAGCTCGACGCTCGACGAGCACGTCGCATACGCGATCGCCGCCGCCCAGGTCACGCCGGTCCTCGCTCGGGCGATCGCGCGGACACAGCCCGTCGGCACGGGGCCCTGCCTGGAGTGACGCTCACGCCGGGAGCGTGAAGCCCTCTGCCCGGACGCCCGGACGGAGCACCCGCCAGCCGGCCGGGACGCCCTCGGCGGGGACGGTCGCGCCGCCATCGAGCTCGAACGCGAGGATCGTCGGACCTGCGCCCGAGACGCAGGCGGGAACCCGGGATCGCCGGAGGTCTTCCAGCACGTCTGCCACCTCCGGGACGAGCGCCAGACGAGCCTCTTCGTGCAACCGGTCGTGGAGCGCCACCGGGAGCAACGAGGGGTCGCGGGTGAGCGCCTCGAGCAGGAGGGCCGCGTGCGCGGCGTTGAAGACCGCGTCCTCGCGGGGAACGTCGGAAGCGAGCGCGGCGCGTGCCTCGTGGGTCGACAGACGCACCTCGGGCACGATCGCCACCGGACGCAGGTCCGGGTGCGGATCGAACCGCCGGACGAACCCGTCGGGCAGAGCCACGGTGAACCCGCCGTACACCGCCGACGCCGCGTTGTCGGGATGACCCTCGATCCCCGCCGCGGCCGCGAACACGGTCGCGCGGTCGCCCTCCCACCCCAGGTCGAGCAGGACCGAGGCGAGCACGACCCCGGCGACGGCGGCGGCCGACGACGACCCCAGACCGCGCTCGAGCGGGATCCGGTTCCTGCCGTGACGAGCATGGGGCGGCGGGTCGAGCCCCATCCCGGCGGCCACGGAGGCGATCGTGCGGGAGACCATGTCGCTGCCGTCGGTCGGCAGCTCGTCGGCCCCCTCCCCCTCCCAGGTCACGCCGGGAGCCGCGTCGGTGTCGACGGTGATCTCGTTGCACAGGTCGAGCGCGAGCCCGAAGACGTCGAAGCCGGGGCCGAGGTTCGCGGAGGTGGCCGGGACGGTGACGGTGGCGCGCATCCCTACAGACCGAGCTCTCCGGCGACCGTCTCGGCGTCGGCCGGCACCGTGACCGGATGCGCGGCGCCGGCGATCGCCCACTCCGGATCCTTGAGCCCGTGACCGGTTAGCACGCACACGACCGTCGAGCGGGCGGGGAGCTTCCCCTCGGCGTGCAGGTGCAGGAGCCCCGCGACGCTCGCAGCGCTCGCCGGCTCGGCGAACAGACCTTCGTGGGCCACCCGGCGGTACGCGGCCAGGATCTCTCGATCGGTGACGGCCTCGATCCCGCCCTCCGACTCGCGTGCCGCCGCGATCGCCATGTCCCAGGACGCCGGGTTCCCGATCCGGATCGCGGTCGCGATCGTCTGCGGATCCTTCACGGGCTCGCCCTTGACGAGCGGCGCCGCGCCGGCGGCCTGGAACCCGAACAGCTGCGGCGGCTCGGCGATCACACCGTCGGCGAGGTACTCCGAGTAGCCCATCCAGTGGCTGGAGATGTTGCCCGCGTTGCCGACCGGCACGCAGTGGATGTCGGGGGCTCGTCTCAGCGCGTCGCAGATCTCGAACGCCGCGGTCTTCTGCCCCTGGAGCCGGTAGGGATTCACGCTGTTCACCAGGGTGACCGGGAAGCGCTCGGCGAGGTCCCGAGCGAGGTCGAACGAGGCGTCGAAGTTGCCGTCCACCTCGAGCACGCGGGCGCCGTGGACGAGCGTGGCGGCCATCTTGCCCATCGCGACCTTGCCCTTGGGTACCAGCACGGCGCACGTGAGCCCGCCCTTCGCCGCGTAGGCGGCCGCCGACGCGCTCGTGTTGCCGGTGGAGGCGCACACGACCGCACGGGCACCCTCCTCGAGGGCCTTCGAGATCGCCATCGTCATCCCGCGATCCTTGAAGGAACCGGTGGGGTTCGCGCCGTCGTACTTGAGCCAGACATCGCACCCCGTCTCGGCCGACAGCGGCTCGGAGCGCACGAGCGGCGTGCCGCCCTCGCGCAGCGTGACCACCGGGGTCGAGTCGGAGACCGGCAGGCGGCCACGGTACTCCTCGATCAGACCGCGCCACTGATGGGCGCCCGAGCTCATCGGGGGCTCCGCGCTCACTCCTCCCCCTCCACGCGGAGCAGGCTCGACACGGCGCGGACGCAGGAGAAGCCGCGGACCTCTGCCACCGTCGACTGGAAGTCGCCCTCGCGAGCCCGGTGGGTGATGAACACCAGGGTCGCCTCCTCCCCGAAGCCCTCCTGCCAGACGCGCTCGATCGACACGCCGTGACGCCCGAAGCATTCGGCGATCTCGGCCAGGACGCCGGGGCGGTCCTCGACGTGCAGGTTCAGGTAGTACTGCCCCATCGTCTCGGCCATCGGCCGAATGCGGCGACCGACGCTCGCCCGGGGGACCATCCCCGCATGGGCATGCGCCAGGTGCCGGGCGACGTGGACGATGTCGCCCACGACCGAGGTCGCCGACGGGTCGCCGCCGGCGCCTCGCCCGTAGAACATCAGCTGCCCCACCTTCTCGCCCTCCACGAACACGGCGTTGAAGGCGTCGCGGACGCTCGCGAGGGGGTGCGCGACCGGCACCATTGCCGGATGGACCCGCGCCGAAACCTCGCCGTCGTCGAGCTCGGCGATCGCCAGCAGTTTCACGACGTAGCCGAGTCTCGCGGCGTCGGCGATGTCCTGCGCGGTGACCCCGGTGATCCCTTCGCGGAACACGTCGCCGGCCGTGACCTTCGAGTCGAACGCGAGCGTGGCGAGGATCGCGCACTTCGCGGCGGCGTCGTATCCCTCGACGTCGGCGGTGGGATCGGCCTCCGCGTACCCGAGCCGCTGGGCCTCGGCGAGCGCGTCGTCGAAGCCCCACGATCGCTCGGACATCTGGGTCAAGATGTAGTTCGTCGTGCCGTTGACGATGCCGAGGATCCGGTCGACGCGCTCGCCGGCGAGCGATTCCTGCAGAGGACGGATCAGGGGTACGCCCCCGGCGACGGCGGCCTCGAAACGAAGGTCGAGCCCGCCGGCGGCGGCGGCGGCGAACAGCTCCTCGCCGGCGTTCGCGAGCAGCTCCTTGTTCGCCGTGACCACCGGCTTGCCGGCGCCGAGCGCCTTCAGGATCAGCGAGCGCGCGGGCTCGATCCCGCCGAGGAGCTCGACGATCACGTCGACCCCCGGATCGTCCACGACCGCGACGGGGTCGGTGGTGAACGCCTCGGCAGGCAACGGGACGCCGCGGTCGCGGCTGAGATCGCGGACGGCCACCCGCGTGACCTCGACCCTCACACCCGCGCGGCGCGCGATGTCGTCGGCGCGTTCGTGGAGCGTGCGCACGACGGCCGCGCCCACCGTGCCGCACCCCAGCAGCCCCACGCGGATCGTCCGCTCGCTCACCGTTCGCCCCTTCCTTCACGCATCTTCGCGCTCCATCCGCTCCGGCGCCGAGACGCCGAGCAACCCGAGCAGGTTCGCGACCACCTGTTTCGTCGCCTGGCAGAGCCACAGCCGGGCCCGCGTGAGCTCCTCGTCGTCGCCCACGACCCGGCACTCGGTGTAGAAGCGGTGGAACCGCCCCGCGAGGTCCTGCGCCGCGTGGGCCAGCCGATGCGGCGCCCGCAGGTCCGCCGCCCGTTCGATCACGCCGGGGACCTCGGCGAGCGCCTTCAACAGGTCCAGCTCGGTCTCGTGCGTTAGTCGGCCGAGGTCGACCTCGTCGATCGCTCGCATCGCCACCCCCGCGTCGGCGGCCTTGCGCAGGATCGACGCGATCCGCGCGTGCCCGTACTGCACGTAGTAGACGGGGTTCTCCATCGTCTGGGCCCTCACGACCTCGATGTCAAAGTTCATCGGGTGGTCGTTCGAGAACAGCAGCAGGTGGAACCGCGCGGCGTCGGTGCCGACCTCGTCGATCAGCTCGTCGAGCGTGACGAACGTCCCCGCGCGCTTGCTCATCTTCACGGCCTCGCCGCCGCGCAGGAACGTGACGAACTGGTAGATCAGCAGCTCGACGCGCTCCGGGTCGAACCCGAGCGCCTGCGCCGCGCCCTTCACGCGCGCGACGTCGCCGTGGTGGTCGGCCCCCCACACGTAGATCAGGAGATCGAACCCGCGCCGGAACTTGTCGATCACGTACGCGCAGTCGGCCGCGAAGTACGTGTGGACGCCGTTCGACCGCAGCAGGGGACGGTCCTTGTCGTCGCCGAACGCGGTCGAGCGGAACCACACCGCCCCCTCGGCATCGAACACGAACCCCGCGGCGCGCATGCGCTCGATCGCCTCGGCGATCTCGCTCTTGTCCGCAAGTGACGCCTCCGACAGGAACGTGTCGAAGACGACCCCGAACCGCTCGAGTGTCCC
>Ga0214473_10004987_pt1 | contig 15929 bp, 13 predicted proteins | sample RVTome_7_FD_203509 | JGI IMG/M metagenome (GOLD analysis project Ga0214473, IMG submission 203509) | Soil microbial communities from uranium-contaminated site in the Upper Colorado River Basin, Wyoming, United States - RVT98D197 | ecosystem: Environmental > Terrestrial > Soil > Contaminated >... | reverse complement strand
CCGGGTGCATCCGGCGATTGATTTTCACGCAGCCTTTTTCGCATTCCAGTGACGGTCCCACTGACCTGAACTTCTAAGCAGGCACCTGAGGCAGAGCATGGCATCGGCGCCTTCAGATTTCCAGTGGGTACCGGGACGTTTCATTCTGCACTGAACAACATGCTTGACGGCACTTTCGACCGGTCCGCTTCCGATGGGGTGTCCCTGTTCAAGGAAGGTTTTGTAAAGCATCCTGTGGGCGTTACTCTCAAGATATCCTTTAAAGTTATCAAGTGCCTGACGTTTGCGTCCTCTTTTGAAGCGATGTCTCAACGGGACAAGTTCATCTATCACCGACCTTACACCGTTCTCGAACAGGCGTTCTTTCTGCACTTCCACCCAGCACGCCGCATCTTGAGAGTTCTCGCCGAACAGCTCCGAGGCGCACAACCAGAGGTGTTCGGCGGCATGATAATAGTCGAGGATCTCGATTCTATTCGGGAAAAGTTCAGCCGCGACATTCCAGATCCATTTTGCTCCATCCGCCAGGACCACCACGTCAAGGTTCACGGGATCACATTTAAAGCGGGATTCGAACGCCACATGAAAATCCTCCGGTCCCCCTCTGACAGCCACGACATCACGGCTTACAAGTTTTCTTCGCCCTTCCGATACCTCGATTCTTTCATCCTCGCCATAGATCACGCCGAGTTTCACCTCCTGCCACCGATCATCCACATGCACCATTCCGCCGTCGATGGCCACGCAGAGAGTGTCGTCCTTTATCTCCAGGCTTTCCATCCCGGTTTCCATCAGAGCTTTTCCTTCTTCAATAAGTCTTGTCTGTATTCTGCTCCCGCTTACTCCTATCCCGGAAAACCTTGCGAGAAGGTCCGACGCTTCCTCGAATGGAGCCATTACCCCGGCGAGCACGGTAAGTTCCTGCAGGGCCACACTCGCCCCGTCGCCGTCCGTTCCCAATTCCATCAACAGGGGAGTTGTACCTGCTCGGCATGATTCGCATACGTAATATGCCGCATTGATTCGTGCAGTCTTTCCCGGCAGGATTGTGCCGATCTCATGGCTCCGATACTGCTTGAATACAGCCTTTCCCCCGCATTTGCACTGTATCTCACCGCCGTACGTCTCTTTCTTTCCCCGCATGCTGAGCATTTCTCCGAGAAGTTCCCGTCCAATCTTCCCCATTCCTTCCCTCATTAACAAGTCCGCCTCTCTTATTCCGTCTCCGTCCATAACGGCATTCCCGAAAGTCTCCATTAACTCATTGAATAAATCCCTGGCTCTGCTGCAAAGCTCTTCAATTTCTGTTATCTTTTCCATCGAGGTATCATTCCCTTTCTGCCGAATCGGTGATACCTCATTTTATTTTCAATCCCTACGTTTGTAAAATCAATCGCCGGATGCACCCCGGTGACCCGGGCGGATTCCAGGACCAGGTGCACATACTTCCCGATAATGGAGAGTTGATGGTCCGGGAGTTGCTCAAGGATTACCCGGCACTTGACTGATGCCAATACTGTTTACTATGTATTTTTTCAAACCGATAATCCCTATGTCCGTCTCAAGCGGAGCCTGCGTAGCTTGAGACGGAATCTATTTGGACAGTGTTTCTTATGGACAAATTCATTCTCCCGGCTTATGATTCACTTTCTTATAACAGAAAGGAGCCGGCTTGTCGGGGCTAATTAAGTGCTGTTTCCGAGCTACATATTCATCTTCCTCTTCGCGCCGATCACCATCGCGGTGTACTGGCTGCTCAGAGGCAACAAGCTGAAACTTTTTTGGCTGACCGTCACGAGCTATATCTTCTACGGTTACTGGGACTGGCAGAACGACTACATCGGCGCCAAATTCGCGGTTCTTCTTCTCGTATCAACGGTCATCAACTATTTCGCCGGGCTGCTGATAAAAGCTGCCGATGGAAATCCCAGGCGTCACAAAACGGTCTTCATAATCTCGGTGGTCGTTAACCTGAGTATCATCGGATTCTTCAAGTACTGGATGCTCATCGTCGACGGGATCAACTGGATCGCGACGAAACTCGGTGTCGGATTCATTGAACAGGGCGGGCAGGTTGTCGGAATCCTCCCCGAATGGAACATCATTCTCCCCATCGGCATCAGCTTTTTCACGTTCCACGCGATGAGCTATATTATCGATACTTACCGCAAGGATATCGAACCCACCGGCGATTTTATTGAATTCGCCGCCTACCTCGCCTTGTTCCCGCAGTTGATCGCGGGACCGATTGTCCGTTACATCGAGATCCGTGACACGCTGAAAAATCTCCCGATAAAAATATCCGCCGAAAATCTCAACCTCGGATTTTTCTATTTCTCCATCGGTCTGATTAAAAAAGTCCTGATCGCCGACCGCATCGCGGCTTATATCGATCCCATGCTCGAAAATATGGCGTACAAAGAGCTGACGCCGCTCACCGCATGGATTGCGATGATCGGTTTCGGGCTGCAACTCCTGTTCGACTTCGCCGGCTACAGCACAATGGCCATCGGACTCGGACACATGATGGGTTTCACATTCCCGTGGAATTTCAATTCGCCATATAAAGCTGTCTCTATAAGCGACTTCTGGCGACGGTGGCACATGTCGCTGTCGCGCTGGCTTCGCGATTATTTATATATCCCGCTAGGCGGACGTAACAACCGCGCGATGGCGCTAATCGTGACGATGTTCCTCGGCGGGCTCTGGCACGGGGCGGCGTGGGTGTATGTCATCTGGGGCCTTCTGCACGGGCTTTTCCTCGAACTGCACCACCGTCTGAAGCCGTATAAGTGGATGCCGAAAAATGTGATCTGGGCGCGTACCGGGACCTTCCTGCTGGTCACGCTCTTGTGGGTTATGTTCAGGGCGGGGTCGCTCACGGTCAACGGACAGCCGCATCCGCACAAGCTTGAGGCCGCACTCGATATTCTCGGCAAGATGCTCGACATACCGGGACTTTTCCGGAAACCCCCCGAGCCGATTCCCCTTGCCTTGATATTCTTCATTGTCGTCGGACTGGTCTGGGCGATGTTCGGCATGAATTCGGTCGAGGTTGTCCGCGAGAAGAAGCTCGAGCCGAAGATGTGGTGGGCAGTGGTGCTGGGGGTATTGATGGCGGTGTGCATACTATTCCTGTCGCAGGCAGGACCGTTTTTGTATTTCCAGTTTTAAACAATATCGCTATTTACCCAATTTCGTAGCCCTGCGACCCAATAGCTTGAATTACTCATCCTGATTCCCATTGCCCCACTGATTGGCACGCTAAGCTACTGGCTAAAATGGAGGCTTTTTGGATTTTTTCCTAGGGTGTTTTTTGTCATGGCAATTCTTACAAAGTGTTTTTAAATCGCTAACATCTTCATCGTATAACTTTTTATAATTAAGGTGATGAACCCGCAAATCCAGTTGTGAACCACATTCTGTACACCGGTAACCATCTCTCAATAATACTGATTCCCTTTTCGCCAGCCATTGAGGGGTTTTTAGATATTCCCCGTAATCCTTGAAAAATTCCCATTTGGAATTATATTTCCTATCTCGAACATTTGTCTGGCTAATTCCTGTGTAAATATTACTATTAGTGTTGTCTTTGTTGAAGAATGCTATATGGACAACCATAAAAATTATAAATATCAAGGCTAATGGCCATAATATCGGCCATAAAATAACTAATCCTAAAAGACATCCAAACATCCTGCGGTCCTTAAAGACAATGTGGGATTACAATTTGCCCATTAATCCAAAAATCAGTAGGTCAATGACACGATTAAGCTATATTAAGGGTTCAATGTCCCAGAGTTTCAATATGCCAGAAGAATCTACGGATAGAGCCTTGTCGCCATTAGGACTAAATTCGACATCGGTTATACGACTCTGACGAGGAAAATTTCTTAATAACTTCCCAGTGCATATATCCCATAGTGCCATATTTCCACTCGATAGTCCCCCGCCTGATAATGCATACATTCCGTAAGGACTCACAGCCACTGAAGTGGCGGACCAACTTTTCGTTCTGATTCTTACTAACTCAATACCTGAACTCAAGTCAAACAGACTTATACTGCCAATATCGAGTCCCTCACCCGCAATTACATATTTGCCATCGGAACTAATTTTGACGGATTGAAATACTCCATACCGGGTCAAAGCAACAATTTCTCCAGTATCCAGGTCTAAAAGAACTAAAGGACTAATTCCCCCGCTCCATACTAAAGCATGATTGCCATCTGGAGTAAAAATAGCGGAATCTCCTTGATGAAATTTATTAATTACATTTCCTGTGCTCACATCCCAGAGAATCAAAGTCCCATTTAGACTGCATGATAGGGCTTTGAGACCATCAGGGCTAAAGTCTGCTGTTTGAACCCAAAAACCATGCTCAACAAAGGAAACTATTAAGCTCCCTGTGCTTACTTCCCATATTTTGGCTGATCCATCTTTACTTGCCGAAAGAATGTACAGTCCGTCAGGACTAAATGTAACTGAGTAAATTTCATATTCATGCCCATGAAATGACCGAATTTCTTTACCTGTCTCCACATCCCATAAGCGCAAATCACTGCTTCCACCTGAGACTATGTACTGCCCGTCAGGGCTAAAAGCCGCGCAATATGCTACGTCAGAGCTTTTGAAGGTTTTGATTAAACCCCTCGTGGAATTAGCGTAAAAGTTAAAAGCAAGAATCCCCAGCGCAACGAGAAAAATAATCCAGCAGCCCGTCTTTGTTTTCCTCTTTTTCTTTTTTGAAATGACAAGATCTTCATTTAGATGAGGAATTTCGTCCTGATTACTTAATGACCGTGTTGATCCTTCAAGTGGCTTGACGGTCTCAGTTTCAATATGCTCATTCCTGCCCATTTGCAGCCTCCTTACGGCTTAAAAAAATTGTTATTTCTTTGTTACCCAGTACAGCCTTTATGGGGCATTCTGTTGAACTACATAGGCAGTTTCTCTGACTAACAAACTCTAATAATTATATCATAATCACATCAAGTAAAGAACTATGCGCGGACCGCGCACGCCACGTTGTCTTGTTTCTGATGTAGGAGATTATTCTTGCGCTAGAGGATGAGCTTTCAGATAGCGTTCGCGGAGGTCTTTGAGAGAAAGATGCGTGTAAATCTGGACCGTTCCCAGTCGCGCGTGACCCAGAAGTTCCTGCACCGTCCGTAAATCCGCTCCGCCCTGAACGAGATGCGTCGCGAACGAATGCCTGAGCGAATGAGGTGTCGGAATCAAACGGAGCCCCGCCGCTTTCGACCTCGTCTCAAGCATCCTCTGTATGCTCCTCTGCGTCAGACGTCCGCTCTTATTATTGATAAATAGCGGTGACGATGGCGAGGTTTCGATTTTTTCCTGACGTCGCGCGTCCAGATAAATCCCGATCGCGAGTTTCGCGGGATCGCCGAGAAATACAATGCGCTCCTTCGACCGTTTTCCGAGCACGCGCATTGTGTCGCCTATCGCCGGCACGTCCGCGACATTCAGAGAGACAAGTTCCGTCACCCGCAGCCCAGTTGAATACAGGCATTCGATGATCGCGCGATCCCTGAGTCCCGATATTTCACCCGCTGGAATCGATTTGATCAGCTTCACGATCTCCTCGACAGTAAGATAAATCGGGAGTTTCGAATCCTGACGCGCGCCGCGGATGTCCGATGTGGGATTCGTAGATGTAATTTTATAATCGACGCAGAACTTGAAAAATGCCTTCAGCGCGGACAATTTTCGATTCTGCGACCGTGCCGACAGCGCCGGGATTTTTTTTATGGATTCGTCATCTCGGATGTTTCTGGATTTGCCGAGATATTTTAAATAGCCGGTGATGTCGACATCCATCACGCGCTCTGGTCCGGCAGTTGGGGGATAGTTTCTATCGTCGCGGAGCCATTTGAAGAAGGCCGTAAGGTCGCGAGAATAGGCCTTTACGGTGTTGACGCTGCGGTTTTCGATCGCGGAGAGGTGTTCGAGGAAGCGCGCGAGCTCGCGTCCGCACGGGATCGGCGCGTCAGTCGGGGAATCGAATCGGTTCCGGAATTTCACAGCCATGCTCTTTAAGAATGTTAATGAACCCTGACATACTATCCAGACTTCGGAGCGTTTTTGCTTCACGACGGAATTTCTTCCCCCTGATTTTTTCGCCGAGGTCGGGGAGAAGCCCGAGGGTCGCGGCCATCGGCTGAAACGGGACATTTTTCGTGTCGGTAATCGCGCGGCAGAGCGACGCGTGCATTGTGTCATCGGGGGGATGCGGAATTTCGATGCCTTTGACCAGCGCGGTCAGGGCGAGTCCCGCGAGATGCCCGGTCGCGATGTCCTCGACATATCCCTCGACACCCGCGAGACATCCCGCTACCAGAATGTGCGGGAACTCATCGACCTGTAATGTCCGATTAAGAAGATATGGTGATTTGATATAAGCGTTTTTGTGCATGCTGCCGTACCGTGTGAACTCGGCATTTTCGAGCCCAGGGATCATCCCGAACACGCGTTTCTGCTCCGAATATTTCAGCCGGGTCTGAAAGCCGACCAGGTTCCAACTTTCGGTATCGACCTGCTCACGTCGAAGCTGCACCACAGCCCACGCACGGTTATCCGACTTGGGATCCTTGAGTCCAACGGGTTTCATCGGTCCGAACCTGAGCGAGTCCTCACCCCGAGACGCCAAAATCTCGACAGGCAGGCAACCCTCGAATAATTTGTCGGGCTCGAAATCTTTTATCTCGATACGCTCGGCATCGAGTAACGCCCGGTAGAAAGCGATGTACACATCTTTTGTGAACGGGCAATTGAGATAGTCGGCGCTCTCTTCATCATAGCGTGACGCATAGAAGGCTTTGTTCAGGTCGATCGAATCGTGCGCGACCGACGGACTGATGGCGTCGAAGAAGTAGAGATTATTTTCACCGAGCAGGAGTGCGATCGAGTTGAGAAATTTTTCCGATGTCAGAGGCCCGGTCGCGATCAGAGTAGGGCATGTGCCGGGTTTCGGGTTGACGGACATTATTTCCTCGCGTACAAGCTCGATGTTGGGATCGCCAATGATTTTTTTTGTGACATCAGCCGCGAATTTTACACGGTCGACCGCGAGGGCATGTCCGGCGGGAACTCTGTTTTGTATTGCCGATTCGATTAGCGGACTCGAAAGGATCGCGAGCTCATGCTTTAGACATCCCCCGGCAGTTGATATTTTAATCGAGCCAAGTGAATTCGAGCAGACGATCTCAGCGGCGTTCCCCGACTCATGCACCGGGGTTGTGACATCGGGTCGCATTTCGGAAAGTCGCACCTTGATGCCGTTGCGCGCTGCGACAAGCGCGGCTTCAGAGCCTGCAAGTCCCGCGCCGATTATGTGAACCTGGTGGGTCATTTATTCAGATGGAGAAATTTGACGGAGAAATTTGGGGACTGGCAAAAATTCGGCGGGAATAAACTTAACCATCGTAGTAGACCTCCATGCCGAATTTGTGCCTGTCCCCAAATTTCATTCTTTCTCATTCTCATATTTCATAATCTTATTAATCCGGCGCGCATGGCGACCGCCCTCGAATTTCGTATTCAGGAACTCGTCCAAAATCGCCTCAACCATGCCCCATCCGGTAGCTTCCGTAGAAAGCACGAGCACATTGGCGTTATTGTGCGAGCGCGCGTATTTAGCCTGCACGCTGCTTGTGCAGAGCGCTGCTCGAGCGCCCTTCACCTTATTTGCCGCGATGACCATGCCGTTTCCCCATCCGCAGATGAGAACGCCGGCGCACTGTCCGCGGAATTTCAGGGCCTTTTCAACCGCCGGGAATGCATAGTCCGGATAATCGACACAGTCGCAGGTTACAGGTCCCATATCGTCGACCTTGTGTCCGTGCTCCTCGCACCACTTGACTATACATCGAGCCGTTTCGACTCCGCGGTGATCGTACGCGAGAAAAATACGTGCCATCATGCGCTCCTAAGCCTGTCGAGGTTTGACATGCTTGTTCTGCCTGGACGTGATCGCGATGATCTGCCAGGACAGTACAAATATAGTGATAAAAGCGGCGGCACGCAAGATTACTAAAAATTCGGAGGATTCCGGAGGCGCAACAGAGTACGATCCGTCCCGGGCGGCACGGACCATCGCAGCTGCTTCCGCGCGCTCCTCGGGATTGGACGCGACGAGGTATTGATCGGCGGCACGGGAGATCGCAAGCTCCCGATCCACATCATTTGGGGCTTTTTTTACTGTCGGGGATGTTCCATGGAAAATAACCAGCACGACCGTGCAGAGGAGAATCCCCGACGCGAGCAGGAGTAACTGCCTGACATACATATTTCCGGGTAATTTTCTCGGACTTACCATTTAGATAGAACCCACCTAAGATTAGTTTCCTATTTAAAGAACCGGATGATTTAATCGGATTTTGTCTTTGTTTATTTATTAAAATACGTCGCAGGACGTAGATCTATGAATAATTTCCGGCGACATCTGCGGTCATGGGGGGGTATAATTCGTTTCCGAGTGGGTGATTGAGTAGTCGGGAATTTATTTATGGAACCCGGTATCCCGAGTCAGAAAATGGGAGGCTTCGAGTTGACAACCGTAAGGGATACCGGGCTACGGGTCTTGCGCGAACGGCACATTTTTCCACCACCTCTGTTTTAATGTATAAAACTTGTCTTTATGAAAGTTAGAAATGGAAGAAGTCGTGGGGATTGATTGGGTTTTTTATGGCACGAAAACCGACATCCGCTCATCCTCGTAGGCTACTTTATACCTCATAACGTCTTTGAGAAATTGATACGGTGTCACTTCCCGACCTCGATACTCAGGCGGGATATTCGGGCTTTCCGGGAGGTTGAAGGTTTCACCCAGGGATGATTGCGCGGCCCATGGTTGATAAATGACCATATCTATGCCGTTGGCACGGAGAAATTCAGGATTCCAATTGAATCCGAGGAAAATGTCGCGAGCCCCCGGTGGAGGGTTTGACAAAACCGCATTGACCATCGGAATCTGGTGAATCGTCTGCTGGTAAAGGAATTGCCTCCGTTCGGGCAAAAGCGGGAAATTGATGATCAAGTCCGGAGGATTCGGATCCCCGGTAGCATCCCGATAGATCTCGGGAAGCCTGTACAGCGCGGGATGATTTAGCTCGGAACCGGAGATTGGCACAGGGATAACGAGCGTTTCGAACAGGATAAGGACTGGTATTATCCAAAGGAATATTACGTGTTTGAGCCTGGATACGTCAGGTGTGACACCTAGTCCATTGACATAACCCGCTATCGATAATGAAAGGGCGAGAGTGAAGGGTCCGACAAACCGCGAGGGTACTCTTACAAGATTAAGCGCCGGGATCAATGACCACAGACGGAATGGTCCTGGAATTCCTGTCTTTAATCCCATGATGGTAATTGTGGGTCCCAGCGCAAGCAGGAAGAGAATCAGTCCAACCCAGCACCAGGCGCGGGTTGTCGGGTCTTTTTTGCGGAACCATGCTAGGATGCCGAGTATGATCGCGACCAGCCCAATTGAATTAATCCCCTCGGTAGTATTGCCCGGGATAGCGCTCAGGAGCGGTTTTACCAGTAAGCCGAAGAAAGGATGGTTCAAGGGTGGAAGGACCAGCCATGCAGGATCAAGATAATATTGCCGTCCCATCTGAACGAGCCAATCGACAGGCTGGTTCCCTGACTCAATCAACGCCATAATTAGCCATGGGCTGAGAATGATTGCGGATGCGATCCAGGGGATTAACGCACGTTTCCAGCGTTTTGTTCCCGTGAGGATATTTTTCAAACCGACTTGGCCAACAAGCATGAATCCGAAAAAAACAACGGCAGTCAAAACGTAGTGATACCAACTTGATAATCCCGCTGTGAGCAGCATTAAAACCGCAAGGATACCATTGCGATTGCCGTCATCCCGTACATATTTGATCAAATAATAGATCGCGAGAGGCATCCATCCCGACGATACAATCGACAACTGGCTCAAATGCATAGCGTGATGTGTGCTGAAGCCAAATACGAATCCCGCGATGACGCCGGCTGGACGGTTCCCTGTAAAATAAAATGCGAGTATGTAGGCGCCCCAGGCTCCGAGTACATAATGGAATAGAATTAAAAAATTGAACGATGCGAAATCATTGAAAAATACATTGAGCCAGCTCTCGAGATAGGCGTTGGGCAGGCTAAGGTCATGAAGCGCCAGTGATGCTCCATATGGCGCAAATTGGAAAGGTGTGAAGTAGAGTGAAAGAGATGGGTCATTGACCGCTTTCGAGAGCCACCACGAGTTCCACATGAACTGGAATCCATCGCCGCCATACGGGATGCCGTCGGAAAGATGAATTGCGAGCGGCCAAGTCACAACCATGCTCGCTATGACGAATGACAAAAGGACGGCAAGATGCGATCGTACCTGCGGATTCATGTTTGGGGAGATTATACATTATTAGGAGGTGTATGGATTGGACGGATGGGATGGGTTAACACGGAATGCTACCCAGTGTTCTTTTCCTTCCATGCTCCGATTCGCTAGTTACTAAGGGGCGCGTTAATTTTGCATCTTTTGGCGGTGACAGGCACCCCGATTTCGCCTGCCGAGATATGTAAAAGAGTGAAGATGGTCATCAGGCGAAATCGGTGTGCCAGTCCCCGCCTCATGACCGTCATTGTAAAGAATGCACACATTAGGCGCGGCTTAGTAATCAATCCCCGATTGCCCTATCACATCCGTCGGAGGATATCATGAAGTCGTTTGTATTTTATAATTTTAGTTAAGTATAGTTTGTTTCAAGGAGCCTACGGCACGCTGTCGCGGTAATAAATTTCGTAATTGTTTTGTCCCGGCGGTTCATAGAGCGTCCAGAGCTGGTAGACAATGTGGATATGCCCGTCGAGGTCGGAATCCATGCTCGGGAACGCCCCCAGCCCGCCGCTGATGGTCGTGATCGGCTGCCAGTCTCCGGTTGAGAGCATCTCGCGATAGAGGACATTTCCGGGAATACCCATATCGTCTTCCTCATGCCATGCGACATGGTAATCGCCGTCCGGCGACGCCTCGACATCCGGTGCGTACTGGTAATAATCGTTGCTCTCGCTGATAAGTTGCGGAGGTCCCCATGTGCCTCCCATATCCGATGAAATTCTGAGGTTGATGTCAGTAAATGTGCCGTCGAGATAATCGAAATAGGCGATCAGGATTTTTCCGGTCGGATCGACATCGATGGCCGGTTGGTATGCGTCATCGAGTGAGACTGTTACCGGGGCTTCGAACGGTCCGCCGAAATTTTTAGCAAAATAGATTCCGTTCGGTCCCGCCGCGTTCGAGTGCCATGTAACATAAGCGGAGCCGCCCGGTCCCGGGGCGACAGCGGGGTAAGCTTCGGAAATCCCGATCTCGGCAGACACCTGCTCGGGAGCGGACCAGACATCGGTGCCGGACATGTACCACACATCATATTCGTAATTGCTAATATCTATGATCTCGTACGAGTGCCAGACGAGATGTTTTTTGTCGTCGTTTCCGATCTCCAGTCTCGGATGAACATTGCGAAGACCCGCGTCACCCGTCACAAGAATTGTCTCCGAAGCGAAATTGTCGATAGAGGAAGCGTAATAGATGTCGCTTCCCAGGACATGGTCGCGCTGGTCCTCCCAGACGATGTGCGCGTTGTCGGACGAGTCAAGCGCGATCGTCGCGTATATCGCATAGCCTTCAGCGCTGTCGATCTGCTTTGGGCTTGACCAGATATCCCCACTTCCCTGAGAGTAGTACACATGGAATTGAACCGATTCCGGGTCCGGCTGATTGTCCACCCAGACAATATGGCTTTGTCCGTCCGAACCGGTCGAGATCGCGTGACGCGGCCATATAAAGCTTTCGCCCTGTGTCGACGCAACCAGTTTAGGCGGGTTAAAAACTTCAATTTGCGGTACCGGGGCATCGACGACTTCCACGCCGGTCTTGTTATGCATTAGCGCAGTCTGGTCGAATGGAGCGGATGTTGTTGCTTGTATCCATAGCTCGTATTCGCCTATCAGGGTCCCGGGAGCGCACGAGATCGGTCCTTCCCAAAGGTCGGGCACGGCAATATTTTCGGTAAGGGACGCCGTTGTCCCGCCGATCGGGGACAGGTCGACGATCACGCTCTCAATATTGTCCTGCCAGTCGCGCGCGTACACCTGAAGGAGCGGGGAATTCGATCCGTCCGCATAAAGGTTTCCGGAAACACCGACCGGGATAATCTCGTACGGTTCCTTGCAGTTATCGGGCCATGACGCCTCTACCACATACTTGAACGGGGGAATGGTCGGGAAATTCGGGTTATATATAACCAGGTTTTCATACTGCTTGGTCTGGCCGGGGAATTCGCGTTGCCCGATTCCGGTCTTATAGGCGACGAACGGATTCCTGTCGCCCGGAATAAGCGGAAAGAGTTCGGTCCAGCCATCCGGATTAAGCAGCTCCATGAAACCGAACTGCGTGACAATTCCCCTTATATCAAAGCCGGTCAGATTGGTCGGGTTCTTAAAACCGATATCGATGGAGAATATTTTTGTGTCGGGATCGTAGATGAGGTTTTTGGCGAGGAAACAATCGTAGCATTTCGGGGGAGTGAGCCACGGCGTCACATTAACATGGACCTCCGCGGTCCGAAGCGGGACTGCATCGACCGTCCCGCTCTCAAGATCGATATAGATCTCCCATGCCCCCAGTATGATAGTGTTATCGCCGGGATTGGTTTGCAGATAGTCGAGAGGTTTTGGGAGGTCACCGCGCGTGTCGATCTGGACAGGGTTTCCCGATCCCGAGCACGACAAAACAAAGCCTGCGATGACTACCAGGATTGGGAAGCAATACCGAATATTCATGTAAAACATCCTCCAGTGGAGGTCTCAGTGAGTAATAGTCCCGCCACGATTACGAACCATGAATTTTAACATTGAAAAAAAGCCCGCGCAAACATGGGCAGGCTTTTTTTGTGCTGATGCGTCAAAGTCAGCGGTAATTGTACCTTGGGATCAGCTATTTTCTTCCAGGAATTCCTTGTACTCGTCCGCGCTCATAAGCTGCTTTATGTCGGACGTGTTCTCAGGTTCGATGACGAACATCCAGCCCTCATCGTACGGCGACTGGTTGACAAGTTCGGGATGATCGGCGAGCTCTTCATTTATGCCTGTGACGATGCCCGATATCGGGCTGAGCAGCGGACTTGTGGTTTTGGCGGAGTCGATCATGCCGCATTCTTCGCCGACCGAAAGCTCGGCTCCGATCTCCGGCAGCTCGACATAAACAATGTCGCCGAGTTCTCCCTGGGCATAATCGGTGATTCCTATCGTAGCTTCGGATCCTTCCAGACGGACCCATTCGTGCGATTCTGAGTATTTACAATTCTTTGGAATGTTCATGACAGCGTCCTATAGAAAAAAATGCGAACTGGAAACCACTAATTAGCAGAATCAGCCGCGTTTGTAAAACGGAATCTCAACTATTTCCGCTTCACTCTTGCGTTTTTCGGTCCCGATTCCTAGTTTTGTCCCTGTTTCCGAGTATTCTACCGGCACAAACGCAAGCGCGATCCTGCGTCCATCCATCGGAGACAAGCATCCGCTGGTTACATCGCCAAGCTCTATTTTACCCGCGTAAACCTTCATCCCATGTCGCGGAACGGGTCCCGGTCCCTGCACCAGCCCGACCAGTTTTACCGTCGCCGGAGCGTCCTTCATCAGTTTCAGGGCTTCCATCCCCAGAAAATCCGGCTTTTTGAACTTCACGACCCATCCTACCCTTGCCGCGAACGGGTCCGAGTCCTCGCCTATCTCGTTTCCATAGAGGGAGTAGCAGACTTCCAGACGCAGTGTATCCCGGGCGCCGAGTCCTATTGGAGCGACATCGTCTCCACCCGCATCCAGAACAGAGTCCCATAAAGCGGGAGCATGCGGATTCTCGACAAACAGCTCGAATCCGTCCTCGCCTGTGTAACCGGTACGAGCGACGGTCATGGGAATGTCGCCCAGTTTCGTGTTCAGGACCGAAAAAGGCTTATAACCGTCTAATTTTTCCGGGATGAGTTTTCCGAGGATCTCGGCAGCTTTGGGACCCTGCAGTGCGACAAGGGTGATGTCATCGCTACGGTTTTCGAATGCGCCTTCGGAGAACTGTTCGATGAAGTGCTGATGTATTTTCGCGGTATTGGCGGCGTTGGCGACTATCATGTACTCTTCTGGACGAGTGTGATACACGATCACATCGTCGCGAATGCCACCTCTTTTGTTTGTAATGAGCGAATACTGGGCTTCTCCGACCTCCAGTTTAGCGGCATTATTGCTGGTCACCCATTGAATTCGGTCAAGCGCTTCCGGTCCGCGAAAGAAAAATTCCCCCATGTGGGAGAGGTCGAAAGCGCCCGCGGATGCGCGAACCTTGCGATGTTCCTCATTGAGGGATGTATACCAGACGGGCATTTCGAATCCGGCGAACTCGATCATCCTCGCGCCGGAATCCACATGCCTCTCGTAAAGGGCAGTGCGTTTTACTAAAGTTTCCACTTGAATCCTCCGAAAATGCCTCAAAATCGACAGAGTCCGGTTCCGGTCGGGTCAGCCCCCGTTTATAAGATGGTCGTAATACCGTGAACAGCCTCCGCCGATCTTTTCGGCACGCTCCTCCTCCGGAAGAAAATAATAATACCTGTTGACCACGATTCTCACGTAGTTCTGGGTTTCGTCGTAAGGGGGGACACCGTTGTACGGGGCATCGGAATATCTCTCAACCGCGCCTGCACCGGCGTTATAGGCGGCAAGGATGCGGTCGAGCGTGTAGTTGGAGTCCTTCCAACGCTCGATCTCGCGGTCGAGGTAGGCAAATGTAGCTCGAATGTTTTCATCGATATCGAACGGGTCCTCGACCCCGAATCGCTCGGATGTGAACGGCATCAGTTGCCCCAACCCTTGCGCTCCGGAATGACTGACAGCTTCGGGGCGGAAACTCGATTCGGTCGCGACAAGCGCCATCACGAGCCTCGCGTCGACATTCGGGTAACTCTGCCCATGGGTGCGTATAGCCTCGAATATCTGGTGTCCGGTCTCGTCATCCAGGTTCCTGTTAAAATAGAGCATGTTATCGATGTACGCCTGTTCGATTTCGGTGTAATCGTATTCAGGCTGCTCGAATGGGGTCTCGGGCGTTTCTTCAGTGACCTGAACAATCTGGGGTCCTGTCCTTTCTCCGAGGTGAGACCATTCTGCGGATTTCGTCAATACATGGGTGACGAGTTCCCTTAACGCATCGCTTGAAGTTGTGATGCTTCCATCCGGAGGCAGTCCCTGTGAGCCGACAAAGTATGCCGCGACCGCCGCTGTCCGGTCCTTGTACCTTTCAAACTGGACGCCATAAGACCTTGCGACCCGTTCGGCGTCGAACCACGCGTCCGGAAATACAGCGCTGTCAGCCTGAGCGCCCATGTCGAGGTTAAAATAATAAAGGCGCGTTTGCGGATTGCCCGGGTAAATGTCCTCGCCCTCCATAAGCGCTAAAATCAGGCTCGGCTCGATCTCATATTCCGCGGCCCAGACCTGCACGTCGCGAGTGATGGCGAACACTTCGTCATTTGTATAGTATGTGCAAAGGTCGAGCACAAGGCGGCTAATGTCCTGGCTGAGAGGACTTCTAGGATCTATGTACTGTTCGGTGCTTCCCTGGGCATATACCGGGGATACGGAGCCTGCAGAAACCACCAGGAGGGCGGTAACTAATGTTAAACAAAATCTGGTTAAAAATAAGCCGCGCAAAAGGTGTGCATTCTTTACAATGACGGTCATGAGGCGGGGACTGGCACACCGATTTCGCCTGATGACCATCTTCACTCTTTTACATATCTCGGCAGGCGAAATCGGGGTGCCTGTCACCGCCAAAAGATGCAAAATTAACGCGCGCCTTAGTA
>Ga0214473_10004986_pt1 | contig 15934 bp, 9 predicted proteins | sample RVTome_7_FD_203509 | JGI IMG/M metagenome (GOLD analysis project Ga0214473, IMG submission 203509) | Soil microbial communities from uranium-contaminated site in the Upper Colorado River Basin, Wyoming, United States - RVT98D197 | ecosystem: Environmental > Terrestrial > Soil > Contaminated >... | reverse complement strand
AAGGGGATTGTCAGTACGGAATACCTGACAAACTACGTGGAGAGCGCCGCTACGGTCGCGCTGGTCAAGGATCCCATCCTGGGGGTCCATTTCTGCCAGTTCGCGCTTTCTCCCAAAAAGATTTCCGTGGATTATTTCCAGCCAAGAGACCAGTATTACTGCAACTTCAAGATCGATGTCAGCCTTCGCGCCGGCGAAAAGATCATTTTCCAGTACTCCAAGGATTTCCCGTTTTATTTTCCCCCGGATCGGCTCGCCAACGTCCAGGCGAACGGCGTGTCCATCGAGGATTCTTTCCCTGTGATCGAGGGTAAGTACGGGCTGACCGTGCTGCTCCAGAACTCGGTGGGGAAGGAATTCACGGTCTCGGAGAGGGAGATTGTCGTCGGCAGTGTGACCGAATCCCCCCAGATTGTCGGGCCCATCCTGGGCTACGACTTCAGAACAGGCTCGAGCACGATCCACACCGCTTTCCAGTTTATGGGGCAGCAGCTCCAGGTGGACCCCTCCGGGACTTTCTCACCGAAGGACAAGGTCGCCTTTTTCTTCTATCTCGTCAACCTGACCGAGGACCTGTGGAGGGACGGAGAAGTGGACATCCTGGTCCGCGGCCTTAAAGAGAAAGAACCCCTCCAGAAGGCCCTGAGCATACGGCTGCGGGACCAGCCCTTTCAGAAGACGCTCGGGTTTGCTCAAACCATGCCCGCCGGAGAGCTAGCTCCCGATTATTACGAGATGCGGCTCGCCCTCAAGAACGGGAAAGGAGAACCGGCCGCGGAAGCAAAATCCCAGTTCATCATCTCTTCCCAGGGAGATGTCCCCCATCCCGTCACCCTCTCCAAAGGCTTTCCCCTGGCCAACAGCTTTATTTACTATTACGGTCTGGCTCTCCAGTACGCTCAGACCGATAACCAGGCCCAAGCGGAGGCCAATTTCGAAAAGACGCTGGCGCTCAACCCCCAGTACTTCGAGGGAATAGTGGGCTACGGAGAGTTCCTCTTGAAGGCGGGAAAGCATGGCCGGGCCCTGGAGATCGTAGAGAGCCTGGCCGACGTTGAAGCCCGCCAGTTTGACTACCATCTCGTGCGGGGACGAGCGTTCGAGGGAAAAGGCGAATATGCCCCCGCCATTTCCGACCTGCTGATAGCTAATAGAATCTACAACAGCGATACTCGGGTGCTCAATTCTTTAGGGTTCTGCTACTACAAGACGGGCGAGAAAAAAGGGGCGCTCGATGCCCTGAACGCTTCGCTCCGCCTTAACGCTGGGCAGAAAGACATCAAGGAGCTGCTGGCGAGAGTGGAAAAAGAGCTAAGGTGATCACAGCCTGATCAGGCCCGAATAGACATCGGCCCGGTTGGCCAACCGGTCGAAGGCCTGGATGATGATGAAGTAGGGGCCGGGCTTGAACTGGGAAAAATTCAGAGAAATTCGGGTTTCCTTTTTGACGAGATCGAGTCCCTTCCCTTCATCAAAGACCTTATTCGAGGCCTCATCGAATATTGTGATCTTCACGTCGGCCCGCCCGCTGGTCTTGTCGTTGACCTTGGCCATCTGGTAGTGGAGGAGGACGAAGCTAATCTTCTGGCCGCCGGCCTCGAAGTCGGCGATGGCGATGGACGGCAAGCCGGGGGCGACATAATTCTTCAGGGAAATGACTTCGACTCCACTCTTTTTAACCTTGACCTCGATCTCCCTTTTTTTCTTGGCGGAGCTCCCTATGGGGGAATAGACGAGAAGGTAATGGTAGTCTTCGAGTTGAGCGGCCTCTTTCAGAGCCTCCAGCGGATCATTGGAAAACGCCAGGTAGCCGCCCGTCGCTTCGCTAATCCTCTTGAGGCTGTCCTCATAATCGCCGCTGACTTCCCTAAGCTCGAAGTCCGGGTCGGCGAGGGTCCGGAATGACTTGAGCAGGATGAGGTGAAAGGTGATGTCGTCCCTCAGGAACACATCCCTCATGGCGTCCGGCGAAATTGTCCTGGAGAGGTCGAAGGCCCGTTCCAGGTCATGCATCCGGGCCTGGACGTTCCGGGCTTTGGCTTGGTCCTGAGGCTCGATCTGGGACCCCATCCAGTTCCGAATTTCCGTTTCCAGGCGGGAGGCGCTCTTGATCCGGGGGAACATATCCCGCTGCTGGAAACAGACTGCCCACTTGTCACCTTCGATCTGCCTGATCCTCTGGACGAGGTCTTCATAAAAAGCGACTTCCGGGGCCAGATACTGCCGGTGGTATTCGTCCCAGGCCGTCAAGGACCTGTCCACATACCGCATCATAGCCTGGTCTAGGGGGGATCGGGTTGACTCGGTGCCCTGGAGCGCTCCCAAGAGCCGGTCGGCTTCGTAGCGCAGATCCCGGAAGATCCTCAGGGTATTCTGGGTAGAGATCGCCTTGAATTTTTTGAGTGACTCCTTGAGGTTCTTGACAAGGTCGTCCGTCTTCTTTCCCCGCTCGACGGCCAGCACTCTGTCCTCGGTGACGGCAATGATCTGGTCATCGGGCCGAGAGACCTGGCTGAAGAAATAGTCGATGGCTTCGCCCACGGCATCGTTGTAGTCGAAGATGTTGAAAATGAGCATGAAAAGCCTCTTTTTCGGCCGGGGCTTGGCCGCCTGCGTCGGTGCCGTCTCCCCGGCGGCGATGGTCCGGGAGATAATCTCGAACTGGGTGATGTCCTGCTGAATGCCGTTCTCATAGACCTCAAAATCATCCTTGGTCAGGTCCCTGACCGCCTGACCCTTGAGCAGGACGCGGACAGGGACTTCAACCGCGGTGACCGTCACTTCCTCTTGAGGTATTTCTTGAACGAGCAGCCGCTCTGCGCCGGCGGCGATGAAAATGATGATCCCGAGGGCCACCGAGAAAAAGCGGGGACCACGGCCTTTTAGATTGGTTAGAGCAATCATCATGGTAGCGTCGCTTCTCTGCGGCCTCCCCCATGAAAAAGCATACTCCTCGAGCCCACGGCTGTCAAAATGAATCTGTCCTCATGTCTGTTTTCCTAGGGCCGGGGAAACATGTGTTGTGTCGCTCCAGAAGATATGGTAGGTATTGTATCTTCTGCGAGCACCCGATGATCCGAGTCGGCATCGACACCGGCGGGACTTTCACCGACTTCGTCTTCCTGGGCCCGTCCCGCATGTGGATCCACAAGGTCCTTTCCACCCCTCATGATCCAGCTCAGGCCATCGTCCGCGGCCTCGAGGAAGGAGGCGTCTCGGGAGGCGGATTCGAAGTCATCCATGGCTCGACGGTTGCCACCAACGCCCTCCTCGAGCGCAAGGGAGCCAGGCTCGCTTTCTTGACCACGGCCGGGTTCGAGGACTTGCTCGAAATCGGCCGGCAGACACGGCGCGAGCTCTACAACATCATGGTCGAAAAGCGCCTGCCCCTGCTCCCGCGCCGCCTTTGCTTCGGTGTCCGCGAGAGAACGCTGGCCGGCGGCCGGCTCGAAAAGCCGGCCGACCTGGGCCAGGTTGAAGGAATCATCCGCCGGCTTAAGAAGGCAGGTGTGGAATCGGTGGCGGTTTGCTTTCTCCATTCCTATGCCAACCCGGCCAACGAAAAGCGGGTCTGCCGAAAACTTGAAGAAAAGGGCTTGGCGTTTTCGGCCTCCCATCGAGTGCTGCGGGAATACCGGGAGTTCGAACGGGCCAGCACGACTGCCGTCAATGCCTACGTCGCACCCCTTATGGCGAGCTACTTCGGACGCCTGGAAAAAACGCTCAGACCGAACCCGGTGCGGATCATGCAGTCGAACGGCGGGTTCGTCTCGGCCCGAAGCGCCAAGGATAATCCGGTGTGCACCATCCTGTCCGGCCCGGCGGGGGGGGCGGTCGGAGCCAAAGAGGTGGCTGCGGCCGCCGGCTTCCCTAAAATAATCTCCTTCGATATGGGTGGGACATCCACGGACGTTTCTCTGTGCGCCGGCGACATATCCCTGTCGACAGAATCCACGATCAGCGACCTTCATCTGCGCCTGCCCATCATCGATATCCACACGGTGGGTTCGGGCGGCGGGTCGATCGCTTACCTGGACTCGGGTGGCGCGCTTCGAGTCGGCCCTCAGAGCGCCGGAGCCGATCCCGGGCCGGCTTGTTATGGAAAGGGAGGTGGGGTAACGGTGACCGATGCCAACCTCCTCTTGGGACGGCTCGATCCGGAGCGGTTTCTCGGCGGGACGATGAAGCTCTATCCCGAGCGTTCGCGCCGGGCTCTCGGACGCTTTGCCTCCCGGCTCAAACTCGATGCCTTCGACTTGGCCGAGGGGGTCATCCGGGTGGCCGATGCGGCCATGGAGCGGGCGGTCCGGGTGATCTCGGTCGAACGCGGGTTCGACGCCCGGGATTTCGCTCTTTTGTCCTTCGGCGGCGCCGGCGGAATGCATGCCTGTAGCCTCGCCCAGAAGCTCCGCATCCCAACGGTCATCGTCCCCAAGAACGCCGGGGTCCTCTCCGCGCTGGGAATGCTCCTCTCCGATACGATCAAGGACTACTCATTGTCCGTCCTCAGGGCGGGCGATAAAATCTCCGTCTCTGAGCTCGACCGGCTCATCCGGCCGCTCCTCAAGGACGCCAGCCAGGACCTGAGCAAGGAAGGATTTGCCACGCCAAAAATGAGGCTGCTCCGGTTCCTGGATGTCCGCTATATCGGCCAGTCCTACGAGCTCACCGTGCCGTTTTCGGCCGCCTTTCGTCGCGACTTCCACCGGCTTCATCTTCGGCGGTACGGCTACGCCGACGAGGAACGGCCGGTCGAGGTCGTGAACCTGCGAGTGAAAGCTGTGGGTGTCACGGAGAAGCCGCGCCTGGCTGAGGTCGAGCCCAAGGGCAAAGACCCGGGAGCGGCACGGATCGACCGCCGGGCCATGCTCTTCGAAGGCAGGAGCTATCGGGCGGATGTTTATGCCAGAGAAAAATTGGGCTCCGGGAATACCATCCTTGGCCCCGCCCTGATCCTCGACTATGAGTCCACGGCGGTCGTGCCGCCCTATTTTGTCGGCCGGGTTGACCGGTTTGGCAACTTGATACTTAAACAACGGAAATGAAGAAAGTTGATCCGGTCGAGCTCGAGATCTTTAAAAGTATCTTTGTCTCCATCGCCGAGGAGATGGGCGTCACCCTCTGCCGGTCCTCATTCTCCCCCAACATCAAGGAGAGAAAAGATTTTTCCTGCGCCGTGTTCGACGGGAGCGGCCGGACCGTGGCCCAGGGGGATCACCTTCCCGTCCATCTGGGGGCCATGCCGCTATCGGTCCAGAGCGCTATCGAGAACGTCGACCTCGAGCCCGGCGATACCGTCGTCCTCAACGACCCCTTCCGCGGCGGCACCCACCTTCCTGATATCACGTTGGTTTCGCCCGTCTACGTGAAGGGCCGCGGCGGTCCCGCCTTTTTCGTCGCCAACCGGGCTCACCATTCCGATGTCGGAGGCATCGCGCCCGGTTCTATGGCCCTGGCGACGGAGATCTTCCAGGAGGGTCTGATCATTCCGCCGGTGAAGCTCGTCCGGCGCGGCCGGATCGACCGGGATGTGCTGGACCTCGTTCTTGCGAACGTCCGGACGCCGGAAGAACGGGAGGGCGACCTGACCGCTCAACTGGCCGCCAACCGGATCGGGGAGAGACGGCTCGTCGAGATCACCCGCAAATACGGGTTTTCGAAGACCTCGGCCTACATGCGGCATCTCCAGGACTATTCCGAGCAGATCATGCGGCAGGCCATCCGTGATATCCCCGACGGAGATTATCGTTTCGCCGATCGGCTGGATGATGATGGGGCGGGCCGGAAGACGGTCCGGATCCGGGTGACGGTCCGAGTCCGAGGGAGTTCGGCCGAAGTCGACTTCGGCGGTTCCGACCTCCAGGTTGAGGGGAGCGTGAACGCGAATTTCGCTATCACGCTTTCGGCTACGATGTACGTTTTCCGCTGCATCATCCGCGGCGACGTTCCTTACAACTCCGGGTTGTTGAGGCCGATCCGGCTGCTCGCGCCGGAGGGAAGTGTGGTCAACGCCCGTCCGCCGGCTGCCGTAGCGGGAGGGAACGTCGAGACCTCACAGCGGATCACCGACGTCCTACTGGGGGCGCTGGCCAAGGCAATTCCGGGCAGGGTGCCGGCCGCGTCAAGTGGAACGATGAACAACATCACCTTCGGCGGGACTCACCCGGCGACCGGGAGGAATTTCGCCTATTACGAGACGATCGGAGGCGGCATGGGCGCGAGCCCCGAAAGGGATGGACTCAGCGGTGTTCACACCCATATGACCAACACCCGCAACACACCGATCGAGGCTCTCGAGCACTATCTGCCGGTCCGGGTCAGGCGCTACTCGTTGCGCCGGGATTCAGGGGGAAAGGGGAGGTTCAGGGGCGGAGACGGAATCGTACGGGAGTTCGAGTTCCTGGCGCCGGCGCAAGTGAACATCCTTTCGGAGCGGCGGAGGTTCCCGCCCTACGGCCTGGCCGGAGGGGCGCCGGGGAAAATGGGGAAGAATATCCTGGTCCGAAACGGCCGGAAGATGGACTTGGGAGGGAAGGTGTCGTTCCGGGTGAAGGCCGGTGACAAGGTCATCGTGGAGACGCCGGGCGGCGGCGGCTACGGAAAGGCTCGGGGTGGTCGGCTCCAAACCACGCCACTTTTGTCCCGGCGAGCCAAAAGCGGCTCGCTTTCGGGCTCCGCTCTCTCCTCCTCCGGAGGAGATCCCTGCCCGCTCCGCCCTCAAACGGGTTTGTCGTCGACCACCGCTCGCCTAGGCAACAATGAAGAAGAAAAGAGCCGTGCCGCTACGCTGCGGAGGGCTTTCGAAGGGACTCCCCCTCGCCGCGGCAAAAAAAAATAAAATGACGTGGTCTAGGTCGATCACTTCTCAGCAGCGGAGGGCGCTCGTTTCCGCATCCCTCGGCTGGATGCTCGACAGCATGGACATAATGCTCTATGCCATGGTCCTGGCGCACTTGATAAGGGATCTCGGGATGTCCATGGCAACGGCCGGGCTGATGGGCTCCCTGACGCTTTTTTCCTCGGCGGCAGGGGGCGTTATCTTTGGCCTGATCGCCGACCGCTTCGGCCGAGTCAAGGCCTTGATGGGTAGCATCCTGATCTATTCTGTTTTCACGGGCGCCTGCGGGCTCTCTCAAAACATCATGCAGCTGGCGGTCTTCCGGGTGCTGCTGGGTTTGGGCATGGGTGGAGAGTGGGCTACGGGCGCGGCCTTGGTCGCCGAAACCTGGCCGTCCGAGCACCGGGGGAAAGCCCTGGGAATCATGCAGAGCTCCTGGGCCGTCGGTTATGCGCTGGCAGCGGCCATCACCGCCCTGGTCCTGCCGAGGTGGGGTTGGCGGGGCGTCTTTTTCGTCGGCGTCCTGCCGGCCCTCCTGACGTTCTGGATCCGGCGCCATGTCGCTGAGCCTGAGATCTGGATAAAGAGCATGGAGGAGAAGAAGCATCTCGTCTCTCGGGCTGGTCTGAGCGAGATCTTCCGCCGGCCTTTCTTGAAGAGCACGCTGGTCACGACGCTGATGAACGCTGGGACGATGTTTGCCTGGTGGGGGCTCTTCACCTGGATCCCCGCCTACCTTGGGCTGCCCGCGGAGCAGGGAGGGATGGGGCTGAGTGTCGTCAAGACGTCCACCTGGATCATCGTCATGCAGGCCGGGATGTGGCTGGGCTATGTGAGCTTCGGGTTTATCTGCGACCGCGTCGGAAGGAAGAAAACCTACATTATCTACCTCTTCGCGGCGGCGGCGCTGGTCATCGTCTACAGCAGCGTCCGGCAGAACACCGCCCTGCTTCTGCTCGGACCTGTCGTCGCCTTTTTCGGGACCGGGTACTTCTCCGGGTTCGGGACGATCACGGCCGAGATCTTCCCGACCCGAATCCGGGCCTCGGCTCAGGGGTTCACCTACAACATCGGCCGCGGCCTGAGCGCTTTGGCGCCGTTCACAATCGGGGCTTTGGCCAAAGGACACGGGCTGGCCCTGGCTTTCTATCTTACGGCCGGTTTTTTCCTTTTCTCCGCCGTGACCGCCTTCGCTCTCCCCGAGACCAAGGGCAAATCCCTCGATTGAAACGGGGACACCATATCAATTTCCCAATTCTATCCAATTTCTGATGCGCAATTCGGAAATTGATATGGTGTCCCCAATTTTATTATGATATAAGGTACTGCTAATGAAGGAAAAAGCGAAGGTCATCCTCCGCCGGGCGGATACATACGATCCGACGCTCGTCGCCCGGATCATCCGTGACGGCCTTGACGAATTCGGGCTGGCGCCTCGAATCCAGGGAAAAATCACCATCAAGCCCAACGTGGTCATGGCCCACCACAAGGTCACGCCATCGGCCTACACCCGTCCCGAGTTCCTCGACGGCCTGCTCACCGCGCTGGAGGAAAAGGCCCAGGGTGAGCCGGAGATCAGCGTAGTCGAAAAATGCGGCGCCGCCATCCCCACCTCCCGCATGTTCCGGCGGGCCGGATATTATCGGCTCCGCAAAAAGCATCGCTTCAAGCTCCGGCCGATCGAAGAGGCCCGTAAAAAGACCGTCCCGCTTCAAAAGGGAAAGGTGCACCAGAAAGTCCGCACCTCCCGTGAGATCGCCGAACGGGATTTTCTCATTTATGCCCCCAAGCTCAAGACCAATGCGCTGGCCCACGGCCTCACTGCCGCCCTCAAGCTCAACATCGGCATCCTCTGCGATGGAGAGAGGATGTGGAACCACAACTACAACCTGGACGAGAAGGTCGTCGACCTGCTCGAAATCGGCCATCCGGATTTCATCGCCACCGATGCCATCGAAGTCTCCTTCGGCGGAAATCACCTGACCCAGCATGGCCACCCCCTCGGCGTCATCATCCTGGCCACAAACCCCCTGGCCCACGATGTCGTCTGCGCCCACATCTTCCATCTCGACCCGGAGAAGATCGGTCACCTGGCCGCCGCCCGGGCCCGCGGCTACGGCTCTCTCGACCTCGGCGATATCGAGATCCGAGGCGACATCTCCCTCCAGGAGATTCGGGAGAGGACGAAAACTTGGGAGACGGGTTTTATCCGGGCGGATGACTTGGACTGCAACATCAAGATCCGAAGCGGCGAGCCTTACTGCACGGGCGGCTGCCACGGTATCTTCCTCGACTGGCTCTACATGATCAAGGACCGGAAGCCCAAGCTCTGGGCGAAACTCCCGGCTTGGACGACTGTAATCGGGAAATACAAGGGCGATATCACGACCGACAGGCTGCTCCTCATCGGCGCTTGCACGGAAATCGAGGGCCGGGTCAAGGCCAAGAGAAAGGTCAGGATCCGCGGCTGTCCGCCCAAGCACAAGACGCTCGTCCTCCTGCTTTTCCTCAGGGCGGGCATCATCAACCCCCTCTTCCGCTTCGATCTGATCATCGACTCCTATCCTTTCCTCTTCTGGACGTGGTTCAAGAGATTCATCACGGGGAGGTTCTAGCCCGACATGGCTCCTCTGGACGGCCGGTTCCTCATCGCCAACGAGCGCCTCGAAGCCAAAGACAAGGCCAAGGTGGAGAATCCCGCCACCCTCGAGCTCCTGGGCGAAGTTTCTTTAGCCTCATCCCAGGACTGCCGCCGGGCCGTTGACGCGGCCCGGACCGCCTACCCGGCCTGGCGAGGTAGCTCGTTACGGGAAAAGCGCGCGATCTTCCTGAAGGCGAAAAACATCCTCCTCCGCCGGGCGAACGAGATGGCCCGGCTCATCGCCCTGGAAAAGGGAACGCCTCTGGCCGAGGCGCTGACCGTCGAGGTGTTCTCCATCCTCGAGGCCCTGGATTACTACGGCCATAACCAGAAGCAATCCCAGGCCCCGAAGAAGGTCCGGCCCCACATGCCGCTTTTCGCCCACAAGAAATGCCGCTACCTGTTCCAGTCTCTCGGTCCGTCGCTCGTCATCTCGCCCTGGAATTTCCCTTTCATGATCCCTTTCCTGGATGTCATCACCGAGCTGACCGCGGGAAACACGGTCGTCCTTCGGCCGTCCACGTCGACTCCGTTCACGGCGCTCGCCATCGGCGAGATCATGACGGAGGCCGGAGTCCCGGCCGGGGTCGTGAACGTTGTCCCCTGCCGGGTCGCCCAGGCGGAGGAGATGATCCTCAACCCAGTCATCCAGTCCATCGCCTTTACCGGAAGCGTCCCCACCGGCAAGCGTATCATGGAGCTGGCCAGCCGGAACCTGACCAATGTCGTCCTCGAGCTCGGGGGCAAGGACCCGATGATCGTCCTCCGGGATGCCGACCTCGAGCTGGCGGCGCGGGGAGCAGTCTGGGAGGCCTTCATGAACTCCGGACAGAGCTGTGCCTCGGTCGAGAGGGTCTATGTCGCGGAGGAGATCGCCGTCGAATTTTCGAAGCGGGTTGTCGAGCTCAGCGCGGCGCTTAGGGTGGGAAACCCGCTGGATCCGGACGTGGATATCGGCCCGATGGAAAACCTGGGCCAGCTTGAGGTCGTCGAGGAGCATGTCCGGGATGCCCGGGAAAAAGGAGCGGAAATCCTCTGCGGCGGGAAACGGCTCGCGGGCCAACCCGGCTATTTCTACCCTCCGACTGTTCTGCGCCGGGTCGACCACGCGATGCTGATCATGACGGAGGAAACCTTCGGGCCCGTGCTTCCCATCATGACTTTTAGGGACGTCGAGGAGGCGGTCCGTCTGGCCAATGACAGCCGCTATGGGCTGACCGCTTCCGTCTGGACGAAGGACAAGAAGATGGCTTCTCGTCTGGCCGAGCAGCTAGAAGCCGGGGGGGTCACGGTCAACGACCATATGGTGACCTTCAACGAGCCGAAGGCCATCTGGGGAGGCATCAAGCAGACCGGGATGGGCCGGACCCACGGACCCTACGGGTTACTCGAGATCACCAACATCAAGTTCGTCTGCGCCGATTTCACGAAGAAACGGACGAAACAGTGGTGGTATCCGTATTCGGCCTTAAAACTTCAGATCATGGAGAGCGCGCTCGGCATCATGCATCACCCGCGGCGGATGAGTAAGGTCAGGGCTCTGTTTTCTCTTTTCCCGCACCTGGGAACGGTCAGCTCGACCACCCCATTCCGCAGCCTCCTCAAGATCAGCTCCCGCCTGTTCCACAGATAGGGCCTGCTCCGCCCGGCCTCTCGAATTTCCCGATACAGATCATCTCCCGAAAAATCGGCTAAAAGGCGTATTGCCCGGGAGTCCGGGTCGGGCTGGCGGCCTCCAGCCTGTGGACCGTCCAATCGGTTTCAAGTATAGTATTATTATATTTATTATAGGAATTATAGGGATTGACGCGACTAAACCTGACATCATGAAAGGATTGCGGATGACGCCTCGCCGGCCGAGAATATCCTATCGTCCGAAAGGATTCTTTTCTCCCTCTCTCCTCGCCCTTTCTGCCGGGATCGGCGGCCTGCTTTTGGTCGCCTTTTTCGCCCTCGCCGGGCAGGATTCTCAGGCTAAGCTTGCGGCTCCCGGTCCGCTCTCCAAGGCGCACCGTTCTTTGGAGGGAGAAGCGAATTGCCGGAAATGCCACGCCGACGGCAAGAAGATCGACGCCGACCGCTGCCTGGCCTGCCATAAGCCTGTCTCCGACCGAATCGCCGCCAAGAAAGGTGTTCATCGCGAGGTCTCCGGGGATTGCGAGGCCTGCCACCAGGAGCATCAGGGCGCCGATATCGATATCCGGCCTCTCGACCTGAAAGGTTTCGAGCATGCCGCTGAGACCGGGTTTGCCTTCGAGGGAAAACACGCTGCCCTGGCTAAGAATTGTCCTTCCTGTCACAAGGTCCGTTCCTACATGGCGAATCAGCGAGACTGCGGCTCCTGCCATGCCGAGCCGCACCAGGGCGCGATGCCGCAGAAATGCGAAGCCTGTCATATCCCCGAGGGCTGGAATTTAGCCTCCCGTGGTTTTCACAAGGCGGGAACTTTTCCGCTCGAGGGACGCCACCTCGATGTTCCCTGCGCCTCCTGCCATCTGAACGGCGTCTATAAAGGCACGCCCATGCGCTGCTATGACTGTCACTGGATCCGCCGCCAGGACGACCGCTACCGGACGGCGCTGGGTCCCGACTGCGAGAACTGCCACCGCCCCGTCTCCTGGACCGCCGTGAGTTGGGACCACGGCGCCCGGACGGGGACGGCGCTCAACGCCGCTCACCGGAACCTGAGCTGTGACAATTGCCACAAGAACGGGAACTTACGCCAGGCCACCTTCGACTGCTATTCCTGCCACCGAGAGGATTATGAGGAAACGGAGGAACTCAACCACGCCCAGGCGGGTTTTCCGACGACTTGCGAGCTCTGCCATCTGCCTTCCCACACCAGCTGGGATCAGGCTTCCTTCGACCATAACAGCGTCTTTCCCCGCCAGGGTATCCACGCCACGCTTCAATGTACGGCCTGTCATAAAAACGGCGTTTATGCCGGAACACCTCAAGATTGTTATGGCTGTCATCGCAGCAACTATGAACAGACCACAGACCCGAACCATGCGGCGGCAGGCTTTCCGACGACCTGTGAGCTCTGCCATAAACCCAGCGATAGCAGTTGGGATCAAGCCAATTTCAGCCACAGCAGTGTCTTCTCTCTCCAGGGTGTGCACGCGACACTGGACTGCAGTTCCTGCCACAAGAACAACGTCTATAAAGGCACTCCCACGGAATGCTACGGTTGCCACCGCACAGATTACGAACAGACCCGGGACCCGAACCATGGAGCCGCTGGATTTCCGACGACCTGTGAAATTTGTCATCGGGCCTCCGACACATCCTGGAACCAGGCTCGATTCGATCACACCTGGTTTCCCATCACCTCGGGCAGGCACGCCGGGAATGACTGTTCGGCCTGCCATACCGATCCCAACAATTTCAAGGTGTTCAGTTGTCTAACCTGCCACAGCAGGGGGAGTACGGACGAAAAACATGGCGGAGTTTCCGGCTATCGCTACGATTCAGCAGCCTGCTATAACTGCCATCCTCAGGGGAGAGCCGAGTGAAAGAAACCAGGATTTCTCTTTCCCTACTTTCCTGGCTGATCTTGATGCTGGCCGGGTCGATTCAGGCCCGGGCCGATATCAACCGGCACTGGGGCCGGGTGTCGCTGTTCGCCCTGGCCGCTCAGAGAAGTCAAGCCGGAGGGGAGAACAACCTCTTCACGGAGCTCGTGGGCACACTGATGTTCAGGTCTTCCGTCGGGGAAGACGGCGGGTTCGAATATGCCATCGACAGCCGTTTCGCCGGCTATCCCTCCACAGAAGGGAGAAGTCAGAGGGTCTCAATATTTGATGCCCACGTCGGCTGGTGGACCAAAAGCAGAACCTTCGGTTTCCGCGCCGGCCAGGTCTGGCTCGATGCGCTCGGGGCGCTTGGCTCACTGGGGGGTGTTGTGGCCGAAGCCCGGCCCTTCCGGAATCTGCCCCTTGGCATCGGGGAAATGCGCCTCGGCGGTTTCTGGGGATTTGAACCCAAGATTATGGAAGCCGGCTACGTCTCCAGTGTCAATAAGTTCGGCGGTTATCTTGCCATCGAGGGCACAACGGCGCGCAAGCATATCCTCGGCTATGTCAATATCGAGAACCAGGGCTTGACGGAGAGGTCCGTCCTGGTCTTCTCCAACTATATCCCTATAAAAAGGGAGTTCTATTTGTACCAAGCCATGGAATATGACCTCCAGGGGCCCGCCGGGCAGGGACAGGGGAGACTCACCTATTTTTTTGCCAATGCCCGATATTCCCCCCTCCGTTTGATCGAGCTCCAGGGAATCTACCATCATGGCCGGTCGATTGACGCCCGGACGATCACCGAGCAGGTCCGCAGCGGTCGCCCGGTCAGCGAGTCCGCGCTCGAAGGGTTTCTCTTCGAGTCGATCGGCGGCCGCCTGACCCTGCGCTTTTTCCCCGGCCTGCAGGTCTTTGCCGGGTATGCTCAGGACAAGACAAACGAACAGGATGAAAAGCGCGATCGTCTCACCTTCGGTTTTTTTGGCTATAACCTGTTCAAGACAGGCCTTGACTTGCGCGTCACCAACTCGAGGTTTTCCCAGGCCGGGCGGTCTTCCTATAACTCCTGGTATGTGTCGCTCGGCAAGACGTTTGGCCGGAGTCTTTACGTCGAGGGATTCTTCAGTTCCTCTGTCTCCATCCTCCGGTATTTCGGGAGTCAGGTCCATCTGGAAACACGGCCCCGCACCGAACTCTTCGGCTTGTCTTCGATCTTCTATCTGACGCGGCGGGCGTCTCTGCTCCTAACCCTCGAACGGACATCCGGAGATTTCCCGGGCGAGACCCGGGCCATGACCGGCCTCAGCTATCGGTTTTAAGAATTCCCGAATCCCCACTCTGTTTCTCTTTCCCGTGGCCAGGTTCAGACTTCTCGTTCCGTTCTTTCGTATATATAATGGAGGTTCGCGAGATGGAAATTTCGCCCGAGAGCGAGGAATCACCGGAATTCTGGGAGGTTATCTGATGGTCAAGTTTCTCTTATGGCTAATCCTCTTAGTCCTCTGTTGGCCGCTGGCCCTTTTGGCGCTTATCCTGTATCCCATCGCCTGGCTCCTGTTGTTGCCTTTTCGACTCCTCGGGATCACGGTCAGTGCCGTCTTCGACCTACTTAAGGCGGTCATCACCCTTCCCGCCCGAGTCCTGCGAGGCGGAAAAAAATAGCCAGTTTTTGGCTATATCTCCGTTCGTGTCCATCTCCACTTGTTCCTCGCGCGCTCAGACAGTCCTCTCGGCCGCCAGAGCGGCTCCCTTCGAAAAACGCTTCAGGAAGGCTTAACCTGAGCGGTCGCTTCTCCATTCCCAAATCGCCCTTCTTGTTCCTTGCTGAATCGGAGCTATGTACCCCAGCCCCGGTTTCTTGACACTTCATCCTGGCGTATAGTATTAGTTTCTCGCATCTAGTTTGCCGGCCGTTCCTTTGTTTTTGAGCAGGGCATGAGATCGCCATCTTTAAAGGGAGAGACCAATGCCAGCGATCTATGAGAAGCTCGGGCTGTTTTATCTCGGGAAAGCCGCCGACCCGGCTAGCCAGGCGGTCACCCAGGATTACCTCCTCTATGATTCCAAGGACCTGGTCACCCATGCCGTCTGCGTGGGCATGACGGGAAGCGGCAAGACCGGTCTCTGCATCGGTCTCCTGGAAGAGGCTGCGATCGACGGCATCCCGGCCGTTATCGTCGACCCCAAGGGCGACCTGGGAAACCTGGCCCTCCTTTTTCCCGGTCTCCGGCCAGAGGACTTCCGGCCCTGGATCAACGAGGACGAGGCCGCCCAAAAAGGCCTCTCGCCGGATGAGTATGCCCGCGACCAGGCCGACTTTTGGCGGCGGGGTCTGGCTGAATGGGGACAGGACGAAAACCGCATCCGCGCCCTCCTCACCGCTGCCGATATCTCCATCTACACGCCGGGCAGCAATGCCGGGCTGCCGCTGTCTGTCCTCAAGTCCTTTGCTGCGCCGCCGGTCGAGCTCGTCGAAGATACGGAACTCTTCCGCCAGCAGATCTCCACCACCGTCTCCGGCCTCCTGGGCCTGTCGAGTTCCGAATCCATAGGCCATTTCCTCGAACTCGGAGAAGAAACCATAGGCCTTCTCTGGGATAAGGCCGCCCCTTGCCGGGTCAAGGCGGAAGCGTTAGCGCCGCGGCCGGAAGCAGGAGCTTCTTTCCTACCCCTGCCCTCCCGGGGGGCCCAGCTGCTGAAGGCAGCAGAAGGAGACTACAGTGATTTCGTCGCCCGGACCTTCGAACTGAGCCTGTGGAAAAGCAGGATGTTCAACGAAGTCTCCCGGCCCGGCGAGTCGGAGCGTGATTTTCGCCTCCGCCTGGGCCAGCAGGCGCGGGAGAAACGGGATGCCGAAGTCGAGCGGCTGCGCCAGCGGTACGCCGCCAAGTTCGCCACCCTTGAGAGGCAGATACTGACCGCGCAGCAGCGGCTCGA
>Ga0214473_10004985_pt1 | contig 15935 bp, 17 predicted proteins | sample RVTome_7_FD_203509 | JGI IMG/M metagenome (GOLD analysis project Ga0214473, IMG submission 203509) | Soil microbial communities from uranium-contaminated site in the Upper Colorado River Basin, Wyoming, United States - RVT98D197 | ecosystem: Environmental > Terrestrial > Soil > Contaminated >... | reverse complement strand
GGCGCTTCTGGTCCAGCGCGGCGACGCGCAGATCTATATTCCCGTAAGGGTTGGCTCTTGAGAGCGGGCGCCGCAATCACCCTGATGTTGCCGCTGGTCGTCGCCGCAATGACACTCGCGGCCGCGGAGACGCCGCGCGCGCCCGGCTCGGTCTATCGCGATTGCGATGACTGCCCGGAAATGGTGGTCATCCCGGCCGGCAGCTTCATCATGGGTACCCCGCCCGCGACGCTGCCGCCGGGCAATAACGATGCGGAAGCAACTGCAGTCGTGATCCAGGTCCCGCGGGCATTCGCGCTCGGCCGTCACGAGGTCACGCGCGGTGAATTCGCGCATTTCGTTGCCAGGAGCGGCCACGAGCCGCGCACCGGTTGCCGTAGCTGGGACCCGTCGCTGCTGCGCTTCAGCGAGGACGCACGACGCGGCTGGCAGAATCCGGCGACCCCGGTCGCGCCGACCGACGAGCATCCCGTGACCTGTGTGTCGCACGCCGATGCGCGTGCCTATGCCGAGTGGCTCGCGCGTGAGACCGGTGAGCCTTACCGCCTGCCGTCCGAGGCCGAGTGGGAATACGCGGCGCGCGCCGGCACGAACACGCTCCGTCACTGGGGCGATGCGGCGGACGACGGTTGCGAGCATGCCAACACCTACGATGTGATCGCCCATGCAGCCTTGCGGCTCGGCTGGCCGCATGCGGGTTGCCGCGACGGCTACGCCGATCTCGCTCCGGTCGGCCAGTTCAGCCCGAATCCCTTCGGATTGCAGGACATGATCGGCAATGTCCAGGAATGGGTGCAGGATTGCGCCACCGGCAGCTACGTCGGCCGGCCGCGCGATGCGCGCGCCTGGGAGTGGCTGGGAGGCTGCGAGCGCCGCATCCAGCGTGGCGGCAGCTGGCTGACCCCGCCGGATCGCAGCCGCAGCGGATTTCGCGGCGACGCGCGCGGCGGCGATCGCGCCGACGACACCGGATTCCGGGTCGCGCTGACGCTCGAGTCGCGCGACGCACGTGCGGAGGACCGCTGATGCGCGCACTGGTCCCGCTGGCGTTGATGCTGGCCGCGGCTCAGGCATCTGCGCAGCAGCCGACGCCGGCGCCGCGGGCCGTAACGCCGGATTGCCCGGTGTGCCCGGATCTTGCGCTGGTGCCATCCGGACGGTTTTTCCTGGGTTCCGCGCCCGATGCGGTCGAGCTGGATGCCGCGACCGGGGAGGCGCCGGCGGTTGAAATCTCGATGACGCGGCCCTTCTACGTATCCCGCCGTGAAGTCTCGGTCGGCGAGTTCCGCCGCTACGTCGAGGCAACCGGAGCGGAGCCGGGCCCCGGCTGCCGCGTCTGGCTCGGGGGCCAATGGGTGCACGAGCGGGACCGGAGCTGGCGCGACCCGGGATTTTCGCTGCCGCCGGCGGACGAGGAACCCGTGGTATGCGTGAACTGGGAGGATGCCCGCGGCTACGCAGAATGGCTGTCCGGCGAGAGCGGCAAGCGGTATCGGCTGCCGTCGGAGGCGGAATGGGAATACGTCGCGCGCGGCGGCACGTCGTTTCCACGTTTCTGGGGCGAGCGCGATTCCAATGAGGACGCGGTGTTGTCGCTGGCCTGTGATTACGCGAATGTCTACGATTCATCCGCCGTCGATGGCTTTCACTTCCCCTGGCCCAATGCGCGCTGCAGCGATCGGATGGCCGGGCTCGCGCCCGGCGGGCAGTACAAGCCGAATGCCTTCGGTGTGTTCGACATCATCGGCAACGCCCGTGAATGGATCATGGACTGCTACACGGCAAGCTACGCCGGGCGACCCGGGGACGGACGCGCCTGGACCTGGCAGGGCGGTTGCGAGCTGAAGGGTGTGCGCGGCGGTTCCTGGGCGAGCCGCCCGTTGGCGGCACGTGCCCCCGCACGCGGTGCGCAGCCGACTGCGTTCCGGCAGTCGGATCTGGGTTTTCGGGTCGTCCGCGACTACGAGTAGCGGGCCGCGGCCCTGTCATCGGCTAGAATGCCGGCCGCCGCCGCCCGCGCGCGGCAGGCCACTTCCCGAGGAACCGTCCGTGACCGAAGCCGCGAGCCGCGACGTCATCAGCACCGAATGCGTGATCATCGGCGCGGGCCCGGCGGGCCTGTTCGCGGTCTTTGAGCTCGGGCTGCTCGGGATGAAGTGCCAGATCGTGGATACGCTTGCGCATCCGGGGGGGCAATGCACCGAGCTCTACCCCGACAAGCCGATCTACGACATCCCGGCGCTGCAGGTTTGCGGCGCCCAGGAACTCGTCGACCGGTTGCTCGAGCAGATCAAGCCCTTCGCAGCAGGCATGCACCTGGGACAGGAAGTGTCCGAGCTCACACCGCGCAAGGACGGGAGGTTTAACGTCGCGACTGCAGCCGGTACGCGCCTTGATGCGGGCGCGGTGATCATCGCGGCGGGACTCGGGTCCTTCCAGCCACGCCGCCTGATGGTTCCTGGTGCAGAAGTCTTCGAGGGTCGTCAGCTCCATTACCGCGTCCGCAATGCCGGGGAATTCAGCGGCCAGGACCTGCTGATCGCCGGCGGCGGCGACAGCGCGCTCGACTGGACGCTGGACTTCTGCGGCAAGGCCCGCTCGGTCACGCTCGTGCACCGGCGCGCCGAGTTTCGCGCACAACCCGCGAGTGTCACGCGCATGAAAGAACTCGCCTCAGCGGGTCGCCTGAAGCACCTCGAGGGCACGATCCATGCGCTGGCAGTGGAAGGCGACCGGCTGGCCGGCGCGACCGTGCTCGGGCTGGACAAGTTGACCACGGAGGTCAAGTGCCAGCAGGTGCTCGCTTTCTTCGGCCTGCATCCGAAGCTCGGGCCGGTCGCGAACTGGGGCCTGGCGCTCGAGAAGAAAGCGATCCGCGTCGACACCGAGAAATTCGAAACCAGCGTGCCGGGCATCTTCGCGATCGGCGACATCAACGCCTACCCCGGCAAGAAGAAATTGATCCTGTCGGGATTCCACGAGGCTGCGCTCGCCGCCTTCGGCGTCCAGCACCACGTCTATCCCGACAAGCGCCAGTTCCTGCAGTACACGACGACGAGCCCGATCATGCGACAGCGGCTCGGCGTCGCACCGCCCGACTGATACGCTATCCGCATGGACCAACGCCTCGCCGAACTGCTCAAGCTGCTGGACCTCGAGCGACTGGAGGATAACCTGTTCCGCGGCCAGAGCCGCGACGTCGGCGCGCCACAGGTCTTCGGCGGCCAGGTGCTGGGCCAGGCACTGGTCGCTGCATCGCGAACCGTCGACGAGCGCCTCGTGCATTCCCTGCACGCCTACTTCCTGCGCCGCGGTGACGTCAATGCGCCAATCGTGTTCGAGGTGGACCGCAGCCGCGACGGCGGCAGCTTCACGAGCCGGCGCGTCGTGGCGATCCAGCACGGGCAGCCGATCCTGACGATGTCGGCGTCATTCCAGCAGGCCGAGCCCGGCATGGACCATCAGGCGCCGATGCCCGATGCGCCGCCGCCCGAGGGCCTGCGCGACCTCGGCGAAATCAATGCCGAGATGTTGGACCGTGTGCCGGAGAAAGTGCGCGGTTTCTTCCAGCATCAGCGGCCCTTCGAGTTCCGGCCGGTGAATCCGCCGAACTACACGAACCCGGCCCCGTCCGCACCGGCCAAGCAGCAGTGGTTCCGGGCAGTGGATCGCCTGCCGGACGATCAGCCCCTGCACCGCTGCCTGCTGGCCTACGTTTCGGACTATCACCTGCTCGACACGGCGACGCTGCCGCACGGAATCTCCTTCCTGCAGCTGCAGATGGCGAGCATTGACCACGTCATCTGGTTCCACCGGGATGTGCGGGTGGACGAGTGGCTGCTGTACGCGATCGATAGCCCAAGCGCCTCGGGTGCGCGCGGATTCGGGCGCGGTGCAATCTACTCGCGCGATGGCAGGCTGGTTGCGAGCGTCGCCCAGGAAGGACTGATCCGGCAGCACAGCAGGTGGACGAGTCCCGCGGGCCAGCAGAAGTGACGGCGCTTCGGTCCGTCACTGACCCGATCTGAGTACCTTGCCCGGGTTCATGATGCCGAGCGGATCGATCGACTGCTTGATGCTGCGCATCAACGCGAGCGCCACCGGGTCCTCGTAGCGCTCGAGTTCCGCCACCTTGAGTTGCCCGATGCCGTGCTCGGCGCTGATGCTGCCGTGATATTCCGCAACCAGGTCGTGAACCGCGCGGCTGATTGAATCGCCATCCCTGGCAAGTTTCGCGCCGTCCTCGCCCGCCGCAGGGCTCAGGTTGAAATGCAGGTTGCCGTCGCCCAGGTGCCCGTAGGCGACGAGGCGCGCCCCGGGCGCGAGACGCGCGAGCAGCGAGCGACCCTGGTCGATGAACTGCGGCAGCCGCCAGGGCTCGACGCAGATGTCGTGCTTGAGACCCGGGCCCTCGTTGTGCTGCGCTTCGGGTATCGATTCGCGCAGCCGCCACAATGCCTCGCGCTGCGACTCCGATGACGCCGTCACGGCGTCGATTGCGCGGGCTGCGTCGATTGCGCCAGCGAGTGTGGTCTCGAAGCGGCCGGCGAGGTCCGAATCGGGCTGCGGCAGCGTGATCTCGACCAGCGCATACCACGAGTGCGTCCGCGTGAAGGGATCGCGTGCGCCGGCGATGTGGCGGCAGACGAACTCGAGCGCGATGCGCGGAATCATCTCGAAGGTCGTTACGGCATCGCCGAGTCTGTCACGGAGCTCGCCGAGCAGCGCGAGTGCCGCGGCTGGCGAGTCGAGCGCCACCATCGCAGTCGCCATACCGGCAGGGCGTGGGAACAGCCGGATACAGGCGGCGGTGACGATCCCGAGCGTCCCTTCCGCACCGATGAACAGCTGCTTGAGGTCGTAGCCGGTGTTGTCCTTGCGAAGCCCCTGCAATTGGTCCAGCACCCGGCCATCCGGCAATACGGCCTCGAGGCCCAGCACCAGCTCGCGCATCATGCCGTAGCGCAGCACCGCGGTTCCGCCGGCATTGGTCGAGATGATGCCGCCGAGCGTGCAGGATCCCTCCGATCCCAGCGACATCGGCAGCAACCGGCCGGCGGTCGCAGCCGCATCCTGCAGCGCTGCGAGCACACAGCCCGCGTCGGCCGTGATCGAATCGCCGGACGCATCCAGCGTGCGGATGCGATTCATGCGGCGCAGCGACAGGACGATTTCGTTGTTCCCTGCGCGCGGCGTCGCTCCGCCGCAATAACTGGTGTTACCGCCCTGCGGGACGATGCTGATGCGCTCTGCGGCGCAGAAGCGCACGAATTCCACCACCTGCGCGGTGGACTGCGGCAATGCCACGAGCGGCGTCCGGCCGCGATGGAGCCCGCGGAAATCGACTTCGAATGGGGCGCGGTCAGCGGCGGACTCGAGGAAGCCGCCCGGACCAAGCAGGTCTTTCAGCGCCTGCAGGCACGAGGAGGGAATGGAGTTCACTGCGCGGAGCGCAGGGCCGCGATGCGCTCGTCCAGCGGCGGATGGCTCATGAAGAGCCCGCGCAGGCCCTGGCCCTTGCCGCCCGCGATGCCGAAGGCGGCCATGCGATCCGGCAGCGCCAGGGCCTGGTTGCGCTTGAGCGCCTCGAGCGCGCCGATCATGTTGTGCCGGCCGGCCAGGCGGGCACCGCCGGCGTCGGCACGAAACTCACGCTGCCGCGAGAACCACATGACGATCATCGTCGCGAGGAAGGCGAGCACCAGTTCGGCAACCACGGTCGTGATCCAGAACGCCGGCCCATGCCCACGCTCGTTGCGGAATACGACCTTGTCCACGACATTGCCGATGACACGCGACGCGACGAACACGAAAGTGTTGACGATGCCCTGGATCAGCGTCAGCGTGATCATGTCGCCGTTCGCCACGTGGCTGATCTCGTGGCCCAGCACGGCCTCGACCTCCTGGCGGTCCATCCGGTTGAGGAGGCCGCTGCTGACCGCGACCAGCGCCTTGTTACGGCTGGCACCGGTGGCAAAGGCGTTCGGTTCGGGCGAGTTGAAGTAACCGACCTCCGGCGTGCCGATGCCTGCCAGCTGCGCCTGGCGGCGCACCGTCTCCAGCAACCAGGTTTCTGCTTCGTTGCGCGGCTGGCCGATCAGCTGCACACCCATCATGCGCTTCGCCGACCACTTCGACAGCGCGAGCGAGACGAAAGCACCGCCGAATCCGAGCAAGGCGCCGAACACCAGCAGCGAATTGAAGTTGATGCCCTGCTGGTTGAGCCAGGGCTCCACGCCGAGCAGGCGCAGCGTGATGCTCGCGACGATCAGAATGGCGAAGTTGGTGACGAGGAAAAGCAGGATTCTCTTCATGACGGGTCCAGATGGTTGCGGTTGCCGGCCGATTCAAGTCCCGGCTGGCGAGCCCGCCAAGCATGAATCATATTTCCAGTCTGCGTAACGCGAAATACATACCCGAATCAGGGGGTTCCAGCGGGATTATTCACGAGTCCTGGCTGCTCGCGTAGTTGTTCCTGGCACTCGTCGCCGCGTTCGCATGGCCAGCGACGGCCATTGACGAAACGCGCTACCTGTCGGTCGCCCGGGAAATGCAGGCACCGGGTGCCTGGCTGGTGCCGCAGCTGAACGGCGACTGGTACATGCAGAAGCCGCCGTTGCTGTCCTGGATTTTCGGCGCGGGCTGGGACGTCTTTGGGAGGACTCCCTGGTCCTCAGTAGTCGTCCCGATCGCCGTAGCCGTCATCGTCGTCGTCGTCGTCATCATCATCGTCGTCATCATCGTCCCAGTCGTCGTCGTCATCGTCATCGTCGTCTTCGGACCCGGACCATCCTTCAGGCTCCTGGCTCAGATCGAGGTCGAGCTCCTGCCAGGTCTCGTAATCGATTTCCTCGATATCGCCATCCTCGTACTGCAACTCGATCAGTTCCGAGTCCTCGTCGACTGAGAGAACCCGAAAGGTCTCCTCGTCCTCGAGGCTGTCATACCACTGGCCGGGTACCGGGTTGTGATCGCGGCCCATTGGGCCTCCTCGCTGCGGCTCTGCTGATCGCAATGCGCTGGAACGGCCCCGATATTACGGTCGCGAGCCAATCCGAAGCAACGCCGGGGGCCCGGAAGGGGGAGGTGATGCCTTGCCGGCTTGAGTTGGTTGCGCGCTGCCCCCATGCAGGAGTCCGACACCGCCACCGGCGGAAGGAGGGATTCAAATGACATTGATTCGCTGGGAACCGTTCAGGGAACTGGACGAATTCTTCACGCGCTGCAACCCGCTGCTCGGTCGCACACTGTCCGACCGGCTGCCTGTCGCCGATGCGCAGCAACAGGTCACGCCGGCCTGGACCCCGGTCGCCAACATCTCTGAAACCGATTCCGGGTATCTGATCAAGACGGAGCTGCCGGAAGTCAGCAAGGACGACGTCAAGGTCACGGTGGATGACGACGTGATCACCATAAGCGGCGAGCGTCGCAACGAACTCGAGCACAAGGACGAGAAATTGCACCGGGTCGAGAGCTGCTATGGGAGCTTCTCCCGCAGTTTCCGGCTGCCGGACGACGCTGACATCGGCGGCATTCATGCCGAGAGCAGGAACGGCATCCTGAAGGTCCGGGTGCCGAAGCAGGCGGCAGCCCGCCCAAGAACGGTCGAAGTACAGGTAAACTGAAGGAACCAGGCGGCGGCGCTGTTGGCGCCGCCGCTTTCTGGCCTGCGCCGGGAGGTTCCATGACGACCGATTTCGACGCGATCCGGCAGAAGCTGCTGCAACAGAAGCAGGGATTGCTGGTGCGCGCGGCGAAGGTGCATGCCGACATCACGCGCTCCTCCGGGCCGCTGGACAAGGACTTCGCCGAACAGGTCGTGCAAATGGAGAACGACGCAGTGCTTGCCGGGATCGGCGAGGCGACCGCCGCGGAACTCGCGCAGATCAACCTGGCGCTCGCGCAGCTCGACCAGGGCAGATATGGCGTGTGCAGCTCCTGCGGCGAGCCGATCGACGCGCGCCGCCTGCAGGCGTTGCCGTATTCCGACCGCTGCATTACCTGCGCCGAAGCGAGTGGCTGACCGGATTCCCCCGCGCCGGACTGCCCATGTCCCAGTACAAAGCCCCGCTGCGTGAGATCCGCTTCGTGCTGCACGAGGTGCTGCAAGCGGAAGGCCACTACCGGGAACTGGGACGCGACGATGTCAACGCGGAACTGATCGATAGCGTGCTCGACGAATGCGCGCGGTTCGCCGAGGACGTCGTCGCGCCGACCAGGGAGGCCGGGGATCGCGTCGGGGTCCGCCGCACTGACGATGGGCGTGTCATCACGCCACCCGGCTTCACCGAAGCCTATCGGCAATACGTCGGGGATGGCTGGGCCGCGCTGTGCGGGCCGACGGAGTTCGGCGGTCAGGGCCTGCCCGAGAGCTTCGGCGCCCCGGTTGGCGAAATGCTCGTGACTGCGAACATGTCCTGGAAGCTCTATAGCGGACTGACGGATAGCGCCATCCTGTGCATGCAGAAGCACGCCAGCGAAGAGTTGCGCAGGCTATACCTGCCCAAGCTGGTCAGTGGCGTCTGGGGCGGCACGATGTGCCTGTCCGAGTCGCATGCCGGCACCGACCTCGGCATCATGCGCACGCGCGCGCAGCCGGACGGCCAGGGCAGCTACCGGGTCAGTGGCACCAAGATCTTCATTACCAGCGGCGAGCACGACCTCACGGAGAACATCGTGCACATGGTGCTTGCAAAACTGCCCGACGCGCCGACCGGGTCGCGCGGCATCAGCCTGTTCGTGGTGCCCAAGTACCTGCCGGACGCGGAAGGCAAGCCCGGCGCCCGAAACGGCGTTAGCTGTACAGGCGTCGAGCACAAGCTCGGCATCCACGGGTCGGCGACCTGCGTGATGGACTTCGCGAACTCGCGCGGCTGGCTGATCGGCGAGCCAAACGGCGGGCTCAAGTGCATGTTCACGATGATGAACCACGCACGCCTCTGGGTCGGGCTGCAGGGACTCGCGCAATGCGAGGGCGCCTTCCAGGCCGCGCTCAACTACGCGCGCGAACGCCGGCAGGGCCGCAATTCGGGCGGCAGTGGCGACTCCGCCGCGGACCCGATCATTGGCCACCCCGATGTGCGTCGCATGCTGCTGACGCAGAAGGCGCTGATCGAGGGTGGGCGCGTGCTCACCTACCTCGCGGGCATGCAGATGGACACGGCGCTGCACCACCCGGACCCGGCGCAGCGGGAGCGGGCGGATGGCCTGCTCGCGATACTGACCCCGGTCGTCAAGGGCTTCGTGACGGAGATGTCGCTGGAATGCACCAGCCTCGCGCTCCAGGTGCACGGCGGCAGCGGCTACGTGCGCGAGACCGGCGTCGAGCAGTATTTCCGGGACGCACGCATCACGGCGATCTACGAGGGCACCAACGGCATCCAGGCGCTGGACCTGCTGGGGCGCAAGGTGCTGGGCTCCGGCGGCGAGCTGGCACGCCTGCTCGGCGGCGAGATCGGCAGTTTCTGCGAGCGCCACGCGCGTTCCGGGCAGCTGGCGGAGTTCGTGACCCGCCTGACCGGCCTGCTCAAGGAATGGAGCGAGGCGACCGAGGGCGTTGCGGGCAGAGCGGCACGCGATCCCGACGAAATGGGCGCAGCCGCGATGGATTACCTGCAGCTGACCGGATACCTGTGCCTGGCCTGGTGCTGGGCGAGAAGCGCCGCCGTCGCGGCTGCGGCCCTGCACAAGAGCGATGCGGACGCCGGGTTCTACAAGGCCAAGCTCGCGACCGCGCGCTTTTATTTCTCGCGCCTGCTGCCGCGCGCGGAAGCACATCTCGACGCGCTCGGCGCCGGCGCGAAGACTCTGATGGAGCTGCCGCCCGGACAGTTTGCCTTCTAGGACCGGCCAGCCCTCATTCGATCGGCCGCTTCCAGGCGCGCAATGCCGCCACGCAGCGACCAGACATTTTCCCGCCCGGTGGCCCGCAGTTGCTCGGCCGCTGCAAGGCTGCGAATGCCGCGCGCGCAGACCAACAGGTAGCGCAGTTCCGGATGCAGCGGCGCCGCGCCGCCCAGCAACTGCGAAAGCGGGATCGCCGCGTGGCCGGCAGCCGGCAATGGTGCAGCCGCGCATTCATCGGGATCGCGGATGTCGATGATGCGATAGCCCTGCGCCGCGGCCTCGTTCAGCGACATTTCGACCTCGAGTCCGGCAGCTGGGCGCGCAGTGCCCGCGGCCTGAATTCGCACGCAGCGGCCCGCGCATTCAGGCGCACGCGGCGCACGCAGGCGGCGTTGGCCCGCATCGAGCAGGTCGACCAGCAGCAGTTCGTCCCGCAGCTGCCCGGGGAGGCCCAGCAGTAGTTTCAGCACTTCCATTGCCTGCAGGCTGCCGAGCACGGCAGGTACCGGTCCGAGCACGCCGCTTTGCGCGCAGTTGCCGACCAGCCCGTCGCGCGTGGCTTCCGGCCATTGGCAACGCAGGCAGGAGCCCCCGGCATCGGCGCGCACGACCTGTAGCTGCCCCTCATATTGATAGACGCTGGCGAGCACGGCCGGGCGACCGGCGCGGACCGCCGCATCGTTGATCAGGAACTTCGTCGTGAAATTGTCGCTGCAGTCGACGACGAGGTCGCCCTGCGCCACGATCTCCGCGGCATTGGCCTCGGTCAGCCGCACCGCCTGCGGTCGCAGGCCAATCGTTGGGTTGTAGGCTGCCAGCCGCGCGGCTGCCGCTTCGGCTTTCGGGCGTCCGACGTCGCTTGTCGTGTACAGCGGCTGCCGGTGCAGGTTCGTCGGCTCGACGACATCGTGGTCGACGATGACCAGCGTCCCGACGCCGGCCCCGGCGAGGGCCGCAAGAACCGCACAGCCGAGACCGCCAGCACCGACGACGACGACCGTTGATTCCGCAAGGCGCCGCTGCCCGGCGGTGCCGACTTCAGGCAATGCGATCTGGCGCGAATAATCGAAGAATGGCGCTTGCGTAGCCTCGGTGCGATGCGCGCATTGGACCCAGGCGCTGTCGCCTTCGGCGTAGTGCTCCCTTTTCCAGATCGGAACGCGATGCTTGACCTCGTCGATGATCTGCCGGCAGGCCGCAAAAGCCTCGCCGCGGTGCGGCGCCGAGACACCGACCCAGACGGCGAGCTCGCCGATTCCGAGTGCTCCGAGCCGGTGCACGCAGTGTGCGCGCAGCGCTCCGTGGCGCCGAACGGCTTCGGCGACGATGGACTCGCCTTCGCGGACCGCGAGTTCCTCGAAAGCCTCGTACTCGAGCCGTGTGACGACCCGGCCCTCGTTGTGGTCGCGGACCCAGCCTTCGAATGATGCGAAACCGCCGGCCGCAGAATCGGCAAGCGATGTCGCAAGTGCAGCCGCGTCGATCGGCCGGTGAGTGAACCCGAAAGCGTTCATCCGCCGGCCACCGGCGGGATGAACACCACCTCGTCGCCGTCCGCGAGCGGCTTGGACCAGTCGGTGAAGGCGGTGTTGACGGCGACCTTCAGCTGGGCGGGTGCCAGCCGGAAGCCGTACCGTGCCGAGACCTCCTCGAAGAGTGCAGCTGGCGTACGCGCCGCGGTTTCGACGGTCTCCGACTGGCGGCCCGCCTGCTCGCGCAGCAATGCGTAGTAGCGCAGGTGAATGCGCGGCATCATGCCACCTCGCCTGCGGCCGCGAGCGGGCGCAGGGCCGCAAGCTCCTCCGGCGTGTTGGCATTCGCAAGCGCCTGTGGGCGGGATGGCGTCAACAGGGCGGCGTCGTGCCGGTCCAGGAATTTTCGCGGGCAGGAACCACCGCTGGCGATGAATTGCAGCATCGGCTGGCGGCTCGCGGGTTCATAGATCGCGCAGAGCGGTTCCGGCAGGCCGTCGTGGGCGCTGCGGAATGCGGTCGCAACACGGGTCGGATCCCGCCCCGCGATCAGCTCGTCGAGCGTCCCGGCATCGAGCAGCGGCAGGTCGCAGGCCACGACCAGCCAGGCCGCCTCCGGATGCCGGGCCTGCGCCGCAACGATGCCAGCGATCGGGCCCTCGACGCCCGGCCCATCGACGATCTGCGCATACCCCGCGCGCAGCGGATCCGCGCACTGGTCCTGACGCACCGACACCCAGGCCTTTTCGACCCGCGGCGCGAGCAGCTCGAACGCGTGCTGGAGCTGGGGCCGTCGTCCATAGGACAGTGCCGCCTTGTCCTCATGCATCCTGCGCGAGCGGCCGCCGGTCAGCACCAATCCGTAGAAAACACTCATGACTCCGCACCCGCGCGGTATTCGCTCTTGCCGCCGCTCTTGTGCAGCAGCCGCACCGTCTCGATGACGATGTCATGCGTCAGGGACTTGCACATGTCGTAGATAGTCAGCGCCGCGACCGCTGCGCCGGTCAGCGCCTCCATCTCGACGCCCGTGCGATGGTGCACCGCGATCGTGCAGCGGATCTCCAGTGCGTCGGCATGCGCGTCGATCGCGATGTCGCAGCGCTCGATGCCGAGCGGATGACAGAAGGGGATCAGTTCGTGGGTGCGTTTTGCGGCCATCGTGCCGGCGACGATGGCCGTGTTGATCACCGGGCCCTTGGGAGTCTGGAAGCCGGACGAGCGCAGTCGTTCGAGCACCGCGGCCGGGAATCGCAGGCGGGCTACGGCAGTCGCAATGCGCAGTGTCTCGTGCTTGGCGGTCACGTCGACCATTGCCGGTCGACCGGCATCATCCAGGTGGCTCAGCGTTGATGGCCGCTTATCCGCCAATGTAGTGCATCTCGATCTTGCGCATGGGCTGCATGGTTACGGGGATGCCGCGCAGTTCACTGTACCGGTCTTCGCGCTGCCGCCAGGTACCGCGCATGCGGTCCACCAGCTCGTCGTCGCTGGCGCCGCCCCTGAGCATCGTCCGCAGGTCCACGCCGTGCACGGCGAACAGGCAGGTGTAAAACACGCCGTCCGAGGACAGCCGTGCGCGCGTGCAGTCGCCGCAGAACGGCTGACTCACGGATGAGATGAATCCGATCTCGCCGGCACCGTCCCGGTAGGCATACCGTTGTGCGACTTCGCCGCGATACGCGCCGGCGATGGGCACAATCGGATATTCTGCCGCGATCGCGTCGCGAAGCTCCCGCGACGGCACGACGCGAACGGGATCCCAGTCGTTGCGGTTGCCGACGTCCATGTACTCGATGAAGCGCACCACGACGCCGGTGCCCCGGAAATGCCGCGCCAGGTCCACGACCTGGCCGTCGTTGACGCCGCGCTGGATCACGGCGTTGACCTTGACGGGCGAGAGGCCAGCCTCGAGCGCAGCGCGAATTCCATCGAGCACGCGCTCGAGCCCGTCATAGCCGCCGCTCATCCGGTGGAAGGTCGCATGGTCGAGCGTATCCAGGCTGACGGTAACCCGCTTGAGGCCATTCGCCGCCAGTTCGGCCGCATGCTGGGCCAGCAACATCCCGTTGGTCGTCAGCGCGAGATCGGCGACGCCGTCAATCAACGACAGCTCGCCGACCAGGTCCGCAAGGCCTGCACGCAGGAGCGGCTCGCCACCCGTCAGCCGCAGCTTGCGGACGCCGAGCCCGACGAATAGCCGGGCCAGGCGGGTGATCTCGTCGAACGACAGGCGATCGGCCCTGGCAAGGAAATGATAACTGTCGCCGAAGGTCGCACGCGGCATGCAGTACGGACAGCGAAAATTGCAGCGGTCCATCACCGAGATGCGCAGGTCCGCCAGTGGCCGACCGCGCGTGTCGGTCGCCGCTTGCGGGGCGGTCAGCGAGATCAGCTTGTCGGATCCGGTGTTGCGCATTGCCTACCAGCGAAAGAATGAAACGACGAGACCGGCCGGACGCATCGCGGGCGCGGGCGGCAACTCGACGAATCCGTCGGTGGCGGCCAGCGATATGAAGTCACCGGATCCGGCCGTCGGCCGCGGCACGGCCTGCGTGCGTCCCTGCTGATCGTACTCCAGCGCGACCGGCAGGAAACAGGTCAGCGTGGGCCGGAACTCGAAGTCCCGTGCGAGTACAACGGTCGGGCGCGGCGGCACCGGGGCGCCGTCCGCGGCCCTGAGGGCAGGTACGACATAGCGCGACAGGCACACGAGCACCGACACCGGGTTGCCGGGCAGCGCAAAGACCGCGGGACCCCGATCCCTGACACCGAACCAGAACGGCCGCCCCGGGCGTTGCGCCACCTGGTGAAAGACCCTGCGCACGCCCAGGGTCGTCATCACTGCGGGCACGTGGTCGAAACGGCCCGCCGAGACGCCGCCGCTCAGCACCAGGACCTCGTGGCGATCGAGCTCGCGTGCCAGCATCTCCTCCTGCACGGCCTGATCGTCCGGCAGGTGTATGTCCGTCGCGGGCGGGTAGCCGGCAAGCTGCAACGCCGCCGCGAGACCGTAGGAATTGGAGCGTCGCACCTGGTGATCGAGCACCGGCAGGCCGGGCTCGACGAGTTCGTCGCCGGTGGAGATCACCGCGATGCGCGGCAGTCGCGCGACGCGAAGCCGCGCCAGGCCGGCCGACGCGGCGATTGCGATTTCGGGTCCGCCGAGACGCATCCCGCCCCACAGCAGCCGGTCACCGGCGCGCGCGTCGGAGGCACGGCGATGCACGTGAACCCAGGGCTCTGGCAGGTGTCCGGCCTCGATGGTCGCCATGCCACTGGCAATGCTGATGCGCTCGACGGGAACGACGGCATCGCAACCCGAGGGTAGCGACGCGCCGGTCATGACCTCGATGCAGTCGGCGGGTGTCGCGAGCGCAAGCGGTGGGGTGCCCGCAGGTTGTACGCCCGCGATCCGGAACTCGCGCCGGCCGTCGCGAAACGCGCGGCTCGCGATAGCGATGCCGTCCATCGCGACACGGTCGAATGGCGGCGCGTCCCGCTCGGCGTGGACCACCTGGCGCAATACCCGGCCCGCACAGGCCGGCAGTGGTAGCTCTTCTTCCGGAGTCTGCGCGAGGTGGGCGGCGATGGCCGCGTCGGCCTCGGCGGGAGTCAGCATCAGGCCACCCGGTCAGTCGTCCTTCTTGTCGCGGGACTTGAAGATGCGGAGCTGTTCGTTGAACTGGTCGGCAATCGCCTGCATTTCATCGACGGCCGCGTTGTTCTTCTTGGCCTGCATGATGCGCAACTCCACCAGCCGCGTCTCCTCGTAGAGGCCGCTCTCTTCCAGCGCCTTCATCTCCATCTCCAGGCAGGCGTTGTAGGAGTTGATGTCCTCGTTGAATTTTTCCACTGTCTGCTTCGACTGGACCATCTCCTCAAGGCTCGCGGTCTTGCCGTCCGGCAGGTGCTCGGGTGCGCGCGGATAGATGCAGGCCGCCTGTGACACTCCTGAAAGCAGGCAGGCCGTTACCGTCGCGATCATCATGAACTTCATGGCTCGGTCTCCGTCATTCATCGCTGCGTCCGCGAATTCTAACCGATCGGGACGCGGGTGCTGGCCTTGAGGGTTTCCAGCACGAGACTCGAGCGCACATCGCGCACACCCGGCAGCTTCAGGAGCTGGTGCAGCGTGAACCGCCCCAGGGCATCGAGGTCCGGCACGACGACCTGCAGCAGGAAATCCATTTCACCCGTCATCGCGTGCGCCGCGACCACTTCCGGCCGTTCGTTCAGCGTGCGCCGGAATCGCTCGATCACATCGTCGGTGTGGCGTTCGAGCTTGATCTGCACGTAGGCCGTGACGTTCTGGCCGACGCGCTTCGGGTCGAGGATCGCCGCATAGCCATGGATAATGCCTTCCTGCTCGAGTTGCCGAACCCGGCGCGTGCAGGGTGTCGGCGACAGGCCCACGCGCTCGGCGAGTTCGACGTGGCTCAGCCGGCCGTCGCGCTGCAGCTGCTCCAGGATCCTGATGTCGGTGCGATCGAGTGTGCGCATGGAGTGAATTAACGCCATGAATTGACTTGATTTGGAGTTTATCACCATATTTGATGGTGTGCGCGCGCAAGAATGGCCAAAAACCACCCCGATTGCCTGAGTACGATGACGCGG
>Ga0214473_10004984_pt1 | contig 15938 bp, 12 predicted proteins | sample RVTome_7_FD_203509 | JGI IMG/M metagenome (GOLD analysis project Ga0214473, IMG submission 203509) | Soil microbial communities from uranium-contaminated site in the Upper Colorado River Basin, Wyoming, United States - RVT98D197 | ecosystem: Environmental > Terrestrial > Soil > Contaminated >... | reverse complement strand
CGCCTCCGCGCATGTGCTGATGGGAGACCTCCTTCAGGCCCGTGGCCTCACCGAGGGAGCGGAGGCGGAGTGGAACGAGGCGCGGAGGCTGCATCCCGAGCACCCGCGGGCGAACTTGCGACTGGCCCAGCTTTACCTCTCGCGCGGCGAGATCGCGCGGGCAATGGCGGCGCTGGAGCTGTCCCTGCTCCACTCTCCTGGTTCGCAGGAGGCCAATTCTCTGCTCCACCAAGCGGTGGGAGCAAGCCCGAAACGGAGTGACCAGCAACCGCGGAGAGCATGGCTGACGCCTGATCGGTTCGGCGAACTCCTGTCCTTGGTCAGCGCCGGCCCTTCGGTGATGGCCACCGCGCTGGTGAGCGCGAATGGAGAGGTGGTGGCCGGCGCACTCGGCGCGGCGCAGCAGGGGCAGGCCGCGGCCGGGCTCGCGGCTACCCTCCTGCTGGAATCCCGGTATCTGATGGAGCAAATTGGTGCGGGACAGTTGCGCTCCGTCCTGATCCGCGGGAAGCGGCGCGATCTGCAGTGCTTTGAGGTGGACGGGTTCGCACTCCTTGCCGACCTGGCACCCAATACACCGGTGGGTCTGGTACGCATGGAAATTCAGGGGACAGTGGCGGCCTTGCGCCGCCGGTGGGACGATGCGAGGACGAAGGATGTCATCACCGCAGTTGCCTAGCTCCTCGGGATTTCGAGCCGCGTTGGAGCATCTGGTGAGCCAGCCGGAGGTGGTGGGCGCGCTGGTGGCCGCGCGGGATGGCCTGCCGGTAGCAATTCACATGGAGAGCGATGAGGCCGGGGAGTCCTGGGCGGCGATGACGGCGGTGTTGGGGCGCTTGGCGGGCCAGCTCCTGGAGGCCGCCGAAGGCGAAGCGATGGCTGCGGCCGTGTTCAACGCGGCCAACCACCAGTTCGTGGTGGCGCCGGTGCGGATTGGATTCTTGCTGGCAGTGGCGAAGCCCAGCGCGCAGGGAACGGCGTTGTACGAACGGACCAAAGCGGCCGCGCAGGAGGTGGACGCGGTCGCGGCGGCGCTCACGGGAAGCGGCGGGGGATGAAAGGGGACGGAGATGGCTGAGGTATGGCAGGTGGCGGATGTGGTGATCCGGGAGGAGGACCTGGTGATCTACGACCAGGTGCTGCAGCGGATGCTGCGGCAGTCCCTGGCAAAGTGCGTGCTGCTGATCAACCGCAACGATGGCAGCCTCATCACTTCCCAGGGATTCCTGGAGGATTTGGACACCATGTCACTGGGTGCGCTGGCCGCGGGCGCGTTTGCCTCCGCCAGGGAAATCGCGCGCCTGGTGGGAGAACAGGAGTTCAGCGTACTCTTCCACCAAGGGGAGCGGGAGCACGTGCACGTGAACCTGGCCGGGAATAACGGGCTGCTGATGACCCTGTTCGATGACCGCACCACGGTGGGCCTGGTGCGCCTCTGCGCGCGGGAGGCGTGCGGGCAGATCGAGCGGATGCTGTCGTAGACTAAGCAGCGAGGAGTCGAAGAGGCGCAAGCCCTCAGTGGCCGTTCGCCTCTTCGACTATCACCTCTTCGATCACGCGAGGCTGATGGCGCCGCTGGGGCAGCCGTCGGCCGCCTCCTGGATCTCAGCCTCGCTCGCGCCGGCCGGGTCCTTGACCACCGCGATATCGCCCTCCCCCATTTCAAACACACCCGGGCATACCTCCACACAGGCTCCACAACCGGTGCACAGATCAGCGTCCACGACGGGTTTCATGCTCTCAGGCCTCCAAATCGTTGTCGGCGCGGAAGCGCGCCGCGGCATCAATTCGGCGAGAAGGCGGTTCATCCTGCAGGCCTCCGGCCCGGCCTAGCCCCCCTGCCCCTGCTCCTCGATATGCCGCACCATCGCCTCCCCCGACCCTCGCGCCGCAAGCAGCATGTAATCCCGGCTGCGACGAGTGGCGATTAGCTGGTCGAGCATCCGGAGGCCGATGTGGGCATAATAGCGCTCCATCGCGACCAGGCAGGTCGCTCCTCCTCCCCCACCCCCACCGGCCGCGGCGATGCCCAGCATCCACTTGCCTTCCAGCCGCCGCTCACCCGGGCCCGCGAACTGGCAGCGCCGGACCCGGTCGAACACCGTCTTGACCACCTCCGCCACGTCCCCGAAATACACCGGCGTGCTCAGGATAATCCCGTCCACCCCGGCCATCTTGTCCACCACCGCCGCCAGATCGTCCTCTATGATGCAAGTCCCTTCCCGGCGGCACTGCCCCCAGCCCTGCTCGCAGGCCCGGCACACCTCGAGGTTCAGCTTGCAGAGCTGGAGCAGCTCTGCCTCCGCCCCGGCCGCCTCCGCCCCCTGCATCGCCGCCTTTGCCATGCTGGCCGTCAGCCCCTCCTCGTTAGGTGAGGCCTGAATCGCGAGAATCCGCATGCTCTACCTCCTTGGCTGCTCGCTGGTTTCTCACCTAACGTTCCCGCCCGCGCCGGCAGTTCCCTGCGCCCCGAAACCGCCGGAACGTCATCTCTGCTGACCCCAGTACTCCCTCCCGGTGGCGGCCAAGCACGCCTTCACCGGCCCGCCACAGATACCACGACGCGCGCAGAGACGCCCGCGATTGAGAGCGGTCAATCGCGGAACGACGCGGTTCCACCTGGGAGCGATGGTGGAGGAAACTGCACCCACGACCAGACACTCTCCGAGTGTGGAAGAGGCCCCCGAGTTTGTGGATGAGTGCGTCGGTGGAATTGGTGGCCTCGACCGCGCCCGATGAGTTGCGCGATTCCCATGAACCGTAGTAAGCTACGCATCGTTGTTCTCGGTATCCTGGCATTGGCGGGACAGGTGGCACATGAAACGGGGAGATGACATAACTGCCGAAATCCATCCCGATTGGGGGATAGATCCGAAGAGTCTTCCTGTGGTTCTCACGCCTGAGGCATTTCCCGCGATGCCATCCGGAAGTCTGGAGAGCATCTGGGGATTTGCCGGGAAAGACCTGGCCACAAAGGATATGACAGGCATCCCTGTAGACTTCATCGCAAACATTACGTTCGACGAATTCACGATCTGGCCCCCATCTCAGCATCTGCCTACTGGGTTTGCCCCCACAGAGTGGATGGAAACGGCGAAATCTCCAGGGCTCGGAATACGATCACTGCACCAAAAAGGGATTACGGGTAAAGGGGTATCGGTTGCTGTTTTCGATAAGCCGATCCGGCCAACCCATGCCGAGTTTCGGGGGCATATGCACCATCACAGGGTGGCCGAGCCCCAACCAGAAAACGACCGGCTGCACTTCCACGGAGCAGCTTGCGCGTCCATTTTGGCTGGCCGAACCTGTGGCGTGGCTCCGGAGGCCGATTTGTTCTACTTCTCTGTTCCGGACAATGGGCAAAACGCTCATAACTACCTTCTCGCAGTCGACGAACTGATTCTGGTGAATGAGTCTCTACCAGATAGCCGCAAGATTCGCCTTGTCTCTATCTCTGATGGATTCAGTCCAGGAAGTGACGATCAGGCATTGTGGGAAAAGCTTATGGAAAGGGCAGAGGCGGCAGGCTTGATGCTTATCTACTCGAATCGCTTGCGCAGAAGCAGCTTCCTCTGGGGTGGTTGCGCGCCATACCTTGATCGTGACAACCCGCTGGAGTACAAGTTGGCCAATCACCTTGTCGGCAAGGTGAATCCGGCTGATGTGATCCTCATTCCTTCGGATTGCCGCACAACTGCTGCAAACTGGGCAGATGATTCCTATATCTACTGGGGATCGGGTGATCTCAGCTGGGCGATAGCCTATGCAGCCGGTCTGTTTGCGCTGGCCTTGAGTATCGCTCCCGCTCTCAGTTACACGGAGATCGCCGAAAGCCTGGCCGCGTCCAAGACCCCATGCAGTGATGGGGCATACATTGTGGATCCTGTCAGATTTGCCGAGACGATCTCCTCCGGATGCTTCTAGGATAACCCAATGGACGGCCTCTGAGCTCCAGCCCGGAGGCCGCTCTGCCGACTGATGGTGGTCTGGCCGCGACAGGCGCCGCGGGGACGCCCCAGGTTCGAAAACGTCGGAGTCCTACTGCTGATGACGGTTCAAACCCCGAAACGCGATTGCTCCAGGAGCCACCAGGACGCCCGATGGGAGATGTGGACGAGGTAAGGCGAGTCCAATGGGTTCAGAGAAAGAGAGAGGGAAAAGGCCGTTTCAGTGGGGATTTGGCGTCCAAACGGGGCCACCTCGTCCACATCTTGCCAGAAGGGCGAAATGCCCAGGAGACGCCCACAGACGCCACAACACGCGAGAAGACGCCCTCTTTCGAGAGCGTCTCAAAACGGAGAGAGACGGTTCCACCTGACAACAATGGTGGAGGCGGTGGGAATCGAACCCCCGTCCGAACCGAGGAAAGGCGCTCCCTCTACTCCCTGCCTTACGATCAGTTCCTCACCCGCACTACCGCCCCTACCGCCGCTCTGTTGCCTGCGATATCCCAGGCGTAGACGTTGACCGAATACTCACCACTGGGCCAGGCGCGTCTCCCCTTGCTGTCCCGTGCCGTTGTGTCCCAGCACTCCAGTGCGTCGCCAGGCCCAATCCTGCCGTCACCGTCAGTCCTGGTCACCCTGAGCATCTGGTAGCGAGGGAAGGAGTCGGGGTTGAAGAACGCCTTCCTCTCCTGATAGGAGAGATAGAGCGGCCTGACCCGTGTCTCATCGCCGACATCTCCGCGGTGGTCAACTACCAGCTTCTGCATGCTCTGCGTCCCGTTGCTGATGGAGAGCATCACCACCGGTACGCCCAGGTTGCCCATGTGGCCCGGGTAGGCGCTGTCCGTGAGCGCGGCCAAGACATCCACCTTGCCACTCACCTTGACCACGCCATCGGTACTGGCCTGGAACTGCTGGGTCGTGCCGGCCGCGACAAAGCGCAAGGGCTGAAAGATCGGCGGCTCGGTATCCTTCCAGTCGAAGCAGTAGAGCGGATCGAGCAGGCTGTGCACAACCACCTTCCCTGAGGCCTCTTTGGCAAACCGCACGTAGTGGAGGTGCAGGTGAGCGACGCCCGGCTGGTTGCCCACCGAGAAATCAACCAGCGATCCCAGGCGCTGCCCCTGCCGGACGAAGTCTCCCGCTTGGAAGGTGAATGTGCCCGGGTCCAGGTGCGTGTAGCACCATCCTTCGTTGCCGCCCTCCTGTGGCGTCACGATGAAGGAATGGTGGGTCACCCACTCGGGGTAGTTGGTGAAAATGGCGGCCACGTATCCCGAGTCCACCGCCGTTACCGGCGTCCCGGCCGGGTGGATGAAGTCCAATCCGCAGTGGATATAGATGTCGGTCGCCTGCTGATAGTTGTTGAAGATGACCTGCTCTTCTTGGCCTCCCGGAAACGGCCACGGCAGCGGCTTGGCGACGGAGGGCGTGGGCGCGGGGGGAGGCTGTGGCGGGCCGGTGGGCGCGCGCTCCTCCACCGCCGCGGCCGGGCTCGGTGAGTTCGCGGAGGCCTCTGTCGCGGCGGCCTGCCGCAACGCCTCTTGGGCGGCGGCGTTCTTGGGGAACGACGCCAGGGCCTCGGCCGCGAACGCCGGCAGAGATTCGTCGTTCTGCAGCACCCGGATCAGCGCGGGCACCGCCTCCTCGTCCGCGACCGCGCCAAGCACTTTGCAGCACTGCCACCGCTGCTGGTAAGGCCTCTGCTTGTCCTCCATCGCGGCTACCACCACCGCGATGATCTGGCGCCGGGCGGCCGCCTCACTCCTCTTAGCCTTCTCGATCAGCGCGTTCAGGGCGGCGAACTGCTGGTAGCCCGGCTCAGGCTGCGGCAGCCGTTCCACGAAGACTTCCGCCGTGGTATCTCGGATCTGCTCGGGCGTGTACATCAGATCGCCCACCTGCCCCCGCGCGCAGGCCGGCAGTACCGCCAATGCCAGGAGCAGACAGACCGCTTTGGACAATAGCTGCCGGTTCATTTGCCTCGCCCTCCCCCGCTCCCAGAGAGTTGCCGCGCTTTCGGCTTTAGGCCGCCGGCCGCTACAGGCAGCCCAGCTCGCAATCCCCCAGCTCAGGTAGGTGCTCTTTCGCCAGCCGGTCCATCTCCTCGTTGGAGATGTTGGTGGTGCGCCCCGCCTCGTACTCCTTGGCGATGGCGGCCGCGATCTTGGCGATCCCGGGGTGCCTCTTTTCCACGCGGCGCTCCGGGCCGAGGCCATAGCTCGCGTTGATCCAGTGGGCGATGACCGCGGGTCCGGAGGTCTCGGCGATCGCGACGGCCACCGGGCGGTTGAGCAGCGCGTCGGTATCGAAGATGTTGTAGATCTCCTCGTCCTTCATCAGGCCATCGGCGTGGATGCCGGCGCGGGTGACGTTGAAATCTCGCCCCACGAACGGCTGGTGCGTCGGGATCTCCATCCCGATCTCCCGGCGGAAGTAGTCGGCAATCTCGGTGATCACCTGCGTCTGCATTCCGTTGTCCGTGCCGCGCAACCCCATGTACTCGAACACCAGCCCCTCGATGGGCGTGTTCCCCGTCCGCTCGCCGATGCCCAGCAGCGTCCCGTTCGCCGCGCTGCAGCCGTACAGCCAGGCCGTGGAGGCATTGGTCAGCACCTTGTAGAAGTCGTTGTGCCCGTGCCATTCCAGCCACTCGTTCGGCACCCCGGCGTGATGCACCAGCCCGTAGATGATCCCGTTCACGCTCCGTGGGATGGAGGCGCCAGGATAGGTGACGCCATACCCCAGCGTGTCGCAGGCGCGCACCTTCACCGGCATCTTCGCCTCTTCCGAGAGTCGCATCAGCTCCTGCACGAACGGAACCACGAACCCATAGAAGTCCGCGCGCGTCATATCCTCCAGATGGCAGCGCGGCACTACCCCCGCCTCCAAGGCCGACCGCACGATGTCGAGGTAGTCGTGCATCGCCTCGCGGCGCGTCTTGCGGAGCTTCAGGAAGATGTGGTAGTCCGACACCGAGGTGAGGATTCCCGTCTCCCGCAGACCCATCTGCCGGACCAGCTTGAAGTCCTCCTTGCGCGCGCGAATCCATCCCGTGATCTCCGGGTAGCGGAACCCCAGCCCCAGGCAGGCCTCCAAAGCTCGCTTGTTCTTCTCCGAATAGAGGAAGAACTCGGTCATACGGATCACGCCGTTGGGCCCGCTCAGGCGATGCAGCATAGTGAAGAGGTCCACGATCTGCTGCACCGTGAAGGGCGGGCGTGACTGCTGGCCGTCCCGGAATGTGGTGTCTGTGATCCAGATCTCCTCCGGCGGATCCATTGGCACCAAGCGATGGTTGAACGGGACCTTGGGGGGCTGAACGTAGGGGAAAATGTCCCGAAACAGATTCGGCTCGGCGATGTCTTGGAGCTCGTAGTGATAGGTCTCCTGCTCCAAGGTGTTGCGCTTCTTGTTGAACGCGATCATGGGTACCTCCAGGCACTCCGCACCGACAACACACACTACCGGAAACCGGCGGCGCTTGTCCAGGGGCGGGCCGTCAGGGGCGTCTCATCACCATCTGACATAGGCCGCCTGAGGCTGGAATGACGTCATCTCCCCTCTGGGAAAGCGGCTCCTGCTGCGGTACCACGGGGCCTCGGCCTGCGCATCGGGCCCCGACACACGCAGGGGGCTCACCCGCGGACTGCCGGTGAGCCCCTGTGCCCTCTCTGCTCAGGCCTCGGGGGTATCCCGCTTGTCCTGCTGAAGCGTTAGGCCCTGCAGCGGCAGCGTGACCGTATCCAGCAGAGGCTTGGCATCCAGCCCATAGAAGGCCTCATGTGCGGCCAGGTATTCCGTCGCTGTCGTGGGATCGTCAGCCAGGGTATACGCCTTCGCCAGGATCAAGTTCGCGCGGCTATGCCTGGGATTGGCCTTGGCCACTTCCTGAAGCAGCGTTAGGCCGGAGCCGCCATCGCCCTGGACGATGCTTGCCACAGCCTTCACGTACTTCGCCTCTACACAGTCAGGCCGCAGCGCAAGGCACTTATCGGTGACCTTCAGGGCCAGGTCTGTCTGCCCGAGATCCGTTAGCGCGGTGGCCATGTTCAGATAATCGAGGTAGCTGTTCGGAACGGACCTGAGAGTTCTCATGCTCTCGAGGATTAGGAAGTCGCTGCCGGCCTCCGGTTGGTCGAAGCCAGAAATGCCGACGACGGCCGATCCGTAATAGCCGAATATTATCCCGTAGTAATGACCCTGGTCCACTGAGCGCTTACCGGATCTCGCGCTCTTCAGTGCGCTGCTGAGCGCGGTCTCACACGTCTCCAGAGTACTCGTCAGGCCTGGATCGCTCGATTCCTGCTGGTATAGGCTCTTCCTTACCAGCAGGAGCGCGTAGTTGTGCCAGACCGCGAAATCCTGATTCTTGCTGTCTGCCTCCGCCCTGGTGCGTGCGGCCGCAATCGCGGCCTCCAGCTCCGCTGCCCCCATGGGCGTCGCGGTGGGCATGGCGGTGGTGGCGGGGGTCCCAGCCAGCCGGGCCTGGAGTCGCATCAGCGCGTCCCTGTCCGAGGTGATCGCGGTCGAGAGATTGCAGAGCTCCTGCCGAGCGCCCAGCGCCTCCTGGTACTGCTGCTGCTGTTCGAGCTGGTAGGCCTTGAGCCTCAACTGCGCGGCGGGCTCGTCAGCCTCCGAGGCGAGCGCCTGGAACAGGGCCGGCACGGTCTTCTTGGCGGCCTTGACGCAATAGGGGAACTCGGCCAACGAGATGGTGACTTCCTCCGCTCCCTTTGACTTCTTGGCGATTCGGAAAGTGTCCGTGAAGACGCAAAGACCATCCGCGCCCGTGGTGAATTTGCTCAACCTCCTTTGGCCGCCCTTTTCGCTCAGGAACATGGACGACAAGACCACCGCCACCTTCGCCTTCGGGTCAAGTGGAGGAGTCTTCACCTTCACTGTCAGAGTCACCTTGTCCTTGGCACGGGCTATGGGCGGAGTGAGGCCGGCTTCCACTATCTCCGCCACCCCCCAGCCTTCGGCCACGGTGGAGGCCTCATCGCTGTATTCCTTCGTCAGGAAGATCGGCTCCATCAGGACCGAGAACTCCTGCGTCTTGATCGAACGGCAGAGCACCGGGCCCTCGAATGCATGGTAGCGGTCATGGGCCACCCTCATGTTCAGCCGAGAGATGTCCACAGTCTTCGTCACTTTCTTTGCGCTGCCGGAGAGCAGTCCGGCCACACTGGAGAAGGCCACGCGCTTCCAGTCAATCTTCGACGATACCCGGCCCAATTGGGCTTCACAGGCGTAAGCCCCATCAGTACCGGTCGTGCCGACGGTCTTCCCTGTGTCGGCGAAGACCCCATCTTCCTGAATCGTTACCGTCGCCTTGCTCAACGGCAGACCGGTGGCAGCATCGTACACCCAGCCGGCAACCTTCCCGTAGTCAGATGGTTCGACTGCGGTGTCTTTCTTCGCCGCCGCCCCCTGGGTCATGACAAGCACCATGACCACGCAGGCCCACAGGCCTGTGTCTACCGCCCTTCGCATACTGCCCATTCCAAATCCTCCCTTCCGGATCACCCGGGATTACCCACGTGGAGACTACCTCCCGCCCCTAGTGTCAGATGGGGCGGACTCTCTCACGTATCTTAGGCCGCAACCCGCTCCGCGTCAAGAAGGAGCGGCCCTTGGTTGTCGAATGACTGACCTTCCTACAGGTTCGATTGCAGCGTCCACAAGTCCTCATGTCCGATGATCTTGCGGGGGTCCCTCTGAGATGGCGTTGCCATCCGAACGGGATGACAGAGGCACTGCGCTCTGCCTCCAACGCGGCCGCCGCCCATCGCTAGCACATCTCTCCCGAGCGCCAGTTGGCCGCTCGCCCGGTGCGACCCTTCACCTCCGAACGCGAGCTCTCGATCACGTTTGTGGTCGCCAGGCACTCACGCGCCAAGGGGACGGCCTCCCTGGCCGTCGCCTTGGCGCCGGGACCCAGACTTGAACTGGGGACACCCGGATTTTCAGTCCGGTGCTCTATCAGTTGAGCTATCCTGCGCAGCCTGCTCAGACTGCGGCGCGATCCCGGTTCCCGCCCCGTGCCGCACCACTGCCTTCGGACCTCCCGTCCAATCGCAGAGAGCGTTTCGATCTGTGGTCTATTTCCTAATCAATCAGTCCCTCTTCCCCAGATCCTACCATGCCCGCAGCTTTGTCTGATTATCCATCAGGTTGTCCCGGTGGCGGCCCTCTGCCGGGCCAGCTCGCGCACTACCGTGACTTCCGGGTGGGGAGATGGCACGGTGTGGCCGGACGATAATCATCACACCTTCGTGAGAGAGGAGAGCAAGATGCGAATGCTTATGCACGCCAGGATTCCTCACGCGGCGTTCAACGCCGCCCTCCGGGACGGCACCGCGGAGAAGAAGATGCACCGGATCTTGGAGGAGACAAAGCCTGAGGCCGTCTACTTCATGGCGTACAGGGGCCAGCGCAGTGCCGTGATGATCGTTGACTTGGAGGACCCATCGCAGGTGCCCGCGTTGGCGGAGCCGTGGTTCCTCACATTCGATGCAGACGTCGAATTTCACGTCGTCATGACCCCGGATGACCTGGCACGCGCAGGCCTCGATGCCCTTAGCAAGAAGTGGTCGTACTAATCGCGTACCTGGCGCGTCGCCGACACGGATAGTGCGCGGGTGGAGGGCGAACGGCACTTCAGGGCCGACAGGCGGGTGCTAGACCGGCTTGGGATACCGGTCTTCGGGCGGATGTAGGCCCTGCTCACCTGAGAGACGAGTGCGGCGGCTTAGTCGGGGTAGGACTGCGGTCCCGGGGCCGATATCTCGCTCCCAACTTGGCATCTGCGACCTGTTCTCCAGAATGCTGTCGGCGATGCCGAGTCACACGGTCGGGATGCCTCCCGGGCCGTAGCCTTTGATCCCCTGGCGCCGGGACCCAGACTTGAACTGGGGATACCCGGATTTTCAGTCCGGTGCTCCGCGCGCTGAACTCCCGGCACACCAGGCGGGCCACGGTCGCGATCACCTGCAGGCCCGCCCCACTCGGTCCTCGTTCAACGGCCTCCTTTACCCCGGGCCTCTCCGCACAGGGATATGCATCACGGCCGAGAATACCACGGTGTGGGCTAGAGGTGCGTCCTGGGAGCCAGACCAGTTTCTGGACACTACGGCCAGCGGCGCGAATCCAGGAGGGCAGTATGGCGCGCGAGATCTTCACCCGATACCAGCGAGGCCCGATTCTCACGCTGGACGACCTGCCGTTCCGCGCGAACGGTGTGTTCAACCCGGGCGTTGCTGAGATGGATGGCGAGGTGGTGCTCTTGCTTCGCATCGAGAACCCAGAGGGCACCTCCGAGGTGCGGGTGGCGCGAAGCCGCAATGGCGTGGATGACTGGCGGATCGCCAAGAAGCCCCTCCTGGAGCCGGACCTCCCAGAGTATCCCTTCGAAGAGTGGGGCTGCGAGGACGCCCGCGTGACTCAGACCGGGGCCCGGGAGTGGGTCATCGCGTACACCGCCTATTCCCGGTATGGTCCGACGGTCGCACTGGCCACCACTTCGGACTTCGAGACCGTGACCCGCCTGGGGGCGGTGCTGTCTCCCCCAAACAAGGACGCGGCGCTCCTCCCGGAGCAGGTGGATGGCTTGTGGATCATGCTGCATCGCCCGGTATCGGGTGGACAGGAGCACATCTGGTACATCTGCTCGACCGGGAGCCTAGAGCATTGGAGCCGGCCAGGGGTGCTCCTCCCGGAGCGAGGTGGACCGTGGTGGGATGGCCTGCGCATCGGCGTGGGCGCGCCGCCTCTCCGTACGGAGAAGGGATGGCTGCTTATCTACCATGGCGTCAAGGAGATGGGGAACCGTCCGCTGTACCGCCTAGGCCTGGCGCTACTCGACCTCAAGAACCCACGGAAGGCCGTTGCCAGGGCGAAGCGATGGGTGTTCACTCCCGAGACGGAGTACGAGCGCCGGGGACTGATCCCGAATGTGGTCTACACCTGCGGTGCATTCCTCCGAGGAGACGAGGTGTGGATGTATTACGGAGGGGCGGATACCGTCGTCGGGCTGGCCACAGCCAAGCTATCCGACTTGCTCGACTTCGTCGAGGAGTACGACTACCTGCATCTCGTTGGCCGTGATAAGGGCATGGTGGCGTAACAGCTTCTCGGAGGGAGCGGCCCCTCGGGCACGCAGCAGCGGCGAACGGAACGCTCTCACCAACCCCGAGTCACGCGCTAAGGCGACGACCTTCCCGGCCGTCGCCTCTGATCACCTGGTGCCGGGACCCAGACTTGAACTGGGGACACCCGGATTTTCAGTCCGGTGCTCTACCAACTGAGCTATCCCGGCACCGCTCCAAACCAGTTGGCGGAGCCGACGGGACTCGAACCCGCGACCTCTGGCTTGACAGGCCAGTGTGCTAACCAACTGCACTACGGCTCCGCAGCCGCGTCGCCCCCAAAACCACTGGGCGAAACAGGGCTCGAACCTGTGACCACTTGCGTGTAAAGCAAGCGCTCTACCAACTGAGCTATTCGCCCATGTTCCGCCGTATGCTCTTCCGACCCGATGGTGGGCGCAGCTGGATTTGAACCAGCGACCCCTTGCGTGTGAAGCAAGTGCTCTCCCGCTGAGCTATGCGCCCAACTCTGGTAGCCCCACGGGAATTCGAATCCCGGTTTCCGGCTTGAAGGGCCGGCGTCCTAGGCCTCTGGACGATGGGGCCACGCGTACCCGGCCCTGCTACGCCCGCGCAGACACGCCGCGCGCTCCTGAGCCCGGATCACCGCTCGATTCTAACATCGCCACCTGGGGAGTGTCAACAGCTACAACAGACTGCACCCGATCCTTCGCTCCGGCACGGGCTGGCCACTGACCCTAGAACTGCGGCCTCGCCTTCGGGAACAGCGCGCTCAGCAGTTCCGCGTGTCGCTTCGGCAATTTCAGGCTCTGCTTCAGTCCCAGTTCCTCCGGCGTGTCTCGCCCCACCAGCAGCCGGAAGAAGGTGAGCTGGTCCAGGTCGAGCGAGAGGTCAGGCGCGGCGTGGTGATCCAGCGGCCGCACCCATTCTGCTGTAAACTCAAGATACCCCTGCTGGCCGTTGCAGCACAGTCCGACCACTCCCTCGTAGGGTGTCTTCAGCGTCGCCGCGCGGTGCTGCCACACCGGCGTGGTTCGCGCCAGCAGCGTACGGAGGTTCAGCAGCCGCCACAGCAGGTACTGGTCAGGCTCCGGGAAGGCCACCCAGCCGGATTTCTGGTAAATGGGCACGCCGGAATAGACGGTGCTCATATCATAGCCGTCCAGGTACAGCAACTGCGCGGCCGTGTTGAGCAGCGCGGTCATGAAGCCCCGGCCCCGGTGTCGTGGATGGGTGCACACATCCCCGATCTCGGCCGAGCGCACCAGGCACTCGCCCACGTGGCGCGTCCGCGCGAAGACGCGGATATGGCTGGCGATCTCGCCTTCCGCGACGAGCAGCAGCGAAGGGTTCTTCCCGCCGTCTCGTTTGAAGCTGTCTGAGAAGTACCCCCGGCTCGCCTGCATCACGGTGTTCAGCAAGTCGAGCACTTCGTCTTGTTCGTCGCTGCGCATCCAGCGGATCAGGTAAGACATCCAGGCCTCCTATCCCAGGGCGGACCGTCGGTCTGCTCCCTGGTTCACTTCGCGCCCACTCTCTCCGACGCCTCGCGCAGGTTCTCAGATACGGCAGGCCCGATCTTCGCCCCTGCCAGTTTCAGCGCCAGCAATACTGAGCCGATCACCGGCGCGAATCGCGGCTCGGCGAAACGCGCCCGCGGCGCGTGCCGGCGCACCTCGCGCCGAAAGGCGCGTCGTACCCGCTCTGACCCGCGGAACACTCCTCCCACCATCCCCACCGTCACCGCGCCGCGCTGCATCCCGAGCTGGCGCGCCACCGTCCCCGCGGCCAGGCCCAACTCCCGGCCGGCCTCGCGCAGGATGCGTTGCGCCGCGACATCTCCCTCCGCCGCGGCCTCGGGCGCCACCGCGGCCAGCGCGGCCATCTCCGCCCGCGACATCCGCTCGGAGTAGATCAGCCCGTGTAGCTTCCACAGGTCCTTCACGCCCGCCGCGGCCGTCAGCTTCCTTCCCAGCACCGTCGGCTCGCCCCGGCCGTCATAGGCACGCGTCGCCGCGTTGATAGCTTGCCGCGCGATCCAGAATCCGGCCCCTTCGTCACCCAGCAGAAAGCCCCACCCGCTCACCGTCGCGCTCCGGCCGCGCGCGTTTTCTCCGTAGCTGATCGTCCCCGTCCCCGCAATCACCACCACGCCCGGCCCACCCGCGGTGACACAGGCCAGCGCGTTGACTTTGTCGTTCTCCATGCGATAGTGCTCCGCCCGCACCACGCGCGCAATCGCCCGTCGCGTTCGGTCATCTCCTCCCGTCATCCCCAGGAACGCGGCGCGGAATCTGCCGGGCCGGATACCGGCCTCTTGCGCCGCCGCGGATAGGCACGCCCTCACTGCCTGCCGCGCGCGCTCCACCCCGCCAGGCTCCCAGACGTGATTGGCCGGCCCTGCTCGACCAACCCCCAGGAGACCTCCGGTGAGGTCGCAGATCGCGGCCGTCGTCGCGGTCTGTCCGCCGTCAATGCCAAGGACGCAGTCGGACATGGTAGTACCGAGGTTGATTCGGCGCGGGGAGAAGGCATACCTCGTTTGCCCGCGGTGGTGCCCCGTGCTACAATACGCCGACCAATACACGTATCGGGGACATGGCCTTGGATCGCTCCGACCGAGTCTTCGTCTTCCTCCTCGCCGTTGCCCTCGCGGCCGCCTGCTACTTGGCCGTCGGTCGCATGCAGATCGAGCGCAGCAACAAGATCGTCGAGATCATTGTGGACGCGGACGATGCACGGCGCGTGGCCGCCGCGTCGGGTCTGAGCGTCCTCGAGTTACTGGCAGGACTTCGCGAGGCTGGCGCGACGGCGCTGGGCGTGCGGGAGATGAACCTGAAGGAGATGATCGCGGCGGGACATATCATCATCTCCCGGTATCAGTCCGAGCCGGTCCTGATCTCTCCGGATGGTATCTCCGGTGCCGTGCCAATGAGCTTGATAGGGGCCTTAAGGGCGAAGTTCCCCGGATCTGAGGTCTCGGGAACGCCCTACGCCGTTCCCGGCGTGCGCCTCGGGCGTTTGGCGCCCGACGTGCTCATGGACGTCCCCCTCCTACTTCGTCCCGAGGACCTGTCCGCCGCCCACGCCACCGGCCTCCGCGTCGTCACCCGCCTCGGCAACTTCCCCGGGGCCACCCCCGCCGCGATCGAGGCGGCCGCAGCCGAGGCGGAGCGGGCGAGAGCGAAACTGGTGATCTTCCGCGATGACCAAGTGCTGGGCTATCCCGCCCTGGTCGGCGAGACCGCGGCGGCGTTTGCTCGGCACGGCCTGCTCTATGGGTATGTCGAGATGGCGGCGCAGAAGGGGCAGGACGCGCTGGCGCAACGTCTGGTGTCACAGTTGATCCGCGTCCACAGCATCACTGACGCCGATCTCGGAACCATCTCCGTGAACACCGCGGTTTCGCGCTATGCCCGCGCCGTGCGGGAGCGCAATATCCGGGCCTGCTACGTGCGCCTCATCACCAGGCCTCTCGCCGAGCCAAAGGAGACGAACCTTCGCTATGTGGCGGCGGTGGTTCAGGCGCTCCGCGAGGAGGGCTTCCGCCTCGGCCCGCCCGCCCCGCTCTCCGCGCCGGCGGATTGGCCGTCCCGGCCCGCGCAGTGGCTGGTGATCCTGGGCGTGGCCGCCGGAGTGGCGCTGCTGTTGCGCCGACTGGCTCCGATGGAGCCGGGTCTGCCCTGGGCGGCCTTCGGGGTCGTGACGCTGCTGCTGCTGGCCGTCGCGTTGGTGTCGCGCGCCAGGGTCCCGGCGCTCGGCGGCCTCGTCGCCGCCGGCGTCTTCCCCGCGCTGGGCCTCACCCTCGCGCTCCAACACGCGCGCAATTCGGCGGTGCGACCGGGGGCGGGGCAGGTGCTCACGCGCGGCCTCGTCGGCC
>Ga0214473_10004983_pt1 | contig 15938 bp, 16 predicted proteins | sample RVTome_7_FD_203509 | JGI IMG/M metagenome (GOLD analysis project Ga0214473, IMG submission 203509) | Soil microbial communities from uranium-contaminated site in the Upper Colorado River Basin, Wyoming, United States - RVT98D197 | ecosystem: Environmental > Terrestrial > Soil > Contaminated >... | reverse complement strand
ATCGTCCTGCACCCGCCCGGGATGGTGCTGGGGGCCGCATGGCTCGAGGCCACCTCCGGCGGGTACGGCTTCTACGCCGACGGCGTCACACCCTCGGTCGAGCGCGTGATGTGCGCGTTGGACCTCGAACGTCGAGCGGTAGGGACCGCATTCGGGCTCGAGCTGCCCCCGCTCGCCGAGACGATGGCCACGTTCGGGTCGGCCGATCCCGCGGCTGCAGCGCGCGGATCGCTCGGCGAGGCGGTCCGCCGCGGTCGCGCGAACAGATCGATCCGCGCTCCGGCCAGCGTGGATCATCGTTACCTGCACGAGGACGTGCCCTACGGGTTGGTGCCGATGATGGCCCTGGCCGCAGCGGGGGCCGTCGAGACACCCGTCGCGGCCGCTCTGACGGTGCTCGCCGAAGTGATGACCGGTCGGACGTACCGCCAAGACGGGCTCACGGCATCGTTCCTCGGTCTCGAGGGACTCGACGTAGCCGGGGTGGAGCGGATGTTGCGAGGCGACGCATGAGCGTGTGGAACGGGTTGACGGTCGCGGTCCTCGGGGGTGACGCGCGCGAGACAGAGATCGCGGCACTCGCCGTCGAGGCGGGGGCGGTCGTGCGATTGTTCGGGACGCCGGACGCAAACGCCGGACGTCGTGCCGGGGAAGTCGCGGCGACCCTGCACGATGCCCTGCGCGGGGCCCGAGTTGCGATCGGGCCGATCCCCTTCCCGGGGCCCGACGGGCGATTGTTCGCACCCTCCGCGGCCGAGCCGATCTACCTCGACGCCAGCGCGTTGAGCGCGATGGATGCGGACGCGCACGTCGTGATCGGGAAGGCGATGGACGATCTCCTGTCGAGCGCGCGCGCGGTCGGTGTCGTCGTCCACGAGTACGAGCACGACACGGAGCTCATGCTCCTGCGCGCCCCGGCGATAGCGGAGGGGGCGATCGGCGTCGCGATCGAGCGGAGTCCCGTGACGATCCACTCGTCGCCGATCGGCGTGCTCGGGTTCGGTCGCACGGCACGGGCACTCACCCGGGCGCTGCTGGGTCTCGGTGCGCGGGTGCATGTGTTCGCACGGAAGGCCGAGGCTCGGGCGGAGGCATACGGGTACGGGGCGAGCGCGCACGGATTCGTCGATGCCCCCCAGATCTTCCCAGCGCTGGAGATCGTGTTCAGCACCATCCCCGAACGGGTGGTCGATCGGGACCTCCTGTCCATGCTCCAACCCGGGACGCTCGTCGTGGATATGTCCGCACCGCCCGCTGGTGTCGATCACGCGGCCGCCGAGGAGCTTGGGCTTGATCTCGTCTGGGCGCGCGGCCTCGGCGCCTCGGCACCGCGAACGGTCGCGGCTTCGCAGTGGGTGGGGATCAGTCGGATCGTCGAGGCGGCGCTGACCTGATATCGCCCCTGAGCTGCGCACATTGAAACGACCCACCTAGATTGCATACAATTCGCATGCACATGTCGCCGACCGTTCTCGCGGGGATCTCCGCCCTCTGCTTCGCAGGCAGCCACGTCGCCTCGAAACGGGGGGCGGAGTCGACGAGCGTCGTCGCGGGGCTCCTGATCTCGCTGGCGACCGGGTGGGTCGTCCTGTTGGGCGCCACGATCCTCGACCTTCCCGAGGAGATCGGAGGCTGGGCGATCCTCGTGCTCGCGGTGAGCGGGCTGGTGGCACCGGCGATCGGGCGCGCCGCCGCGATCGCTGGTATCGACCGCCTGGGTCCATCCATCTCCGTCCCGATCCAGGCGGGCGTCTACCCCTTCGTCGCCGTGGCCGGAGCGGCGACGATCCTCGGTGAGTCGATCACGTGGACGCGGTTCGCGGGTACGGTCACGATCGTGGTAGGCATCTTGCTCCTGTCCAGAAGGACCGCCCTCGCTGACCGGTTGGCAGAGGCGCCCTCCGACCTGATGGGGCCGACGGGCGGACGTTTCGGCCGGACGGTGTCTCGAGCCGTCGTGCTCCCCGCCTTGGCAGGAGTCGCCTACGGAACGAGCGATCTGATCCGCAAGGAAGGGATCGACCTACTCCCGCATCCGACGTTCGCGGCGTTCGTCGCGGTGTCCGCGGCGCTGCTCGCGTGGAGCGCTGTGTCCATCGCCCTCCCCTCGGTCCGGGAACGGATCTCCACGGGCCGGGGCGCGGGTTGGTTCGTGGCCGGAGGGGCACTTGCCTCCACCGCGATCCTGGTCCAGTTCCACGCACTCGAACGGGGGAACGTATCCCTCGTCAGCCCGATCGTGGCGGCGCAACCACTCTTCGTCTTCTTCCTCTCGGCCGTCCTGCTTCGTGGGATCGAGCGGGTGACCGCGCCGGTCCTGATCGGGGGGCTTGCTACCGTCGTCGGTGTGGTCCTCGTGGCCGCGTGAAAGGAGCACCTATGTGGCAAGGCATCGGCCTGAGCCTCCCGAACCGCGGGGTGCTGTTCGGGGCCACGACCGTCGATGAGCTGCTCGAACTGCCCGGACTCGCCGAGTCCTCCGGTGCGTTCAGCTCCGTCTGGGTCGGCGACGGGCTGATCGCGAAACCGAGGCTCGAGTCGATCGCGACGCTGTCGGCCATCGCGGCACGCACGCGATCCGTGAAGCTGGGCGTCTGCTGCATGGCCACCTTCCCCCTGCGCAACCCGATCCTGTTCGCCGTCCAGTGGGCATCGCTTGATGTCATCTCATCCGGTCGGTCGTTGTTAGCCGTCTGTCTCGGCGCGCCGACCGCGCGCAGTGGCGTTCGCCCCGAGGCTGAGCTCGAGGCGATGGGGATCGCGCGGGAGGAAAGGATCGGGCGATTCGTCGAGGGGATCGAGGTCGTGCGGAAGCTCTGGGCGGGGCCGACGACGCACGAGGGCCGCTTCTTCAGCTTCTCAGACATCGACATCCTTCCGAAGCCGGCACAAGATCCGTGCCCGATCTGGATCGCGAGCAATCCCGACCCGACCAAGCTTTCGGCCGTGTCGTACGATCGCGCGATCCGCCGCGTAGCACGGCTCGCCGACGGGTGGCTCTCGACGGTCGTGGAGCCGAAGGAGTTCGGCCAACGCTGGCGAGAGATCCTCGATGCCGCGCGCGATGAGGGCCGGGATACCTCGAGCATGTCGTCGGCAGCTCACCTGATGGTGAACCTTGAGGACGATCGCGAAGCCGCGCGAGCGAACGCCAAGCGGTTCCTGGACTCCTACTACTCCATGGACGTCCAACCGAAGACGCTGGACGCGTGGGGGGCGTACGGCAGCCCGGCGGAGGTCGCCGAGCGGATCGGAGCGTATGTGGACGCAGGGCTGGACCTGCCTATCATCCGGTTCGCATCTCACGACCAGCGAGGGCAGCTCGCCCGCGGGATCGAAGAGCTGCTCCCGAGGATCCACCCGTCGTGAACGCTGCCGAGACCCACGACCCATGGCTGAGGGAGTTCCTGCTTGCGCTGTTGCGGACATCCACGGAGGTACCCGCCGGACAAACACAGATCCTCCCCGGAGACCCGAGGATCGTGCGGGCCGTCGACGAGACGATCGCGCCGATCGTCGAGGCGCTCGGCCCGGACGAGGTCCGGCGCCACGAGTCGGGAGACGTAGCCGCACGCTTCGGCCCCGAGAGCGACGACGGGCTTCTATTGCAGACCTACATCGTGTCCCAGCACGCCAATCTCATGGACGATCCACACGGCGCTCGCATCGTCGACGGGGCGGAGTACGGTCTCGTGCCCGGACCGTGCGCCGTCGGTCAAGGAGCCACCCAGAACAAGGGACCCATGGCATCGGCGTTCGCAGCCGTACGCGCCCGCCCCGCGGAGTTGGCCCGGCCGGTGTGGCTCGTGGTGAACACGGAGGGGATGAGCAGCCACGCCGGTTCGCGGCGCGTGCTCGACGAACTGGGCGTACGCGCGGCGTGGGGGATCGTGGCCTTCGGCACCGATCTGCGCGTGTCGCTGGGCAATCGCGGCCGGGTCGACGTCGAGGTGACGGTGGCCGGCAGGTCCTCTCACTCCAGCCAGCCGTGGCTCGGAACGAACCCGATCGAGGGCGCTGCCGACGTGATCCAAGCCCTCCGCTCCATCCCGACCGTCGATCCACATCCAGACCTCGGGCCGGCCACGATCACGCCGTACGGGATCTCCTGCTTCCCGGTCGCCCCCCACACGATCCCCGAACGAGCGACGATCGTGGTCGACCGGCGTCTCCTCCCCGGCGGATCCGCCGAGGACGCAGTAGCGCAGATCCGAGAGCATCTGATCAAGGAGCTCCCCGACACGACCGTCGTCGTCGAACCCGGCGTGTCGATGCTGCCGGCCGCGGTCGACGCCCACGCGCCCATCGTGACAGCACTCCTGGAGGGCATCGAACGGGCGACCGGGCGACCGGGCGAGACGTTCTGGAGCCTCAACGCGTTCGACGCCGGATACGCCTGCGCGGAAGGCATCCCGACCCCGATGTTCGGGCCCGGGAAGCGCGGGTTCGCAGGCGCTGGACTCACCGGCGTGGATCTCGTCCCGCTAGCCGAATGTGAGATCGCGGCAGCCGTCCTCGCTCACACGATCCGGGGGTTGTGCGGCTGACGAGTGCTTCGGGGCGTGCTCCAGATCCTTAGGGTGCCCTCGCCAGGCCGAAGTCCACCAGCGTTCCGACCTCCTGGCGCTCGGCGAGCTCCCATACGGCGCGGGCGGCGTCGACATCCTGCGTCGCGATCCCAGACGAGTCGAATACGATGACGTCGTCTCCCGGAACGATGTCCACGGTCCCCGCCAACACCTCGCCGAGGTCGGCTCGGATGTCGTCCGCCGACACGACTCCGGCGCTGAGCGCCACGGAAAACTTCCCCTCGGCGCGCGACTCCTCCCTCCCGTCGGCGACCACAACGCACATCGCGATCACCTGCGGATCCACCTCGGTTCGGATGCCCATCGCGTTGACGAGCTGCCCGGCCGAAACGTGATGCGGCCCGAGGATCGGCGTCGGCGAGTTGCTCGCCGTCACGATGATGTCCACGTCGCGAACCGCCTCATCGACCGTCGCGACGGAGGAAGCTTCGAGCCCGAGATCGCGGGCGAACTCGGCGAACGAGGCACGGCGCTCGGGCGAACGGGAGTAGACCTTGAGGGAACTCAATCCGGGCCTCGTGAGCATCATGGCCTCCAGGGAGAACCGTGCGACGACCCCCGTCCCCAGGATGCCGAGCGAGGAGGCATCCGCCCGCGCGAGTGCCTCGGTGGCGAGCCCGGCGGCCGCCCCGGTGCGAACAGCGGTGAGGTAGGCGCCCTCCATCACCGCGAGCGGGAACCCGCTCTCATCGTCGAGCAGCACCACGAGGGATCCGAGGTTCGTCCCGGACGGGTTGTCGGGGAACCGGGCAAGGATCTTCACACCGAGCGCCGCGGTCGAGGCATCGTGCCCCGCCAGGATCTTGAGCCAAGCGCGCCGCGGCTCCGGGAGTCGGAGCCATGCGTTGCGCGCCACAGTCGCGTTCCCCGAGGCATGCGACACGAAGGCCCTGCGCTGCACCTCGAGCGCTGAGCTCATATCGAGGAGTGCGCGAACCTCCTCCATCCCCAAGATGCGGGTTTGCCTGCCCGCGAACGGATTCGCGGCGTTCGTTTCAACCATCGATCACGTACAGACCGGGGTCGGATCCAGAGAGCACCTCGGCACCTTCCCCCGTTATCAACACGTCCGACTCCGAACCGTAGGTCATGTCCTCGTCGCGAAGGTACGCCTCGCAGGAAACGACCATGCCGGGTTCGAGCAGATCCTCGCTGTCGTGCCGAACGAATGGAGGCTCGCTGGACGCGAGACCGATGCCGTGGCACAGATGCATATAGGGCGGCCCGAGGTAGTTCGAGAACTGCTCCTCTGCGTACCCCAACTCGCGGTAGTAGCCGACCATCAGCTCGATCACCCGTCGGTACGACGTCCCCGGCTTCAGCGCTTCGGCGATCGACCGCTCGACGATGTTGACGATGTTGCGGTGGTGCTGCCGCTGACGCTTCGATGGTTCCCCGACGCTGGCCATGCGGTTGAACTCCCCCCAGTAGCCGCCGATCACCGCGCCGGAGTCGACGAACAGGAGGTCACCAGGCTCGAGCGTGTACTCCGCGAGCGGGCCGAGCATGCGGGAGGTGTGGCCGAGTGCGCGGGACTTCCCGTGCGAGACGACGAGGATCTGCCCGTACGGAGGGCGCACGGCTCCGGCCTCGATCAGCCTGGCCCCGATCAGCCTGGCCACGTCGACCTCGCTATCCCCCGGCTTCAGCTCGGCGAATCCGCCTGCCAAGGCGAGCCCGTTGATCCGGTCGGCTTCTCGGATGTACGCGACCTCAGCTGGCGACTTGATCGTGCGGAGCCGCCAGATCACGGGGGCAGCGTCGACGAACGCCGCCTCGGGCAACCCCTGCTCCAGCGAGCGATACTCGAGCAGCGGGATGAACAGGCGCTGGTCGAGCCCCAGCTCGACCCCGATCCGCGCGGACCCCAACCCTCGCTCGCGCATCTCCGTGGCAAGCATCTCGCCGGCGAACGGCGGATCGTAGGTCAGGATGTCGGTGACCCAAGATTGCGCGCGCGCGTTCTCCACGTTGATGCCGTAGATCCAAAGGAACGGCTCGCCCTCACGCGGCAGGACCATCACGTGAGGGCGCGAGTAGTTCAGCTGATAGTCGCGGGGTAGGTGACCGGAGAGGTAGTAGTAGTTCATCCCGGCGCTGAAGTCGCCGGTGACCAAGAGCGCGTCGAGTTGATACTCCTGCATCAATGTGCGAGCCCGGTCCGTGCGGCGCTCAAGCTCGTCCCGTTCGAACAGTCTCATCCCTCACCCTCCTGCGATGACAGGAACCGGCGGAACCGGTCGCCGATCGTGACGGGATCCTCCAACAGCAGTGGAACGGCGGGGTCGTTGCCCCCTTCGATCCGGGCGATCACGACGGAGGGCCCGACCGCTGCCCGGGCATCCGCGAGTGCGGACCTCAGTCCCGATCCGTCGTCGACCTCCTCCGTCGGGAGACCGATGCCCCGGCACGCCGACCCGAGCGACACCACGGCAGCATGTGTGGGCATCCGGTCGGCCGACGCGTGCTCGTGATTGTCCAGCACGACGAGCGTGAGCCCCGGTGGTGCAAGGGCGTGGATCGTCGGGAGCACAGAGAAGCCCATCAACAGCGACCCGTCGCCCTCCACGGCGGCGAGCGGTCCCTTTCCCGCGAGGGCGAGACCGGCGCCCACCGCCGCAGCCAACCCCATCGAGTCGAGCAGGTACAGGTGGGAATCGCGCCTGGCGATCGAGGCGAGCTCGCGCGCGGGTGCGCCGCACGTCATCACGAGCGGACGGTCGCGGAACACCTCGTCGATGATCTCCAGAGCCTCACGTCGCTTCACTCCTGCTCTCCGATCCCGGGATGAAGAAGGTCGAGCAGGACCACGATCGGCCGGCGTGTCACGACGGCGAGCTCAGCCGCGGAACGCGTGGTCGCCTGCCAGACCCTCCTCGGATCGGACGGTCCGAGCAGCTCCACCCGGATCCCCAACGCGCCGAGCAGGTCGGGCACCGCTTCGGAGAACGAATGGATCATGGCGTTGTACTCACCCGGTCCGCCGCGGGCGTTCGCGATGACTGGCAGGCCGACGTGATACGCCTTCGCGAAGGTCGCCAGGGCCGTGAGGGCGTTGCCGAACCCGTTGTCCTGCATCAACAGTGCGGCCTTCCGGCCCCCGAGCACCAGGCCTCCCGCGATCCCGACGCCCTCCTCCTCGCGCGCAGCGAGGTAGCTTCGCACGCCCTGCTCTTGGAGCGGACGGACGACCGGTGCGATGTGCGACGAGGGGACGTAGGTGAAGTCTTCGATGCCCCACTCGAGGAGCCCCTGCACCACCGCGTTCGACGCCCACGTACGGCCGCTCACGAAGCAACCTCCGTGAGGCGGAGCACATCGCCGAGCGCAGCGGCGGCGGCTCCGCCGGGGTGCGAGCGCCCGCCCGTGAGCACGACCTCGCCGATCGCCTGGCCGCGGAAGACCACGCCCTTGTCCCGCCCTCGAAGCGCCGACAGCGGGTGACCGGGATCGAGTACTTCCGGCCCCACCCGCGCGGTCACCTCGTCACCGCGGCGCTCGGCCCGACCCACCAGCCGCTGGAGACCCTCGGCCGAAGGATCTGCGGCCTCGATCCCACTCACGGCGACCCCGTCCAGGTCGAGGTCGAGGTCCTCCCACACGATCGAAGCCAACACGACGAGTTTCGCCGCGGTGTCCCAGCCCCCCAGGTCGATGCTCGGATCGGGCTCGGCGATCCCGGCCTCTTGCGCTGCCTTCGTCGCATCCTGCACCGACACCCCGCGTCGCATCTCATCCAGGACGAACGTGGTCGTTCCGGTCAGGACACCCTCGATGCTGTCGATGCGATCGGTGCGCGCCAGCGCGCGCGCGACGGCGGCGGCGGGAAGCGCGGCGCCCGCCGCGGCGGCGCACCCTATCCGATGCCAACCGCCGGCACGGGCACGCAGCTCGGCACCGTATCGAGCCAGGGGCGACTTGTTCGCCGTCACGACCGGGAGTCCGGCGTCGAGTCCGGCGCGAAGGATCGCGAGCGAGGGCTCGGCCGTCTCGAAGTCGCAGCTCGTGAGGTCCACGACGACGTCGGGCTTCGTACGTGCGACGAGCTCCCTCGGCGTGGAGCCGACGACGCGATCCGGCGCTCCGGCCGCCTTCCAGCGCGCAACGTCTGGCGCCGATAGCTCGCCGAGCACGGCGCCACGCGAGTCGGCTGCGCACACCATGACGACGGGGACTGCTCGCGCTTCGATCAGCTCGAGGAAGGCACGCCCCACCCCGCCGACGCCGAACAGGGCGACTCGGGCCTCAGCAGACACCGACGTACCCGTCCTTGCGGCGATCGGAGGCGCCGACGTAGCGGTCGTCTTCGAGCAGGATGAGCTGCGCACCGCCAGCCGCGAACCGAGAGAGCTCGCTCACCTCGTGGCCGCGGCCGGCGAGCGCGCGAACGAGATCCTGATCGAATGACGGCTCGAAACCGACGCGACGTCCACCGAGGGAGCGGAAGCGAGGGCGATCCAGCGCCGCCTGGGGAGCGAGGCCCTCCTCGAACAACCCCCGGAGGATCTGAAGCTGACCCTGTGGCTGCTGGAAGCCTCCCACCACGCCGAGGGCTCCGACGAACGCGCCATCCCTGCCGAGCATCGCGGGGATGATCGTGTGATACGGGCGCTTGCCGGGTTCGGGACGGTTCGGATGGTCCTCATCCATCACGAATCCGGACCCACGGTTGTGCAGCACGATGCCTGTCTCGGGCACGCCCACACCGGAGCCGAACCCATCGAACAGGCTCTGGATGAACGAGCACGCGTTGCCGTCGCTGTCCGCCGCGGCGACGAACACCGTGTCGGTCGCCCGGCCAGGCGGAGCGTCGCCTGCATGCAACATGTCCACCAGTGCCCGGCGGCCGTTGAGGAAGGCCCGGGAAAGGAGCCGATCGACGGGAACCGCATGAACCGACGGGTCGGTTACATAGGCCCGCGCGTCGGCGAACGCCAGCTTCACGGACTCGATCGCCGCATGCTCACGGTCGACCGGCGTATCGGGAGCCAGGCCCTCGTAGATCCCGAGGGCCTCGAGCACCACGATGCCCTGTCCCGGCGGGGGCAGCTCGTAGACGTCCACCCCACCGAACGGGGCGCTGATCGGATCCACCCATTCGGGTCCGTCCCAGGATGCGAGATCCTCGGCACGCAGTGGACCGCCGGCGGCCTCGACCGCGGCACCGATCCGCGATGCTGTCTGCCCGCGGTAGAAGGCATCGGGTCCTTCTGCCGCGATCACCCGCAGGATGCGCGCGAGTCCAGGATTCGCGAAACGCTCACCCGCCGCCGGGCTTCTCCCCCCGGGGAGGAAGGTCTCGCTGGCGACGGGATCGCGCCGGAGCTTATCCACTGTCGCGGCCCATTCCTGGGCGACGATCGGGGTCACCGCGAACCCCTCCTCGGCATGCCGGATGGCCGCCCCGAGGACACGGTCTCGCGGAAGCGATCCGTACCGGTCGAGCAGCGTCCACCAGCCGGCGACGGCACCGGGCACCGTCACGCTCCACGGCCCGTGGATCGGCATCCGCACGTAGCCCGCGTTCTTGAGCGCGCCGACCGTCAGTCCGGCAGGTGCCGGGCCGGCGGCGGCAAGGCCTGCCGGACGTTGCTCGTCCCGTGACCAGTAGAGGGCGAAGGCATCGCCTCCGATCCCGGTGGAGCGGGGGTCAACGACGCAGAGGGCGGCGGCGGCGGCGACCGCGGCGTCAGCCGCGGTGCCGCCCGCCTCCAGCACTTCGAGTCCAGCCGAAACGGCGAGGGGGTGGCTCGTGGCCACCATCCCCCCCCGTGCGGATCCCCTGCTATCCCCTGCCAATATGCTCGGCCTGCTAGAGGCCTGAAGCGGCTTGGATGATGTCGTAATCGACGATCTCGTCGCTCGCAGGATCCTCGTACTCCCCGATCTCGATGAAGAATCCGTCCATGCCGGCCCACAACTCGGGCGTGAGCGGCGCCTCTCCGGCCTTCGGGTACATCTCCTGCTCGAGGTAGAAGTCGTAGGACTGCTCGAGCCGGCTCACATCGACATCGGGCAGCAGGCTGCTCGCGAGATCCACCCATGCCTGCTTGTCCTCGTAGAAAGACGCGTACCCAGCGGCGAGATCAACGGCCAGCTCTTGCAGGCGGTCCTTGTTCTGGTCGTAGAACTCCTCGCTCGCGACCCAGACCGTCGAGAGTGCGTCCGAGCTCGGCCCCTCGATGTCGCCCCAGGTGCCGATGATGTTGTAGTCGCCCTCCGACTGGAGCGTGAGGACATCGGCGAACTCGAGCGACGTGACGTCGATCTCGCCGGCGATCATCGCCGCCGCACGGTTCGGCGACTCGGGCAGGACGATCCAGTTGATCTTGTCCTCGAGCGCCGGATCGTACTGCCGGACGAGAACGCGCTGAAGGATCTCCGTCCCCGAGCCTGGTGCGTGATAGGCGACCCGTTTACCGGCCAGTTGATCGAACGAGGTGATATCGGGCTGTGACACCATCACGAACTCGAAGCGCCGTTGCGCCACGAAGAAGATCTTTATCGGAACGCCCGTCTGCGATGCCTTGATCGCCTCGGTCAGTCCGATGTTGCCCACGTCCACGTCGCCTCGTATCAGGCCAGCGATCACCGCACTGTCCTCCGTGAGCTCGATCACTTCCGCGCCTGCCGCCTGGATCCCGAATTGATCGGCGATGTCGTTCGGGTCGAGATCGGACGCGTAGGCGACCCGCAGGGCCTGAGTTTCGCCGCCGCCTGTACCGCCTCCGCCGTCCCCTCCGCCACCGCCATCGTCACCGCCGCAAGCGGCTCCGAGGACGAGCACCGCCGCCAGCAGTGCCAACCATCTGGTCCGTCTCCTCATGATCCCCCCCAATCCTTCCTCGCGCTCCCTCAGGAGGAGCGCTCCTGACGCCACGGTGTCGCCAATCGCTCCAACAGCTGGATCGCTGCCGACATCGCGATCCCGATGATCGAGATGACGATGATGTATACGAAGACCTTGTCGGTTCGGTAGTAGTTGGCGGCCGTTTGGATCGCTCCGCCCAGGCCGGTGACCGCGAAGAGCAACTCAGCGATGACCATCCCCTTGATCGCGCGTGCTGCCCCCATCCGAAGTCCGGCGAAGATGTACGGGAGCGAGGCGAAGAACACGATCTTGCGGAACAGCCTCATCCTTCCCGCGTTGAACGAGCGTCCGACATCGATCAGCATCGGGTCGACGTTCTTCACGCCGGTGTACGTGCTGACGAGTACCTCGAACACCGCGAACAGGAACACCACGAGCACCCTGGACTGGAACCCGAGCCCGAACCAGATGATGAGCACGGGGACCAGCGCCGCGACGGGGACGACGTATGCCGCCGAGACGAACGGGTTGAGGACACGCGCGACCGGTCGGTACCAGCCCATCAAGTACCCCAAGCCGATCCCGATGACCGCGCAGAGACCGAAGCCGATCGCGAGCGACTCCATGCTATCGAGCGTCGCGCTCACGAGCTCGCCCGAGTCGATCATCTCCCGCGTCGCGCCTAACAGCGAGGATGGAGGTGCGAGGAAGAAGTCGCCGAGTCGCCGGCCTGCGATCTCCCAAGCAGCCAGCAGCGCGACCAGCAGCAACAGCTGAACCAGCCGCTCCCAGCTGATGACCCCTTTGCGGATCGCGACCCGTAACGGGATCTGGATCCGCTCGACCGCGATCGCCATGTGTGATTCGCCCCCTAGAGCATCTCGATGAGTAGACGACGCAGCTCTATGGCCTCCCGGTGCTCGAGGAGGCTCTCCCGGGTCCTCGGCTGCTCGATCGGGACCTCCACCGTTGAGACGACGGTCCCGTCCTTCATCACGACGATCCGATCTGAGAGCAGAAGCGCTTCGTCGATCGAGTGGGTGACGAACACCACCGTCTTCTTCTCCTGTTCCCAGATCCGGAGCAGCTCGGACTGCATGTGACCGCGGGTGATGGCGTCCAGGGCTCCGAAGGGCTCGTCCATCAGGAGGACCTGAGGCTCTATCGCGAGCGCGCGGGCGATACCGACCCGCTGCTGCATGCCACCCGACAGCTCGGCCGGGTAGTGGTCGTGGAAATCTGAGAGCCCCACGCGGTCGATGTAGTGGATCGCGCGTTCGCGCCGTGCGGCCCGCGGCACCCCCGCGAACTCAAGCGCCAGAACGACGTTGTCGACGACGTTGCGCCATGGCATGAGACCGGGCGTCTGGAACACGGTCGCCCGATCCGCTCCGGGCCCGGCGACCCGCTTGCCGCTCACTGTCACCTCGCCAGCCGTCGGATGCAACAACCCCGCGACGATCTTCAGGATCGTCGTCTTGCCACATCCGGACGGACCGATGAGGCAGAGGAACTCCTTGGAAGCGACGTCGAGGTTCACCCCGGCCAAAGCGTGGGTGCGGACGATCTCGCGGGCGGTCACGCGTTCATACGTCTGAGCCAGATCCCGGATCCTGATCCCACCTGACTCTTCGCGCGACACCGGCGCCTCGACACGCGCGGGCGCTGCATGATCAACAGGCACCTGGCCCGACCGAGTCATCCAGGCGTCTCCCCCGCTGCCCTTGCCGCCACCATGTTCCAGACTGTATACAACATGCGTGCAACCCTGTCGAGGCACACGCATGACGCCGTGAGCGGAGTGGCTGCAGAAGGCCGCACAGGCCCCGGGGTGCCGATCGCGATCGGCCTGGTCGCCGGCGTCGCGAGCGGCCTGCTCGGGGTGGGCGGGGGCATCGTGATGGTCCCCCTCCTTGCGACATTCGCTGGGTTCGCCCAGCATCGGGCACACGCCACTTCGCTGGCGGCGATCGTCCCCATCGCCGCGGTCGGGGCCGCGACGTTCGCGATCGCCGGCGAGATCGACTATCCGATCGCCGGCCTCCTCGCGCTCGGAAGCCTCGTGGGGGCGCCACTCGGGGCACGGTTCATGGCCCGGTCCAGCGAGGGTGCGCTCACCACGATGTTCGGCATCCTGATGATCGGCGTGGCGATCCAACTCCTCTGGCCATGAGCGCCGAGATGATCCTCGGGATCGTCGCGGCCGGCGTGTTGGTCGGTGTCATGTCGGCCCTGTTCGGCGTCGGAGGAGGGATCCTGATGGTGCCCTTCATGGTGCTCGCGTTGGGTGAGCGGCAGCACCTCGCGGAGGGCACCTCACTCCTCGTGATCTTGCCGACCGCGGTGGCGGGAGTGCTCGCGCACCGGCGACGCGGCTACGTCTCCTTCCACACCGGGATGCTGCTGGCGCTCGGCGGGATCGGCGGGGCATGGGTCGGAGCTGTCCTCGCGTTGCGCCTGTCCGCGGACACCCTCCAGATCGTGTTCGGCATCCTCGTGGCAGTGAGCGGCATCCGCGTCATCAGACGCGGGATCGCGCTCCTCCGGAGCGAACGTGCGGTCCGGCTGGGTGGGCAGGGTGGTGCTGGCCCCCGGCCATCTCCTGAGGCTCCGTCCACCCCGCCGAACGACTCCTGGTAGAGACCGACATTCAGCTCACGCGCACGTTGCCGCCCTCGAAGAGCTGGGCGAAGAAGGCGTTCTGCGTGTGCTGACTATGCTCAGCTGCCAGGCTAGCGGCGCGGGACTCCTCGCCCGCGGCAATCGCCGCGAGGATCGCCTCGTGCTCCGTCCACGATGCCTCGCCCCTGATCTCTGCGACGGCGGAGAAGTGCCAGCGCACGTGCTTCGCGAGATCGGAGAGGATCCCTCGCAACACTTCGTTGTGGGCCGACTCGGCGATCTTCGCATGGAACTCGGTGTTGATCGTGCCCACGGCCTTCAGGTCGCCACGCGCGAGCGCTCGACGTCCCCGCTCGATGAGCTTGCCTAGTTCTCGGTGCTCGGATTCCTTCGCGCGACGGGCGGCGAGTTCGGCGGCACGCTCCTCCAGCGTTTGGCGGAGTTCGAAGATATCGCGAACCTCATCCACGGTGGGATATCGGACGTAGGCGCCCGCATGCGGACGTAGGTCGAGCCAGCCGGCTCGTTGCAGGAGTCGGAATGCTTCGCGGACCGGTGTCCGAGACACCCCGAGACTTGTCGCGACGACATCTTCCACGAGATGTGAACCCGGTGGGTAGGACCGGTCGACGATCTTCCCCTCGAGCTCGATGAACACCCGCTGGGAGAGGGCGCCGTTATCCGAGTCGATCACAAGTGTTTAGTATTGCATACAGCCTGAGCGCGACATGTACGCTTGTTGGGGGATGACCGTGGCGCTTGGCCCGGCGGCACCGTTGGCCGCCGCGGCTGTGTCACCGGTCTTGTGCGTAGCCGCGATCCACTAAGGTGGATGCGGGGTCACGTTGCTCCCGGGATCCGAGGGCGAAGCGAGGTCTCAGCGCGGCCGACTCGATCTCCCCGGCGATCTCCACCTCGGTCGTTGACCATCGAAAGGGGCCGCTCGAGGCGAAGGTAGGGTGCCCAAGCGTCAAGCAGCGCGGCCCTGGCGACGTATCGGGCCGGGCTCGATCTGCGCGAGGCCCAAGTACCGGTTCGCAGAGGAGAGGGCTCGAGAGAAGTTGACGCTCGCAGACGGGCCGAAGGTCACCGAGGCGGTGATCCGCTTTCACCGGGGATCCACTACCTGCCCGGCCGGGAAGAGGACGATCGCGAGCTTGCAAGAACACTCAGCATCACGGCCGGCATGATCGCTCTGCCGTTCGTCCAAGCGCAAGTCCACCTCGAGCCCTCGCTGAGATCAATCAGGGCGGGTCGGAGCCTGCCAGGCCTTCTCGACGCCCGCTAGCTAACAGGGATTGCAGGTGCAAGGACTTGCGTGAAGTCTAGGAGGGGAGGGGATCGGTCGGCTCCTTCTTTAGGTGTTGAAGTGTGTGGAAGTCGCCCTCGACAAGGGGTGATCGTCAGGCGCCGAAGGCGCCCCGAAGACCGTTTTCAAGACCGTCGCCTTCGTCCACTCGGCCATCCTCCCGGGAAGAAGCGTAGGAGCGCAGGGCCTGGTGCACCCTGATCAAGACCGTCGACACCGCGACCAGCGTCGGATCGCGCAGCTCGAGTAGGTACCCAGACCGCGCGGAGCGGAGCGTGGGCGCTCGCGCCGATCGCGCTCGACTGCCGATCGGACTCCCGGCGCTCGCGAACCATCACACCGGCGGGAACCTTCCGATCGGCGTTTGGTAGGGTCGGGGACGTGCAGGGCCCGCACGATCCCGATGGGGGTCACGAGGTCGACCTCGGAGCCGGCGACGAGCGGCCCGGCCACGGTCTTTCCCCGTTCTTCTCCAGGCGGCGCTTCCTAACGACCTCCGGCCTCGCGCTCGCCGGGGCCACCCTGTACGCGTGCACCGGCGGCGGCCGCAAGGAGCCCGTCGTCGTCCCGACGGCGACGAGGTCGGTCACGGCGACGGACACCCGCT
>Ga0214473_10004982_pt1 | contig 15939 bp, 12 predicted proteins | sample RVTome_7_FD_203509 | JGI IMG/M metagenome (GOLD analysis project Ga0214473, IMG submission 203509) | Soil microbial communities from uranium-contaminated site in the Upper Colorado River Basin, Wyoming, United States - RVT98D197 | ecosystem: Environmental > Terrestrial > Soil > Contaminated >... | reverse complement strand
CTGGGTCATTCCATGCCTCCTTCGGTTTTCCCCCAATGCCGGGTTCGCACTTCGTGCCATGCCGGCGGACATTGTGTACCTCAACCCTACGGAAGAGATCACGCCTGAAAGATAGCGCTCCCCCTTTCCAATGTCCAATACGTTCCCGCGGTCGAGCAAGAAATCCGGATGGGTTTTTTTGCAATTCCGATAGTGTGTGGCGGGACGGGGTCAAAAGCTAGTGCCGCGTCGCAGCTCATTTTGCGGGTTGCAATCTCTTGTGTGGCCCAGCCGCCCTCGGCTGGGGGGCACAGCGGACCTCGGCTGGGGGGCACAGCGGCGGGCCGCTGTGTCACATCCTTAACCCGAAACTCTAGCTGCGACGAAGCACTAGGCCGGCGTCTCGGCCAGGACGGAGCCGACACGATCCCCGGTCGTCGGGTGGTGGCGTTCCGACGAGATGACGGCGAGAAAAGCGTCGACCACGGCGGGATCCAACTGCGTGCCCTTGTTGCGGACGAGCTCAGCGATGGCCTGATCGTGCGGTGAGGCTTTTCGGTACGAACGATCCGACGTCAGACAATCGAATACATCGGCGACCGAGATCAACCGGGCGGCCCGGGGAATGTTTTCGCCTTCCAGGCCGTCGGGATAACCGAGCCCGTCGAATCGTTCGTGGTGATGACGAATCGCGCGGGCCACGCGTTCCAAACCCTGTACATGCTCGACGATCTTGGCCCCGATTTCCGCGTGCTTTTGGACGATCGAGAATTCCTGAGGGGTCAATCTTCCTTCCTTGGTCAGCAACGAATCGGATATGCCGATTTTCCCAATATCATGCAGCAGGCCGGCGAGTTCGACCTCTCGTAATGCCTCCGCGTCATGAATGTCGAGCCTTCGCGCCGTGGCCACCGCCATCTGGGCCACGCGCGCCGAATGCGCATGCGTGTAGCGATCCTTCGCGTCAATGGCCGAGGCCAGGGCGCGAATCGTGGTGATCATCTGGCGGTTGATGGCGTGGTGCAGACGGCAGTTCAGCAGAGAAGTGGCGCCGATGGCCGCCAGCCCTTCCAGCAACTTTCGATCCCGGGCGGTGAACTCGGCGTCATCACAGCGCTCCGTGGCGGTGAGCACCCCCAGTGTTTCCCCGCGAGCCCGGAGCATGACGCGAACCACGGCGAAGGAGTCGGTGTCATAATGGCCCTTGGACAATTCCGCCAGATCGGGGTTCAGCGACATGCGACCCACGAGCATGGACTCATCGCCCGTGAGAATGCGTCCGGCGACGCTTTCGCCGATGGGTATCACCACGTTGCGCGCTTCGGGAGGCAAACCGCGGGAGGCCAGGACGCGGAGGTTCTTCGCGGACTCGTCCACCACCAGCAACGAGACCCGCCGGCATTGCAGGGTGCGTACGGTCTCGTCGACCAGCGCGTGACCGATATCCGTGGGATGCACGCTGGTGGCGACGTTCGGCAACAGCGCGTAGAGCATGTTGAGCTCTTCGTAACTGGCGATCATTTCCTCGGCCAGGTCCCCGATCGCCGCTTCGCGATCCACGAGATGTTCGAGAATGGAAGCCATAGCCCGGGCGGCGGAGGCCACCGCGGGGGAGGAACTGTTGCCCTCGTAACGGACTTGACCCACGGATTTGCCTTGATAATGAAGAGCGACATCGGTTGGATTCCCCGCCGTTGAGGGATCGCGTGGCGAATCCCCTCGCTCCCAATGAAGTTCGGCCCCCGCCAATTGCGCAATCGCGGAAAGCGCCGACGACATGCGCTCGTCGCGTAGCGCCTCAACGAGGAACTCCGGGCTTCTTATTTGGACTCTTGCGGCGTGCATGTGTTTTGCGCCAGGCTGTATTCGACCAATTCACGGAGTTTTCTGGGCTGAAACGGTTTGGCCATCACGGTTGCGCCCCAGACCTCCTGCGCCATGGTCGCATCCTGGGCCTGCCCCTTGGCGGTCAGAATGATGACCGGGAGATGACGCGTTCGGGCGTCGGCGCGCAATTCGGAGACCAGGTCCAGTCCGCTCATTTCCGGCATCATCACGTCGGTGATCAGCAGATCAGGCAGATGTTTGGCGATCAGGATCAGGGCCTCTTTCGCCGATCCGGCGACCGCGATCTGCCGCTCGGGCGTGCGCAGCAGATGGCGCAATCCCTCCAGAATATGGGGTTCATCATCGACGACCAGAATTTGTTTCATGGCACAGACTCCACCGCCGTACCGGCGCCGGTTACGGCTACGATCACGCCGTCCTCCAGCCCCGGCCGATACAACAACGGCGTCACCCGGTACTGGTCGGCCAGACACCGTTCCTGCTTACGAATCGACTCGCAAAGGACGAAGACATTGGGACATTTCGTGAGATTCGGGAAGAGACCGATAAACGACTGCCATCCTTTCGCAAGAGCGGACTCCGCGATCAGAACCGCATCCACGGTGCCTCGACGTACTCGTTCCGCGGCGACGGAGAGGGAATCGACCTGATCGGTGGCGTGTCCCGCCTGGGCGAGTTGCGTGAGCAACTCCAGATAATGACCGTTTCCATCGCTGACCAGAACGATCTGTTTGGACGTTCCCCGGAAACGCTGAACAACCTCGCGGACCGCCTGGACGAGATTCTCCTTGGACACCGGTCGCTGAAGGAACATATCCACGTCGTCCCACGAGTAACCCGAGTGACCATCGGCGTAACTGTGGACAATCACGCGGAACTTGCGCCCCGTAAAGCTGTTCAGGGCGGCGAGCACATCCTGAGCGTCCATATCCGGCAACAGAACCTCGATCACCACGACGTCGATATCGCCGTTTTGCAGAAGGGAGAGCAATCGACCGCCGGAATGACAGACGCGGGCGTCGAAATCCGCCCAGCGCAGCGTCTGGGCGAGCAAGGCGGCCAGCTCCGGATCGGGATCGCAGATCAGCACCCGACCCGCCGACGGCGGTTTGGTGTGATCGCGAGTCTGCAACACCTCGTGGGGACGGATCGGGAGGGACACGGAGAATTCCGATCCCTTTCCGACTTCGCTGTCCAGCCAGGCGACGCCTCCGTGGCACTCGACGATGCGCTTGACGATGTAGAGGCCCAGGCCGAAGCCTTCGATCTGGGCGACGTTGGGGTCACCGAGCTGGGAAAAGCGATCGAAGAGCTGGTCCCACTTTTCCCGCGGGATCCCCGTACCCGTGTCGGTGACGCGCAGGAGAAGATTGCTGTTGCGGGCCTCGGCCGATATCCGCACGATGCCGTTGACGGGAGTATACTTGATCGCGTTGGAAAGAAGGTTGCTGACCACCTGCGATATCTTGTCCGCGTCCGCCTCGGTGGGGGGAAGGGTGGGCGGCACGTCCACAATCAAGGCAATGGACTTGCTGGCCGCCAGGGCTTCGAACACCTGAGCGCAGGCTCGAATCGTCCCCGAAAGATCTTGCCGGCGGATGTTCCATCGCCCCCGATCCGATTCCAGTCTTTGCACTTCCAGAAGATCATCCACCAGCCGCGACAGGCGGTTGCACTCGCCGGCGATGATTTCGAGAAAATGGTGTTGATCGTCGCGTTCCAAACCGTCGAGATCCTCTTTCAGCATTTCGGCGTACAGCAAGATAGAGGTCAACGGCGTGCGCAGGTCATGGGAGACGATGGAGAGGATATTGCTCTTCATCTGGCTGAGCTCCTCCAGACGCCGCCGCTGCATTCGCTCATCTTCCTCCCGCGTCTGCCAGCGCTCACCCAGATCCAACAACGCTTGGCGTAGCGCGATCAGCTCCCGGGTTGGTGCCGGTTCAATTTCCGGGTGGCTGTGTCCGCGGACCACCATGCGGACGAGGGCCGATCGAAACGCGGATAAGAACCGGGCCTCGCGCCCAAACATCAACGAACCGAATACCGCGCCCAGGGCGCACATGCAGACCAGCACGCCGAGCATCGCCACCCACCAACCGGGACTGTCGTGGGGAATGAACAGATTGACACACGCCATGGCCCCCGCCGACACGCAGGCGATCGACGAGACCGCGAACGCGCACTTCACCCGCAACGAGCTGTCGCTCAGCGAGAGCGCTTCGGCCTTGGCCTCGACCTCTCTCGTCCGCTCCGCGACGGCGATGGGCGTGTTCAACTCCCATTGATTGCCGGGCGGACAGGGATTCTCAAAGCGTGCCCCGATCAGGTAGCCTTGAATGCCCGTGGAACAATGGGTGACGCAGGCGGGCAACCATTCCGTCGGCGTCGTTTCCGGCCACTCGCGAATGAAAATCTGATCGTATTCATTCAGCGGACGTTTGGACCAGAAACCGAATCCGCCGCCGGAAACGTTGTGCATGGTGGCGGCCCAGGTGTCCTCGGACTTTCCGCTGCCGGTGGTGACTTCCAGGCGAAGGCCAAGCTGATAGCGCGTCCACTGCCGCTTCCCGAAAAACCGGTCGTGGGTGCCCGTCAGACGCGCCTTGGTGACCAGCTTCGCAATCTGTTCTTCGTCGGACTTGGCGGAGTAGTTTTTGTGTTTCGGCATCATGAACGGTTCATTCGACTGCCCGCGACGGCCGGCCCCCGTTACCATGAGGGAAAGGACACGGCCCGACGGCGCCTGAGCCCTCCACTCGGGGGGGATCGCAGGTCGCCGCCGACCTTCTCCCCTTCCAGGCGGCGCGCACCCCACGGTCACGTAATCATTCGTCGGTTAAATGGGCGTACGTATTGGATTAACCAGCGGGGTGATTGCCGGAAGGTCCGCAAAACGGCGGAGAGTTTTGTGCTCGCCGGAACTCACCGTCCGAAAAGAAGACCTTGAGAGATTGGCGAACCGGGCGCCGCTACCTCCGGCTCTCAAAGATGTTCGCGAAGTCGCCGAGGAGCGATCCCTCGCCTTTCCTGGGTCCGCCGGGGCGGACGTTGGCCAGGATGCGACCCGCCAATCGCGCAAACGGCAGCGATTGCACCCAGACGATGCCCGGTCCGCGAAGCGTGGCCAGGAACAATCCTTCACCCCCGAAGATGGTGTTTTTGATCCCGCCGGTGAGTTGAATGTCGTAATCCACCGAAGGTTGAAGAGCGACCAGGCAACCCGTATCCAGTCGCAACGTCTGGCCGGCCTGAAGCTGCATGCGGTGAATCGTTCCACCCGCGTGGGCGAAGGCCAGACCGTCGCCGGTCAGTCTTTGCAGGATGAATCCCTCGCCGCCGAACAATCCCGCGAGAATCTTCTTTTGAAACGCGATGCCGATTTGCACGCCGCGTGCGGCGCAAAGGAAAGAATCCTTCTGGCAGATGATTTCGCCGCCCAATTCATCGAGGTGCAGGGGAATGATCTTCCCCGGATACGGTGCGGCGAAGGCGACCTGCTCGCGGCGGTTAGCAGCGGTCCCAAAGGTGGTCAGAAACAGAGATTCCCCGGTCACTATGCGTTTGCCCGCGTCCCAGAGCTTTCCCAGGAATCCTTGTTCCTTGCTCGGATCGCCGAACACGGTTTGCATCTGGATGCCGTCGGACATGTACATCATGACGCCGGCCTCGGCCACCACCACCTCGCCCGGATCGAGGGTGATTTCCACAAACTGCATGTCGTCGCCAAAGATTTCGTAGTCGATTTCATCGGCCCTTCGCGTCTTGGGCGCGGGAGGCGGCGGAGTCTGCGAAGTGGGGATTACTCCCATCCCGCCGACGTGCCGCGCTTCCGTCCATTCCGCCACGCCCGGTCCCCACACCAGGGTTTGTGGACCGCCCGCGCGGGGCAGTGCGCTGACCAATTCCTGTCGAGAGACAGGTCCCACGGTTTGTCCGTCTTTCACGTAGAACCAACCGCCGTCGTGACTCATCATTCGTCCTCCCGAACGTCTCGTGAGGGGGAAAACGGACTCCGAACCTAGACGGACCGGAGCCGAATCTGATCGCGCCCTTCAAACCGTCGCCCATGCACCGCGCTCACGGACACCAACAGCATAGCGAACCGAATGGCCAACGGATAGCCTCTCGGCAATGATCCGCAACCGAAATCGAAAGATGGGATTCAAATCGCGGGTTGGCGCAGGTATGATGCCGCCACGCCGCGTGTTGTGCAGGGAGCTTCAACCTCTCGGCGACCGCTGACGGCCAGGCCCCATGCAGTGGATCGCCCGGACAACGGGTCAGGACGGAAACGTAGCAGCCCAACCGGTCGAAACAGGTGCCGTGGTCAGCCTGGTCGTCAGCGATCGCCGGATGGAGGCGTACCGTGAGGAATCGGTCGAAGGTGCATTTATGACGTATCGCGTTCTGGCTCGAACCTATCGCAGCAATACGTTCGACGAGGTCGTCGGGCAGGAGGTCGTCGCCACTACGCTGAAGAACGCGATTCAATCCGGACGCATCCATCACGGCTACCTGTTCACCGGCACGCGCGGCGTCGGCAAGACGTCGATGGCCCGGATTCTGGCCAAATCGCTCAATTGCCTGACCGCTCCAGGTCCGACCATCTCGCCCTGTTTGACCTGCGATTCCTGTCGGGCGGTCGCGGCGGGCGAGGATATGGATGTCGTCGAGATCGACGCGGCCAGCAACACCGGAGTGGACAACATCCGTGAGCTTCGCGGCAACGCGAATCTCCGCCCCGCCCGGGCGCGCTTCAAGGTGTACATCATCGACGAAGTACACATGCTCAGCACGGGAGCGTTCAACGCATTGCTCAAAACGCTGGAGGAGCCGCCTTCGCACGTCAAGTTCGTTCTGGCGACGACGGAAATTCACAAGGTGCCGGCCACCATTCAAAGCCGCTGCCAGCGGTTTGACTTTCGGGCGATCGACGCCGCCTCTATCGCCGGACACCTGAAGCGGATTTTGGTCGGAGAGAAGATCGATGCGGAGGAGGCGGTACTGCGGCGTGTGGCGCGGTTGGCCAACGGCTCGATGCGCGATGCCTTGTCGTTGCTGGACATGTTGCTCTCCTATGAGCCGAAGCGGCTTACGGCGGAGATTGTCAACGATTTGATTCCCCCGCCGCACGATGAGCTGGCGTTCGCGGTGTTTGACGCCGTGGGAGAGCGCGACGCAGGCCAAGCGCTGACGGCGCTGGATCGGGCGTTGCAGACCGGGCGGACCGTCGAGCGTTTCTGCGACCATTTGATCGACCATGCGCGCACGCTGATGCTGATGCGGGTGTGCGGCGACTCGACCGATCTGGTCGACGTCTCCGACGCGGTTCGACCCCAGCTAGCGGCGCAGTCGAAGCGATTCGACGCGCCCACCTTCGTGTACATCATCAACCTGCTGGAGGAATTGCGCCGGTCGGTCAAGTTCAGCGGCGCCGCCCGGGCCCTGGCCGACGCCGCCGTGGTTCGACTGGCCATGAGCCATCAGTTCACCGATCTCGACGCCATTCTCTCAAAGCTCGACAGTGAGGAGGCTGCGGGAACCACGATCGCTTCGGCCGAGGCAAAAAAAAAAGACGTCCCTGAGGTAAGCCTGGGCGACCCAAGCCAAGTCCATTCACGCAGCGGGCTGGGGGGTAGTGGATCGGACGCGAAGGCTCGCGCCGCCGAGTCGGCCCGCCAGTTTTCCACGGAACTTCGCAGTCAGGGAGGAGCTGCGCCCCCCACTCGTCCTTCGGCGCCGCCGCGCAGCGCTTCCGGTAACGCGTCGCGATCGGAGACTTCGATCTCCGCCCCCGCATCCCCGCCGACCCCGCGGCTGAGCAGTGAAGAATGGGACAAAGTACAGCGCGACCCCGTGGTGCAGTCCATTAAGGAGGCGGTGAACGGCACCATAACGGACGTCCGTCGAACGCGGATTGCTTTCGCCGAAAGCAGAATGGAGGCCGAGCAAAACCGGTCGATGAATGGAACCCAGACTCCATCATTGCCGGAGGCCGAAGCGGATCCGGAGGCCGCGGTTCCATCGGAAGATCTTTTCGCGTAATCCAGCCTTCCCTTTGACGAAGAGAAAAGGACGATGGATATGTTCGGAAACCTCGGAAACCTGGCGGAACTTTTCAAATCCGCGCGGCACTTGCAGGAACGCATGTCCAAACTCCAGGAGGAGTTGGGGCAGAGGAGGTTTGAGGCAGCGGCCGGCGGCGACCTGGTCAAGACCGTCGTGGACGGTCGTGGAACGTTGTTATCGATCAAAGTCGATCCCCAGGCCATGGCCGACGTCGAGCTGCTGGAAGATTTGATCGTCGCGGCGGTGAACGGCGCCGCCACGAAGGCCCAGGAAGCGATGCGCGGGGAGATGTCGTCGATGACCGGCGGACTCAATCTTCCCGATCTATCCGGCTTCTTGGGACCCGGTCTTGGAAGGTAGAAGGAAGTAGGGACCGGAATCGTACAGCGGGCGAAGGCCGGCGTGTATTGCTCAATGAGGTCGCAGCCCCGGCGAAATAACGTGAAGATACCGCGGATCATCCGATGAACAGCGACTCAATGGAATCCTTGGGACGCCTCAAAGCCAAGCTCCAGGAACTGCCCGGCATCGGGGCACGGAGCGCGGAGCGCCTGGCGTTTCACATTCTTCGCGAGCCGCGTGCGTTTGCGGCCTCGCTAGCCCAGGCCGTGCTCGACGTGAAGGATAAGATCATTCATTGTCGGGAGTGCTTCCACCTGACGGAACTCGATCCCTGCGATATCTGTCGCAACACGAATCGCGATCATGCGGAGATTTGGGTGGTCGAACAGCCCAAGGACCTGATCGCGTTGGAAGCCACGGGACTGGTTCGCGGCGTGTATCACGTGTTGATGGGGCATATCGCCCCCTTGGAGGGCATCGAGCCCAAGCACCTGACGATGGATGCCCTGGTCCGCCGCGCTCGCGCCGGCAACATCAGAGAAGTCGTCCTGGCCCTAAATCCCACCGTGGATGGCGATGGAACCGCCCTGTACATCCAGAGTCTTCTTCAGGACACCAAGATCAAGATCACCCGCCCCGCCCGCGGATTGGCCGTCGGATCACAATTGGAGTATGCCACGATGGGCATGTTGGAGGCGGCCATCCGCGCCCGCACACCCCTGTGATTTCCCATGTAATCCGGCTCCTTGCACGCGACGTGCCAGACAATCATGATATAATGGTCTGAGACCGAAAAACCAGCCGGAGGGGCCGATAAGCCGGCAGCCTCCCAGCGGGTTGACGATCGCCGGGAGCTGGATCACTTCCGGTACGGTTGAGATATAGAAGCCGGTCCAGGGTATCGGAATCCCTGTTTTCATGCATGGGAATGGCCTTTGAACCAAGCCATCGGTCCTCCGGCGTGAAAGAAACGACCTGAACATGGTCCCCAGGACGAGATGTCCCAGTTCCTAACCCAGTCTCTGGCTCAGCAAATGCGGCTGGAACAGCGGCTTACGCCGCAGCTCATCCAGTCGATGGCCATCCTACAGAAACCGGTCGCTGATCTGGAAGCCTACGTAGCCGAAGCTCTCGAGAGCAACGCTGCCCTGGAGATTGAGGAGCACGCACCGGACGCGACGAAACGCCCGGGGGACGCGGATCGTCCGCCGCGCGCCGACGGGTTCGCGCGGGTGGAATCATGGAAACGAATGAACGACCTGGACGGGGAGGGACCGGCCCCTCGCGCTCGCAACATTACTGATGATGGTCGCGACCCGAAGATGGGGGCCATGGCGAACACGGAGGGTCGACCGCCGAGCCTGAACGAGCACTTGCTCGAACAATGGGGATTACTGGATGGAGACGCCGAAACGCGTCGCGCCGGCGAGGCCATCATCAATCATCTCGATCCTGACGGGTATCTGCGATTGCGTTTGGAAGAGGTCGCCGCGCGGACGCGTCCGAAAATCTCCGTGGACCATTTGAATCACGCGTTGGTGGAGGTTCAAAAACTTGATCCCGCGGGCGTGGGGGCGCGCGATCTTACGGAATGCTTGCTCCTCCAGCTTGACCGATTGCCGGGGGATAACCGGCTGGAGCGAACGCTGATCGAAAAACACCTCGCCGATATCGCCGGTAATCGGCTCCCCGTCGTGGCCCGGGCGGTCGGTTGCACGGTCGGCGAGCTGACGGAGGCCATTCGGGCCATTCGAACCTCGTTATATCCGCATCCCGGCTATTTGGTGGGCGCGCGAGATGTTCCCCCCATTCGCCCGGACTTGATTGTGGAATATGCGGAGAGGGGCGGCGGTCTCGACATCCGATTGGCCCGTGGCAACTCACCCCGGCTGACCATCAAGCCGGAAGTGATGGCCCTCGCCAAATCCCGCGATAATCGTAAGGAGGATCGCGAGTTCGCCCGGAAACATGTGGAGGAGGCCTCGGCCCTGATCGACGCCATTCGCTTTCGGCGAAGCCGACTGCTGGAAGTGGGTAAGGCCATCGTCGAAAGACAGCGTGATTTCTTCGACATCGGACCGGCGGGGTTGAAGGTCTTTCGCATGAGCGACCTCGCCGCTGACCTGAACTGTGATCCCTCCACCATCAGCCGGACCGTGTCGGACAAGTACATACAGTCGCCCCGCGGAGTCTTTCCGCTGCGTTACTTCTTCACCGGCGGGATGGAGACGGACGAGGGAGAGGCTGTCGGCTGGGATCGCGTGAAGACGCGAGTGAAGGAACTGGTTGGCGAGGAGGACAAGCGCGAGCCGCTCAACGACGATCAAATCGCCGACCTGCTTCGACAAGATGGGATAGACATTTCCCGGCGAACCGTGGCCAAGTATCGCAAGCAAGGGAACATCCCCTCGGCCCGCCGGCGAATGGAGTTTTGACGCCTCGGAGGAGATGGAAATTAGCGCCGCTCCGGGTGACGGAATGCCGTCGAGACGCCCGTTTCTTTCCGGGCCTGGCGGCGTTTCCGGGGGCCTGCCACTCGCGGCGAAACGACGCCATGCTTCGTATCGGTTCCATTTCGCTTGGCATTCCCTTTGTCCAGGCCGCACTGTCCGGCTATAGCGATCTGCCGATGCGCCGATTGGCCCGATGTTACGGAGCGCCCTATACGCTCAACGAGGTGGTTCTCGACAAGCTCGTGCTGCAGAAAGGCCGCCATCAAAAAGAGATTCTTGACGTGGCGGAGGACGACCATCCGGTGGGCGGACAACTGATGGGTGCGATACCGGAAGTCTTCGCCCCCGCCGCAGCGGCCATGGCGAACGCCGGATACGACGTGATCGATGTCAACTTCGGGTGTCCGGTACGGAAGGTGCTCGGACGATGCCGCGGGGGATTCCATCTGTCACAGCCGGAAACAGCGCTAACCATCCTTCGCGAGGTGCTTGACGCGGTCGGGAAAACGCATCCGGTGACCGTGAAGATGCGTCGGGGGATGGATGATTCGGACGAATCGGAGCGGAACTTTTTCCGCATCCTGGACGGCGCCTTCGAGATGGGCATCTCAGCGGTCACGGTGCACGGTCGCACCGTTCGGCAGCGCTACGTCGGGCCGAGCCGATGGGAGTTTCTTCGCCTGGTCAAGCGTCACGTCGGTGACCGTGTAATTCTGGGAAGCGGCGATCTGTTCAGCGCCGAGGCTTGCGTTCGAATGATGGAGCAAACCGGTGTGGACGGGGTGACCATCGCCCGCGGGTGCATCGGGAATCCGTGGATCTTCCGGGAGTGCCGAGCGTTGTGGAGCGGAAACCCGTTGCCGCCTCCGCCGAGCATTGCGGAGCAGCGCGCGGGAATCGAGTGCCATTGGCGCGGCATCGTGGAGGTCTACGGCGAACCGATAGGGGCCAAGTTGATGCGGAAATTCGGCATCAAGTACGCCGAGCACCACCCCTTGGCCCGGGGCGTCCGCGATGCGTTCATCGCGGTACAAAGCGCCGGGGACGTTAAGACCGTGCTCGATCGCTGGTACGATCCGACCCGCGATTATCCATCGGTTCGTCGCCGCCAGGGACACGGCGACCTGATTGCGGCCGGGGCCTGCGAAGAACCCACGTCGTGAGAATGACGACTGGCGGATGCAGTATGAGGAATGAGGAAATCGGACAACCCCTCTCCATGAACCAATCGCTCTCGTACGCGGGCGCAGGCGGCGAGCAAGGCACTCTGGGCCGCCACCGATCCACATGACCATGTCCCGATTCCTCCTGGAGCGCGTCTGGCTGTTGCTGATCGTCCTGATCGCGGTTCAATGCATCCTGATTCGAATCTGGTTTGCGCAACGCACGCCCCGATCGGCGCGGATGGTCTGTGTCGGTTTTGTATTGCTTGTGCTCCTTCCGTTGATCTCCGTTCTTGCCATAACGCCCCGCGAGCAAATCATCCACGCGTGCCGCCGACTGGCGCGGTGCGTGGACGACGGCGACGTAGCGGCAGTCGGCGCCGCCTTGGCGTCGGATTTCACCGCCTCGGATCTGGACCGCGACGCCTTTCTTTTCCGCGTCGAGCAATCGTTGACCAGGCATCACCTCGACGCGGTCGATCTTTCTGCGTTCGCCGTATCGGTCGAACGCGCGCAGGCCGTTGCGGAATTTCACGCCTCCTGCTCTGTCCGGACGACCGACGCTTATCGGGACCGTCTGGTCAGTCGTTGGCGATTGACGTTTCGGCAGCGCGATCGTGACTGGCTCGTGACACGGATCGAGGCGTTGCCCACGCCGTTCTCGCCGGTCAGCACGCTGGGGGATGCGTTTCGGTAATGGATTCGAACGATCGGAGCCCGGTGTTCGTTTGGAGTTCACAGAGGGGAGCAACTACAATGCTCTGGTGGGCGGTTCAGTTTCGGATCCCCGGCATCGCCATGTGAAGAACACCTTGACGCGGCGTAGCACCGGCGGTTGACGGCATAACATGGCAGTTAGGACGTGGATACTTATTGGCGCAGCGTGCCTGCCGGTGATCGGGCTCGTCGCCTTTGCGCTGTACTATGCAATGGCCCCGGCACGGCGACCGAATATCGTGTTGATCAGCCTGGACACAACGCGACCGGATCACCTAAGTTGCTACGGGAGGCGCAAGAACCTCACCCCGAACATTGACGCGGTGGCCGCTGCGGCCACGCTGTTCACCAACGTCAAAACGCCGGTCCCGCTGACGCTGCCGGCTCATGCCTCCATGATGACGGGAACGATTCCGCCGCGTCATGGCGTTCACGATAACCTGTTCTATCGACTCGCCGATGACAACGTCACGCTTGCCGAACGGTTGAAGGAAATCGGCTACCAAACCGCCGCCGTCGTCGGATCGTTCGTGCTGGACGCCAGGTTCGGCGTCGCGCAGGGCTTTGATTACTACGACGACGAATTGACCGGCGATATAAACGTACCGGGAAACTATGCGGAACGCCCCGGCGGCGAGGTTTCCGCCATCGGCCTGAATTGGTTGGAGCGGAAACGCGGCGACGGGCTCTTCTTTCTGTTCCTGCACTATTATGATCCGCACCACCCCTATCGTCCTCCGTCGCCGTTGGCTTCCATTTACGCCGATGATCCCTACGCGGGCGAGGTGGCCTATGTCGACCAGGCCGTCGGCGAGGTCATCAACAAGCTTAAGGAATGGGACCTTTACGAGGACAGCCTGCTCATCATCACCGCCGATCACGGCGAGGGGCTGGGGGATCACGGTGAGGACCGCCACGGTTATTTCATCTACAACAGCACCACGACGGTACCGTTGATCATCAAGCTGCCCGGGCAACGAGACGCGCGGCGTGTCGGCCAAAAGGTTGGGATCGTTGATCTCGTGTCCACCGTACTGTCCGTGCTGAAGACGCCAATGCCGGCGGACCTGGACGGTCAAAGCCTGTTGCCGATGCTGGAGGGTCAATCGCCGCCGCCGGCAGCCAGGCGGTTCATCTACAGCGAGTCGTTCTTGCCCACGCGGTTCGGGTGCAACTCGCTGCTGGGGATTGAAAACATCGCGTACAAATACATTCAGACCACGAATCCGGAATTGTATGACTTGGTTCACGATCCCGGAGAAGCCCACAATCTTCTGGACGAAAATCGCGATCGGGCGAGCGCCTATCAACAGGAATTACGCGAGCTTTTGGATCGGACAACGCGGGTCATGAACGGCGCCCACGCTTTCTTGGACGAGGAGAGCGTCAAGCGTCTGGTCAGTCTCGGTTACGTTGACACCGGCCAACGGGTCGTCGAATCCATCGCTTTCGACTCGTCGCGTCGTGACCCCAAGGGTTTCCTGGAGACCTTCACCAAGTTTGAGGCCATCGACTATTACATGCACCTCCGCGACTTCGGCGTGGCCGAGAAACTGTGTCACGAGGTCCTCTCCGAACATCCCGACATTGCCTTTGCTCACGCCATGCTCGCGGATATCGCCCTTAAACAGGGACGAGAATCGGAAGCGCTGCAAGGATTTGAAAAGGCAGTTCAGTTGGACCCGAACTGGAACGAATTGCGCAACAACTACGGGGCGTTGTTGATGCGTCACGGTCGTTTCGACGAGGCCATCGTGCAACTGACCGCGGCGCTGAATCTGTCGCTGGGGGCACGGCCGGACGGAGCTACCGTTTCGGACACCCTGACCCGCCAAAAAGGCACCAACTCCGGTGCCTTCAAGGCCCTGTTGAATCTGGCTAACGCCCACTTCGCCAAAGGCGACCGGAACGCGGCGCTCAACGCGGCAACCGAGGCTCACCAGTGCATGCCCGCTCAAGACCTCAACGCCATATTCCAGCTCGGAACCACCTGGAAGAACCTCGGCAAGGCCTCGGAAGCCGCGGAGTGTTTCCGCCGCGTGCTCGCCCTGGATGCTTCCAACGGAGCGGCCAAACAACAGTTGGAATCCCTGGGCGGTTTGTCTCCGTCGACGCCAACCCCGTGAAATGTCGCACGATTACCGGAAGCGGTCGAAGTATCCCGGCCATTCGATCCGATGGATACTTGGGTTATTCCGCATCCCCTTCTTGATTTCGCGGTCGGGAGCTTGTAGGGTTACGCGCTCGTCGGTGGGCCGGTCGCGGGGTTGTTGGTTCGCGCGTCAGGGACAGCCAAACGCGTCCAACGGGCGACATTGCTGAAATCATTCTGGGGAGTACGGAGAGGTGGGTGAGTGGCTGAAACCAACGGTTTGCTAAACCGTCGTACGAGGTAAACCTTGTACCGTGGGTTCGAATCCCACCCTCTCCGCTAATGGGGGTCTTGTGACGCCGCGCGGCGCACAAGACCCTTTTTCTTTGAGGCCTTCCCGCCCGAACGGGTCCTTCCGTTTTGCAAGTTCGTGTCTCGGGAATGGCCGTCATCAAACCACCGCTCCGCCCGGTGCGAGGGCTGGACGGTCCGTTGGTTTCAGGATGGCCGTGCCGCATTCCGGGCAAATGCCGGAAAGATTCCCGGTTAAGTTGTACTGGCACACGCGGCAAACGGGGTAAGTCGAAAAACGGGATTGCAGTTCCGCGCGACGGCCGGTTACATGCATCAGATAGATGATCAGAAGGATCAACCCCAGGAAAACAACGGGTACAAAAGCGTTGACGAACAACCCGATCACCACGGCCATATCAAAGGCGACGTTGATGATCATGCCGAAGATAACCCAGGCCGCAAGGCGTTTGCCGAACAGACGGGCCGCGTATCGCCCGATCAACCACCATGCCGCGATTCTCTCGAGGTAGAGGAGAATCCACGAGGCCATCAGGCTGCCATTTCCGGTCAGGGCCAACAGCGCCCAGACCATGCCCACAAAGACCAAGCCGACCAGGGATCGAAGGGCGGCTAGGCCGGCCGCCTGCTTCATGGTCATGGGGACTTCGCGGGCGACGCGAAAACGAAAGGCTTGTATGAAGGCGAAGTAGGCGAGGGGCTTTAACAGTAGAAAGATCGCCAGCGAAAGGACGATTCCGCCGGTTTCGAAATAAGGACCGCAGGCGAGCATGACCTTATGATCGGCTTGACCGCGCGTGAAGTCGAGAGGGACGGCGCCTCCAGCCAATGGGGGCCGGGTTCGTCGTTTCCCGGGGCGCGGCGGTAAGAACCAGACGGGCGGCCGGGTGCATCCCATTTCTAGTGGCGCGATTGAATAATTGCAGTTAGCCTTCTTGTGTGCAAGGGTAGCATGGTGCTG
>Ga0214473_10004981_pt1 | contig 15940 bp, 17 predicted proteins | sample RVTome_7_FD_203509 | JGI IMG/M metagenome (GOLD analysis project Ga0214473, IMG submission 203509) | Soil microbial communities from uranium-contaminated site in the Upper Colorado River Basin, Wyoming, United States - RVT98D197 | ecosystem: Environmental > Terrestrial > Soil > Contaminated >... | reverse complement strand
CACGAAGATGGCGGCGGGATTCGCGAAATTCATATACAATTTTATAGCACAAAACCGGCGCGCGGCCGGTCCTTTTTGCCGCCGTTGCGCCCTCTCGAGGTGACCCCGTATGCTGCCCCATTCACCGGTTCCCACAGTCGACGTGATCATCGAAGTGGGAGACCGCATCGTCCTCGTGCAACGGAAATATCCGCCTCCGGGTTGGGCGATTCCCGGCGGGTTCATCGACGCGGGGGAAACCGCGCAGGATGCCGCCGTCCGCGAAGCGCTGGAGGAGACCGGACTCCGGGTGACGCTGACCGCCCTTCTGGGCGTGTACTCCGACCCGAAGAGGGACAAAAGAAAGCATACGATATCAACCGTTTACATAGGGAAAGCGGAAGGAATGCCTTCCGGCGGAGACGACGCCGCGGACGCCCGCCTCTTCCCGGAGCGCGGCCTCCCGTCGCCGCTCGCCTTCGACCACGCGCTAATTCTTGCGGATTACTTCCGGTTCAAGAAGACCGGGGAGCGGCCGCTGTGATTAACCGCTTAGCGTAAGGACTCCGGGCTCGCCCTGCGTCCGCGTTACCGTGTTACCGAATCTGAGCACCCAGGTCCAGGGTTACTTGAGGGCCTTGATGGCCGTCTCGATCCGGTCGATCCCCTTGACGATGTTCGCCATCGACGTGGCGTAGGACAGGCGCTGGCATGCGTCCTCGCCGAACGCGACGCCCGGGACCGACGCGACGTTGTGCTCCTCCAGGAGATATGCCGCCAGCCCGGACGAGTCGGCGATCTTCTTCCCCGACGGGGTCGTCTTCCCGTACACCTTCGAGAAGTTCGGGAAGACGTAGAACGCCCCCTGCGGCAGGAGGCAGGAGACGCCGGGGATGTTGTTCAGCCGGTCGACGATGTACCGCCGGCGCTTGTCGAACTCCGCCACCCACTCCTTCATGAAATCCTGGGAGCCGTTGAGCGCCACGATGGCCGCCTTGTCGCAGAACGAGACCGGGTTGGACGTGCTCTGGCTCTGGATATTGTTCATCGCCGCCACGAGGTCCTTGTCCGCCGCGACGTAGCCGATCCGCCACCCCGTCATCGAGAACGCCTTCGAGAGGCCGTTGACGACGATCGTCCGCTTCTTGATCTCCTCGCCCAGCGAGGCGATGCTCACGAACTCGAAGCCGTCGTAGACGAGCTTTTCGTAGATCTCGTCGGAGAGGACGGTCACGTCCCGCCGGACGATCACCTTCGCCAGCTTCGCCAGGTCGTCCTTCGAGTAGGCCGATCCCGTGGGGTTGGAGGGGCTGTTCAAGATCACGCACTTCGTCTTCGGGGTGATCGCCTTGTCCAGCTGGGCCGCGGTCATCCGGAAGCCGTTCTTCTGCGAGGTCTCCACGATCACCGGCGTGGCGTTCGCCAGGAGCGCGATGTCCGGATAGGAGACCCAGTACGGCGCGGGGATGACGATCTCGTCCCCCTTGTCGAAGAACGCCTGCGCCACGTTGTAGATGGAGTGCTTGGCGCCCAGCGACACGATGATGTTCTCGCGCTTGTACTCGAGGCCATTGTCCCGCTTGAGCTTCGCGATGATCGCGTCCTTCAGCTCCGGCGAGCCGGGGACGGGGGTGTACTTCGTATACCCCGCGTCGAGCGCGCTCTTCGCGGCCTCCTTGATATGGTTCGGTGTGTCGAAGTCCGGCTCTCCCGCGCCGAAGCCGACCACGTCGATCCCCTGCGCCTTCATCGCCTTCGCCTTGCTCGTGATCGCCAGCGTCGGGGAGGGCTTGATCTTCTTCACTCTGCCTGCAAGCTTCATCATCTCTCGCTCCTTTCCACGGATGCGGTGTCTTAGCGCTTCCTGCGCTTCTCGATCTTCTTAAGGACCTCTTTCTTCACCAGCGGAGGGACCAGGTCGTCGATCTTCCCGCCGAAACTTGCGATCTCCTTGACGATGTTGGAGCTGATGTAGGAGTACCGCTCCCCCGTCATCATGAAGACGGTGTCAACCTCCGCCGCCAGCTTCTTGTTCATGTGCGCCATCTGGAACTCGTACTCGAAGTCGGAGATGGCCCGCAGCCCCCTCATCACGACGTGCGCCCCCTTTTCCTCGGCGTAGTCGACGAGAAGCCCCCGGAAGGAATCGATCTCCACGTTGGAATAGGTGCGCGTGAGCTTTCGCAGCATCGCCATGCGCTCCGTCGGGGTGAACCAGACGTTCTTCCGGATGTTCATGGCCACCGCGACGATCACCCGCGAGAAAACACGCGACGACCGCTCGATGATGTCCAGGTGCCCGACGGTCGGGGGATCGAAGGAGCCCGGGTAAACGGCGATCGTCCTCATTGTGTCTCCTTTCCTGTTTCCTGCAAATTCCCCGCGGCGGTCATGAAGGAAACGCGGAACACCATCACCCGCGTGTCACCGTACCGCCGGTCCGCAGCCAGCTCCCATCCCGGGGGAAAAACGGCTTCCGGCGCGCGGAACGCCTCTTCCACCACGACGGCGCCCCCGTCTTCGACGAGGCCGGCCCTGTCGATCCCCGCCGCGGACTCCGCCGCCAGGCCCGTCCCGTACGGCGGATCGAGAAAGGCGAGGCGGAACCGCATCGCCCGCGCCCGGAGGCGGCGCAGCGCCTGCCGGTAGTCCATCCGGAGCGTCTCCGACGCCTCCACCCCAAGGGATTCCAGGTTCTTCCGCAGGACCGCAAACGCCACCGGGTCGGCTTCCACGAAAACCGCCTTCGAAGCCCCCCGCGACAGGGCCTCCAAACCCAGCGCCCCGCTTCCCGCGAACAGGTCCAGGACGGACGCTCCCGAAACTTCCTCGCCCAGCAGGCCGAAAATCGCTTCGCGCACCCGGTCGGAGGTGGGCCGCACCGCAAGCCCCTTGGGGGCCCGCAGGGGCCTCCCCCGCCATCTCCCCGCGATGACTCTCAAGCCACTCCGGCGGCGAGGCGTGCGGCCACGATCTTGGCCGTTCCCCCGGAACGGAACGCCCGCAGGAGCGGCAGCGCTTCCAGGTAGGCCGCCTGCTCGATCTTTAACGCGACCGAAGCGGGAACGCCGTCGATCTCCTTCTTGAACTGCTTCGTCGCGAACTTGATATCCTTCCCCGCCTCCTTGGCCCAGCCGCGCATCCTCTGCATCAACTCCGGGGGGAGGTTTGCGTGGGCGACGTTCTGCCACTGCGTTCCCACGTTCCCCTTGCGGATGCCGTAGTCGGCGAACTTCCCGACCAGGTGCAGCGGAGTGCCCGTGATCCCGTGCTGCGCGATGTCGACGCCGAACCGCCCGTGGACCGCGGCGTGGATCTGTCCCGTCCGCTCCAGGTCGATGAAGATCTTCTCCCCCTCGAGGTAGTTGCCGTGCTTGGAGCCGTTGTTGATCGCCAGCAGGTCCGGGGCGACGCCCGCCGCGGACAGGCGCTCCATGAGCTCCACCGCTTCCTCGACGGTGGAGAGGTTCGATTCGCTCCCGGCGGACTTGATCTCTCCGACCTCCACTTCCAGTCCCAAGCCCCGATCGCGGATCGGGGCGGCAAGCTCCGCGGTGATCCGTGCGTTGTCCGGAATCGGGTTGAACGAGGCGTCGATCGCGAACGAGGTGTACCCGGCCGCAAGCTCGGCGTCGATCAGGGCGCGGGCATCCCCGATCTCCTTGTCGGAGGTGTTCTTGACCGTGATGTGGTCGCCGTGGATAAGGAACGGAACGAAGAAGTTCAGCTTCTTCGCGTAGGAAAGGATCGTGTCGACGAAGAGCTGCGGGGTCATCCCCGTGTAGCCGCCGTCCACGTTGCCTTCCGTTTTCGCGAGCTCGAACGCGACGACCGCTCCAAGCTCCGCGGCGGCCTTCATGATCCCCGGGATCACGGAAGGGATCCGGATGTTGCACGCCATGACGATCACCTTGTGCGGGGAAAGGGCCCGGAAGACGTCGCGGCCGTTGACCGGGCAGGCGGGGTTGTCCGCGGGAATCCTCGCCGCCGCGTTCGGCGGCACGAACTTCTTCATCGTAATCGAGTCCATTCGACGACCTCCGTGGGGAATCGCCCCATCATTATTGGAATTTCAGGCCCCCGCGTCAAGGCGGATCGGGACAGGCGGATCGGGACTTTCCCCCCATCCGCGGACTCCGGGGCCATTCAGGAGGACCGCTTTCGGAACATCCGCGAGAACAGGTTGCTCCTCCGGTCGGTCCAGACCGCAGCCGGCGATCCCCCATCCGCGGGAAATCCGCTCCAGCCCAGCCTTTCCTCGAGGACCCGCGAAACCTCCCGGTTTTTGCACACCGCCATCCATTCCGAAATATCCGCATCGGGATCCACGGCGCCCTCGTTGGATTTGGCCACGGCCTGCATCCCGAGCGACCTTGCGACGGCGTACACCACGGGCTTCAGGTCCACGACGCGGTTCGAGACGTGCAGGAGAAGGAGCCCGTCCGGCTTGAGGACCCGCAGGTACTCCGCCACCGCCTCTTTCGTCAACATGTGGACCGGGATCGCGCCGCTGCTGAACGCATCGATGAGAAGAAGGTCGAATCTCCGATCCGGCTCCTTCCTCAAGGAGAGGCGTCCGTCGCCGATGACGAACCGAAGTTCCACTCCGTTCGCCTCCGCAAGACGAAGGTAACGGAAGTGGTCGTTCGCAATCGGCACGTTATCCGGATCCAGCTCGTAGATCGTCAATTCACTGCCTTTCCGGAAATACATCGCCATCGCGCCGGTGCCGAGGCCGATCATTCCCGCGCGCCCGGGATCGATCAGGCCCGACCGCAGCAGTTCCCCGGCCGGCGCAGTGGGGTGGTAATAGGAAAGCGGGATCCCGCCCTTTTCCCGATCCAGATGCTCCCGGCCGTGCAGCGTCGTCCCGTGCTTCAGGTAGCGAATGCCTTCGTGGTCATACACCTTGTAGATCCCGTAGAAATTGCGCAACCGCAGGACGTTGGTCGTTCCGAACATCCGCGTCTCCATCCCGGCGGACGCGATGAGCACCAGACCGAGAAGGGCAACCAGGTGCAGGGGACGATCCTTGAAGAATCGGACCACAAGGATGACCGGAAGGAGGGCAACCGCCATGATCCACTGCGTTCCCGCCGGAAACCGGTTTGCGGCGACGGCCGGTCCGGCGATCAGGGAAGTTGCCAGGATCGCCGCGCCGATCGCGAGCGCCTTCAGCTCCCCCTTCCGGGGGGCAGGCCCGCAAAGCCCGAGCGCGGCGAGCGCCAGCATAAGCGCCAGGAGATATTCGACCGGAGAGCTGGATAGCGGCGGCACGATCCAGCTCACGAACAGACTGCCGCAGAAACCCCCAAGGGAGAGGATCGTGTAGAAGAGGGTCATGTGGGCCGGGTCCCGCGGCTTCCGTTTCACCAGCATGCCGTGGCAGTTGATGCAGACGCAGAAAAGGATCAGCAGATGCACCGCCAGCGCGGCCGGCGCCGGAATATCGAGCCGCATCCCGGCCATGCAGAAAAGCAGGACCGCGACGACGACGACCCAGTTGAACCCCCTGTCGATCCAATCCGGAAACCACATCCGCCGTTTGAAAACCAGGACGAAGGTCAGCAGGTACGTGCCCAGCGGAAGGACCCATAGGAACGGAACCGACGCGATGTCAAGCGTGAGAACATTGGTCACGGCCAACAGCATGGCGGTGCCCGCCGCGGAGAGAAGGAACCAGCGGAGCATCTCCTGGCGGGGAGGCGCGTCGATGGGCGCCGCTTCCGGCGTGGCATCCCCCCCCTTCCTCCCCGGAAGACATAGGAAGTGAACGAAAAACAGGATCCCGAACCCGGTCCACCACAGGATGGCCTGCTGCTTCAGGTTCAACAGGGGTTCGATGACCGTCGGGTAGGAAAGAAGTCCCAGCATGGAACCGAGGTTGGAAGGGCTGTAGAGGGCATACGCGTTCTCCCGTTCCGGCAGGCGGGATATCGACAACCATCGTTGAAGCACCAGGCCCATGGTCGACACGGCGAGGAACGGCGGCCCCATCAGCAGGGCAAGCTCGAAGACGACATCCAGCGCCGGGTGCGCGCCCGGGACAATGCGGTCCAGCCTCCCGAAGGAAAACGGGAAGGCGGTGAATCCCGCCAGCAGAAGCAGCCAATGCCACCGCGAGTAACGTGCGGCGCCGATGCGGGACTGCATCAGATGCGCATAGAGGTATCCCGCAAGAAGCATCCCCTGGAAAAACACCATGCAGGCGCCCCAGACCAGGTAGCTGCCCCCGAACGCCGGCAGCAGCGCCTTGGAGGCCATGGGCTGAACCAGGAAAAGGAGAAACGCGGAAAGGAATATCGCGATCCGGTACGTCCTGATCCCGAAAATAGGAAATTCCCCTTTCAGGGCCACTTGCGGGAGTGATGCAGCATCCTCAAGACCTGTACCGCGGCGCCCCGAACCCAATACACGACGAGGAACGGTGTCCCCGTCACCACGAGCTCGCGCGTTCCCGGGACTCTCCCCGGCCTGCCGATGTTAGGTTGTTCCCGCAGATACTCCACCGCTTCGCGGACCCGGTCCGCCATCCGTTCCGCGGCCTGCGGATTATCGGAAACGATAAAGGCGCCGGCTTCCCCCAGGTCCCGTAGCGCCGGACGCGTCCACTCGACACGCATTGTCAGCGGCGCCGCCAGCGTTTCAGTTCCTTGAGCGCTTCCTCGTGGCGGACGACCTCTCCCTTTTCCGCGGCGGCGATCCCTTCATGGATCGCTTTCACCTGCCACTCCTGCACGGCAAGATATTCCTCGACGGCGCAGGCCGCCAGGTAGGATTTCGACCGGTCGGTCGATTTCGCCAGGTTCTCCAGCCGGCCGGCCAGATCTTCGGGCAACCGCACGGAAAGCAACGATGTCTTCGGCATATCATCCCTCGTATACATTTGATTACATAATGATGATACCAGTCCCTGCAATGGGAAACAACCGGATCGTTGTGATATTCGTCAATATCCTCTGGAAGCCCGAAATAGCTTGTCTTGAATCGTATCCGGCAACAAGATATCGCCTATACTGGCATTGCGATATCTTTCATCGCCCCTTAAGGACGCCATGAAGCCACGCCGTTTCCTCGTCGTCCCGGCAGCCTTGTTAGCGTGCGCTTTTTCCCAGGTTTTCGCCCAGGAAAGCGCCTCGTACCGCACGATTTCCATGCGGGAGTGCGTGGAGATCGCGCTGAGGAACAACATCGACATCGCGGTGGCGAAGGCCGAGAAGGAGATCGGGGCGCTGGGCGTCCCGGTCGAGGAGGCGGCCTTCCTTCCCGTGTTCACCGGGGACCTGGGGACTTCCCGCTCCATCTCCCCCAGCGGCTCGGCGCTCGACGGAAGCCTTTCCCTCGACCAGCGTGCCTACAAGTTCGATTTGGGCGCGAAAGACCTGCTTCGCACCGGCACGGCGCTGTCCCTCGCGTTCGAGAACCAGCGCCAGGAAACCAGCACCTCGATCTCCCTGCTTTCCCCGCAATACATCACGGCGCTCACGCTTTCGGCGCAGCAGCCGCTCCTGAAAAACCGCGGCCGGCAGGTGACGGAAGCGCCGCTTCTCATCGCCCGCGCGGGGGCCGCGGCCAGGACCGAGGAATGGAAGGCGAAGGTGATGGACACCGTCGCCGCGGCGCGGACCGCCTTCCTTTCGTTTTTCGCCGCCGGCCGCGAGGTGGAGGTCCGCAAGGCCGCCGTGGAACTGGCCGGGCGCCTGATGGTCCAGACCGACGCAAGGATCGACGCAGGCGCGGCCGCACCCATGGACCGTCTCCCGGCGGAAGCGGCGGCTGCCGCCCGCAAGGAGGAGCTGCTCCGCGCCGAGGCGGCGGCGCAAGCCGCGGCGGACGACCTGAAGATCGTCCTGGGCTTTCGCTCCCCCCGCGAATGGGAAGAACGGCTCGCACCCGCGCCCTTGCAGGAAAACGTCTCCCCTCCCCAAGCCGATGAAACGTTCGAGGAGGCGCTCCGGCGGCGTCCCGAGGCCGCCGCGCTGGCCGAGCGGAAAAAACAGGCCGAGATCCAGGAGGCCGTCGCCCGGAACCGGACGCTCCCTTCCCTCGACCTCACCGTCTCCGCGGGGCTCTCCGGGCTTGCCGGAACCCCCAACCCGAACCCCCTGTTTCCCGGTTCCACCGCGGCATTCACGGGAAACTACCGGGACAGCATCGATCAGATGTTCTCCGGGCGGTATTACAACTGGTTCGTGGGCCTGAAATCCGAGATCCCCTGGCGGTTCGACCGGGAGAAGGCGGAATGGGCCAGGGCCCGCTCCGCCTTGGAGGAACAGCGCCTGTTGGACGAGGGGCTGACCCTTAAAATCCGCGCGGAGGTCCGGAAAGCGAGGCGGGACCTGGAGTCCGCCCTGGAAAGGATCGCTGCAACGCGCGCCTCGGTCGCCGCGGCCTCGAAAAACCTGGAGGCGGAAGAGAAAAAGCTCTCCCTGGGAAGATCCACCACGGTCGAAGTCCTCCGGTTCCAGCAGGACCTGTCCGAGGCGCGCCTTGCCGAGGTCCGCGCCCGGATGGACGCCTATGCGTCCCAGACCCGCCTGTGGCGGGCGGTCGGGACAATTCTCGAACGGGAAGGGATCGCGCTCCGATGAAAAAACGCACCAAGGCGATCTTGGGGGGCGCCGCCCTGGTTCTGGCGGTCGCCGTTTTCGCCTACTACCGGTTTTCCGGCGGGATCGAAGTCGACGTCTTCGAGGCGAAGAAGGGCATGATCGAGGAGTACGTCACGGCGGTGTCCGCGGGCACGGTCAAGTCCCGCCGCGAGTCCGTCCTCTCAGCCGAGGTGGGGGGAAGGGTCTTTGCGGTCCACGCGGCGGAAGGGGACCGGGTGAAGAAGGGCGACCTGCTGGCGGTCCTTGTCGATCCCGAGCTGGACCGGCAGGTCGATGCCGCGCGGTCCGACACCCTGTCGGCGCAAGAGGGGCTGCAGCAGGCGGAGGCGAAGCGGGAGGAAGCGGAGCGGAGATATCGGGCGGAATCGGCGCGCGCGGCGAACAACCTACGCAAGGCGAAGGACGACCACGTTCGCGCCTCTGCCCTGTTCCGCGGCGGTTTCCTCTCGAAATCGGAGATGGAGCAAGCCGACACTCTCTTGGCCAACGCGGAAGAGGAAAACCGGATCGCCGCCGCGGGGGAAGCCGCCGTGCGGGCGATCGGTCGGGAGATCGAGTCCCTGCGGGCCAGGGTTGAATCGGCGAAGGCGAAAGCCGTTTCCCTGGAGGACCGCCGGTCGAAATTGCGGATCACGGCCCCCTACGGCGGCCTCATCACGAAGAAAACGGTCGAGGTGGGCGAGACGAAGACGCCCGCCGCCCCGCTGTTCGTCCTGGCCGATCCCGGAGACATTTTTATCGAAGCCCCCATCGACGAATCGGAATCGGCCAAGATCAAGGTGGGACAGAAGGCGAGACTGTACCCCGACGCCTATCTCGGGGAGACGTTCCCCGGCGAGGTCTCGGAGATCAAGCCGACCGTGGAGGTCTCCAAGGAGGTCTCCCGCGCCAACACGATCCGCGTGCTGGCGCCGTCGCCTCCCAAGCCGCTCCGCCTCGGGATGTCGGTGGACGTCGAAGTGCTGACCGGGGGGAAGGACAACGTCCTGCTCGCCCCTTCGTCCGCCGTGATGGAGCGGGAAGGGCAGAAATTCGTCTACGTCGTCCTGGACGGGCAAGCCGTCCGTAAAAACGTGACGGCGGGGATCTCCAACTGGGAACGGACCGAGATCCTCTCCGGGATCTCGCCGGGGGAGGCGATCATCACCTCCCTTGAGATCAAGAACTTAAGCCCCGGGAGCCGCGTTGGAATCCGCAGCCGCAAGTGAGCCGCTTCTCCGCCTCCGGAAGGTGAGCAAGATCTACGAGGCCGGCGCGCAGGCCGTCGTGGGCCTCACGGACGTCGACCTCGACATCTTCCCGGGGGATTTCCTGGCCGTCATGGGGCCGTCCGGTTCCGGGAAATCCACGCTCATGAACATCCTCGGCTGCCTGGACGTGCCCACCTCGGGCGCTTACGAGATCAAGGGGGTCCCCGTGTCGAGCCTGTCGCCGGAAGCGCTGGCGGACCTCCGGAACCGGGAGATCGGCTTCATCTTCCAGGTGTTCCACCTTCTCCCCCGCTACACTGCCCAAAGGAACGTCGAGCTCCCCCTCCTTTACGCCGGTGTCGCCCGGGAAGAGCGTGCGAAACGCGCACTGGAAGCGCTGCGGGCCGTGGGGATCGAGGGCCGGAAGGACCACCTCTCCAACCAGCTATCCGGAGGTCAGAAGCAGAAGGTCGCCATCGCGCGCGCGCTCGTGAACCGCCCCGCCCTTCTGCTGGCGGACGAGCCGACGGGGAACCTGGACTCCAAGTCCGGCGAGGAGCTGCTGGCGATCCTTGCGCGGCTCAACGCGGACGGGGCGACGATCGTCCTCGTCACCCACGACCTCTCCATAGCCCGAAGCGCAAGGAGGATCGTCTACATCATCGACGGGCGGCTGGTGACCTCCGAGGAATTCCGGGAGATGCGCGGATGAGTCCGCTCGAATTCGTTCGCGTGGCCCTGGATTCGCTGCGGACGAACCGGCTCCGATCGGCCCTCACTATGCTGGGCGTGATCATCGGTGTGGCCGCGGTCATCCTCCTGGTCGCTCTCGGCCAGGGGACGAAGAACTACGTGGAGGAGCAGTTCGCCGGGCTGGGGGCGAACATCCTCATCGTCACCCCCGGAAAGGTCGAGACCAAGGGCGGCCCGCCCATCATCGGTGCGGCGAAGCACAAGCTGACCTTAGACGATTCGAGGATCCTGGAAAAAAAGGGGTACCTCTTCTCCGGCGTCGCCCCGGTGGTCTTCGGCGCCGCGGAGGTCCGGCTCGCATCGAGGTCGCGCAACGTCACCGTCCTTGGGGTGACGAAGGAGTTCTCCGACGTCCGTAACATCCACGTGGAGGTCGGCAACTTCGTCACCGACTCCGACGTGGAGGCCAAGCGCAGGGTCTGCATGCTGGGCAGGACGGTGAAGCGCGAGCTGTTCGGGAACGCCAACGCGCTGGGGCAGACGGTCAAGATCTCCGGAGCGCGCTTCCGCGTGATGGGGGTCATGGAGCGCAAAGGGGTGAGTCTGGGGTTCGACATCGACGACATCGTGTTCATCCCGGTGCGCACGGCGATGGACATCTTCGACACGGACGCTCTCCTGGAAATCCTCCTTTCCGTCCGGAACAAGAACGACATCGACAGCGGGAAGGAGCTTGCGCGCTCGCTGCTCTTCAAGAACCACAACCGGCACGAGGACTTCACGATCACGAACCAGGCGGCGATGCTCTCCTCGCTGTTCACGATCCTGGACACGCTCACCTACGTGCTCGGCGGGATTGCCGCCATCTCGCTTTTGGTGGGCGGGATCGGCATCATGAACATCATGCTGGTGACCGTCAAGGAGCGGACGAACGAGATCGGGATCCGCAAGGCCGTCGGGGCGCGGGACCGGGACATCCTCCTGCAGTTCCTCCTGGAATCGACCACCCTGTCGGCCGCGGGCGGGATCGGCGGCATGCTGCTGGGGACGCTGGGGGCGGGGATCATCCGGCTCACGGTCCCCAAGCTCCCGGTGGCGATCCCCCCGTGGGCGATCGTCCTCGCCTTTACCTTTTCCGTTTTCGTCGGTATCTTCTTCGGAGTCTACCCCGCGCGGAAAGCGGCCGCGCTGCATCCCATCGAAGCGCTGAGGTACGAATGACGAACCGTCTGCTGCGTGTCGGCCGCATCCCCTACGCGAACCTGGTCCCGATCTTCCACGCCCTCACCACCCATTTCTCGCTGGAAAACGTCCGGTTCGTCCCGGGCACGCCGTCGGAGCTGAACCGGAAGCTCAGGGCGGGTCGGCTGGACATATCCCCTTCCTCCTCGATCGAGTACGGGAAGCACCCGGAGCGGTACCTCCTTTGCCCGAACATCTCCATCTCCTCCCGGTCGAAGGTGATGAGCGTGCTGCTCCTCTCCAACGGGCCGCTTTTGAAGCTACCCGACGACCCCGTCGCCGTCACGGGCGCCTCCGACACCTCCACCGTGCTGCTGGAGATCCTCCTGCGGGAGTCCCTGGGGAAACGGAACCGCCTGGTCCGCACCCACGCTTCCCCCAAGGAGGCGCTGCGCCGTCACCCGGCCTACCTGGCCATCGGCGACGAGGCGATCCGCGCAAGCATGGACGGCACGGCGAAGCACGTGACCGATCTCGGGGAATGGTGGCGCCGGGAGACGGGGTTGCCGTTCGTCTTCGCGCTTTGGATCGTTTCCCGGAAGGCGCTTCCGAAGCGCAGGGAACTTTTACGCGGCTTCGCGCGCACCCTCCTCAGCGCGAAGCGGATCGCCCGCGAGTCCCTCACCCGGCCCGAGCACCTTCGCATCGGCCCGGACTGGATGCCGAAGGAGCTGCGGACGGCATACTGGCGGAACCTATCCTACGAGCTGGAGGAGGAGGCGGAGGGGCTCATGCGATTCTATCGCCTCGCTAAAAAGGTCGGGCGGATCCCCTCGGTCCCCCCTCTCCGATTCCTTGAACTCGCCTGAAATCGCGCCATGATAAAATAAGCCATTCCAGCGGGGAGGGCAGCGATGATCGACAAGGAGATGAAAATCGAGGACGTCCTCCGGAAATACCCCCAGACGATACCCGTGTTCGAGCGGTTCGGAATCGACTGCGCCGGGTGCCAGCTCTCCGAATTCGAGAACCTCGAGCACGGAGCGAAGGTCCACGGGATCAACCTGGAAAAGCTGCTGAAGGGGCTTAACGACTCGCTGAAGCAGGAAAAGACCTGATCCTCAATCCCGCCGGGTGAACTCCGCGCGGGCGTCGTCGGACTCCCATACGACGACGCGGGCCAGCCGCGCAGGGGCGGGGATCTTCCCTTCCATTTCGCCGAAAATGTACCGGGCGATGTTCTCGGACGACGGGTTGCGGGCGTCGAACGGCGTAATTTCGTTCAGGTATTTGTGGTCCAGCCGCGAGAGGATGTCTTGGAGCGCACCCTTCATCTCCCGAAAATCGAGCGCCATCCCGCGGGAGTCCAACTCCTCCGACTCCACGGTCGCCTCGACCCGCCAGTTGTGGCCGTGCAATCGTTCGCAGTTCCCTTCGTACTCCCGCAGGAGGTGCGCCGCCGCGAAGGAGGAGCGGACGGTCAGGCTGTAAAGGTCCTTTTTCATGGCTCCGCCAAAGGGGGAAGAACGATCCTGGATTTCGATGCCGCGCGGGTGAACCAGTTTCGGATCTCGGTTGCCGCCTTCTCCTGGTACAGGTCCTTTCGAACCTTTTCCTCCGAGAAGTCCGGGGGAGGAGCGCCGGCGCGGGAGCGCTTTTCCGCCTCCCGCCGCACCTCCTCGTCGTTGACGTCGATGAATACCGCAACGCTGCGCGCCAGGAAATCCCGCACCATCAGCCTGCGCGCCACGAGTTCCCGGACCTCTTTTTCGGAAACGGCCGCCGCGCAGGAAAGGGCGCATTTCTTCATCCGGGAGACGACCTCTCCCGCTTCCGACGCGATCGCCGCGTTGTCCACCGTCCCCAAGTCGAGCTTTTTCTGCTCCTGAAGGACCAGCGTGTCGGACACGAGCTTCTGCCGCGCTTCGGAAAGGGAGATCTCCGCGGCCGGCTGGCCGGGGACCGCGCCGCAACGGTAGAAACACGCCTCCCGCGAAACATCCGACAGGAAGATGACCTCGCCGTTGACCGAGGCCGCCGCCGATTCCATCAGCCGGTAGCCGGGGGGAGCGGAAAGGGAGGTCCCCGAAAGCGCCAGGAAGACGGCGGGAAGGAGGAGGACCCTTTTCACGGCAGGAGCTCGAAGGAGATATCCAGCGCCGCCGCGGAATGCGTCAGCGCACCGATCGAGATCGCCTCGACACCCGTTCGCGCGTACACCTCGACGTTCTCCAGGCGGATCCCGCCGGACGCCTCGAGGAAGACGCTCCCGCCGAAGCGGCGCACCGCATCCGCGACCGTCTCGGGCGGCATGTTGTCCAGGAGAATCGCGTCGGCGCCGGCGAGGACCGCCGTTTCCGCGTCCTCCAGCGTTTCGACCTCCACCTCCACGCGGGAAAGATGGGGGGCGGACCGGCGCGCGGCCTCCACCGCCTCGGAAATCCCTCCCGCCGCGCGGATCCCGTTTTCCTTGATCAGGATGCCGTCGGAAAGGGTAAAGCGGTGGTTGAACCCTCCGCCTGCCCGGACCGCGTATTTTTCGAGGGCCCGATAAAGAGGCGTGGTTTTGCGGGTATCCAGGATGCGCGTGCCGTACGGGGAAACCCTCTCCACGTACCGCGCCGTCGCGGTGGCGACGCCGGAAAGCTTCTGGAGGAAGTTCAGGGCCACCCTCTCCCCGCGCAGCAGCGAGCCCGCGGGGCCCAGCGCCTTCCCCACCCGCTCGCCCGCCTGGATGCGCTTCCCTTCTTCCACGAACGTCACGGAGACCGCCGCGTCGACCTGCCGGAACACTTCGACGGCCACGTCGCCCCCGCAGAAGACCCCTGCTTCCATCGCCAGGAAAACGCCCCGCGCTTCCTGCCGGAAGCCGGCCCCGAAGGGATCGCCGAAAGGGGCGTCCTCCCGCAGCGCTCCGCGGACCAGATCCTCGAATTCCAGCCGGTGGATCATGAGAGGTACCGGGTCACCAGTTCCAGGTTCCTGGACAGCTTGGTAAGCTTTTCCTCGAGAGCGTCCCTGCGGGTCCTGTGGGCCTCGACGATATCCGCCGGAGCGCTCGCCGTGAACTTCTCGTTGGCGAGCTTCGCCGTCACCAGCGCGCGCTCGGCCTCCGCCTTGTCGACCTCCTTCCGAAGGCGCCTGGCCTCCTGGTCGAAGTCGATGAGCCCCGCCAGGGGCAGGCACACCTCGATGTCGTTCACGACCGCGGTCGCATCCTGGACGGGGATGTATTCCGGGTCCTTGTAAACCACTCTCTCCGCGCGCGCCAGCCGCCGCAGGATCTCTTCGTGCTCGCGCAGGAACGCCAGCTCCTCCACCTGCCCCTTGAGCCGGACCTCCACCTTCCTGGCGGGGGAGACGTTCAGCTCGCTGCGGATGTTGCGCACCGCCCGGACGACCTCCATCAGGCGCCCCATGTCCTCCTCCACGTCGACGTCGATCATCGACGCGTCGGCGGCGGGATACCCCCGCTTGAGGATGCTCTCCCGCTCCCCCGGGAGGGAATGCCAGATCTCCTCCGTGAGGAAGGGGATGAACGGCTGACCCAGGGCGAGGATCGTCTCGAACGCATGGAGAAGGACCGCCCGCTGGCCGCGGCGGGCCTCGGGGTCGGCCTCCGGGAGCAGAGACGGCTTGATCATCTCCACGTACCAGTCGCAGAACTCGTGCCACGTGAACTGGTAGAACGCGGAGCCGGCGTCGTTGAAGCGGTACTCCTCGATCCCCCGGCGGACTCCGTCGATCGCGCGCTGGAGGCGGGACAGGATCCATCGGTCCACCACCGAAAGTTTCGCCGGGAGCTCCCGCGGCGTCTCCTCGTCGACGTGCATGCGGACGAACCGGCCCGCCTGGAAGATCTTGTTCATGAAGTTGCGGTACCCTTCCACGCGGTCGTCGGACATCCGGATGTCGCGGCCCTGGGCGGCCAGCGCGACCAGCGTGAAGCGGAAGGCGTCGGTCCCGTAGCGGTCCATCACGTCGAGGGGGTCGATCACGTTCCCCCGGGTCTTGCTCATCTTCTCGCCCTTGGCGTCCCTCACCAGGGCGTGGATCACCACGTCGCGGAAGGGGGCCTTCCCGGTGAATTCGATCCCCATCATCATCATCCGCGCCACCCAGAAGAAGAGGATGTCGAACCCGGTGACGAGGGCGGAGGTGGGATAGTACCGGGCCAGGTCCGCGGTCTCGTCGGGCCATCCGAGCGTCGAAAACGGCCACAGGGCCGACGAGAACCACGTGTCCAGGACGTCCTCTTCCTGCCGAAGGGACGCGAAGCCGCAG
>Ga0214473_10004980_pt1 | contig 15942 bp, 11 predicted proteins | sample RVTome_7_FD_203509 | JGI IMG/M metagenome (GOLD analysis project Ga0214473, IMG submission 203509) | Soil microbial communities from uranium-contaminated site in the Upper Colorado River Basin, Wyoming, United States - RVT98D197 | ecosystem: Environmental > Terrestrial > Soil > Contaminated >... | reverse complement strand
GAATCTGTTTGGTTGATGTGGAAGGCGCCGACATGCCCATGGCGTCCTGTGCCACCCCGGTAGTGGAAGGGATGATGGTGCGGACTCGGACGGATCGCGTGGAGCAGATGAGGCTTGAGGCCCTCAGGTTCCTGTTAGTGAACCATCCCCTCGACTGCCCGGTATGTGATGCCGGGGGAGAATGTCAACTTCAGAACCGCGCCTATGAATTTGGGATCGAGCGGAACGAATTTCCTCCCGAGAAGATCGAGCGTTCCTCCATTCCATATGGAACGCCTCTTATCCATCAGTGGTTTGATCGCTGTGTGATGTGCCTCCGCTGCATCCAGGCCTGTGTCGATGTTCCTGGAGCGGATGTCCTGGAAGTGGCGGAGCATGGCTTCCCCTCACACGTCAAAGCCGCTCGTAAAGAGAACTGCATCTCCTGTGGGGAGTGTCTTCATATGTGTCCGGTAGGGGCTTTGACCGAGAATCTCAGCCCCATCAAGGGGAGAACCTGGCAGCTTGAAAGAACCATGACCACCTGTACCTTTTGCGGGTGTGGTTGCCAGTTGGAGCTTAACAGTCTTGGGAAGAAGAAGGTGGTTAAAGTGACCACCGAGAAGGAAGCGGGGGTTAATTGGGGGAGCCTCTGCGTCAAGGGAAGGTTTGGCTATGATTTCATCCACCATCAGGACAGGCTTCAGAACCCCTTGGTGAAGAAGTCCGGAGGCTTCGTTGAAACAAGCTGGGAAGAAGCCCTGAATTTAGTGTCTTCTAAGCTTCAGGAAGTGAAAGAGAAGTCTGGCCCTGAGAGCGTCGGGGGGATTGCTTCTTCCAGAGGAACAAACGAAGAGAACTACCTTTTTCAGAAATGGATGCGGGCCTGTATCGGGACAAACAACATCGATAATGGGGCCGGGTTGTCCAGCGGTTCATCTTTTCATGGGATGATGGCTTCGGTCGGACAGGGAGCGATGACCCACTCCATGGAGGATGTAGCTCGGGCCGACCTCATTCTTCTAGTCGGTGCGGATGTATATGATGACAACCTCATCTTCAGCAACAAGATGAGGGAGGCCATGCGGCACAACAATGCCCAAATCATTCTGGTTGATCCCCGGAGGACCCAGTGGGAGAAATGGGCTAACGTTTGGTTAAGACCCACACCCGGCAGCGATAGGGCATGGATCAATGGTCTGATTCGCCTTCTCATTGAGAAGGATGTCGAGGCAAAGGAATTTATTGGATCGAAGACAGAAGGGTTTGAGACTCTGAAGTCCTCCCTGAGCAGATTCACTCCGGAATTTATTCAGAAGGCAACCGGCATTTCCCCTGCCGAATTGGAAGCTGTTTTCGCTCTCTACCGTCGGGCGAAGAAGAGGGCCATTGTCTTTGGTTCAGGAGTGACCCAGCATGTCAATGGGACTGAGACCGTGAAGGCCTTATGCAACCTGGCCCTCTTGACCGGAGAGACGGAGAAGGAGGGAGGAGGCCTCTATCCGATGCTTCTTCAGAGTAATGCCCAGGGCGCATGGGATATGGGAACGGTTCCTGACTTTCTTCCAGGCTATCAGAGCGTCGCGGATGAAAAGGCGCGGAAAAGATTTGAAGAGGCATGGCAAAAAGGGATTCCGGAGAAACCAGGGCTTTCTTATACCGAAATGTTTAACAAGATCCTGGAGGGGAAGATCAAGGCCCTCTTCATCTTCGGCGAGAATCCCTTCATCACCCTTCCCAATCCGGAAAAAGTGAAGGAAGGTCTCACCCAACTTGAATTCCTGGTCGTTCAGGATCTCTTTATGACCGAAACCGGGAACTTTGCCCACGTCGTTCTTCCAGGGGCAAGTTTTGCCGAGAAAGAGGGGACCTTTACGAATATGGAGAGAAGAATCCAGCGGGTGAGAGAAGCTATTTTGCCCATTGGAGATTCGAGGCCCGACTGGAAGATCTTCTGTGACCTTTCGACGAAGATGGGATATCCCATGGAATACGGAAATCCTGCTGAGGTGATGGACGAGATCGCCTCCCTGATTCCGATGTATTGTCATGCAAATTATTCCAACCTTGAAAAAAGCGGGATTCAGTGGGTTTCCGGAAATGGCAAGAAAGAAAGATTCTTTCCGGCTGCATACGAGGAGCCAATCGAGACCCCGAATGATCAGTATCCTTTTTGGATTCTTCCGAGGGGCTTTCACTACCATTATGGAATCGGGACTTCTACAAAGAGGGCGGGGGGGCTGGCTAAGGTCTTCGCAGAGACTTGTGCGGAAATCCATCCGGAAGATGCTAAGAAATCCGGGTTGAAGGATTTGGACAAGGTTAAGGTGATGTCACCAAAGGGCGAGATTGAGACGATCTGCCGCATCTCGGAGGCAGTCCCCAGGGGGATCGTCTACTTAGCCGTCCAATTCTTCCCTGTTCCGGTAAACTCCCTCCTGGTCCCAGCACAGGATCCCGTCAGTAAAAATCCGGAATACAAGGTATGCATCGGAAAAGTAGAGAAGCGATAGAGGAGAAGGGGGAATGCAACTTTTATATCTTCTCATTGAAATGATCGTGAAATGCATCGTCGTATTCGCCTGCCTGTGGGTGATTGCAGCTTATGAAACCTGGTTTATGAGGAAGATGGCGGGACGCATCCAGCTTCGGTATGGCCCCAACCGTTGCGGTCCCTATGGATTGCTTCAGCCCTTTGCCGACCTTTTTAAAGCCCTTTTCAAGGAGGACCTCATTCCAGGCAGGTCGGATAAGGCCATCTTCGTCCTCGCACCGTTGATTACGATCACGGCGTCCCTCAGCTTGTTTGCAGTGATCCCGTTTGGAAATCAGTTCACCATCCCCGGAACCGATTGGATCGTCAAGCTGCGAATAGCTGACATCGATGTCGGACTTCTATATATCTTTGGCATCGCTTCTCTGGGCGAGTTTGGAATTGTCCTGGGAGGCTGGTCCTCCGGGAATAAGTTTGGTTTGATGGGTTCCCTCCGGGCAGCGGCTCAGATGATCAGCTATGAAGTAGCCCTGGGTCTTTCGATTGTCGGGGTTCTCATCCTCTCCCAAAGCTTGAGGCTGACGGAGATCGTCAATCATCAGGCAGGAGGATTCTGGAGTTGGAATATCTGGTATCAGCCTATTGCTTTCATCCTTTATATTATTTGTGGCCTGGCTGAGATGAACAAAGTCCCCTTTGATATGCCGGAGGCAGAAGCAGAGTTGGCCTGCGGATACAACATCGAATACAGCAGCATGAAATTCGCTCTCCTTTACCTGGCCGAATTCTTCCATATGACGGCCATCGGAGCGGTTGCGGTGACACTTTTTCTGGGTGGGTGGCAGCCGATTATTCCACAACTCAGTTTCATTCCCGGGGTGATCTGGTTCTTAGTCAAGCTCTTCATTATGGTCTTCTTCTTCATGTGGCAACAATGGACTTATCCCAGGCTTCGGTATGATCAGATCATGAAGCTTGGATGGAAGGTTCTGTTCCCCTTAGCTCTGATCAACCTTCTGATCACCGGCTTGATTGTTTCATTGAGGGGATAAAGAAAGAGGTTAAAGATGATCATTCCATTGCTGAAGGGTTTAAAAGTCACTCTCAAATATTTTTTCTCCAAACCCATTACTGTCCAATATCCTGAGCAGAAGACCCCGCCTGCAAAACGGTGGAGGGGGATTCAGTATTTCGAGAAAGATGAGCGGGGAAAGACAAAGTGTGTGGCCTGCGGTCTTTGCATGGTCGTCTGCCCTTCCCAGTGCATCTATGTGGAGACGGCGGAGGATGAGGAGGGAAGACGCTATCCTTTGAAATACGAACTGGATGCCACCCGGTGCATCTTCTGCGGCTTTTGTGAAGAGGCCTGTCCGGTGAATGCGATTTTTATGGGAAAAACCTATGAATGGGTGGAAAACCAGAGGAAGCCGTTGCTTTTGGATACAGATAAACTGATGGACCAGAAGAAGTATAATCCGTGACAAACCAAGATCACGCAAAGCGCATAGGGCACAGCGCATAGCGTAAAATAGAACTTAGGCCACTCACTAAACCCATATCGATAAAGAATTGTCGATATATAAAGAACAACCAATGGTAGTCGCAGGCTTTAGCATGCGTATTGGCCCCGAAGATAGACTGGTCCTTGAACGCACCCTTAAGGGTGCGGCTACCGGAAATACTGCCTTAGAGTCCCGCTATAGGCGGGATTTCACGCGGGGTTCAGGAAGAGGCGTAGTAATTGTTTCGAATTTGAATCAACTCTTAGGAGAATAGACGATGGCTGAATATTTTGGGACGATGTTCCAGTGGCTGGTCTTTCTGGGAATGGCTTTCATCTCCATCATTGCTTCGCTGCTCATGATTACTCGAAAGAATCCCATCCACAGCGCCCTTTTTCTGGTATTGAACTTCCTCTGTGTGGCAGTCCTGTACCTGCTTCTCTACAGTCAATTTATTGCCATCATTCAGGTCATCGTTTATGCCGGCGCCATCGTGATGTTGATCATCTTCGTCATCATGCTTCTCGACCTTGAGGAAGAACTACGGTCTGCGTTAAAGATTCGCTATTCCAAAGTAATTGGAAGCGTTCTGGCGGTCCTTTTTCTTTTCGGGATCATCTATTCGGTCAGCGCCAAATCCCTTACCGGAAAGATGGGCGCCTATCCTCCGGAAAAACTCACTGCGAACGTGAAGACGGTCGGAGAAATCCTTTTTACCCAGTATCTTTTCCCTTTTGAGATTGCTTCGATCCTGCTTGTCGCAGCCATTGTGGGTGCTGTGGTATTAAGTAAGAAAAGAACATAAAAGATCAATGACCAATGGTCAATGATCAAATACCAATAATCAATAATTAATGACGAATGACTAAATGAACAAGTGACTAAGCAACCAAACGACTAACTAATCGATAGTGAGGTTACATATGGTACCAACCATGCCTGCTGTTCCACCGGTTTTGTATCTGATATTAAGCGGGATTCTTTTTACCATCGGGGTCATAGGGGCCCTGACGAGACGCAACGCGATTGTTGTTTTCATGTGCATCGAGATGATGCTCAGTGCAGTCAACCTGACCTTTATCACTGTTTCGCGGTTTTTGCAATCCATGGATGGCGTACTCTTTGCCTTTTTTGCGATGGTGGTTGCAGCGGCAGAAGCCGCCGTGGGACTGGCCATATTTGTCATGCTCTATCGTTCCCGAGAGACGATCAATGTGGACGAGATCAATCTTTTGAAATGGTAATCCGCTAATGCGGAATGCAGCCCCTCACCCTTCCCCTCTCCCCACAGGGGAGAGGGGAAGGGTGAGGGGGATTGAGTTAAAAGGAGTTCTTCATGTTGGATTATGTCTGGTTGATTCCTTTGTTTCCGGCAATCGGATTTTTGATTAACGGGTTCCTTGGGAGACGATACAGTAAGAAGATCGTCAGCTGGATCGCCTGTTCAGCCCTTGGACTCTCATTCCTGACATCCATCCTGATCTTCTTTGACCTCCTTGGACGATCTCCCTCCGAGCGAGTCTTTGAGAAAGTGATCTTTGACTGGGTTGTCTCGGGAAACTTTAGCACGGTGATCGGCTACCAGATCGACCCCCTTTCCATTCTAATGGCCCTGGTCGTCACCGGTGTGAGTTTTTTCATCCACATTTATTCGGTCGGATACATGCATGATGACCCGGGATTTCCCCGCTATTTTACCTATCTCAACCTCTTTGTCTTCATGATGCTCAACCTGATTCTGGCCAATAATTTCCTGCTGATGTTTGTAGGGTGGGAAGGCGTCGGCCTCTGTTCTTATCTTTTAATCGGGTTCTGGTACGAGAAGGATTCCGCAGCCAATGCCGGCAAGAAAGCCTTTGTGGTCAACCGGGTGGGTGATTTCGGGTTCATCCTGGGAATGTTCCTTCTTTTCACGAGTTTGGGCAAGAATGGGATCTGGAGCCTCGATTTTACAGAGGTCTTCACCAACGCCCATCTGCTGGATACCGGAACCGTGACGGCCATCACGATTCTTCTCTTTATCGGAGCTTGTGGAAAGTCAGCGCAGATTCCGCTTTATGTCTGGCTCCCCGATGCCATGGAAGGCCCTACCCCCGTCAGCTCTCTTATCCATGCGGCGACCATGGTGACGGCAGGGGTTTACATGGTCGCCCGGTGCAATGTGCTATACAGCATGGCGCCCACCTCCATGGCGATCGTAGCCATCGTTGGTGTGGCCACTGCCATCTATACTGCTTCGATCGGGTTTTGCCAGAACGATATCAAGAAAGTCCTGGCTTATTCGACGATCAGCCAACTCGGGTACATGTTTCTGGGCGTGGGAGTAGGAGCGTTCAGCGCGGGAATTTTTCACCTGATGACCCATGCCTTCTTTAAGGGACTTCTCTTCCTTGGCGCGGGGAGCATCATGCACTCCTTGAGCGGGGAACTGGATATGAGAAAAATGGGGGCTCTCAGGAAAAAAATCCCTTATACTTTCTGGACGTTCTTCATCGCCACACTGGCGATCGCCGGCATTCCCGGACTCTCTGGGTTTTTCAGCAAGGATGAGATCCTCTGGCAGGCTTTTTCAGGCTCCCACGGACATTTCTTATTATGGCTGGTGGCGGCTGTAGCAGCCGGGATGACGGCTTTTTATATGTTCAGGGCTTTGTTCATGACCTTTTTCGGCGAGTCCAGGGTCGATGAACATGTGGCGCATCATGTTCATGAATCACCTAAAATCATGACCGTTCCCCTGATGGTCCTTGCAGTGCTCTCTGTCATCGGGGGCTATATCGGTGTTCCCCACGTTTTAGGAGGAGCCAATCATATCCATGAATTTCTCGCACCCGTGTTGGGAGGCGGGGCTGAGCCGGCCAAAGCTCATGCCGGAATTTCATTGATCTCCCAGGCGTGGGCATCTTCCGGAGAATCCGGAGGCCATTCCGCCGTATTGGAAATTGTGATGATGGTGGTCTCAGTTTGTATCGCTTTAGTCGGGATTGGAATGGCCTACCTCTTCTATGTGAAGAACCCCGCTCTTCCAAAGCGGTTGGCTGAAAAGCGAAAAGGATTATATTCCCTGCTGCTGAATAAGTATTACGTAGACGAAATCTACCAGGCCCTTTTTGTCAATTTCCTGAAACGGCTGGGGACCGGCCTCTGGAAGGGGTTTGACGATTTTATCATTGATGGAACGGTCAACGGAATCGCCTATCTCATTGGCTGGCTCTCGGAGGTGATGAGAAAGGTCCAGACAGGACTGGTTCAGAATTATGCGTTTTCGATGATCATCGGAGGGGTGATCCTCGTAGGATATTATCTCTTCCGGGCTATTTTTTATTAAAATTCTCCCTTCTCCCTCCTTTATTAAAGGGGGATTGGGGGGGATTACAATTGATAAAGGAGCTTGTTCATGCACATCCTTGGCATTCCTATTCTATCGCTCTTAATCTTCTTCCCTCTGGTGGGAGCCATTCTTCTCATCTTCATTGATAAGGAGAAAGCGGGAACCCTGAGAACGGTCGCCTTCCTCTTCTCTCTCATTGAGTTTGTCTTCTCCCTCCCGCTCTTTTTCGGCTTCGACCCCAAAACGGCCTCCATGCAGTTCACGGAAGATTATTGGTGGATCCAGAGCTATGGAATCAGCTACAAACTGGGCGTTGACGGGATCAGTCTCCTCCTGGTCATGCTGACCACCTTCCTAACCGTTCTCTGTATCCTGAGTTCCTGGAAGGCCATCACCTTCCGGGTAAAGGAATTCATGATCTCCTTTCTCTTTCTCGAAACCGGGATGATCGGTGCATTAGTGGCCCTTGATCTGGTCCTCTTCTATGTCTTCTGGGAGGTGATGCTCATCCCGATGTACCTTCTGATCGGGGTCTGGGGAGACCCGAAAAGAAGGGTCTATGCGGCCATCAAGTTTTTCCTCTTTACCATGGCGGGAAGCGTGCTCATGCTCGTGGCCATCCTTGCCCTCTATTTTATTAATGCGAAGGCCACCGGAAAGCCTTCTTTTGATGTGTTTGATCTCTACCAGACGGCTATCCCCATCACAACACAATACTGGCTCTTTGGAGCCTTTGCCCTGGCCTTTGCCATCAAGGTGCCGATGTTTCCCTTCCACACCTGGTTGCCCGATGCCCATGCTGAGGCCCCCACGGCGGGAAGCGTTATTCTGGCAGGGGTCCTGCTCAAGATGGGAACTTATGGATTTATCCGTTTTGCCATTCCCTTGTTTCCCAAAGCCGCTTTTGATCTTCTTCCCGTCGTCTGCGTCCTGGCCCTGATCGGAATCATCTATGGGGCCCTCGTCTCCATGATGCAGCCCGACCTGAAGCGTCTGGTTGCTTTTTCAAGCGTCAGTCACCTGGGCTATGTGATGCTTGGGATGTTCGCTTTTAATATGCAGGGGATTCAGGGTTCCATCTACCAGATGTTGAACCATGGCATCAGCACGGGATCCCTCTTCTTGATTGTGGGGATGATCTATGAGCGCCGGCATACCCGCCAGATCGCTGAATTCGGAGGGCTCTCAAAGGTGATGCCGGTCTTTGCCGCTTTCTTCATGATTGTCACCCTCTCCTCCATCGGGCTCCCCGGAACGAATGGATTCGTAGGAGAGTTCTTGATTCTTCTGGGGGCGTTTCAATCGAATGTGGTGTACGGGGTTCTGGCGGCAACCGGGGTGATTCTGGGTGCGGCCTATATGCTGTGGATGTTCCAGCGGGTGATGTTCGGGAAAATTACCCGGCCGGAGAATGAAAAACTGAAAGACCTTAGCGCCCGGGAAGTGGTTATCCTGATTCCCATGGTCATCATGATCTTTCTCATGGGGATATACCCCAAGCTTTTCTTCAATAAGATGGATGCAACGGTGGAACAATTTTTAAAGGACTTTAAGGGAAAGATCGAAATGAAGGCGGAAACAGCCCCGCAAAAGAGGATGGCAGAAATCGAAAAAATAGAAACTCGAAATCCGAAGCACGAATTTCGAAACAAATTCGAATGACCAAAAGATAAATACTCCAAACAAATGAAGTTCGTTCTCATTTTGGAAATTTGAATTTGGGATTTGTTTCGGATTTCGATATTTGATATTCGAATTTTGGATTTTTATTTGGAGGTTTTTTTGATGAAACTACCAGAGATCGATCTTTTTCTCATCGCTCCTGAACTGATCCTGGCCGTCTTCGGCCTGATGCTCCTGCTCATCGAAGTCTTCACCTCTAAAGGGGCAAAGCGAAGCTACCTGGGAGGATTCAGTCTGATTGGCGTTATTCTTTCTCTGATCTTCACTCTTTCCCAGATCGGATATAACAAGACGGGTTATGCCGGGATGTTTACCTCGGATGGATATGCGGTCTTTTTCAAGATTGTTTTTCTGGCCATTGCCATATTAACCCTGCTCATCTCCATTGGGTATACCCACCGGGAGAGAATCGAGGGGGGAGAGTATTATGCCCTTGTTCTTTTTGCAACCCTCGGAATGATGCTGATGGCTGCCGGGACCCATCTGATCACCATCTTTCTTGGACTGGAGACAATGTCGATCTCTATTTACATCCTGGTTGGAATGATGCGTGAAGACCGGAGATCCGTGGAATCCGCATTGAAATACTTTCTCTTAGGGGCCTTTGCCACAGGGTTCCTGCTCTACGGAATTGCCCTGGTTTATGGAGCCACGGGGTCGCTTCAATTGAAAGAGATTGCTTCATATATTGCTTCTAAGAATGATCTCTTAAGAAACCCAATGCTTCTGATGAGCCTCGTCTTCCTGACCATTGGCTTTGGTTTCAAAATCGCATCAGTTCCTTTTCATATGTGGACCCCGGATGTCTATGAAGGAGCGCCCACTTCGATCACTGCTTTTATGGCTACCGGTGTGAAGGCTGCCGGCTTCTCGGCCTTAGTCAGGGTCTTCTTTTCCGCCCTGCCCGCCTTCCGGCCCGATTGGACATCGATCATGTGGGTCATCGCCCTGGCGACCATGACCGTTGGGAACATCGTGGCCATTTCCCAAACCAATATTAAACGAATGCTGGCCTATTCGAGCATTGCCCATGCCGGGTATCTTCTGGTGGCCTTTGTTTCAGGAAATGAGCTCGGGACCTCCGGGATCTTATTCTATCTCATGGCCTACGCTTTCATGAATCTTGGAGCATTCACCGTGGTCATTCTCCTTGGGAAGAAGGGAGAAGAGAATACCCTGATCAATGACTATGCCGGCATTGGATTCAAATATCCGTTGCTCGCAGCTTCCATGACTGTTTTCCTTCTGTCTATGGCAGGAATTCCTCCCCTGGGAGGGTTCATGGCCAAATTCTATATCTTCAGTGCCGCCGTCCAATCCAAGTTTTACTGGCTCGCCGTTCTGGGGGTTCTCAACAGCGCGATCTCCGTATATTATTATCTCCGGGTCACTGTCCTCATGTATTTCAGGGAATCGGAGCGGGAGATCACCGGTCTTGAATTTTCGCCCCCTGCCGTCTTGGCCCTCGTCTTGGCCGTGATCGGGACCTTCTACATGGGGATCTTTCCATCCAACGTGCTCTCCTTTGCCCAGAAATCCATCGCCGGGCTGATGTAGAATTCTAAGGGTTTCCTTAATTTCTGAGAAGGTGAGGAAAAAAGATTTGGCTCTTTTTCACGTCATTCCGGCCCCGTATCCCGATGCGGGTCTCCGCGGAGGGTCGCTCCGACAAAAACGGGGTAAACTCCAGCCGGAATCCAGGATTCCCGGTGGAAACCGGGAGCCAGTGTTTAAGATGGTTCCCGACTTTCGTCGGGACTGGGACTGGACCCCGGTTTTCACCGGGGTGACAGCTGAAATTCAATTTCTTCACAGCTTTGATCGATTACGTGTAGCGTCGGCATTCATTGCCGACGTTTTTTTCTCAAAAATTAATGTATTGATTTTTTGTAGTAATTCGATAAATATAGTTCAACACACATCAAGGAAAGGGGATGGCACAATGGAAGAGAAAAAGTTTCAACCAAAGAAACTTACAGTGAGCAACACCAAACAAGAAATGTTGGAAGCCTACAATACGGTTTTGAAACAACTTGAAGCCCAGAAAGAGGCTGAGCTGAAGCCGGAGAAGAGACTCGAAGAGAAGAAGGCAAGGGAGGTAATTCAGGTTGCTGAATCTCTCTCTTCGGAAGGGGTTGCCAAAGAGATCAGCAATCTAAAGATTGAAACATCGAAGACCCTTGCTCAAATCTCTGATCGACTGGAGGAAGAGGTTAACAAATTCAGAGCGATTCAGAGTGCAATCACATTGAAGGAAAAGGAGCTTCAGGAACTTTATGACATTGAAAAATCGGCTGTCACTCTGGCGGCTTTGATCGAATCTCAAAACCAGAAGCGGCAGGCTTTTGAATCTGAAATGGCCGAAAAGAAAGAATCATTGAACCAAGAGATCGAGACCCTTCGGGCCGAAAGGGAAAAAGAGAAGAAGGATTATGACGAAGAGATAAAGGAGAGGGATATCGGGGAGAAGAAACGGCGAGATCGAGAGAAGGAAGATTATGAGTATGCCTTCAAGAGAGAACAAAAATTAGCCAAAGACAAATTCGAAGATGAGAAGGCCAAAGTGGAAAAGGAGATCCAGACTAAAAGAGCACAGATGGAAAATGAGCTGAAAGAGAGAGAAAAGGTGCTTACAGAGCGGGAAGAGGAATTGAATGATTTAAGGAAGAGGGTCAGCACCTTCCCCAAAGAGATGGAGGCAGTCGTCAATAAGGCAATCAAGGAGACAACGGAAAGGCTTCAACTGGAAGCAAAAAATAGAGAGGAATTGCAGAAGAAAGAATTCATTGGTGAAAGGAATGTCCTAACCACGCGGATTGAATCCCTTGAGAAGACGGTCAAAGAGCAGAACGAACAGATTTCAAAACTCTCCCAGCAACAGGAGAAGGCATATCAGCAGGTGCAGGAGATTGCCGTAAAAACAATCGAGGGGTCTTCAACGATCAAATCCTTTGCCAACCTTCAGCAGTGGATCAGCGAACAGGTGAGAAAGCCCTCTCAGGAGAAGTGACTTTGAGATTCATGCCAAGCTCTCTGGCCATCTGGATGTGAACATGTGAAAGATGAAACCGTTTCCGAACATCAATCCATATTTGATACGTGTCAGGTATTCTCTTTTTCTTGCTCATTCTGCTCTTATGAGAAAGTGAATTCTATCTCTTATAGATGTCGCCGCGACTTCTAATTGCCTTGATCTCAACCGTTTTGCTTTTCATATCAACTTCGTAAACGATCCTGATACCCCCAACTTCATATCGGTGTTTCCCTTCAAGTTCGCCGTGCAACTTTTTGATATGAGGACCGAAAAGCGGTTCCTGGCTGAGATTATCGATACATCTGTTTATCCTTCGTTTTGTATCCCTATCCTGTCTTTTATAGTATTTGTCAGCCTCGTGGGAGACGAGAATTTCAAACATCTTCCCTAACCTCAGACCATTTCTTGACCCGACCTGCCCTGAAGTCCTCATCACCTTGAATGATACTCTTAAGAAAATCCTTGTCACTGATAATTTCCTTCGTTGCCTCAATCTCTTCTTTCACCCTGAGATAAGCAACAAAGTCAGCCGCCTCTTTCTTGCGCTTTTTAGAAAGTCTTTCAAAATCAGCGAGAATACTCTCTCCTTTTTTAATAGTTGCTGTTTTACTCATGTTCTCCTCCGATTAGGATTTTTGGACAATTATAACATATAAGAGTGAAAGCTTGGGCCCTTTTGGAGTAGCAGGATATGGTTCCTATTGTCTCCAGCCAGGCCCAAGAATTTGGGCCAGTGACTTTGCCAGAGTGTCGAGGACGGATTCGTCCGGAAGGGTAATGGTCATTTTCAGCCGGCCTTTTTCGTCCTTCTCCAGGCACTCAGAGAGGCGCGTCCTAAGACTCTCGGCCATGTGAAGCGTCTCTCCCGTCTCTTCTTTCTTGGGAAGCATTTCTCCGATAAAGGCGAAAGCCGCTCCCAGAAGCTGGCCGCCAGCACTGGCCACTCGCTCCTTCAGCGCCAGCCGCTCCGCTTCCCTTTCCACCGCTGCTTTCTGGCTTTCATCGATTGCGCCATCCGGCCTGGTCCCAAGAAGGACCTCCATTCTCCTTTTCAATTCCTCCATACCGCTGGCAAGATCAACGGTCTTTACTTTTGAATCCGGGTCGAGTGCGGCAAGGGCCAATTCATGTTTGGCCGAAAGGGTTCCCAGAAGCTTTTCTTCCAGAGTCTCTTCCGTCACGAGGAGAAAGGCCTGCACGGGCCGTTTCTGCCCCATGCGGTGGACACGGGAGATTCTCTGCTCCAGGACCGCCGGATTCCACGGGAGGTCTACATTGATCACCGTATTGGCTGCTTGAAGGTTGAGACCCGTTGCGCCAGCATTGGTCGTAATAAAGAGTTTGCAATCCGGGTCTTTTTGAAACTCGTGGATCAATCCCTGCCTCTTTTTCTGTGGGACGGAGCCGTCCAACCGCACATATCCGGCCTTCCGCTTTTCCAGGAGAGGCTCAATTAGGCCAAGCATGGTCGTCCATTCCGAAAAGAGAACGATCTTCCGGTCCTCTTCTTCGATTAATTGATCGATCAGATTTTCGAATTCCACAAGCTTGCTGGAATAGCCGGGCGCCACTTTGTCCACTAAGAAGGTGCTGTTTGCCGCCATCCTGCAAATCAATAGGGCTTTCTGTAATCGCAGGAGGTCCATCTCGGAAATGTACTTCTTGGAGATAATTGTTTTGACGATCTTCATTTGTGAATTGTGGAGATTCAGTTGCTCATCCGTGGGAGGAATCCGCCTGATTTCTGTGGCCCTTGGGGACAATTCGGACATGACCGTCTTCCTCGTTCGACGGAGAAGAACGGGCTTCAGCCTTTCTCTCAACTCATCCAGGTTCTTATATCCAAGCACTTTACCTTTTTCGTCAACGACCCTATACCGGTTATAAAACCGAAAGGCTGGCCCGAGACGCCGGTCATCAATAAATTCGACAACGGAAAAAAGCTCATCGAGACGATTTTCAAGCGGGGTTCCGGAAAGCACCAGAGCAAAGGGAGATTTCAAGGCCTTGATCACCTGGCTTGTCTTGGCCTCCCAATTTTTGATTCTCTGCCCTTCATCAAGAACGATGAGGTCCCATTTTACCCTCTCGATGGGGAGAAGGTCCCGGAGGACCTGCTCGTAATTGCAGATCGTAAAAAAACATGGGTTGTCATATTGAGCCACCCTCTCCTTGGCAGATCCAAGAACAACCTGGTGGCTTCGGTTCGAGAATCGAATAATCTCGAGACACCACTGGGATTTTACTGAGGCCGGACAGACAACGAGAACTTTGGAAATCCCTGCCTCGTGAGCGAGCAACTCGGCCACACCCATTCCCTGGATGGTCTTACCGAGTCCCATATCATCCGCAAGGACAGCCCTTCCAACTCCGACAGAAAAAGCAATTCCATCGAGTTGATAAGGAAGCAGTTCAGTCTTCAGAAGCCTCGTCCGCAAAGGATGGTTCTTCGGGTCTTTTCGTATGTCCGCTATTCTGTCCCTGATGCGATCAAGATAAAGGGCCCTGTTGATGTATTCCTCGGCATCAGGATAGATGGTGACCTCATGCCCGTTCTGCTCAACTTTCTTAATTCGGTCCAAAAGGTCTTTCACGTTCTTGATTGGCCTGTCCCTCAGAGGGCTGAACAGACTTATGCTTTGACGATCAAGGATATCCGGAACCAGCACCCTCAGCTCTGTCTCTTCCCCATATCTGAGATGAACGCCCAGGTTCCTGGTCTGATAAGGGGTCTCCTTTACCGTTTTATTGAATCGTTTTTTTACTTCCTGGAGGGCATAAATCATATGTTTACATATGCCCAGGGTATTTTTCCGGAAATCCGGGCACGAACAGTAGGAATCCCCTCTCTCCCAGCCTCTGAGGGCAACCCTATAGCTTTTGCCGGAGGCACATGCAGTCACAGTATAATCTGTCCACAATTCCTTGGGGTTTGTGGACTTGATCAGCATCCTTTCATTCTTCGCTCTCTCTGCCCTTTCTTGAATCGCCAATTCGACCAGCTCGGAATCACCAAGGCTTTCAGCAGGCTTTCTTTCAGGAGGTGGGGCGGATAATCCCAACGATAATTTCTCTTCAAGTATCAGAGAGAATGCGGCGCCCACATGCTCACACACCTCGGGACATTTACTGCAGGCGAAAACCAGGAATTTTGGATTTTCAGGTTTCAGAGAAAGGGTGACAGTAGCTTCACCCAAATCGAGTCTGAAGAGCTCATCTCCCCATGTCACTTGTTCGCTGATATCAAAATCATATTTGCCCCCTTGTTTGATCAGCCGCTCGCCTTCGAGTCCCAGCAGCTTACATGCTTCTCGATAAGTAAGATGGGAGAGCCTATCCTTGAGAGTGATCATTGCCAAACCTCCTGATAAGTTGAAGAGATATAGAGATAACTTACATTGACTTTTATACCCCAAACAAGTAGTATCTTGTCAATAATTAAGTATGAGATTTCTGAAAAAGCCGAGAAATCTCTGACAAATACTGAGGGATTGGATAGGAATAATATCCATGAGAAAGACGAATGCGGCGAGGATTCTGGACAACCTGGACATCGAATACTCGCTTTGCGAGTATGAAGTGGATGAATCGGACCTCAGCGCGGAAAACGTTGCGAAGAAGGTTCATCTTCCACCGGAACAGGTCTTCAAAACACTGGTTGCCCGTGGAGATAAAACTGGGGTATTGCTGGCCTGCGTACCAGGAGATGGGGAGCTTGATCTGAAAGCAATTGCCGCTCTCAGCGCCAATAAGAAAGTAGAATTGGTCCCCCTTAAAGAGATCCAGCAATTTACCGGATATATTCGAGGAGGAGTCTCACCGATCGGCGCCAGAAAACAGTATCTGGTCTATTTGGATGAAAGGGCCTTGAAGTTTCCGCTGATTGCAGTCAGTGCTGGCATCCGTGGCTGTCAGATCT